>Ga0180432_10003184_pt1 | contig 23757 bp, 15 predicted proteins | sample SS_ome_10_FD_132414 | JGI IMG/M metagenome (GOLD analysis project Ga0180432, IMG submission 132414) | Hypersaline lake sediment archaeal communities from the Salton Sea, California, USA - SS_1_MS_2 metaG | ecosystem: Environmental > Aquatic > Non-marine Saline and Alkaline > Hypersaline >... | reverse complement strand
TCGAGCGCCTCCGATACCTTTTAGGAGGCGACCGCCCCAGTCAAACTGTCCGCCTGACAATGTCCCCAGACCAGTTTATGGCCTCAGGTTAGAACTCCAACAATTTAAGAGTGGTATTCCAACGGCGACTCCACACATACTGGCGTACATGCTTCTTCGTCTCCCACCTATCCTGTACATAAATTGTCGAAACCCAATATCAAGCTACAGTAAAGCTCCATGGGGTCTTTCCGTCTTGTCGCGGGTAACTTGCATCTTTACAAGTACTACAATTTCACCGGGTGCGTTGTTGAGACAGTGCCCAAATCATTACGCCTTTCGTGCGGGTCGGAACTTACCCGACAAGGAATTTCGCTACCTTAGGACCGTTATAGTTACGGCCGCCGTTTACTGGGGCTTAAGTTCACTGCTTCGCTTGCGCTAACAGATCCCCGTAACCTTCCAGCACCGGGCAGGCGTCAGCTCCTATACTTCATCTTTCGATTTAGCAGAAACCTGTGTTTTTGGTAAACAGTTGCTTGGGCCTCTTCACTGCGGCCTCTTTCGAGGCACTCCTTCTTGCTAACTTACGGAGTTAATTTGCCGAGTTCCTTAACAACGCTTCCCCCGATCATCTTAGGATTCTCTCCTCATCTACCTGTGTCGGTTTGCGGTACGGGTACCTTCATTCTCGATAGTGGCTTTTCTTGTCAGTGTGGAATCAGTTACTTCGGTACTTATTTTCCCTCCCCATCAGGCCTTCGAATCATCCGGCGGATTTGCCTGCCAGACTTTCTACTTCCCTTGGGCGAGCTTTTCCAGTTACTCGCTTAACCTATCCTCCTGCGTCCCCACTTCTCTCATGCAAATGACGGTAGTACAGGAATATCAACCTGTCGTCCATCGACTACGCCTTCCGGCCTCGCCTTAGGTCCCGACTAACCCTGGGAGGACGAGCCTTGCCCAGGAAACCTTAGATTTTCAATGGTGAAGATTCGCACTTCACTCTCGCTACTCATTCCGGCATTCTCACTTCTGTACTGTCCACATCTCCTCTCGGTAATGCTTCAGCCCGTACAGAACGCTCCCCTACCAACCCTGTTAGGTTCCATAGCTTCGGTATGCAGTTTAGCCCCGGTAATCTTCGGCGCAAATCCACTTGACTAGTGAGCTATTACGCACTCTTTGAATGAGTGGCTGCTTCTAAGCCAACATCCTAGTTGTCTTAGCAAACTCACATCCTTTCCCACTTAACTGCAATTTCGGGACCTTAGCTGATGGTCTGGGCTGTTTCCCTCTTGTCTGTGTAACTTAGCTCACACAGACTGACTCCTAAACATCATCTGGACGGCATTCTTAGTTTGATAGAGTTCGGTAACCTGGGTAAGGCCCCTAGCTCATTCAGTGCTTTACCTCCGTCAGACTAATTTAAGGCTAGCCCTAAAGCTATTTCGGGGAGAACCAGCTATCTCCGGGTTCGATTGGAATTTCTCCGCTACCCACAACTCATCCCAAAGCTTTTCAACGCTTACGTGGTTCGGTCCTCCACGAGATTTTACTCTCGCTTCAACCTGTTCATGGGTAGGTCACCCGGTTTCGGGTCTATCACATGTAACTGCTCCGCCCTATTAAGACTCGGTTTCCCTGCGGCTCCGTACCTTGTTCAGTACTTAACCTCGCTACATATGATAACTCGCCGGACCGTTCTACAAAAAGTACGCCGTCGAGCCTTAACGCTCTTCGACTGCTTGTAAACATAGGGTTTCAGGTTCTCTTTCACTCCCCTCCCGGGGTTCTTTTCACCTTTCCCTCACGGTACTGCTCCACTATCGGTCACCGGTTAGTTTCTAGGCTTGGAAGGTGGTCCTCCCTGCTTCCCACAAGGTTTCCCGTGTCTCGTGGTACTCTGGATCTCCGCTGGTTTATTCAGCCTTTTCGCGTACGGGACTATTACCCCCTCCGGTCCGGCTTTCCTGCCGGTTCTGCTAAAGCCTCATATCCCTTGTGCAGGTCCTCAACCCCAGACTAAGCAAGCTTATTCTGGTTTGGCCTCTTCCGCTTTCGCTCGCCACTACTGACGGAATCTCTCTTGATTTCTCTTCCTGCGGGTACTTAGATGTTTCAGTTCCCCGCGTTCCCTTCCGCATACTATTTATTCATATGCGGATAGCAAAGAATTTACCTTTGCTGGGTTTCCCCATTCGGACATCTATGGATCAATGACTATTTGCGTCTCCCCATAGCTTATCGCAGCTTATCACGTCCTTCATCGGCTTCCGGTGCCAAGGCATTCACCCTATGCTCTTAGTAGCTTGACCATAGTTTCTTTATCTTGGTTCTCTCTTCGTTTCTTTTCTTACTTTAAGTTCAAATCCTAAGTTTTGTATTGTTCTTTCAGAATATTATGCAGTTTTCAAGGTACAGGTGGTGGAGATAAAGAGATTCGAACTCTTGACCCCCTGCTTGCAAGGCAGGTGCTCTCCCAACTGAGCTATACCCCCATTAGCAAACCGGGTCTCAACGGTCCCGGAAAAATAAACAGTAAATATAAAAGAATAAAGGCGTCGTCACGGTCTCTTTCTCAATCTCTTTGCGGATCTTCGCTAAAAGATCCATTTCTCTTAGAAAGGAGGTGATCCAGCCGCACCTTCCGATACGGCTACCTTGTTACGACTTCACCCCAATCATCTGTCCCACCTTCGGCAACGCACCCCTTACGGTTATGCTATTGACTTCGGGTGTTACAAACTCTCATGGTGTGACGGGCGGTGTGTACAAGGCCCGGGAACGTATTCACGGCAGTATGCTGACCTGCCATTACTAGCAATTCCGACTTCATGCAGGCGAGTTGCAGCCTGCAATCCGAACTGGGACTGATTTTGGCGATTTGCTCCACTTCACAGTATTGCTTCGCGCTGTATCAGCCATTGTAGTACGTGTGTAGCCCAGGACATAAGGGGCATGATGATTTGACGTCGTCCCCACCTTCCTCCGATTTATCACCGGCAGTCTCGCTAGAGTGCCCAACTTAATGATGGCAACTAACAATAAGGGTTGCGCTCGTTGCGGGACTTAACCCAACATCTCACGACACGAGCTGACGACAACCATGCACCACCTGTATCCGATGTCCCGAAGGAAAAGTCTGTTTCCAGACCAGTCATCGGTATGTCAAGCCCTGGTAAGGTTCTTCGCGTTGCTTCGAATTAAACCACATACTCCACTGCTTGTGCGGGCCCCCGTCAATTCCTTTGAGTTTCAACCTTGCGGTCGTACTCCCCAGGTGGGATACTTATTGCGTTAACTGCGGCACAGGGGGAGTCGACACCCCCTACACCTAGTATCCATCGTTTACAGCGTGGACTACCAGGGTATCTAATCCTGTTTGCTCCCCACGCTTTCGCGCCTCAGCGTCAGTTTCTGTCCAGAAAGTCGCCTTCGCCACTGGTGTTCCTCCTAATATCTACGCATTTCACCGCTACACTAGGAATTCCACTTTCCTCTCCAGTACTCAAGAACCGCAGTTTCAGAAGCAGTTCCCGGGTTAAGCCCGGGGATTTCACTTCCGACTTACAGCTCCGCCTACACGCCCTTTACACCCAGTAAATCCGGACAACGCTTGCCACCTACGTATTACCGCGGCTGCTGGCACGTAGTTAGCCGTGGCTTGTTATTTGGGTACCGTCATTTCTTTCTTCCCCAATCAAAGAAGTTTACAACCCAAAGGCCTTCATCCTTCACGCGGCGTTGCTGCGTCAGGGTTTCCCCCATTGCGCAATATTCCCCACTGCTGCCTCCCGTAGGAGTCTGGGCCGTGTCTCAGTCCCAATGTGGCCGATCAACCTCTCAGTTCGGCTACTGATCATCGCCTTGGTAGGCCGTTACCCTACCAACTAGCTAATCAGACGCGGGCCCATCTCAAACCGGATTTGCATCCTTTTCCAACTGTAAGATGCCTTACTGTTGTCTTATGCGGTATTAGCACCAGTTTCCCGGTGTTGTCCCCCAGTCCAAGGCAGGTTGCCCACGCGTTACTCACCCGTTCGCCACTTTCATCACCGGGATCATTCCGAAAAACTTTCCCAATGAATATCGTTCGACTTGCATGTGTTAAGCACGCCGCCAGCGTTCGTCCTGAGCCAGGATCAAACTCTCAAATTAAATTTATCGTTTGACCGTGAACTCTAAAAATCTATCAGACTTTTGCTCGCACTTCATTACTTTGTATATTTACTGTTCATTTTTCAAGGACCGTTGCCGCTCCCCGATTATGAGCGACTTTGATATACTAACATGACTTACTACACCGTGTCAAGCTACTTTTTTTAAAAATTTCACCCGCTCACAGCTTTTATAGTATAACACCGTAAACTGCTCAGTGTCAATGTTTTCAGCACTCACACAATACCGCGATATTTTGTATACTGTATGGACTGGTGTTCATGTATACCATGTTTTCTTCCACTTTGATATCACTATATCCTTCAACAGGTCTTTCATTCAGATCGACAGCAAATGCTTTCCTGACATTACCTGCAAAAGTCAGTGAAGCAGTTCCGCTCCTGCCTTGCGTCTCATATAGTTTTATTATCATGAGCTCTTTGTCATTTTCTGCCATCTTGATCGAAGAAATAGAAATATTTTCCGAGTCAAGCTTCAGGAAGCCGAAACTGCCCGGCATCTCCCCTTTATGTATCCTTCCCGGCCTGTATCTGACAGGATGATTATAATCAAAGCTTTTTCTGATAAGTTCATTACTGTCCCCGCAATCGATAACTCCTGCAGTTATCTTGAATCTGTGTATCCCGTTATCCGGATAAGGATCCGGATCATATGAGCTTCTTATAAGCGTCAGCGACATCGAATCCTCCAGACAACGGAAACCGTATTTCGTATCGGACATCAGCATCATGCCTTTTGACCCTGCATCAGGCAGTGCAGCTGCAAAGCTGTTTGCCGGTACATCCATGTCCATCCCTTCGCGTGTTACAGTTCCAAAAGGAACATCATATTTGTACCCTCTGCAGGACTGATTTATCGGCATATGGAAATTAAGCTGAGGTACATACTGTCCTTTTTTTGCCTTTTCCTGCCAATCACATTCGACCTTGTAATCGATAAAACTGCTGTTTTGATCAAGAGATACCGTGACATTTATTTTCGATCCCCTGAAATCGATAGAGTATTCTATCCCCTGGCGCAGACTGCGGCTGTCTATATGCTTTCCTTTTATCCTTACATTCTCACCCAGCTCGAATATATTCACATATCTTCCTACAATCCATGCAGTCATGCCTCTGGCGTCATCTTCCTCTACCAGCCTGAATACGCCACCGGGCCTGTCTTTATCGATCAGTTCTTTCCCGTCAGTCTTGTCTGTCATGGAACGCATCCACATCGTTTGCTTGCAAAATTCCACCCTTATCTTATCATTCTCCAGCACCATTTCCTCTTCTTTTTCAACTCTTGGTCCGTTATATGTAAAAGGATGTGAAAATCCGGTTCTTTTTTCATCTATGACACAGGTGCTGTAGCCGCAGGCTGGTACAGAGATATCCACAAGAAGCCTCATATATTCATGGCCCCAGTAGGATCTGTTGAAAAACTGTATGGATTCATTCTCCAGCATCTGAAAGCTTATGTCTTTTCCTGAAGTATCGGTCACAAAAATATTGTTTTTATCACCGGGCCAATCCCATACGATGATCTCTGCAAGCTCATTTCTTTCGTATGGCGACGGATTAAAGAAATGGAAAAGCCTCTTTACCCCTTTTCCTCTCTCTGTAACCGGTATTCCAAAGTCTTTGATCCCAAATCCTGCTCCAGCTCCTTCTGAAATGCTCCCGGAAATATCTTCTTCATTATTGCCAAAAACACTCGTATCTATATTTGCTGATATACTCTCCAGCGCTTTTTCTGTTTGGGTATTGGCTTCTGCCAGTATCTTCTGGAATTCTCCCATCGAGTATTCCCTTGTATCTATCACTCCTGATCCAGGCAGTATATCGTGAAAATGATTAAAAAGTATTTTTTCCCAGGCTCCGGCAAATTTTTCAGTATCATACCGTCTGCTGGAATAAACAGAAGCAATGGATGAAAACGCTTCAGCTTCATATAATTTAGCTTCTCCTATCCTGTTTGCCATCTTGATCCTTGTTTGAGTTGTGTAGCAGCCGGGAAAAATAAAGTTGAGCTCTTTATCGACTTCAGGAAATTCGTTTCTTCTTTTTCCGAGTGTTTCAAAAAACTCTGAAAAGGTTCCGAAATCTATCTGAGGAAATACAGGCCAGCGTCCCATATCAATGATTCTTTCGATATCTCTTCTTGTCGGTCCTCCGCCATGATCTCCCACACCATATACCTTGATCATCGTATCTATACCATGTTCTCTGCAAAATTCAGGAACCTGCAAAACCATTTCCGGAAAGATCTTGTCATTATACCAGTAAGGTTCTTTGTATACCAGCACATCACTTCCCGAAGGAGCTGTCCATCTGTATATATTATGTCCATCATAACCGCGGCAGTGATAATAGTATTTTACTCCTCCTTTGTTCAATATCTCCGGGATATTGAGGCTGTGTCCGAAAGTATCAGGTTCAAAATCGATATCCAGGCTTTCGGGATCGAGTTCCAGAAGTTCCGACAGGTATTTTTTCGTGTAAAGAATATGCCTTGAAAGGCTCTCTCCGTTTGGCATATTTTTATCTGTTTCCACCCAGGTGGAGGCTGTGACTTCCCAGCGGCCTTCTTTCACCCTCTTTTTGATCTCTTCGAGCATTTCAGGATCATACTCCTCGACTATCCTGTAGACCGATGCCTGCGATTGTGAAAAAGTAAACTTCGGGTATTCCTCCATCATATCGAGCATCGTCCTGAAGGTACCGAGCGTTACAGCTACGGTCTCTGCAAATCCCCACATCCAGTTCATGTCGATGTGAGCATGGGATGCACATATGATCCTGAAGCTCTTTGCCGCAGCAGATAAAGAACGTATCGACTCTTCTGCTTCCTTCGCCATCACATCTGTTAAAGCCCCTTCTTGTGTAAATCGGGAATACAGTTCCTCAACAGCTTCCTTCGCTGCCTCAGGATCTATCTGCAGAGCATATTCCAGCTGTGTAAGTATTCTGCTGCTCCAATAGCTTTTTGAACTTTCCTTCATTTTTCCGATCGATCTGACACTCTCTTCCACTTTTGATTACCTCCTATATATCATAGTTTTTTAACTTCATGAATCTCTTATTATCAGCTGCGTGGGAACGATTATCCTGTGTATCTGATCTGATTTGCCTTCTTTCTTTTTAATGAGTATCTCTGCAGCATTAGATCCTATCAGTGTCCCGTTCTGAGCCACAGTCGTGATCCCGGCAGCATAAGGTTCATTATCAAAACCGGTGATCCCTACATCCCTGCCGATCATAAGTCCTTCGTTCTCAAATATCCTTGCACACTGGACAGCCACAGCATCATTAACTGCAAACACCCCGAGAGGAAGCTGCTTTTTAATAGACATCAGCTCTTCTTTCAAGGAATCTATATAAAATCTGTGCAGTTCGTAAGGAATACTTTTCAGATCCCCTTCCAAAGAGATGTGCTTGAGTGCAGTGAGATTAAATTCAGCAACACCCTTCATATATCCTTCCATCCTTTCATTTATGGACGAAACATTTTCACCCTGTGAAACAAAGACCACATTCTTATAGCCACTGACCGCCATATGTCTTACAGCCGAATATGCCCCGCCTTTATTATCAGATCCGGTATAATCCGCATCAGCAATGCCTGCATCCCTGTCAATCAGGACAAGCCTTACCCCGGTTTCCCTGATTTGCTGTATTTCATCTCTCAGCAAAGACCTGTCAGATGGAAATAAAGCTATTTGGTTTGCACCTGTTTCTTTTATCTTTTTGATGCACTGTAATTCTTTATCCGGATGATTGTTTGAGCATGCACATATGACAAGATACCCCCTTTGTGCTGCTTCTTTTTCAAAACCGCTCAAAATGCTCCCGCACAATCCTCCATTCAGATTCGTCATAATGATGCCCAGTATCTTAATATCTCTTCTTTGCCCGGCGTCTGTCTTCATGAGCACTACAGTACCTTTGCCCCTTGTCCTTTTGAGAAGTCCTTCCTCTGCAAGTTCATCCAAGGCCTGCCTTACAGGAAACCGGCTCATACCGTATAATCTGCAAAGTTCTGCTTCCGATGGAATGAACTCCCCCTGCAAATATTCGCCTCTTTGGATCTTTTCCATCAGCTCTTTTTTTAATTGAATATATTTCGGCGCATTTATGTCCATTCACCCTCCAACATATGTTATGGATTTGTTATTTTTAATCAACAATACTTATGTATACATTATGATATTGTACTGTATTTGTCAATATTAAACTTGGAGATCAAAGGGATAAAAAGAACAGAATATCATATGAGGAGATTCTATGATTTTTTAAATGATAAAGACAGTCAAGAGGCTTATATTTTGTTATGGTCGGAAATTTTCAGAAAGTCTCTGCAACAACCTTATACTCTTAATGTTATATCGTAGCGGGACATTCTTCCTCATAGTTGTTGTCATTGATCACCCTGGCAATATCGACTATATATACTCCCTCGTCCATACGTTTGAGTGTCACTCCCTGTGTCGCCCTTCCCAAAAGGCTTATACTGCTGCATTCAAGTCTTATGATTGAACCATCGGAGCTTATCAGTATTATATCATCATCTTCATTGACGAGTTTCATTCCCGCGACCTTGCCTGTTCTTTCTGTTATCCTGTATGTCAGGATGCCTTTGCCGTATCTTGACTGGGGTCTGTACTCGTCAATGTCCGTCCTTTTGCCGAAGCCGTTTTCAGTCACTACCAGCAGCTGCTCATTTTCTGTAATAACGCTCATACCTATGACATAGTCTTCTTCATTAAGCTCTATCCCCTTAACTCCCATAGAAGCCCTTCCAAGAGGTCTGACCTGATCCTCGGAAAATCTTATCGATGAGCCATTTCTTGTCACCATTATGATATCCTTTTTACCGTCGGTCAGCTTGACATCTATGAGCTCATCACTCTCCCTGAGCGTGATCCCTATGATCCCGTTTTGCCTTATCCTGCTGTAGCTCATGAGTTTTGTTTTTTTGACCATGCCGTCCTTTGTCCCGAATACGATATAATTTCCTTCCTGGAATTCGGAGACCGGTATCACTGCTGAAACCTTCTCGTTCTGTTCGAGCTGGAGCAGATTTACAATGGCCAGACCCTTTGCCTGTCTTCCACCTTCAGGTATCTCATAGGCCTTCATGCTGTAGACCCTTCCCTTATTAGTGAAGAAAAGCAGATAATTATGTGTGGAAGTCGTAAATATCCCTTCAATAAAATCTTCTTCCCTTGTTTTTATCGCTATTTTACCCTTCCCTCCTCTTTTCTGGATACAATATTCATCTGCTGATATCCTTTTTACATATCCAAAATGGGTAAGGGTTATGACGACATCTTCTTCTTTTATAAGGTCTTCGTCTTCGATCTCAGTCGCATCATACTCTATTCTTGTGAGCCTCCCGGTGGAATATTTATCTTTAACCTGCAGCAATTCTTCTTTTACCACATCCAGCACCATTCTATCTGAAGCAAGTATCTGCCTGTAATACTCTATCTTTTTAAGCAATTCGGCATATTCCGTCTCGATTTTTTCTCTTTCAAGTCCCGTAAGCCTTCCAAGGCGCATATCGACGATAGCCTGAGCTTGTTTTTCGCTGAATGAGAACCTTTCTGACAATCTTTCCTTAGCCACAGCTTCATTTTCAGCAGCACGTATTATCCGTATAACTTCATCAAGATTATTGAGTGCTATCCTGTAGCCTTCCAGTATATGGGCTCTTGCAAGGGCCTTTTCAAGTTCAAACCTTGTCCTTCGCCTGATAACATCTTTCTGATGTCCTATATAGTACTCCAAAGCCTGTCTGTAATTTATCTGCTTCGGCTCATATTTTCCTTCTTCGTTCTGTATGATGGCTAGCATATTGACATTGAAGTAGTCCTGCATCTGGGTATGTTTATACAGCTGGTTTAAAACAACATTTGGATTTGCATCCCTTTTCAGCTCGATCACTATTCTTATACCCTTTTTGCTGTACTCATCTCTAAGATCAGATATGCCGTCTATTTTTTTATCCTTGACCAGGTCAGCTATCTTTTCGACCAGTCTTGCATTATTGACCTGGTATGGAAGTTCAGTGACTAATATTCGAAAACGATCTTTTTTGTGTTCCTCGATCTTAGCCACTGCCCTGACGACTATCCTTCCCCTTCCGGTCCTAAGAGCATCCCTGATGCCCTTTCTTCCCATTATGACTGCGCCGGTAGGAAAGTCAGGCCCTTTTATATGTTCAAGAAGTTCATCATCATCCATCTCAGGCGAATCTATCAACGCAACTGTCGCATCTATGACCTCCTGAAGGTTATGAGGGGGTATGTTTGTTGCCATCCCTACCGCTATCCCACTGGATCCATTGACAAGCAGGTTTGGAAACTTAGCCGGCAGAACTACCGGTTCAACTTCATGTTCATCAAAATTAGGTTTGAAATCGACAGTATCCTTGTTTATCTCATCAAGCAGCAGCATGGATATTTTTGAAAGCCTGGCTTCAGTGTATCTCATGGCAGCCGGTGAATCCCCGTCCCTTGATCCGAAGTTACCATGCCCGTCGACAAGTATCTCCCTCATAGAAAAATCCTGAGCCATGCGTACCATTGTTTCATATACAGCGGCGTCTCCATGCGGGTGGAATTTACCCAGCACATCTCCAACAGTGGTAGCACATTTTCTATAGGGTTTATCCGGGGTAAATCCATTCGCATACATTGCATAGAGGATCCTTCTGTGTACCGGTTTCAGTCCGTCTCTGACATCAGGCAGCGCTCGGTCGACAATAACACTCATGGCATAATCGATAAAAGATTTCTTCATTTCTGATTCGATCTCCACCGGGATGATCCTGCCTTTTTTCAGTTCTGCTTCAGTCATATTCGGTCTCCTTTAAAGTGGCTTTCTTTTAATGATCCCTGCTTTTCTGGGGTATTTCCCGGAAGTAGGAGCATTCTTCTCTATCTCGATTATTTTTCTGCTGTTTTTTTCTCCATTATATATTATATCAAAAGAATGTACTTTTTTGATCCTTGAATCCAATTCTTTTAATGCATTGTCCGCCTGTCCAGGATCTCTGCCCTTCATGGCAAGCAGCTTGCCATTGACTCTTAAAAAAGGTATGCAGTATTCCACCAGGATGTTCATTGGAGCCACTGCTCTTGTGAACGCAATATCATACCTCTCCCTGTATTTGATATCCCTTGCCAGTTCTTCTGCCCTGACATGCACACATTCTGCATTGGATATGTGCAGTTTGTTTATCAGAACCCTTAAAAAATCGATTTTTTTCCCGACCGAATCCACCATAGTAACTTCAAGTTCATCATATATGATCTTTAAAGGCATCAGCGGAAAGCCCGCTCCAGTTCCGATGTCTATTGCCTTTAGCCTTTCTCTTGTAAAGTAAAGGGCAGCTGTTAAAGAATCGATAAAATGCTTGAAGAGAATATCCTTCTCTTCAAGAAGAGATGTAAGATTCATCACTTTTCCATATTCCCTTAACAGATCCTTGTAAACAACGAATTTTTCAAGCTGTTCTTCTGTTATGACCAGCCCCAGTTTTTCTGCTTCTTTTTTAAGTATGCTTTTGAATTCAATCATTCTTTTTTCTTTTTCCGGCTTCTATCGATATAAGCAGGACATTTATATCTGCAGGGGATACTCCTGATATCCGCGAAGCCTGTCCGATGGAAAGGGGTCTGTATAGTTTGAGTTTCTGTATCGCTTCCAGTCTCAATCCTTTTATTGCATCATAATCGATGTTTTGAGGTAGCAGCTTTTCTTCCTTTTTCTTGAATCTGCGGATATCTTCAAGCTGTCTGTTTATATATCCTTCGTATTTGATCCTTGTCTCGATGCTCTCTCTTAAATGCTTTTCAAGTTCAGGGCGGCCGGCATCTATCTCTTTAAGAGACAGATAATCTATCTCGGGTCTTTTCAGAAGTTCCGACAGCCTTACCCCCGACCTTACAGGCGCACTGTTTTTCTTTTCAAGAAATATCTGTACTTCTTTTGTAGGCGGGACAATTGTATTTTTCAATCTTTCTGTCTCTTCATATATCTGTGAATATTTCCTCTTGAGCTCCTCGAATCTTTTTTTATCTATAAGGCCTGTTCGGTAACCTGTTTCAGTAAGCCTCTCATCGGCATTGTCCTGCCTTAGTATCAATCTGTATTCAGCTCTTGACGTCATCATCCTGTAAGGCTCTTTAGTGCCTTTTGTAACCAGATCATCAATAAGTACCCCTATATATGCCTGAGATCTGTCAAGTATCAGCGGCGGTTCTTTGTCTATATATCTCACTGCATTTATACCGGCAATTATTCCCTGGGCAGCAGCTTCCTCGTATCCTGAGCTTCCGTTTATCTGTCCTGCGGAAAAAAGGCCTTCTATGATCTTTGACTCAAGGGAAAGCTTTATCTGGTGAGGCAGTATGGCATCGTACTCGATAGCATATGCCGGTCTCATTATACTGGAAACTTCAAGTCCCGGTATGCTTTGTAACATTTGGATCTGTACATCTTCCGGAAGGGAGGAACTCATCCCCTGTACATACATTTCCTGTGTTTCTCTCCCCATAGGTTCTATGAATACCTGATGCCTGTCTTTGTCCTTGAACCGTACTATCTTGTCTTCTATGGATGGACAGTACCTTGGTCCTACACCCTCTATCTCTCCGGAAAAAAGTGGAGCCCTGTGCAGATTTGCTTCGATTATATCCTTGGTCCTTCCCGTAGTATAGGTCAGATGACAGGGGATCTGGTCGAACTCGATCTTTTTTCCCTCATTTTCGAAAGAAAAGAACCTTATGTCTTCATCGCCATCCTGTTTTTCCATTTTATCAAAATCGATCGAACGGGCACTTATCCTTGGAGGAGTTCCCGTTTTCAATCTTATGAGTTCTATTCCGAGTTTTCTGAGATTTTCACTCAACTCATTTGAAGCCTGATCACCGTCAGGTCCTCCGCTCCTCTGATTCTCCCCGATAATGATCTTACCTTTCAGATATGTGCCGGTGCAAAGTATCACTGTTTTTGTACGGTATGTAGCCCCTGTAACGGTGATCAGCCGGCTGATCCTTTTGCCTGTGACCTCAAGCTCTATTGCTTCTGCCTGTTTTAGATAAAGATCTTTTTGTTTCTCCAGGGTGTATTTCATCTCTTCCTGATATCTTCTTCTGTCTATCTGTGCCCGCAGCGAATGTACTGCCGGACCTTTGGCAAGATTGAGCATTTTTGACTGGAGAAGTGTTTTGTCAGCATTTCTGGCGATCTCGCCTCCCAGGGCATCCACTTCCAATGCAAGCTGCCCCTTGGCTGTTCCTCCTATATTAGGGTTGCATGCCATATTTCCTATGGTATCCAGATTGATAGTCAAGAGCAGTGTTTTTTTCCCGAGCCTTGCTCCTGCAAGTGCTGCTTCACAACCGGCATGACCTGCTCCAACGACTATTATATCAAATTCTCCCGCATCAAAACGCATCCCGTACCGCCTATTTACCCAGACAAAATTGTGAAAAAACCTTGTTTATCACGTCTTCATCGACATTTTCCCCCAGCAATCCACCAAGGATAACAGCTGCCTTTTTTATGAACATCTCATATATATCCATAGGTATCCCAGCTTCTATCTCTTTAATACTCTGCTGGATGGCTGATAGAGCCTCGGATAGCATATCTTTATGTCTTGCCTGTGATATCACCTTTTCACCGATATCCATCTCTTCGTCTATTTCCATTATATCGCATATCATTTCTTCGACTTCCTTTATCCCCTCAGCTCGTAAAAAAGATGCTTTCAGGACATGACTGTGAGATATCCCTTTTTCAATGCTCCTTATCTTCTCCTGCTCCGTCACATCTATCTTGTTTAAAATAATGATCACATGTTTATCAGAATATTCCTTTAATATATCTTCATCCTCTTTATATATCCCTTCATTCGAATCAAGTATGAGCAATACTATGTCAGCATCTTTGAGGATCTCTCTGGTTTTTTCCTGTCCCAGCCTTTCGATCATATTCTCAGTCTCTCTTAATCCTGCAGTATCGATAAGGGTGACAGGGATTCCTGCTATTTCAAGATGCTCTTCTATCGCATCTCTTGTTGTACCCGGGATATCAGTGACTATAGCCCTGTTCTTTCCTATGAAGGCATTGAGAAAAGTGGATTTTCCCACATTGGGTTTTCCGACTATCGCTATCCTTATACCGTTTTTATAAACACTTCCTTTTTTATACGTTTTGATAAGTCTGCTGATCTGTCCTGCAATATTTTCAAGTGACCTGATCATATCTTCCCGCTGTGAGTGTTCATTATCATATTCAGGATAATCTATCGATACGGCTATAGCAGCCAGGATGTCGGTAAGTTCGCTTTTTATCTGTTCTATCTCTTTTGAGATATCTCCCATCAGTGCCCGGACAGCAAGACGTCCTGCTCTTTCTGATTTTGCTGATATCAATTCCTGTATCGCTTCTGCCTGGATCAGATCCATTTTTCCATTTAAAAAAGCCCTGAGCGAGAATTCTCCGGGTCCTGCCGGCCTTGCTCCTTTTTGGATCACAGCTTCAAGCAGTCGGGTAGTTATATATATCCCTCCATGGCAGCTTATCTCAACAGTGTCTTCCCCAGTATATGACTTTGGCGCTGCAAACTTAAGCACAAGCACTTCGTCGATCCTTGCACCGTTATCTTCGATATACCCGTGGATCGATTTTCCTGTTTCACTTTTTATGAATCTGTCCTTAGGAGAAAAAAGTCCAGACACGATCAAAAAGGCATCGGGTCCTGAGATCCTTATCATGGCTATGGCGCCTTTTCCATAAGGAGTGGCAATGGCCGCAATGGTCTCTTTTTGAAGTGGATCTATATTGACTGTACTCATTTTTTCAGCGATACTACAACTCTTCTGTTGGGCTCTTCACCTATACTGAATGTCTCGACTTTTTTATTTTTCTGAAGCTCTGAATGTATCACACGTCTCTCAAAAGGGTTCATAGGTTCAAGCTTAAAACTTTTTCTGCTCTTTATCACCCGGGCAGCAACCTTGTTTGCTACTTTTTTCAGGGCTTCTTCTCTTTTTGCCCTGTAATTTTCAATGTCAAGTCCGACCCTTTTATATTCAACATTTTTTCTGTTAACTGCAAGACTTGTAAGATACTGAAGTGCGTCCAGGGTCTCACCCCTTCTTCCGATCAATATCCCTATATCCTCGCCAAGTATATTTACAGTGATCGATTCTTTTCCTTCTTCGATATATATATCCGCTTCTATCTCCATGAGATTCAGGACATCCACCAGAAAACTTTCCGCAAGATCAGATCCCTTTTCTATAACAGTAACTTTTATTCTGGCATCTTTTCCACCCAGCAGCCCAAGCATCTTTCTGCTGCCTTCTTCGATTATCTCTACCTCGACTTCTTCTTTTGAGAGACCAAGTTCCATAAGGGCCTCATTTAAGGCATCTTCAACTGTTTTGCCGCTTTTTTCTATATATTTCTTCATAAAGCACACCTTTCCTCATCGGTTGTCAGGATTCTTTTGCTTTTTCTCTCTCTCCGACAGGTTTTTCATTTTCTTTTTACTGACGTTTGAAGACCTCAGGACATCCTTGTCAAACTCTCTTTGAGCAATCAATTTCTGTTTTTCCTCAGCCTCGAGCTTCATTTTTTCTTCCCGGACCCTGCTTTCTTCTTCTTCTTTTTTATGTACATGCTTGTTCATGAATTTCTGTTGAATTATCTGGAGTATATTGCCGACTATCCAGTAAAGTCCAAGTCCTGCGGGCAGAGAAAACGTGAAAAGCATCGTCATTCCCGGGAAAAGGTACATCATGCTCTTTCCCATACCTCCAGCCTGCGAAGCAGATGCCGACTGGGTGGATTTACTGGAAAGATAAGTTGTAAGGGCGGCAAGCACCGGTATTAAAAGCAGGGGAAGAAAAACACCCGGGTTATCCTGGATAACATCCATATTTATCGTAGGTGTCTCCCCGAGTTTTATCCCCAGAAAATCCATGTTTATTATCTGTTTGGGATCCAGCACTATACCCGTCTTTGCAGCAAGATCTGCTAACGCAACACTCATGTTTTCGCCAAAAGAAGCAAAATACCTTATTATCGGAAGATCAGCATTCATTGCAAAAAATTTCTCTCCGTTGAACATGACCTTCTGATATTCAGGCGCTTTTTCAACTATATACCTTCCGATAGTCTCGATCTTTTCCGGTTCAAAACGAAACATGAATTTTAAAGGCTGTCTTATCACATAGTAAAGAGAAAAAAGCAGCGGCATCTGTATCAGCAAGGGAAGACATCCGCCAGCCGGATTTACCTGATGCTTCTTGTATAATTCCATCGTTGCCTGATTAAGTCTTTCCTTGTCATTCTTATATTTCGCCTGGATCTCTTTGAGTTCAGGCTGTATGCTCTGCATCTTGCTCATGGACTTTGTCTGTTTAATATTCAAAGGCAGAAGAACAAGCCTTGTTATCAAAGTGAAAATTATTATGGCAATACCGTAATTCTGAAAAGCAACCGATAAGTATATATATCTCATCAGTATCCCGAGTATGTTTGCGATCGGGTCAAATATGCTTTGATAGACCATTATTTATATCTCCATTCTTATTTTAAAGGATCATATCCGCCTTTGTTGAAAGGGTGACATCGCGATATCCTTTTTATCGACAGCCAGCAACCCTTAAGGAAACCATATCTCAGGATAGCCTGTCTGGAATACTCGGAACATGTAGGATAAAACCTGCAGGATCCCTTTGGCTTTATTGGGGAAATATATTTTTGATATATCCCTATAAACCAGACGGTGATATTTTTCACTTTGATTTTCCTGTCTTATACATGTCAAGCTTTTTGAACATATATTCCATCGCTCTTTTTATATCCTGAAAAGATGCTTGATTGTCATAATTCTTTCTGACAACAAAAACAATATCATATCCCAGCTTCAATTCAGATCCTATTACTCGAAAATTCTCCTTGATCAGTCTTTTGATCCTGTTCCTCTTTACACTTTTACCGATATTTTTCTTAACTGATACTCCAAGTTTATTGTTTTCAGTTCCATTATCCACTATGTAAACGACAAGATTTTTTGTTACAGCAAAACTTCCTTTTTTATATGCCCTTCTGAACTCACCGGCATGTTTTAGTGATTCCACTTTTTTTGTCAAAATAAAAGACCACCCCTTTTAGCGCGGCCTTAAGCTGACAGTTTCTTTCTTCCTTTGGCTCTGCGTCTTTTGAGTACATTGATACCGCTTTTTGTTTTCATCCTTTTTCTAAAACCATGTTCCTTCGATCTTTGCCTTTTCTTTGGCTGATATGTCATTTTCATACTATACACCTCTCATATATCTGTATTCATGAATTTTTGTCGGCACAATTCACCATTTTACTTAATCATATACACTAAGCATAACACAGAGATTATATATTAGTCCTTTGCAGCATGTCAACACGTTTAAGTTCCTCAACAGAAAATATACCCTTGCTGATACAGGTCTTTGGTCGGAGTGAGAGGATTTGAACCTCCGGCCTCTTGGTCCCGAACCAAGCGCTCTACCAAACTGAGCCACACCCCGTTAAAGTATATTCTATTTCATATTTTGATAAAACTCAATATTTTTAGACTTTTTTATTGTGGATAACTTTTTATTTGATATTGATATTCTTCACGATATTTGATATATTTTAATACACCACATTTCTCTTTTTAACTTTCAGGGGGTCAGATAATGCAGGTTGAGTTTTGGGACAAAACACTTTTCTATCTAAAAAACGAGGTAACAGTAATAGGATACAACACATGGATGGCAAATATTCAACCTGTTTCATACAATGAAGACTCTGTTTTTTTAAGAGTTCCTGCTGAATTCAACAAAGGGATCCTTGAATCAAGATATTCCGGCCTTATAACAAATGCTATAGAACAGGTTACAAACAAAAAATACAAACTTATATTCCTGCTGCCCGGTGAAGCCGCTCCGGATGAGATACAAAACAAAAGTTCAAACGGTTTTGGTAATCTTCCTGAAGATGAATCGTTCCTAAATCCAAAATACACTTTTGAGACATTTATAATAGGTAATTCCAACCGTCTTGCCCATGCAGGTTCCGTTGCTGTTGCAGAAGCTCCTGCAAAGGCATATAATCCTCTGTTTTTATACGGCGGCGTCGGTCTTGGCAAGACGCATCTGATGCAAGCCATAGGTCACTATGTCATCAACCATAATCCTGGGTATAAGGTCCTTTATGTCACATCCGAAAAATTTACAAATGAATTGATACAAGCTATCCGCGATGACAAAAACGAGCAGTTTAGAACCAAATACCGTAATATTGATGTGCTTTTGATAGACGATATACAGTTCATCGGAGGAAAAGAGAGGACACAGGAAGAGTTTTTTCATACTTTCAATTCCCTTTATGAAGCCAACAAGCAGATCATCGTTTCTTCAGATAAATCACCAAATGATATCATAACCCTGGAGGAGCGACTCAGGTCAAGATTTGAATGGGGCCTTATAGCTGATATACAAAGTCCTGACCTGGAGACACGTATCGCTATATTGAATAAAAAAGCACAGATAGACAGAGTAGAGGTCCCGTATGAGATCCTGGCTTTTATTGCAGAAAAGATCCCATCAAATATCCGTCAGCTCGAAGGAGCTCTCAATCGTGTCCTGGCATATAATTCTCTTACTTATGCACCTGTTACGATGGATGTTGCCAAAGAAGCTTTAAAAGAGATACTTTCCCAGGACACCGCAAGGGAAATAAATGATAAAGTTATAAAAGACGTGGTTTCCCGGTATTTCGATCTGAAGGTTTCCGATCTCAGCTCAAAGAGAAGGAGCCGGGATGTTTCTTTTCCAAGGCAGATCGCCATGTATCTGTGCCGTTCACTGACCGATATGTCTCTTCCCAAGATCGGAGAAAAATTCGGAGGAAGGGATCATACCACTGTCATGCATGCCTTCAACAGGATCTCACTGGATATAAATGAAAATGAGGAGATCCGCAATACGATAGAAGAGATCAAAAGAAATATTTACGGGTGACATATCAACAGATTCTGTTGATATGTTGATATGTTTTTGTTGATTAAAATTTATTTGTTTTTTACATGTTTTTAAGGTATACAAAAAGAACAGGTTCTCAACATTTTTTACACGGGCCCTCACATGCTCCGGAACTGTGCTTGGAAGCCTTATCAACACTATCAACAATACTTACTATTATTACTACTGAATTTATTATTTAAAAAGAGGAGAAAATATATGAAAATCATCTGTTCAAAACCTAATCTTTTAAACTGCATAAATACAGTTCAAAAAGCTGTATCTTCAAAATCTTCTATAGCTGCACTTGAAGGTATTCTTATAAAGGCAAATGATGATACTTTGACAATGACAGGAAACGATCTTGAGATAGGGATAGAATGCTCCATAAATGCAGATATACAGCAGGAAGGCATAATTCTTGTCAATTCAAAATTCTTTGGTGATGTTGTACGAAAGCTTCCCGAAGCAGATGTGATCATCGAAGCAAACAGTGAGAGCGTTGAAATAACATGTGAGCATGCTTTTTTCAAGCTCAACAGGATCCCCCATGAAGATTTTCCTGAGCTGCATAGGATCGAGAATGCAGTTTCTTTTGATATCCCTGCACTGGTATTAAAGGAAGCGATCAGAAAAACAGTTATTGCAGCAGCTACGGAAGATACAAGGCCGATCCTTATGGGAGTTATGTTTGAGATAAATAATGAGGAGATGACACTAGTCGCAATAGATGGTTTTAGAATGGCATTGAGGGAAATAGAAATAAAAGGACCCGAAGAGAAAAGCAGTATCGTGGTCCCTGCTAAAACTCTTCAGGACCTGATAAAAATAATTGAGATAGAGGATAATATCGTCACATTCAGTTATACAGAAAACCATGTACAATTCAGCACATCTTCAAAAAGAATAGTTTCAAGACTCCTCAACGGTGAATTTCCAAACTATGTAGCTATCATCCCCAGGGATGAAGAGACCCGCCTTACTGTCCAGAGAATAGAACTGCTCGAAGCCTTTGAACGTGCAGCGATCGTTTCTACCGATGAAAAGAAACATCCGGTAGTCCTTGCCATAGAAAATGATCAGATCGTGATGACTCTTTATTCTGATACAGCCAGTCTGAAAGAGGAGATCGAAGTCAATATGAATGGAGAAAAACTAAAGATAGGTTTTAACGCCAGATTTTTTATAGAAGCTTTGAGAGTTATTGATGATGATGAAGTTGTGCTTACCTTCCGGGGAAGTGTAGGTCCTTGTCTGATAAAACCGTTGGAGGGAGAGAAGTATCTTTATCTCATCGTACCTGTAAAGATACGGAGCATGTGATGAGGAGCGTAAAAATCGATACTGAGTATATAAAACTTGACCAGCTTTTGAAATATGAAGGATTGGCCGGGAACGGAGCAGAAGCAAAAGCATTTATTTTAAAAGGTATGGTCAAGGTAAATAATGAGGTGGAGCTTAGAAGAGGAAGAAAGCTCTATAAAGGAGACGTTGTAGAATACAAAGGGAAAGAGTATACGGTCGCTTAAGAATTGATTATAGATACTTTAAAATTAAAGAATTTCAGAAACTATAGTGATGCTTTTGTCAGATTTTCAAAGGGTGTCAACTATATCTACGGGCTCAATGCCCAGGGAAAGACGAACATCTTGGAATCACTGTTTTTTTGCGGCTGTGCCAGAAGCCACAGAACAAACAAGGATATAAACATGTTGATGGAGGATACTGAAGAGTTCCTTGTAAAGATATCTGTTGAATATGACAGCGGCATAAAAAAAGATATTCAGATAATATATAGTGGGAATACAAAAAAAAAGGAATTAAAGATCAATGAAAACAGGCAGCAGACCATCGGGGATCTTTTCGGGAAGCTGCAAATGGTTTTCTTTTCACCTGAGGATCTTATGCTCATAAAAGAAGGACCTGCTGTAAGAAGAAGGCAGATCGATATAGCTTTGAGCCAGTTGAAGCCTTCGTATTTTCATGATCTTAGCAGATACTATAAAATATTAGCTCATAAGAATAATCTGCTGAAGGAAATCAAGAGGAAGCCGAATCTTATGCAGACGCTTGATGTTTGGAACGAAAATCTTGCATCTTATGCTTCAAGGATCATCATCAAGAGAAAAGGATATATTGAAGAACTGGCAGCAATAGCAAAGACAAAGCATTTGATAATATCAGAAGATATGGAAGATCTGGATATCCGATACAGTTGTATGTTTTCCGATGTTGATGATGACGAGAAGAAGCTTGCTTTGAAGATAACAGATAAGTATAAGGAGAACAGTGAAAAGGAAATAATCAATGGAACAACTTTTATTGGACCCCATAGAGATGATATAATATTCAATATAAACGGTAAAGAGGCAAAGGGACTGGCATCACAGGGACAACAGCGATCAGTCGTCTTATCTTTCAAAATGGCTCAGCTCCAGATCATAAAAGACCAGATAAATGAAATGCCGGTCCTGCTGCTTGATGATGTTTTTTCTGAGCTTGATGAAAGAAGAAGAAGATATGTGTATGATAATCTGCAGGGGATACAGACCTTTATTACAGGAACCGAACAGGACACGATGATAAAAGATAAGCTGAGAGAAGTCAAATTTTTTCAGATCGATAAAGGAAGCATCAGGGAGCAGTAGATGTATATACATTTGGGAGGAAATATAAGCATAGATAATAAATATATAGTTGCCTGCTTTGATATAGATAAAACAACTATATCAAAAGCTACCAGGAAGTTTTTGAAAAAGGCTGAAGAAAATCATGAAACTGTATACATAAATATGAATGAGCTTCCCAAGTCCTTTATATTAACAAACAAGAATGGTAAGAATAAGGTATATCTGTCTAATCTCAATGTTCAGACGATCATAAAAAGAAATAAATTGGTAGAAGGGGAATAAGGATGCCAACAGCAAATGAAAACATCAGTATTTATGACGACAGCCAGATCAAAGTACTCGAAGGACTTGAAGCTGTCAGGAAAAGACCCGGGATGTATGTGGGGAGCACATCGATACGGGGTCTGCATCATCTTGTATATGAGATAGTCGATAACAGTATTGACGAAGCTCTTGCGGGAAGATGCGATACTATAAAGATCTCACTGAATAAAGACGGATCAGTTACGGTTGAAGATAATGGAGCAGGCATCCCGGTGGGGATAAATGAAAAATATGGTATTTCAACGATAGAGATCGTACATACAAAACTTCATGCCGGTGGAAAATTCGGAGGCGGAAGCTATAAGGTGTCTGGAGGTCTCCATGGTGTTGGTGCATCAGTCGTGAATGCATTGTCAAAAAAAATGACTGTGGAAGTATCAAGAAACAATAAGAAATATACACAGAAATATGAATTCGGGATTCCGGTAACTCCTGTTATCGAGAAAGGAGTCTCAGAAAAAACAGGGACAAAAACCACATTTTATCCAGATGATACGATATTTGAAGAGGTTTTTTTCGAATATGAGACATTATTGGCTAAATTCAGGGAAACAGCATTTTTAAATAAAGGAATAAGGATATTTTTCTTTGACCTAAGAGGCACGGATATTCTTGAAAATGAACTTTTTTATGAGGGCGGGATAAATTCCTTTGTGAAATTCCTGAATAAAAACAAAGGTGTTCTTCATAATGATCCCATATACCTGGAATCTGAAAAAGATGATGTTTATGCAGAGGTGGCTTTGCAGTATACAGATTCATATAATGAGAATATACTGTCATATGCTAATAATATAAAAACAATTGAGGGCGGAACTCATCTTATAGGGTTTAAAAACGGAATGACCAGGGTCTTCAATGATTATGCACGAAGACATGGTTTTATAAAAGATTCAGATAAAAATCTACTGGGTGAAGATATAAGGGAAGGGATGACTGCGATCATAAGCATAAAGCTTATGGAACCTCAGTTCGAAGGACAGACAAAAGCAAAACTTGGAAACTCGGAGGCAAGAAGTTTTATTGAAAATATGATAACAGGAAAGCTTAACGATTTTTTTGAAGAAAACCCAAAAATTGCCAAAGACATATGTGACAAATGCATAAATGCAGCTCAGGCAAGAGAGGCGGCAAGAAAAGCAAGAGAGCTTACAAGAAGAAAAAATGTTCTTGAAACGACATCACTGCCGGGCAAGCTTGCAGACTGTACAGAAAAAGACCCTGCATTATCAGAGATTTTCATAGTAGAGGGGGACTCGGCAGGAGGCTCTGCAAAGCAAGGAAGAGAAAGACAATTTCAGGCGATACTCCCATTGTGGGGAAAGATGCTGAATGTTGAAAAAGCAAGGATCGATAGAATATATGGAAATGAAAAGCTGGCACCGGTCATAACTGCCTTGGGTGCAGGAATAGGGGAGGAGTATGATATATCAAAACTGAGATATCATAAAGTCATAATCATGGCAGATGCGGATGTCGATGGTTCCCATATAAGGACGCTTCTTCTTACATTCTTTTTCAGGTATATGAGGCCCTTGATAGACGGAGGATTCGTATATATTGCTCAACCCCCGTTATTTAAGGTAAGCAAAG
>Ga0180432_10003182_pt1 | contig 23767 bp, 15 predicted proteins | sample SS_ome_10_FD_132414 | JGI IMG/M metagenome (GOLD analysis project Ga0180432, IMG submission 132414) | Hypersaline lake sediment archaeal communities from the Salton Sea, California, USA - SS_1_MS_2 metaG | ecosystem: Environmental > Aquatic > Non-marine Saline and Alkaline > Hypersaline >... | reverse complement strand
TGAAAATATTATTGTCCTTGTAACTATAATATTTTAAACAATATAAAAAATATTATATCAAGTGAAAGTTTATTGTCACTAATGCCTGCACAGATCTTTTCACTTTTAGAAACAATTTTATTAGTGCAGAATTCAATTGTTTATTCATATTTAAAGTCAAAAAAACTTGACAAATCATAAAATAAAATGGATATATTAAGATATGGTCAATAATATATAAAAATATTTTACAGCCAAAATTAGTGAGAGTAATTTCGGGTTTCAATTTAGAGAATTATTGAGAGGATAGAAATCTCGACGGGTATACATAGCAAAACATGAGGGTTTTCATCTAATTTTGAGGAAGAAAAGTAATTGAATGGGGAAGAATTCTAGAAATTTGAAATCGAAGAGAAATAAGCAAATAAATTTAATGATGTGATGATGAAAAAAAGAAGAGAAATGACAACCACGAGAAGAAGCGCCTTAAAATTTCTATCAAATATTGTTTGTGCGATATTCTGTATCCCAAGCTTAAATTTTGGGACAGCCTATATTCTCAGCGATTTTGAAAAGAAATATTCCCTTCAAACCATTCGACTCTTAGAGGATTCTTTGGTTATTGATATGTTAAGCATGCTAATACTAGACCGCGAGCTTGAAAAGAAATGGCTTGAAAACCCTGATAGCTTCACTATAGCGGAATGGAAACGGTTTAGATCTTCAGGAATAAATGTATTTCACATCTCTCATGACAATGGAAATAAATTTTCTAAAGATGATTTGCTACAGTTTTTTGCTAGCTATAATGGATTTATTGCTAACCATGATCAGTTTTTCATGCGTATAGATAGCATTGAAGATCTTAATCGAGTGAAAAGATCCGGAAAAATCGGATTAATGCTCGGATTTCAAAACTCTGAACATTTCGAGAAAGTTGATGATGTGAACTTGTTCTTTGGTCTCGGGCAGCGTGTGTCTCAATTAACTTATAATGAGCGCAATCTTATCGGAAACGGATCAACCGAGCGCTCAGATGGAGGCTTAAGTGATTTTGGGGTTTCAATTGTGGAACGTATGAATAAAGTTGGTATGGCCATAGATGTTGCGCACTGTGGAGACCGGACTACGCTGGATGCCTGTGAGTTATCGAGCAAACCGGTACTGATAACACATTCGGCTTGCCGATCTCTTGTCCCTGGCCATCCTAGGTGCAAGACCGATGAGGCTATCAAGAAAATGGCGGTAACAGGAGGAGTAATGGGAATCCCTGGTCTGAGAATGTTTATCCGGGACAGGGAACCCACTACGATTGACCATTACTTTGCTCATATAGATCATATTGCTCAACTCGTCGGTGTAGAACATGTTGGCATCGGAAGTGATATAGATTTGGATGGTTATGATGATATGCCTTTGAAGCAGCAGGATGCTCTCCGAAAGAGTTACAAAGAAAGTTATGGCTTCCGTGATAAGATTGACATAGAAGGTCTTGGCCATCCAAAACGTATGTTTGATATTGCAGAAGGACTCATTAAAAGGGGATATAGTAATTCTGATATTAAAGGTATTCTGGGGGGGAATGTGAAACGTGCTCTCACAGAAATCTGGTCGATTTGATATATTTTTTTATTCTATTTAGAGGAGAATAGATGTCTATGTTTTCAGAGAAACTTCCTATTGAGCCCTTTAAGATTAAAGTCGTTGAACCAATAAAAAAGATTACGCAAGCGGAAAGAGAGAAAATTCTGCAGAAGGCAGGTTTCAACTTTTTTAATATTCCTGCAGAAAGTATCTATATTGATCTGCTCACTGATAGCGGCACTTCAGCTATGAGTGATGCTCAGTGGTCCCGACTTATGACAGGTGACGAGTCATATGCAGGAGCAAAGAGTTTTTTTCATTTAGAAAAAACGGCAAGGAAAATTTTTGGATATTCCCATATCATTCCAACACATCAGGGAAGAGCTGCTGAAAGAGTGCTTTTCCAAGCGTTGGTTAATCAAGGAAACTATGTTCCCAATAATATTCATTTTGATACCACAAGGGCAAATATAGAAATAAGAGGTGCTGAAGCGGTTAATCTTGTTTATGATGATGCCTATGATGTTCTCTCACTAAATCCTTTCAAGGGAAATATGGATATTGAAAAATTATCTAATTTTATTCTAGACAAAGGAAAAGAAAACATTCCTCTTGTCATTCTGACGATTACTAACAATGGAGGAGGAGGCCAGCCTGTTTCTCTAAAAAATATCAAGGATGTGAGTCGCATATGTAAAACGAATTCCATTCCTTTTTTTCTAGATGCATGTCGTTTTGCTGAAAATTCCTATTTCATTAAAAAGAGAGAGAAAGAATATAGGGATAAATCTATCCTTGAAATAGCACAGGAAATTTTCTCCAATGCCGACGGTTTAACATTGAGCGCCAAAAAAGATTCTCTAGTAAATATAGGAGGAATACTGGCTTTGGACGATGATTCTCTTGCCGAGAAATTGAAAAATCTTCTAATCGTGAGTGAAGGATTTCCTACCTATGGTGGATTAGCCGGCAGAGATCTGGAAGCAATCGCAAGAGGTTTGGATGAAGCGATTGATGAAGATTATCTGGAATATCGAATCAACCAAGTTCACTTTCTTGGAAATATGCTGGAAAACGAAGAGATTCCTGTCTATAAACCTGTCGGAGGACATGCGGTTTATATCTTGGCAGACAAATTTTTACATCACATCCCCAGGCAACACTTTCCTGCCTGGGCTCTCTGTGTTGAACTCTACCGTAAATTCGGAATACGGGCAGCAGAAATTGGAGCTGTCGGATTCAGCAAGAAAGATGAAAAGACTAAAGATGAAATATATCCTCATCTTGAACTGGTTCGATTGGCAATCCCTCGCAGGGTGTATACCGCATCGCATTTAGACTATGTAGCGGAAGCTACAATAGATATTTTTAAAAATAGAGAGCAAATAAAAGGAATGAAATTAGTTTCGGCTCCCCCTTATATGAGGCAATTTCAGGCAAGATTCGAAACTTTGTGAAGAGAAAATTCTTGTGGATAAAGAGCGGACGAGGGAGAAGGAGGTGTATTTGTGGATACAAATGAAAAACGGTTTTTTATACGAGTGGCTATTATGCCATTTCTACTTGCTGTTGCTGGCATATTTCTAATTTCTCATAGTTTTTCATTGTTGGATGAAGATATTTTCAATGCAGTAGAAAAAGGAAATTTGTGTAGGGTTAAAGCTTTGCTAATAAATGACGTAACATTAGTAAAGGCAAAAAATAAAACAGGAGATACCCCTCTACACCGCGCTGTTTTTTTTGGTCACTTGGATATTGTGAAATTATTGCTTGAAAAAAATAGCCCCGTCAACATTGCCAATGATATGGGTAGAACTCCAATGCATTGGGCTGCTGCATATGGTCATGGAGAGATTGCTGAACTTCTCCATAAGAACAAAGCAAAACTTAACATGCTTGATGTGAACGGCTGGTCACCTTTGCATTTCGCCAGCCAGGCTGGACGGATCGATACAGTGAAATGGCTTTTAATACATGGCGCTCAGGTGAATGCTAAGGATAAAAAGACGAGTTCTACTCCCTTACAGTTAGCATGTTTTCGTGGTCATAAGGAAATAGTTGAGTTGTTGATTGAAAGTGGTGCAGAGATAAACACAAAAGATCAGGATGGCTTTACGCCATTGTCTTTTGCAGTAAAAAATGGAGATATTGATCTCGTTAATATTCTCCTATCGAATGGAGCTGAGTCGGAAGCCAGAGATAGCCAATACGGAAGAACCGCGTTGCATATAGCCGCAATCAAGGGATGTCTGGATGTTGTGGAATCTCTTGTCAACGGTGGCGCTGAGATTAATGCCAAAGATTCGCAAGGAAGGACTCCGATATTTTATGCTCAAAAGTATGGGCACAAAAAGGTGGAAGAATTATTCAGAGCTAAGGGAGAATGCCTTGAAAAACTAAAGGAATATCCCTCACCACATCAGTTATTACATAAAGAGCTCAAAGAAAAAGAAGCAATAATATGGTATCTCTATCATTGTGGCTGGGCAGTTAAAACAAAAAATCATTTCCTTATATTTGATTATTGGGAGCCGGGGAGAAAACCTTCAGAACCTTCCTTAGTAAACGGCTATATCAATCCTGAAGAAGTAATGGAGCAGGATGTTATTGTTTTTGTAAGTCATGAACATCCCGATCATTTTGACCCTGTAATCTTCGATTGGGATAAATATGTTAAGGCAATTGTATACGTACTCGGTTGGCAGGCGCATCGTGGAAGCCAATACATTTATATGGAAGGAAGAGATAAGAAGGAGATTAATGATGTTAAAATTTTTTCGATACCATCAATTGACAGCGGCGTTGCTTATCTTGTTCATGCCGACGGACTGACTATCTATCACTCAGGAGACCATAGCCCATCTCCTTCAACTCAACAGATATTTAAGAAGGAAATCGATTTCCTGGCAAAAAGAAGTGATGATATTGATATTGTTTTTAATACTGGAAGAGGAGATGGAGTGCTATATGTATTAGAGAAATTTCGCCCTAAAATGTACTTCCCTCAACACCATGGAGGTATGGAGTATCTTTTGGAAAAAGATATTGGTTATGTATTTTCAGAATCAGATTTTCAGACCTGTGTTTTTTATCCTGAAAATAGAGGAGACATATTTTTTTTTCCTGGCTCAATAAGATAATTTCTCTTTCTTCAAATCATGCTTAATGCTTATTTCTTTGATTTGCTTACAGGTGCTGAATTCGACGATTCCTTGTGATGTAGATCATGCTTACGTGCTGGTTTATGGGAGAGTCTTAGTTTGTTCATTTGTATAATGGTGTTCAGGTGTTCGCTAATATGGAGAGCTAAATAAGTCCCTATATATACCTAATCGAGAGGAAGAGATATGAGGTGCCGGTTTCTGATTTTTGCTTTGATATTTGCTATTAGTTTCGGCTGTGCAGGTTGTTCATCTAAGAAATCCGAGGAAAACAGTTCATTAATACTGGCAGTCGAAAATAACTTGAGACCAGGTTTTATCATTAAGGGGGAGCCTGTACGGACAGTTAATATTTTTGACAGAATGAAACAACTCAATGTGCCGGGTGCAAGCCTGGCTATTATTAACAATGGCAAGGTTGAATGGGCTAAGGGTTATGGAATTAGAGAACGTGGGTGTGAGAATCTTGTCACCACAGAAACTCTATTTCAGGCGGCCTCAATCAGCAAACCTGTAGCCGCTTTGGGGATTTTACATCTTGTCGATACGGGACTGTTGAATCTTGATGCCCCAGTAAATGATAAATTGAAGTCTTGGCACATCCCCGATAACGAATTCACGAAGGATAAGAAGGTAAGCTTAAAGGGCCTCTTAAACCATAGTGCAGGATTAACTGTCAACGGTTTTCCCGGCTACTCTGTTAAAAACGATATCCCGACAATTATTCAGGTTCTGGAGGGCGAAGAACCTTCTAATACGGATCCCATCCGTGTTGATATTATTCCCGGATCTCAATGGCGCTATTCAGGTGGAGGATACACTGTTGTTCAGCTTCTAATTACAGATACTATGGGGAAGTCTTTCAATGATTATATGAAAGAGACAGTTCTCGATCCTATTGGGATGATCTACAGTACCTTTGAACAGCCGTTATCTGGAGAAGCAGCTATGTCTGCGGCATCTGGTCATCGTGGAAACAACGAAGTCGTTAAAGGAAAATGGCATATATATCCAGAGAAAGCGGCTGCAGGGTTGTGGACCACACCCTCGGATCTATGCCGCTTTGCAATAGAAATTCAGAAATCTTTAGCTGGACAATCCAATGAAGTGATTTCGAAGTCTTTGACAGAGCAAATGTTGACTCCAGGAATCGGCGGCTTCGGATTAGGCTTTGCGTTATCAGGGAATGGTGAGGTAGTGGCATTCTACCATGGAGGATCTAACGAGGGATTTCGCTGTAAGTTGGTAGCTTTTGCTAAAGAGTTTCAAGGGGCGGTTGTGATGACGAACTCGGATAATGGATGGCCTCTGATTAGGGAAATTATCCGTAGCATTGCTTATGTCTATAAATGGCCAATTTTTCAATCAGAAGAGGTGAATTTAATAGAATTGGAGTCTTCGGTAATAGAAGCTTATGTGGGTGAATTCACTATGTCCAATAATCCAGATATGGTTTTTATCTTTTCAGTAAAGGATGGTCGGCTTTTTTTCAAACCTATAGAAGATACTGATATAGCATTGTATCCCATATCGAAAACGGAATTTGTCCGTCTTGAGCCGGCACAATATGTCACATTTGTGAAAAGCCAGGACGGCAGCTTCGATAAGATTAAAATAAGATCTATAGACTCAAGTAAGGAGCTTATTCTGGTGAGAAAGAGTTTAGTAGGGAGATAAAAATTGAAGGATAAATTTAGGTTGAATGTTCCTCGGTTTCATGTTTTATCCGAAGAAGATACTGAACTGATTCATCTCTCGACGCTTGAGGTTTTGAGACGTACAGGAGTAGCGGTTAAAGAGAAAAACGCACTGGAAATTTTTAAAAAGAATGGCTGCTTCGTTGACGGTGAAAGAGTGAAAATTCCTGCCCCTCTCATCGAGAGGGCGTTGCGAAACAATCCTTCACGGGTCGCGCTTTGCGACAGGAACGGCAATCCGGCAATGTGCCTTGAACATAATAACGTCTATTTCGGGACGGGTTCCGATACACCTTTCATTGTCGACTACGAAACTCAGGAACGACGAAAAACAGTTCTACGAGATATTGAAAATACGGCCCGTCTTGTAGATTATCTGGATGAGATTAGCTTTCTAATGTGCATGGGTATAGCCAGCGATGTCGATCCTTCTATATCCGACCTCTATCATTTCCAGGCTATGGTCAACAACACGGAAAAACCGATCGTTTTTACTGCTTGGAATCATGAAAATCTCAAAACCATCATCCATATGGCTGAAACCATCGCCGGCGGGGAAGAACCTCTTCGGCTAAAGCCTTTTCTAGTGCTTTACACAGAACCGATATCCCCCCTTGTCCTGGCCAAAGAATCCGCACAAAAACTCATGTTCATGGCCGAAAAATCACTTCCTGTGATTTTTACGCCCGCAGTTATTACGGGCGGCTCGGGCCCCGTGACCCTGGCCGGAGGCCTTATCCAGGCTAATGCCGAAATACTGGCCGGGTATGTGCTGGCGAACTTTGTCAATGAAGGAACACCTTTTATTTATGGGGGTGGAGTCACTCAGATGGATATGGCTACCTCTCAATCTCTCTACGCCGGGCCGGAGCCGATGCTAGGGCAAAGTGCTTTTACCGATATGGCAAAATACTACCGACTTCCCATGTTTACTATCGCCGGCTGCACGGATTCCAATATCTATGACCAGCAGGCTTCTCTGGAGGGCGCCATGTGGATCCTTCTCTCATCGATTACCGGGGGCAATCTTGTCCATGATGTGGGATATATCGACAATGGACTGACGGCATGTTACGAACAAATTGTTGTCTCTAACGAAGTCATTGGCTTGGTTCGTCGATTTACTCAGGGAATGGAACTTAACGAAGAAACCATGGCGTTAGAAATCATTCATCAAGTGGGTCCAGGCGGAGAATATCTAACGAGCGAGCACACTCTCAAACATTTCAAGAGAAACTGGTTTCCGGATTTGATTTCCCGCTCCGCCTATGAGAAATGGGCGGCGAAAGGCATGAAAGACCTCGCCACTCGAGCAAACGAACGCATTAAGCAGATACTTCAAAAACATCAACCCAGATATCTAAATGACAAACTGAGAATTGCTTTGAGAACTATAGTGCAAAATAGAAATATCTAACTCTCTTTCTTATTTGGAGGAGATGACTTAGGAGTTTGAAACATTTCATAAGAAGTATTATTCGTATCGCTCGCTGTAAGGCAAGAATCCTTTTGAGAACGTCTCATATAAGCTGAATGAATTTGCATTAAAGTCAATGATGAGTGCGGACTTCTTGGTCCACAATGCATATTGATTTATCAACTATCGTTATTATTCGAACTCGTCCATATATCTGGATCCCAGTGATGAGACAATGCATTCACAGCCCGTTTTACATCTCGTTCTTTCATCGCTTTTAAAATCTCACAGTGGTCATTATAGGTCTTTTTCAGGAAATGAGGAGTGAAACGATAATCGAGCCAACCTTCAGACATATGTGTCTTTTCCACTGAGCTAACAAGCATATGGTAGATGTAACTATTCCCATATAATTTCCAAATCCGATTATGAATCTTCAGATTTTGTTTTGTATAGCGATCAAGGTTTCCATTCTCGTAATACATATGCAACTTGTTGTGCAATTTTTCAAATTCGTCTACCAGACTATCTGTGATATTTAGAATCACGTCTTCAATCAGATTCATATCAATGAGTTGAATAAACCGTGAGATTTCCCTCATTTCTTCCTGGGATAATCTGACAATTTTAACTTCTCCCCTTGAAGTAATCATCACATATCCTTCTGCTGCAAGTCTCTGGATTGCTTCTCTCACAGGTGTCATGCTGACTTCAAAAATTGATGCTATCTCCCTTATTTTGAGTCTTTGATCTGATTCGAGTTTTTGTTCAAGAATAGCTTCCTTTAGATTTTTGTATATAACATCTGTATAAGTAGAAACCGTTCTCAGTGCTTTTTGATTTTTTAGATACTTTGATATTTTGTCATCCATATCTAAAATATCCATTTTATTCTATAATTTGTCAAGTTTTTTTAATATTTTTAGCTTAATAGATTCACTAATTCCGAATTTGTAAAAGTTTTTTTACATAAACTAAATTGAATTGACATTAACGGCAGCAAGAGGAAATATGAATGAAAATTCTTCTATTTCGTTTAATTTAAATAACTTAAAATTATCAAGATGTCCCTATTCTGTTTCCAACTTTCGCAAAATAATTTTTTAAAAAAAGCTTGACAAAATATAATTCAGTTAATAGATTATATAGTATTCGAACATATTTTGATATATTGATATATCAAATGAAGATGTATCAAATGAAAATTATGAATGCACTATGAAAGTTCATAATGACACAATTTTTTGGGGATATAAGTAAATAATTAGTAAATTGCATGGCGCCAATCATCGATAGATAATTGGAAATGAAAAAATAGCTAAATGCAAAAGGAGGTCAACATGTCTCACAGATCAAAAAGAATTTACTTATTAGTCTTTTGTGCCTTTGTAGTTATTGCTTTCTTAGGAGCGATGAAATCTCTCACTGCTCAGAGTACTCTTGCTATCTTGGAAGGCGCTATTTTTGATGAAACTGGAAGCTATTTGCCAGGGGCTACAGTATCGCTTAGAAATATCGAGAGCGGCTATTTCTATTCTGGAATTAGCAAGTCAAACGGAGCTTATATTATTTCAGGAATACAGCCTGGCAAATATGATTGCGAGGTTAATCTGGATGGATTCAGCACAGTGAAGAGGCAAGGATTGAACTTCACTATAGGGTCGAGAGTGGAGATTGACTTTCAATTGACAGCTGAGACTCTTGAGGAAGAAATCACAGTAATAGCTGATGCTCCTCTTGTGGAAGTCACAAAGTCGGAGATAAGCTCTGTTGTTACTTCAAGAGATCTTGATGATCTTCCTATTTCCGATCGAGATTATGTTCGGTTAGGATTTATAAAACCAGGTGTCCAGGTGGATATAGGGTATAGTGGAGATTATTCAATAAGATCAAATGCTATGCCTGATGGCGGCGGGGGATTTTTGATTGATGGAGTTTCCAATGAAAACATCCTGAATAATACAGCTCAAGTTTCTCTGCCTGCCGATGCAATCCAGGAATTTCGTGTTCTAGCCCATCAATTTGCTGCAGAATATGGGAATACTGCCGGATCTGTTATGAGTGCCATTAGCAAATCAGGATCGAATCAATTCGGGGGAAGAATCTATGCATTCAACCGAGATGAAGCTTTCGACAGTGTGCCATACTTTACAAAATACAGGGGATATCAGGGGGAAGAGAGGACGAAGGATGAAATAGATGCGTTAACAGAAGATTATACTGATTTACGCCTTGGGGGATTTTTAGGTGGCCCAATTATAAAAGACAAGATGCATTTCTTTACAAGCTACGAATACCACAAATATCAAGATTATCAAACGATCCGAACTGCATTGATTCCAGAGCAAACAGTCGAACAACCTAACATACATCCTGCTTTCCTTTTCAAGCTTAACTATCAGCTCAATGAAAAGAATAGTTTTTCGATGCGGTATGTCATGGATAGAAGATCTCAGGATAACATATTGGGCTCTAGAAATAGCCCAGAGACCGGATACGACTCGGTAAGTCGAACACATGCGTTTCAGGTTAGTTGGATAAACTACTCATCAGACAGGTCAATGAATGAATTGAGGATATATTATTCCAATTACAAGAGAGCTATGGGGGAGGATGTCGATCCAACTATTCCTGCGATTTCACGACCTGCCGGCAGCTTTGGTAGAGTCGGATCATTACCTTCGGTTTACAAAGAGCCAAGATACCAAATTGTCGATAATTACAGCTTATTTCTGGGTGACCACCATTTAAAATTCGGAGTCGACTTTTCCTATATCGCGGCAAATATGTACAAAGATAGCGGTGTTTATTACAGTTTCCGCACAGACAAATCATTTAATCCAAATGATCCCTCAACGTATCCTTATTATGCAACATACAGCAACGCTCCTCCGAACTGGTCAGGTGACACTGTAAATGCTGGAATCTTCGTTCAGGATTCCTGGAAAATACATCCGCAATTCACTCTCAACTATGGCATTCGGATTAATTGGTTCAAAATGGAACATCTGAACATTGACAACGGCAATATCAATAATTTGAATCCACGTATAGGTTTCAGTTGGGATCCGGTTGGGGATGGAAAGACAGCAGTCCGGGGTGGTATCGGTACTTTCACTTTGAACCATAGTCTTTCTGAGATGCTCAATAGTCGGAGTTCCGGTTATGAGATTAAGGAATACTGGCCTGGATATCCTGATCTTAGCACTCCAAATCCTTTTACAATTCTTTATCCTGATCAGTATTCAAATTTCGTAACTCCTCCGACAGAATATATATTTAATAAAGTTAAGAATCCGTATACACTGCAGACTACCTTAGGAATACAAAGAGAGATCTTGCCAGAATTCTCTGCAAGCGTTGATCTAGTGTATGCCCGGGGATATGATCTTATGAGCTATGACGATCTGAATCCCGTAATAGTAGGCACAACCGTCATTCGTCCTGATATGACAAAAGGTCCGGTATGGAAAGCGAATAATGACAGGAAGAGCGAATACAAAGCACTCTATGTAAATCTCAACAAGCGCTTCTCAAAAGGATGGGGGTTCGAAATCACGTATACACTTTCGAAGTCTCTTGCCGATACACATTATAGAAATGAATTTCCAAGCAGCTATGAGGAAAACAGATGGGAACTTGCCTGGGGTCCGACATCAACCGACCGCCGCCACAAAGTGGCGGCTTCAATCATAGCGAATCTTCCATTTGGCTTTCAATTAAGCGGGATCCTTAACTATATGTCTGCTGATCCCTGGACCCCCTATTACCTCTTTGACGTGAACAAAGATGGTCTATCAGGGAGAGATTATATGGAAACTCGTGGAAGCCGCAGGGGATTCGATTACTTCAGTAGTGACGCTCGAATTTCCAATTCAATACGAATCGGTGGGATTTTAGTTCAACCATTTGTTGAAATGTATAATCTGACCAATAGAACAAATTTTCGTACCATATTTTCTAGAGGTCCTCATCCCATTTTTGGACAACCCTTAGCTGCTTATCCACAACGGCTTATTCAATTGGGACTGAGGGTGAATTTTTAACTGGAATTTCATTCATATTTTTATTACAAGGGATAATCTTTTTCCCTTTCTTCTCCAATATTTTCTATATAAATGTTTTATGTAAAAGGATCGGAAAAAGGATGTGAAAGCAAAATTGGATATAATCTCCGCTTCTCAAATTGAAGCATTACACGATGCAACATTAGAACTACTCGCAACCACAGGCGTAACAATAAACTCAGAAGAAGCTCTTCAAATTCTGGGCGATGCCGGAGCAGATGTTTCTAACTCCAACCACGTGAAAATACCTGTCCGGTTAATCGAAGAGGCCTTGAAAAATACTAAGAAAAATATCATTTTATTTACCCGCGAGGGAAAGCCTTATATTCATCTTGATGGAAGCATGTCTTATTTCGGTGCTATTCCTGATTGCCCTGATATTTTAGATCCATATAGCCACAAGAGACGACAGACTACGCTCGCAGATGTATCTTCACTCACCCGCCTTGTCGATTTCCTTCCCAATTTGACTTGGATTATGACTACCGGAACAATTAGAAATATTCCCCCATTAATCTCCGATAGAGTATCTTTTATGCAAGCAGTCCTCAACACATCGAAACCTGTAGGGTGTGCAATTAATAATGTTGAAAGTCTTAAATCCATGATTGAAATTTGCACTATTATCTCGGGAGGTTTGCAAAAGCTCTCATCGCATCCATTCTTTTACTGTTCTGTCGAGCCCATAACACCTTTAGTCCATGGAAAAGATGCCGTGGAAAAGAGTCTATTTTGTGCGGAAAATGGAATTCCCAACGTTATCTATTCCATGCCGATGGCAGGAGCAACCAGTCCTGCCACTTTCGCAGGAACGCTCGTTGTATCCAATGCCGAATTTTTGAGTCACTTAGTGATTGTTCAACTGAAAAAACCTGGATCACCCGTGATTTATGGATCAATGCCGAATATCATGGATATGAAGACTTCTATTTATCCTTATGGGTCTCCTGAGCTAGGCCTCCTTACCGCCTGTCTCACGGCGGTCAGTCATTACTATGGTCTCCCGATGTGGGGGACTGCCGGTGTTACCGATGCCAAGGTAATCGGCACTCAAGCTGGATTAGAATTAATGTATGAATGTATTTTATCTTTACAGACAGGAGCAGATTTTATCCATGATATAGGTTTTATGGACCATGCCACTATGATATCGCCTGAACTCATCGTTCTCATGGATGAGATTATCGACATGGTCAAGGTGTCGATGAAAGGAATTGAAATAAATAAAGAGACTATTGCCTTGAAATTAATCGATTCTGTAGGCCCTGGTGGAAGCTATATTGACGAGTTACACACTCTAAAACACTTTAGAGATTTCTGGGTTCCGTCGGTACTAGATAGAAGCAGACTGGTAGCGGAGTCAAGCAAATCTACAATGCATTGTGAGGATTTGGTAAACGAAAAGACAAAAGAAATTTTGGAAAACCATTTTCCTTGTCCCCTCCCTGATGATATCGTAAAAGAAATACAATCAATGGAAAAATCTTGGTATAAAGAGTATGCATAAAAAATTTATGGCAGCTATAAGAAAATTCATCAAGTGCAGTTTCCAACAAAGGAAGGTTTTTATGAATCTAATTCGTACTGGCCAAATTAGACTATTTTTTCTTTTATTTTTGGCGCCCTCATTCCTTCTTGGTAATTGGGATTTTCAAATATCCGAGCAAGTAAAAAACCATATACGGGAGCGCGTGAATGAAGGCTACAATGTATCCATTGTTGTTGGTGTCGTTGATTCTCATGGGACAGATTTTTTTGCCTGCGGAAAGAAATCATTAGACAATAACGAAAATGTCGATGAAAATACACTATTTGAGATCGGATCGATTTCAAAAGTGTTCACTGCGGCAATTCTAGCAGACATGGTAATACGGGGAGAACTTTCCTTAGATGATCCCATAGAATTATTCATGCCAAAGCATGTTTCCATACCTGAGAAAGATGGGAAAAAAATCACTCTGAAACATCTTGCGACCCATACATCTGGATTCCCCATGGTTCCAGCGGACTTCAATCCTCCTGATAGAAGCAATCCATTTTTCCATTACACGATAAATAAAGTGTACAATTTTCTATCCGGATATACATTAGAATCCGAAATTGGTGAAAAATTCAGATATTCCGACTTTGGCTTCGGCTTACTTGGTCATGTGTTAAGCCTGAGAGCTAATATGGATTTTGAACAGTTATTGAAAGAACGCGTATGTGATGAACTGGGGTTAAAAAATACGTTTATTAATTTATCAGCTGACTTGAATAAGAACTTAGCGAAGGGTCATTATGACAATATTGAGGTGCCCAATTGGAATTTTGCATCTCTCGAGGCATGCGGAGCTTTAAAATCAACTGCAAAAGACCTCATTACTTTCTTGTCAGCCAATTTGGGACTCCGATCTTCACGATTACAAGAAGCATTGAACCTCTGCCATGAACCGCGGTTTGATGTTTCTAAAGGGAGGAAAATAGGCCTCGGTTGGGATATCACAGGGAATGATGGGAAAGTAACGCTCGGGAAACCCGGAGGAACCGGTGGATACAGGAGCTATGCAGGATTTAGCCTGGAGAAAAAAACCGGTGTAGTGGTCCTAACCAATAGTGCCAGAAGCGTCAATGACATTGCCTCCCATCTGCTTGACAGTTCAAACCCTTTACTAATCCTAAGAAAAGCAATTCTACTCGATGAAGAATTTCTAGAAAAATTTGTGGGGAAATACCAGGAGAACCCCTCTACCGAAATTACTATATCTAAAGAGGGAAGAAAGCTCTTTTTTACACCACCAGGGAAAAACAGGAAACGAGAACAAATTTTTCCTGAATCCGAGCTTCAATTTTTTAGCAAAGCTCATAACCTAAGATTAACGTTTCAAATGGATGAATCGGGAACGGTTAAAGGCTGCGTTGCTCATCTAGGCCAGAGGAATATCAATCTGCAGAAAATGGAATAGAAGCAAACACAATCATCATACATATTATGGAAGTTACGCTGCAAGACATAGAGGATGATAATTTTTTTTCGTGAGAAATATGACACTATTTTTATTTTCTTTATTCCGTCAGCAGCCAAATTCAAGGCACCATTTGGCACTTCAGATGAAATCGTCTATGTAGCAAGTAAACATTACTTATGAATAAAAAAAAGGCATCTTTCTTCCAAAGATATTTACTCCCTGGATTCATTTTTCAGTCGGTGGTCATTGCTGGTGGATACGGAACAGGACGGGAAATTGTAGAATTTTTTCTTAATTATGGTCCTGTGCCCGGGCTACTTAGTTTAAGTTTAATTGTTACCGCAATCTGGAGCATTGTATGTATTCTGACATACGAATTCAGCCGGGTATTCAAGAGCTTTGAATATAGACAATTCTTTAAAAAACTAATAGGAAGGGCTTGGTTTCTGTTTGAAATTACTTACATCATTCATCTGCTGCTTGTACTCGCCGTAATTGGAGCAGCAGCGGGAACACTTCTGAATGAGACGTTCAGTCTGCCGCATGAAGTAGGTGTGATAGGAATTATCGGAGCGATTGGATTTCTTGTATTTAGAGGTAGTTCAGCAATAGAAAAAGCACTTTCTGCATGGTCATTCGTACTTTATCTTACTTACGGTGTGCTTTTTGTTTGGTCCTTTCTTCTTTTTAAAAACGAAATAATTTCTGCTTTTTCGCAGAGCAATTTCGTAAGCGGCTGGGCTATAGGAGGAATGAAATATGCCACATACAGTCTATCTGTAATTCCTGCAGTTATTTTTTCCATCCGCCATATTAATACGAGGCGGGAAGCGGTCATCGCAGGATTTCTTACAGGTCCTATTGGGGTGATCCCGGCATTCTTGTTTTATTTTGCAGTTGCCGGCCATTATCCAGGAATCCTGTCACGTCCTGTTCCGGTGAATTTTATCCTAGAGACACTTGGTTCTCCTGTCTTCCAGATTGCTTTCCAGATAGTTCTATTTGGAACCTTAATAGAATCAGGCGCTGGTATGATTCATGCAGTGAACGAAAGAATAATAAACACATTCAATGAAAAAAGAATTGTCTTATCCAATTGGATTCGTCCAGTGAGTGCAAGCATTTTACTGATCATCGCATTAATTCTTTCGAAATTCGGTATTATCGAACTGATAGCAAAGGGATATGGAACGCTGGCCTGGTTTTTCCTATTTATTTTTGTGATACCAATTTCTACTGTTGGAGTATGGAAAATTATTCGGAAAAAAAACAAAACAAACTATTCAAGGACAACATTACATGAAACATAAGACCTCTTGGATATTTTTTTTCGGCATTGGTTTATCTCTTCTTCTTACAACCACTGCATGTAAGGAAATGAATGAAGAGCAAAAGGCAGAGCTTTCTCTATCAAAGAGCTCTCAGATTATCAAAGAAGTCGGTGCCGCATACTGGAATAATATGATCGAGGAATCTCTTTCTCTCCGTATGAAATATGGAAATAGAATTGAGAAACTTCCTGATATCTCACTGAAACATGCACAATCCCAGTCAGCCTTGTCTAAATCCTGGCTAGAGAAACTTATTCTTGTCGATTCACAAACAATAAGCCATGATGCATGGATATCGTTGGAAATACTCAAATGGAAATTTGAAGCATCGATCGACAACATAAATTATTACTGGCTCAATTTCCCAATCACTCCGAATGCATCTCCTCTACCAAGCATTCATCGGGCGTTTAGGACATATAAGTTTGAGGAAAACGGAGATCTTGAGAACTATCTCAATCTCCTTGAGCAATACCCTGCTTTGATCAAGGCAATGCTGCACAAGTCGCAGAGACAGTTTGAAAAAAATATCGTCCTTCCCAAAGATGAGTTAGATCTTGTTGTTCCTTTTCTTAATTCCTATATCAAAAAAGGGAACAGGAGTCTTTTTTATGTAAATGAGGAGAGACTGGATAATTTCGATGCTCATGACATTAAAAATTTTCAACAGAAGCTTATGGAGACTATCGTTTCAGAGATCAATCCTTGCTTAAAAAGATTGGTTGACTATGTGAAGGGAGCTTATCAGAAAAAAGCTGCCAACCAAGTAGGTCTCTGGCAGTATCCTGGTGGCAGCGCCTACTATGATTATCTGATTAAATATTACACAACTCTTAATCTCACTCCGGAGGAAATACACGATATAGGACTTAAGTACATCGAGTTAAACGATGTAGAGATCGATAAGATAAGAAAATCGACGGGATTTAAAGGCTCTTTGACAAAATTCAAGCATTTCCTTGAAACAGATCCCAGGTTCTTTCCAAAAACAGCAGAAGAAATCGGCGAAAAGCTTCAATCCTTTATGGGCGGTATGTGTGAACAAATCAATCGATACTTCTTGAAAAAGCCCAAGGCACAATGGGCCATTGAAAGGCTGGCACCAGAGTTAGAAGAATCAATGACCTTTGGATATACTAAGTCTCCGACAGCTGCCGATCCTAGGGGTATTTACTATTACAATGGTTCCAAGCCAGAAGAAAGATCCCTTCTGCAGTCTGAGAGCCTTATCTATCACGAGCTTATTCCGGGACATCATTTTCAGGGTTCTCTACAATCAGAAAATAGAAACTTACCCAATTTTAGGCGGGAGACTCATTTTTGCGCCTATAGTGAGGGATGGGCTGAGTATGCCGCCTGGTTGGGATTGGAAATGGGGCTTTATAAAAACCCTTACGATCTCTGTGGCAGGTATTTGTCAGACACTTTTCTAGCGGCCAGGCTTGTGGTGGATACGGGAATGAACTACTTCAAATGGCCTCGTGATGAAGCCGTGATATTCATGAAAGATAATACAACTTTTTCAGAAACTCAAATTTACACAGAGAGCCTTCGATATTCTGTAGGTGAGCCAGGTCAGGCGTTGGCTTACAAGTTGGGAAGCATCAAAATGGCTGAACTTAGAAAAAAGGCAGAAAGGGCTTTAGGTGCAAAATTCGACATCAGGAAATATCACGATGCAATCTTAGGCTCTGGTTCCATGCCTCTCCCTATTTTGGAGAAGCATATCGATTGGTTCATCGACCAGGAGCTCAGCGATCCTGGAAGCTGAGATTCTTAATACAAAAATCATGAATATTTCTTATAGAATACCCTTATCTCTCAGTTAAGATTTATGGCTTAACCTAGAGGCTAAATTGAAAAAGATAATTTGTTTTTTTGAGATTTCATGAGTGATTGATGATTGAGTCAGTAAAAATTGGCAAGCAGTTTACTTTTCAGTCTGACTTTCCTTGAGGATATAAAAATCGTTTGGGAAAAGTATGAGGATTCATTTCAGGAGTTGATCGGATGGAAATGCCAGAAAAACAGAAGATATTTATGCTTGCCTTAAAAAAGAATTTTTTGTGAATACAGGCCGAAAAGATGAAAAAACTGAAAAGACGAATACAGAGTTTGGAATTAGCAATTATGATTGTATTAATTTTGCTTTTTCTTCATTACTTGAATTTTATTTCTCTCAGTTCTGTGATAGAGAATACTCAGAATGAAGATAAACTAGTCATTAATGTCATGAGGTTCAAAAATAACCCCATCATAAAGCCGGAGATGCTTCCTGGAGATGAAGGAAAAAATATAAACGGGCCATCTCTGATTAGAGTTCCAAAATGGGTAATAAATCCGCTAGGGAAATACTATCTCTATTTTGCTCACCACTTGGGAAAGTATATTCGTTTAGCCTATGCAGATAGTTTAGAAGGGCCCTGGAAGATTTATGCGTCGGGGGCGTTGAGAATTGAGGATACAATTTTTTTTTCTCGGAAAAAAGGCTCGCATATTGCCTCACCAGATGTCATAGTTGACGATATAAATAAGCAAATCCGTATGTACTTCCATGGGACCTGTACTGATGCAAGTGATTGTGTTCCTTATGGCCAAGACAGCTTGTATGCTCTATCTAAGGATGGGATTTCCTTTGACGTTTCAAAGGAGCTCCTTGGTGATATTTATTTCAGGATATTTAAATGGAGAAAGGAATACTATGCCTTTGCCAGGTTAGGCATACTTTACAAGTCTCGAGATAAAGACGGTTTAAAGGACTATTTCAGGCCAAGAAGAAGTTCTATATTTCCTGGACTTGGCAAAAGGGCAAAAATAAGGCATCTGGCAATCAAGGTTGACAACGATTTCCTTTATGTATTCTATTCCTGTATCGGCCATAGGCCGGAACGAATTCTAGTGTCTGTGATAAAGTTAACAAACGATTGGATTTCCAACTGGCAGCCATCCAATCCAATTGAAGTTTTGCGGCCGGAAAAGGAATTTGAAGGAGCACAACTTCCAATTAATATATCAGAAAGTGGATCTGCTCCTATACCCCTTCATGAACTCCGAGATCCTTATATTTATTCGGAAAACGGACAGGACTATTTGATATATTCTGTTGCAGGAGAGTCTGGGATTGCAATCGCTAAGCTGAGTTTGCGCTGGAACAAAGAATGAGGGTGATTCTATTGTTCTGTTGTTGATTTCCTTCCTGGGTATGATGCTTGCATTTCAAGTTGTCTCCAGGTGGAAGTCATAGAAAAAGAGAAGATATTTCCTTATTGTTCAACAAAGAATCTTCAATTGATTTTCAAATGATTAAAACTTTACTAAAAGCAATACTTGCCAATCCGGCAATCCAAGTTGAATTCCTAATGATATCCCCAATATATCAAGGCAGAACAAAATCTTGTCTCGGATAGAATGTTCTTTCCCTGGCAATTATCGTCTATCGGCATTCCCAGAAGTTCCCTGGATCCAGCCGTGGAATCTTTTCATGACATACTGAAGGCACGACTTTTTTATAAGTTGCGACTATATGATTTTTTTACACTAGCGATCAGAATATAAGAGTTCCAAATTCACACAGCTGTTTTCGGAGCTAGAAAGGAGTAAGCATATGGATTTTCCGCAAATGATCCGTATCAGACAGAAGTTTGAATCCCGCGCCATATCGGACATACCGCGAGAAATATCAAAACAGGTCAGGCAACTTCCTCTTGAAAACAGAATCAGGCCCAATCAAAGAGTCGCCATTGCCTGCAGTTCCAGAGGTATCGCTCATTACGGATTGATTATTCAATCTGTCGTTTCTTCGATAAAAAGATTGGGCCTTAAACCCTTCATTATCCCAGCCATGGGAAGCCACGGAAGTGCCACCGCTGAAGGACAAAAAGCGGTTCTTGAGAACCTAGAGGTCTCACAGGAAAAATGCGGAGCTCCTGTTCGATCTTCTTTGGAAGTCGAGCCAATCGGTGTGACCAAAGAAGGCATTCCCGTCCTTATCGATAGACTGGCCTCAGAGGCTGATTTTATCGTTCCCGTCAACCGTATCAAAAGACATACTGATTTCGAGGGTGAAATTGAAAGCGGTGTGATGAAAATTATGGTTATAGGTCTGGGAAAACAGAAAGGGGCGGAGGTCTATCACCAGGCTATGTATCGATATGGCTACGAGAGGGTCATCCTTTCGGTTGCCAGAAAAGTTATTGAGAGCGGAAGAATTCTCTTCGGAGTCGGTATCATCGAGGACGCTTTTGCTCAAAGCGCATCCATTCATGTTCTCAAGCCGCAGGAATTGGAGAAGCGAGAGAAAGAACTGCTGGTCATCTCAAAAGAAAGTACTCCAGGCTTGCCCTTCGATGATGTCGACGTGCTCGTGATCGATGAGATGGGAAAGGATATCAGTGGTTCCGGATTTGAAACAAAGGTGGTCGGTCGCATCGGTCTGCCCCTTATTAGCAAGGAGCCGGAAACGCCGCGGGTCAAGCGGATTGTTGTCTGCAATCTTACGGATAAGACAGAAGGAAATGCTGCAGGAGTAGGGATTGCGGATTTGATCACTCGCCGGTTAGCCGATAAAATCGATATGGAATCCACGAATATGAACTGCCTCACTTCCGGAGATCCCGAAGGAGGTAAAATCCCGATTATAATGGAAAACGACAAAGAAGCTATCCAAATGGCAATACAATGTGTAGGCAAGATACCAAAGAACAAACTGCGGATGATTAGGATAAAAAACACTCTCCATCTGGATGTAGTGGAAGTTTCCACAGCTTACAAAGAGGATCTGGGAAAAAGACAGGACTTGGAGCTAATATCAGAGGAAGAACCGATGGCATTCGATGAGAAATGTAATCTAAAACCATTTACCACATCCGACATTTGAATACGAATAGTAAATATGACTTTAAAATTCTGTTTTGAAAATTTATCTCGAATAATTGTGTGATCAGTGATCCATATTTTGGAAGCGTGCTTTAAATGCTCAATTTCGGAAACAGCTTATGCTTTCCAGAATATCCCTTCATTCGTGCCGCAGGCTTTGAATTGGATTTGCCAGTGCGGCTTTGAGTGTTTGGTAGCTGACAGTTATCATCGCAATCATCAGAGCAATCACCGCAGCGAAAACAAAAAACAGGATGTTCAGGGAGGTGCGAAAGGCAAAACCAGACAGCCACCTGCTCATCGCAAAATAGGCGACAGGCCAGGCGATGACATTGGCCGTAATCGCCCATTTGGAAAACTGCTTGGAAAGAAGAAAAAAGATGGAAGGGACAGAAGCCCCGAAAACTTTGCGAATCATGCTCGCATTTGCCTACTGGCGTTTCACCTCTATCCAGTGGGTGAGGGCATTTCCCACCCACTTGCCGGGCAGTGATAAAGCGATCAGCGATCCGTTCAGCACGTCGTCCCGTTTCTTGACTTCGAGCCTCAGGTTGTAGGGCCGTCGGTTGGCGTCCTCGGTCCCTACGTCTCCCGAAAATATGCCGTTGAGCACACCTTCGGAAAAGTTTGCCTGGTCGAGCACGGTCCACGGCCGTTCGCCAAGCTGGATGTAGACCCCTCCCGTCTCTTTGACTACGATTGTGACCGGAATCGCTTTTTCATAGGTGACCACTTCGCCACGCCAGATTCCGACAAGCTCGGGCATTGCCGTCAACCAAGGTCCCTCCGGCTGGCGAGAGCCCCGAAGAACTGTGTCTCCGGTTTCGAAGGTTAGGAAGGTTTCGTCTCCCTCCAGCTCGAACTTCAATTTGATTGAGGGGGCGAGAGATACGATAAAGACACCATCGCCCTGGTAGCTGAGAGGCGAGCTTCCCTGGTTGGTTTCGACGGCGAGTCCATCGTTGTCCTCGTAAATCCGTGCGGTCAGAGATCCAAGAGCATAGTTGCCGACGTACTTCTCGATCAGTTCCTTGGGGAGTGCGACCTCGATACCTATCGCTTCTGGCTCGGGCTTTTCTGTTTTTCCGGGTGCCAGCACTGCAATGATCTCCTGGGTTATCTCCGACGGCAGCGGGGAGCTCGCATTACAAAGCACGACGACGGCCGCATTTTGATCGGGGAGCAAGATCAGGTTTGTGCGAACACCGCCCATCCCCCCAGAGTGCGACACAGTGCGCAGCCCCTTGTCGTTCGTGCTAGAAGCCCATCCGATGCCATAACCGCTGCCTTCCTCCTCGGATGCGGTCGGTTTGTGCATCTCATCGATCGAGTCGTCTGATATGATCTGCCGCTGGTCGGCGAGATGGTTCTTCAAATGGAACATGCCGAAACGTACAAGATCGTGAGCGCTGGAAAAAACTGCGGATCCGCCCGGGTGATCGAAGTCGTAGAATGGATATGGGGTGCCTTCAGGAGTGTAGCGTGTCGCTGTAAATTCCTCGAGACCAGGACCGATGTGGACCGACATCCTTGTCAGTCCGAGGGGTATGAAGACTTCTTCCCTCATGAAGTCCGGGTAATTCTTGCCCGAGACCCGCTCCATCACATAGTCGATAATCCCGTAGCCGAGGTTCGAATACTGGCTCCGCTCGCCAGGAGGGGTCACCAGGTTGGCATAGCGGCGGATGGTCTCGTCCATGGACGGCCGCCGGTAGGGCTCATCCCTGTAAAAGAACTGGTAGTGGAGCGGCAGACCCGCAGTGTGGTTAGCCACCCGGCGCACTGTCGCGCCGGAGGCATCGAAGGCTCTTCCGTTGAGTTTGGCCTCGCCCAGATAATCGTTTATAGGCTTTTCCAGATCGACCAGCCCGCGCTCGACCAGCACCATCAGCCCGGTCGCTGTGATCGGCTTAGAGATCGAGGCCAGAGAATACATGGTGTGCTCGGTCGCAGGAATTCGCTTTTCACGATCTGCCCAGCCGAAGCCCTCTTCCCAGATGATCTTGCCGTTCCTGGCAACAGCCACGGCCAGCGACGGGACATCCTGCTCAACGAGCTTGCGCTTAATCTTTGCCCGGACCTCTTTGAACTGTGCCTCTGCTGGACCTGCGATCAGAACGATCGCAGCTGCCACAAGACTTATCTGAATCGCTTTTTTTCGTAAAGGTTTCAATTCACCCCTCCTTCGAAATTGTTCGTTGTGCGCCGCTGCTGTCTTGAGCCAGGAATATTGGTTACAGAGCTAGATACAATGATGCACTGACGCACTTTTTTTAGATATTCTTTTTTGAACAAGATACATATTCCCAGTAATTTACCATAATTAATGTTGCTGAATTCTGGGAATGAGAGTATCACAGCCCCAAATGCAAAATCAATAACTGAAAATATTATAGCTATAATTCCTGCAATTATAGGCGCAGTTGCTACTATTACTACTGTTATTGGGAATTTTCCTGGATTGGAACTCTGTACAACTGGGCTAATTATTATTTTACTTCCAAAAAATAGAGAAGAAAATATTCAGTTGATTAAAAATAGAAAAACCATAGGAATGAAGCAGCGACTTAGTTAATGTATCTTCTGTTGTCAACGGTCGTTTAAAAGTGAGCCATTTTCGGTCGTGAAAACTGAGCCACTTTCCCATTAAAATGGCATCGTCTTTACTCCCATTTTTGTATTTTGTGGACATAATAAAGGACTTTGAG
>Ga0180432_10003181_pt1 | contig 23767 bp, 23 predicted proteins | sample SS_ome_10_FD_132414 | JGI IMG/M metagenome (GOLD analysis project Ga0180432, IMG submission 132414) | Hypersaline lake sediment archaeal communities from the Salton Sea, California, USA - SS_1_MS_2 metaG | ecosystem: Environmental > Aquatic > Non-marine Saline and Alkaline > Hypersaline >... | reverse complement strand
CGGAATGGTGATCTGCTCAGTAGCCAGACCTCCCCCGGCTTCATACCGCTTCTCCAGCAACAGGACCTTTTGCCCTGCTTTGGCCAGATAGGCGCCGATCTGCATCCCGTTCGGGCCGGCTCCGATTATGATTACGTCGAATTCCCTTTCCATGATTTCCTCCTTATTAAAATAGTTTTGATTACCAGTTCTTCACAAAAACAGCTCTATTCCCAAATTCCCAACTCACATCAACGTTATCTCCTGACAATCCGGATCAACTATGAGAGTTGGTTCAGTTAGACTCTGCACCTCTTCAGGGGTCCATCCCGGAGCAATTTCTTTCAATACAAGACCGTTTTCGGTCACCTCGATTACAGCGATGTCAGTGACAATCAGATCAACGCAATTGAGCGCTGTTATGGGGTAGGTGCATTCTTTCAGGATCCGGGGCTGTCCATCTTTGGTGGTGTGCGTCATAGATATGATCAGCCTCTTCGTTCCTATGGCCAGGTCCATGGCACCACCAACAACGCCTACCTTCCTTTCGGGTACCATGTAGTTCGCCAGGTCTCCCTTTTCGGAAACCTGAAACGCCCCCATGACGCTCACGTCAACATGCCCGCCTCTTATCATGGTAAAGGCCTCGGCGTGATCGAAGCAACTCATGCCAGGCAACTCGTGCACCGTCTGACCACCGGCATTGACCAGATCGTAGTCCCCCTCACCCGGGGCGGTCATCTCACCGAAACCGAGAACACCCATCTCAGCATGGAATATCACTTCCCTGCCCGCGGGGACGAAGTTACTTGCCATACCGGGCATCCCTATTCCAAGATTGACTACGTCACCGTCCTGGAACTCCCTGGCTACCCGAAGACCGATGGTCTGTCTATCCAGCCTGAATTTGTCTTCCATGATGTAACTCATCACCGGTTAGTTGCCTTTCCTCTCCAGGAACTTCTGGTGGGACTGTCTGGCTGCCTCGCTGATCTCTACCTCCGCGCCCTCGACGACATCGGGACGCACCACCACTCGATCCACGTAAATGCCCGGGGTGTGGATGAAATCAGCATCGAGTTCGCCCAGATCCACAATCTCATTCACTTCGGCCACAGTCACTGCCGCTGCGCCTGCCATGACAGCATTGTAGGTTCTTGTTGTTCTCCTGTAGACCAGGTTGCCCCAGCGATCGGCCTTATCGGCCTTTATGAGAGCGAAATCCGCTTTGATGGGAAGTTCAAGAATGTATTCTTTGCCATCGATGATCCTGGTCTCTTTCCCCTCCTGCAACACCGTGCCTATTCCCACTGGTGTATAGACCCCACCGAGTCCAGCCTTGGCAGCCCGAATTCTTTCGGCCAGCGACCCCTGGGACGCCATCTCCAACTCCACCTTCCCCGCTCGCAGCAGCCTTTCGAAATTGTTCTCGTAAATGGCGCTCACCGGGGCGGTAGTGATAGCTTTCTTTACCTGACCGTTCCGCACGAGGATGTCCTGATCCTCAGGAAACTTGAAACCCAACAGGCTCCAAACATCCTTGCCGAAACCGGCCACACAGGCGACCATGGTCAAGTCTTTCACGCCCTTGCGGGCCACGGCCTCTAAAAGCAGGGAGGGGGCACCCGCCACCACACCAAAGCCGCCGACTAATATGGTAGCGCCATCCTGCATATCGGCGACAGCATCATCGAAACTGGAGACAATTTTGTTTATTGGCATAGTGTATTCCTAAACCTTAAAACCAGCATATCCCAGACAGATGGATTTATTTCGGGAAGTCCAAATATTTTAAGTACACGAAATAATACCATACCATTATGTCGATGTCAACCCACATTTTTTATGATTTTGACTTGTTTATAGATGCTAAAGACCGATCATCCTCAAGTTGTGAAAAACACAGATGATCCTCTTGCCATCGGCAGCCAACAGCCTGCAATAATAACAACCATAAATTAACGGCATATATATTAGTTCTAACCTTTATACGTTTGGTTGTTTTATTAGGCGAAGTACCACGAGACAAGCTGGGGGAGGTATCCGTCAACACGAGAGGAAATCTCGAAATGTCGGCAATTGTAGACTTTGGGGGACAGACTGGGGTATAATTTTTAGCTAGTGGGCCGGTAGCTCAGCGGTAGAGCACCGGACTTTTAATCCGGGTGTCGAGGGTTCGAGCCCCTCCCGGCTCACCATTTTTTAGCTTCAAAATCGCCGGTTTTCGGGAAATCATAGAATCCCCAAATCCATTTTTGCTAACCGTTTGCTAACCAAAGTTTTTCCCCTGTCTTCAGCCATGAGCGCTCCTCTGCCCTGCTCGTTTTGTTCAACCAAAACAATATCCGATATATTGAATGCGTAAATCAATCGTATTCATTACTCAGAGGAGAAATTATCTTTCATCAAACCGGATGTGATCCGATATGTTGAAAGAACCTCGAAAGCCTCTGAATACAGTGGCTCAGGCACTTCGGATTTCATTGCTTCCAGAATCCCAGGCACCGTGAGTTCTATCGGCGACATTTCTATATTAACAGTATCAAGATTAGCATCGAGCAAGATACACTTGGGTTCACCAGCTTCATTTGTCCATGCCACCCACTTCGAGAGATCACCACCAGATTTGTTAGGATTACCGGTACGGGCGAACTGTGCTACATATGACATGATGTCATCGGTGAGGGCTTCCCTGCCAGGACGATTCTCCTCGTTGAACACCCATGAGGTCATAAAGACGTTGAAAACCGGATTCCCCAAGAAGAAAGCTTGATCGAGTGAATGCGCTGTTCCCACCTTCAAATCATATGGGGCAGGAATCGGGCTGGTACCATCGTCTTTCCACGCTCCCCAGTTGAATCGGTAGACGTATACTTCAGGCTGATCAGGACATGCACTCAGTTGCCTCGCTATGTTATCGACACCTACGGCTTTCCACAAATCGCTACCATAACTTGTGGCCGTCTGATACAAATCATCTTTTCCTTCAAATGAATCAACCATATACAGGAACATCTTGAGCTCCTCTTTAGTGCTGCCCAACATGATGGGCACTTTGTTGGGATAGGTTCCATTTTCAAATGCATCGGCGATTATTACTGCACCGTCTTCAAATATGTTGGGGTTGACGACCTCTCCAAATTCTCTCTGTTCGTAGCATAGAAGGATTCCCAGCGGTGTTTTTGCCCTGATATAGGTTTCGATTTCAGTATCGGACATTGTATTCAAATAGGCTTCAGCTCCTGCCCGGTCGGTGGCGATTCCATCATTAATCAATAGCGCCAGCACTATTTCATGAGAGGTGGCATCACCTTCTTCGATTGTTGCGGTATCATTCATACAACTTTGTGCCAGTGCGGTATGGAAAAGGCCTTTTGCATATGGTGAAGCTAGTATCGAGTAGACATTCGAACCTCCCGCCGACTCACCAGTGATTATGACCCTGTCCGGGTCTCCCCCAAATGCTTCGATGTTTTTCTGTATCCACTCAAGTGATTTGATGATATCCAGTGTGCCATAGTTGCCGGAATCATCCGCCTCGGCTCCGGGTTCTCCGCTTCTAAGTGCAGGATGAGCAAACCAGCCAAAGGGGCCAAGCCGATAGTTCATGGATACAAAGATCATATTTGATTTGCGGGCAACAGTTGATCCATAGTATGTTGGAACCTGATTGGCACAACCTATCGCGTTCCCTCCCCCGTGTATATATACATATACTGGCAGATTTGTCTCTTCAGACTGCGGGCGCCAGATGTTCAGGTAAAGACAATCCTCGCTACCCCAAACCTCATCTCCACTAATCCAATTGAATTGGGGGCACATCTGGCAAAAATCGTTTGATTGGCGGACTCCCTCCCAGGGATCGGGATCGCGCGGGGCTTTCCACCGCAGTGCACCTACTGGCGGTTTGGCATACGGAACGGCTTTCCAGACCCAGGTATCTGATTCATCTTCAAAGCCCTCAACAGATCCATACAGCGTTTGAACAATCTGGCCCCCTTTCCACAGTGACAATGCCGGAACCGGAGTATCAGGCATTACGCCTGTTTGGGCCGGGATGGTTTCCGGCAATGGGGATTCCTCATCGGAGGAACATCCTATAATTATCGAAGATACCAGTAACAGAATTGCCAAATAAATGATTCCAAATCTGTCAGAAGTTTTCATTCATTTCCTCCCCAGCGATAAGTTAACGGAACCAGACTTGACTTTGCGGCATCCCAATAATTGCCTGAATGATAGCACATTCCCTGGAATGCACACCAGACCTGTTATTGCCCTCGTGCTGCAAAGCATTTTCGGAAGCAATCCCAGGCTCAGCAAAAAAGTTCCTCTTCGCCAGATTCCGCCGACCAGGCCCGGAATAAAAGTTGTTCTCGTTATCCTAACTTTTACTGGGATTTTTGCAACAAATCGATATATTGTATGTTATAATATGTATATTTATTTATACAGGAGACATCATTTATGAAGATACTATTAACAGGCGCTTTTGGCAATCTGGGAGCAAATACACTGGAGAATCTGCTTCGGCGCAACAAACACGAGATATTATGCTTCGACATGAAAAATCCCCGCAATGAAAAGGAGATGGAACGGCTTTCCCGGATCGGTAAGTTCGAGACATGCTGGGGAGATATTACTGATCCTGCTGTTGTGGCACAGGCAGTCGAGGAACAAGAGTGTATACTACATTTGGCTGCCATTATTCCTCCGCTCACAGAGCAGTCTCCTGAGCTTGCCAAAAAGGTAAATATTGGGGGAACGCACAACGTGATAGAGGCGGCAAAACAACAGAAAAAGACTCCTAAGATGGTTTTTAGCAGCTCAATAACGGTGCATGGGAACAGGCACTCCGAGCCACCACCGAGGAAGGCGAATGAAACCCTGCAGCCAACTGATAATTACACTCACTCCAAAGCAGCTTCGGAAAAAGAGCTGAGGGAGAGCGGCATTGATTGGACGATACTCAGAATCGGTGCCGCTGCGCCAGTTAACGTGCTGGGCAATGATTCCTTTGGTTTAGGTTCTCTTGAATATTCTTTTGGCATACCGATGGACCAGCGAATAGAGGTTGTCCATCCGGCCGATGTTGCTACGGCAATCGCCAATTCTGTTGAAGCCGACACCGCCAGCAAGATACTTCTGCTGGGGGGCGGCAAGAGTTGCCAGATGACAAACCGGACCTTTCAGACGAGATTGTTTGAGGCATTGGGAATCGGTATGGTCTGTGAGACAGCTTTCAGGGTACCAAAGGATGAAAGCGACTACTGGTACACTGATTTTATGGATACCGAAGAATCACAGAAACTTCTCAAATTCCAGAATCACACTTTCGATCATTATGTTGATGACTTGAAACGGGCCTTTGGCTGGAGAAGGGTCTTTACCAAGATGCTCGGCCCTATCATCAGGTTCTGGATAGTCAAGCAGTCCCCGTATCATAAAGCGGCATAACATCTGTTTGTGTAATCATCTATAGCTATAGAGACTCTGATTGAATACTGACCACCCCTGAAATGGGAGGGGTTTATAGTTGGGGGGGTTTTCCAGTTTCACAAATTGCGGGAAACAGTCATGCAGACTGAGTTTCACTCCACTCTTTCAGAAGAGGAACCACCTTCTCCCAATTGTATATATCCTCATGGTATGAAAAAAGGCCATTGCCTGCATATATAAGAGCGGTAATACCGGCAAATTCATAGTAGCTGCCGTCTGCACGTTGACCCGGCAGACGATTCAACCATTTATATACAACACGGTCACCCTCAAATACTACCCATTCAATAGGGAATGTCCAGCCTTTGCACAGTGCCATCACGGGCACCAGCCATTTTCGGATTGCCTCTCTGCCTTCAAATGTTCCTTCATGATGCTCCACATATACAGCGTCTTCAGTAAAAGTATCGGCATAACCGTCCCAGTTGTTACTATCCTGCAGGGCGGTGCGCTTTTCGTAGGCTGCTTCTATTTCTTCCCGACTGAATTCAACCATTTGATTCCTCCATGTTGTTATTGAACTGCTCGCCCGCAGATCATCGGCAAATCCAGATAAGACCGTATCCCCGGTTGAGCTTTGCAAACGTAGGGAACAGAATTTACACAATGCATTGCCGTTGCCACAATGCCCTCATTACGGAGCAGCCCGGCTTCAACAGTGGCGGGATGAAAACCATGATAGACAGACTTCAAAGTCGGGTCTCCCTGCACCTCGATTTCATAGCGCACACCTTCCGGGCCAAAGCTCCACGGTTTATCAAAATGCTCTTCTCCCAGGAGCCAGTTGACAATGGCTTCGATTACCGGTTTCCCATTGACACAACCCTGCCATGTAAACCTCTGGGCAGCCACCAGCCCCGGCTCGATAACGCCAATGGGTGAATCGATAGGTGAAGTGGCCACTGCGACTTCATTGATGGTTTTGATTTCAGCATCCAGCTTGAAACCAAGCTCATCAGCGATCATATGAATGGACTGGCCAAAGCCGTTAGCCAGGAAACGTACCAGCGGGCTGGCCAATGCTTCCTCCGGATTTTTACCAAATAACATGATATCGCCAATTACATCGGGGGCGCCGTAGGTCCGAATATCTGAAAATTCTTCTGCACGCACATGAGTTACGGCACGCGTAAAGGAAGTCAGTTGCATGGGGAAACGTTCGGTCATACCCCCGGGATGAATACCGGTTCCATGCAATACCGATTTACCTTTGGAACAGGCCCCCTGCAAGCGGTCAATGTTGACGGACTTGAAAGGGTAGACCCAGCCAACTGTGGTGATGACGTTCTTCCCTGATTCCAGCAACTGCACTACTTCATCTTCATTTGGCAACAGAGGTGTGTAGATCACACAGTCGGCATCAATCGCCAGTATGTCATCAATGTTATCGGTGGCCGTTACTCCAATACCCCCAATGCCAGCTATCACTCCGGCATCTTTTCCCACTTTGTCGGAGGAATAAACCCGGCATCCAACCAACCGTAATTCGGGATGGCTTTGCACCCCTTCTATCGCCGCCTTGCCGACTCCCCCGGTTGCCCACTGTACGACCCGGTATGTCATCGTGACGACCTCCTTATGTTGGAATTATGATCAATCCCTAATTTAAGCCATAAGCCCCCGGCCAGTGATAAGGGGTAAATCAAGTTCCGAAACAAAGCCGGGTGGTGCTGAGCAAACCGCCGGAATTGCATTGACAATGCGTGTAGCCGTGAGGATGACCCCTCCGACCGCGGTATCACCGTGCTCATCCTCAAAATCGAAAGCACAGACCATGCGGGGACGGCCTTCGATGATTACGCGGTAGCCGTGTCCCTGCGGCCATTCCGGCGCAATGCTGTCGTGCATTCTGGTCACATGTTCCGCCACCAGGAGTGGCTCGCCACCGATGATCCCCTGCACCTCAAAACGTAATGCTGCGCTCATGCCTTTTTTGATAATCCCGGCAGGAGTTTCCAGATCGGCTGGCGCCGGCACGCGTTCATGGACTTCGCGGAGTTCTTTCACTTCAACGCCGAGCCCTTCAGCCATGAGCTGCACAGGCCCGCCACAATAAAAAGTGAGCGCACCGGGAGTCAGGATAGGAGGCAGGATATCCAGCGGTTTGCCGAATCCCATAGTATCAAAGAGAATTTCGGGTTGATTGTAGGTGGCATAATTGACGATTTCCTGTACCCGAATGCTTTCCCATCTTTCCGACATCCCACTCAATATAAGAGGTAACGTACTATTGGCAAAACCCGGGTCGATACCCGAAACTAGAAGCGAAACGCCACCTTCCCGGCAGGCGGATTCTAACTTATCCTGGATTTCCGGACCGAGCGCTCCCGGATAAACAAGACTGAGCAGGGAACTGGTGACCACATTCTTGCCCGAACGCAAAATGTGGCAGATTTCTTCAATCGTTCCCATCGGATCGTATCTGACATCAGACGTATAGCAAACACAATCGGCCTCGGTGGCCAGCAACGCATCGGAATCCTGTGTAGCCTTTATGCCGGTCGGCCCCAGTCCGCACAATTCACCAGCATCTTTCCCCTCCTTCGAATCATGGTAAACCGATACCCCCACCAGATCCATTTCGGGGTGATTGATGATCGCTCGAAGCGCGCAAGTTCCTACGTTACCGGTGCTCCATTGAATCACTCGATATGCCATAATCCACCCTCCCTTTTATCGCTCCCAGAATCCTGGGGTAGTGCCCACTATCAACGCTGACGTATATATCTCCCGGTAATAAGCGGCAAATCGGCATATGTCCTGATACCGGCAGAGGCGTCACAAACAGCCGGAATGGCGCTAATCACAGGCATGGCGGTGACCTGATTTGCCAGATCAGCTCCACCGGCATAGGGATCATCCGATTTCAATTCTGAAGGTGAAAAGGTGACTCTGGTACGAATATTGGGGTTGCCTTCAACCTCCATAGTGTAGCCGTGAAACAGTGGCCAGTCAGGTTCCAGGTTCTTTCCCGCCTTCCACACCACATCAAGTTCAACGGCCGGGTCGTCACCCACCATACCGGTCCAGGTGCACTTTTGCCCGGCAACAGTACCGGCAGGTACGGGAAACCCGAAGAACTCGCGGTCATCGGGAGCGGTGGCATATTCATAGTTGAATCGCTTGTCGGTAATGGGGATATGAAGCATATCGGCGATTAGATCAATGCATTCACCATAGGTTCCTAACACAAGGCGATTGACTTCCGCCCATTTTTCATCCGGCGGCTGTCCCCAGCCTAACCCGGCAAAATTGGCAAAAGCTGCGTATTGGCTGAGGTCTACGGATTCCAAAAAGCGGATACGTCGAAAGTCCCGGCTCGCGGTAGCCATAAGACCCGCAATGAATGGAGCAAAGCCTGGGAAAATACCGCTTCCAAACAGAGTGGCATTACCCTTTTGAGCAGCCTTGACCAATCGGCTGCGCTGTTCTTCCCCCAGCGAGGTACCGGTTATGAACAGACTGCATACCATGTTCAGTCCGGCCTCCAGAATACGCACCATCTCATCAACGTTCGGCCAGTTCGGCATGTAGCAGACGCAATCGGCGCCCATATTCAGCAGTGCATCTACATCACTAGTTGCCTTGATGCCAATGGGATCAATGCCGCAAAGTTCGCCAATATCCTTCCCCGCTTTAGCCTCGCTCCAAGCATAGGCCCCCACCAGTTCCAAATCCAGATGCGCCAGTATCCCCTTTACCGCCTCCTTGCCAACATGACCGGTGGTCCATTGAATAACTTTGTAGCTCATCATCGCCCCCTCTAAAGCTAACTTGAGCAACTGCATTGGAATAAGACAGCCTTAACTTTGCAGCAATCCAACATTTGCTGCGATTATAGCACACATTCTGAAACCGACAAAAACCAGTAATCCCCTCTTGCCACAAAGTACGCTAAAAGCGCGACAGAAGAGCATCTGGTAACCCCTGACTACAGCGCAATTACATACCATGGTTTTTACTCAGTAACGAGACTGAGCTTAAGTCACATTTGCATCCTTCGGACTTTTTTAGTGATCATTCTTTGCCGTTTTGAGCAGAATTCGCTTTGCAACAGACCAATCAGAGCACTCCTGAAAAGCCTGATAGCACCATATTGACAATACCTGTGCCGAAGAGTAACATAATTATTATGATGGTTTTACTGATAAATGATTTGAATCATCAGCCCCTTTACCAAATCAGGTGAGTAAATTAAAATATGAAATGCGTGGGGATTCGTAGATACTACGCGCAGGAGGGATGAATTCATATGGATGCAATGGAAAAATTGTCAGATCATCTGACAAAAAGACGGCCCGAACTGAGACAGATCAAGAAAAGCGGACAGAAAATAATTGGTTACACTCCGGGCGGATACCTACCCGCAGAAATGCTGTATGCTGCCGGAGCGTTACCGCTCTGCCTGGCACGCGGGGGAGACCCAGAACCGGTAGCGGAAAGTACGGCCTACCTCCCGCGTTTTATAGATACCTTCTGTCGCTGCCAGATCGGTTACCGAGTAATGGGCGAGGAAGTTCTCTATCAGCTTCCGGACCTGATAGTCGTTCCGGTCAATGATGTGAACGAGAGGGCTATAGCCGACTGCTGGAATTATTACACCGATATGGAAACCTTTCGGTACGGGGTGCCTCATAACAAGCGTCAGGATGCACTTGATTACTATGCAGGCAGCCTGCGGCTCCTCAGAAAAAAGCTGGAAAGCTTTATGGGAACCACCATCGACGATGACAAACTCAAGGAAGAAATCAAGACCCAGAACAGAATGCGTGAACTCTTCCGTAACATCAGTTACCTTCGCCAACCCGGGAAAACCCCGGCCATCAGTGCTCAGGATTTCATCAAACTGCATCATGCTTCCTTCTACGCCGATAGAGCCACCTTCATGGTAATTCTGGAAGAACTCTACGAGGAGCTAAAACAGAAGCAGGTTGAAGAAAACGACAAGCCCAAGGTCATGCTCACAGCCTCGACACTGGCTATGGGTGACTATAAAATCTTCAATATTATGGATGAGATTGGAGGCGAATTCATCTTCGAGGAAGCGGCAGAAGGACTCATGCCATATGCGCACGATGTTTCGCTGGAAGGTGATCCCATTCTGGCTCTGGCCGATACCTTCTTCATGAAGCGGATTCCTCCGGCATGGTTCAGGCCGGCAAGGGAACGAGTAGATTACCTGCTGAATACCGTTAAAGAAAAGAAGGTCGAAGGACTCCTGTGGTATCAGTTGCTGTACCGCGATGGCTATGATATTCAGTCATACTCCTTTGAAAAGGAGTTGGTACGAACAACCGGACTTCCTTTCCTGAAACTTGAATCAGATTATGACACTTCGGAAAGAGGTCAGTTCAAAACCAGGATGGAAACCTTCGTCGAAATCATGAAACAGAGGAGGCAGTAATGTATACCAATCTTTTTAAGATTTGCGGTTATACAGATGAAGAGATAGAAAAGCAGCGCCCCCGGATCGAAAAGGCACTGGACAGGATGGGGGTTCTCAACGAAGCGGCCATCAAACATGCCGAAAAGACTGTTCAGTCGAACTACGATGTCGAACTGCTTTCAGTACAGAAATTGCTCTGGGTTTTTATGGCCAGCTGTGTAGATGCAGTGCTGGCCCGGGACGAACACGATTATGTTATCAATTGTAACTGGCCCTTCCCTGTTCAGATGACGTTAGCCATGATAGATGCTGCCAAAGCAGACGGCGGGAAGACATGGGTAGGAATGCCGGTTCAGATTTTCTGGATGGTGGGCGGAACCGTTTTCGATATTCTCACACCGGTACTGGAAAGGGGCGAACTGATCGGGCAGCCGGTCGGGAAGGCGCATTGCTCCCAATACCAGATCTATACCGGAGCTATTGACATGGGCATCCTCCCCAAGCCGGACCTGGGAATCGGCTCCGGCTGGTTTTGCGACCAGGCAGCCGAAACCGAAGAGATGATGAGCGAACTCTACGGTTTCGAGATTGCTTATCTCGACGGGCTCAATGACTGGGCCTGGGGCGCATGGCCGGAGCTTGATGAACGTGCCGTGAGATACAGCTCCAATACCATCCGGCTGGCCCTCCAGCGAGTTAGAGAGATATGTGGTTTCGAGACCACCGAAGAGCAATTGAAAGCCGGTTTCAAATATGTAGCCAAATGGCTCTACGGAATGCAGAATATAACCCGAATGATCGGGGCGGCTGACCCTCAGCCCATAAGCCAGGCGAACGTCAATTTACCATACGGGCTCTGGGCTATCGCTACCGCTTACCCGGATCAGGCAGTTGACGGCTTGAGCACCATGGTCAGGGAAATAAAAAGGAAGATCGATGCGGGCGAAGGTGTGGTCCCCAAGGGCGCTCCTCGTGTATATCTTGCCCTGAGAACCAATGTCGATACCGCACCCATCCGTATGGTGGAAGAACTCGGACTCTGCCTTCCCACTGTCTTTGTAGACTGGCTTTGCCCACAGGAGCTCACCAAGAGCACATACACCGATATGGTCGACAGGATCGCAGAAGGGTTGTACAGGAGGCCACAGCTTTGCGATGCCTACGCCGCCATCGAATACTGGAAGGCTGTCTGTAGAGACTTCGATATCGATGCGGTGATAATGTCTTTTGCATATAACTGCCGTCCCTGGGGTGTTAACCCGATTATGGCCAAACTGGATATTCAAAAAGAGTTCGGTATTCCGGCCATCGTACTGGAAACTGATGGTTATGATACCCGTAACTACAGCGCCGAGCAATTGAGAACCAGGCTGGAATCGTTTGCTGAAGTGGTCAAGATGAACAAGGAGATGAAGGCGGCAGCCTAACGCAGGAGCAACATTGCAACTTGCCCCTACATGGAGAACATGAAACAATGCTAACAGCAGGTGTAGACGTCGGTGCAGCCACAGCCAAAACTGCCATAGTCAGAGATGGTGAAATGATCGCCTGCAAGGTGATACCCACCGGCTCCAAGGTTCAGGAATCGGCCCTGAAAGTCACTGAGGATGCTTTGGCAATAGTCGGTCTGTCCATGTCCGATCTTGATGCTGTCATTTCAACGGGTTACGCCCGACACGTGGTATCTTTTTCAAACAGGGGCGTCAGCGAGATTATCTGCCATGCCAAAGGAGTAAACCATTTGATGCCGGATGCCCGAACGATTATTGATATCGGTGGGCAGGACAGCAAGGTTATCGGCCCGCGCGAAGATGGAACCGTAGCTGATTTCGTAATGAATGACAAGTGCGCCGCCGGTACCGGCAGGTTTCTGGAAGTAATGGCAGATGTTCTGGAGCTTACCATCGACGATATGGGACCCGAAGCCCTTATCAGTCAAACTCCAGCAACCGTTACCAGCACCTGTACCATCTTTGCCGAATCGGAGATGATTTCCCTGCGAGCTGAGAACACCCCGCGCGAGGACATTGTGGCCGGGATACACCGGGCCGTAGCCCGCAGGGTTGTAATAATGGGAAAGACTGTAGGTTACAAGGATAAGATCGTGTTCACCGGTGGAGTGGCCAAGAATCCCGGTATAAAGCATTTCCTGGAAAAAGAACTGGGAATGGAAGTGGTGGTAGGAGACGAACCCCAGATAATGGGTGCCCTTGGCGCGGCGTTGATCGCGCAGGTTTCGCCGACATAGCAAGACCAAAAAGGGGCTGTCAAATTGGCAGCCCCTTTTCTTATCGGTTATCCACAATCCTTCGTTTCATCCTGCGCCCCCCCCGCCTCAATATTCCTCTTCCCACCAGTTCTACCGTTGGCTGCGCCAGCAAACCGGCTTTCACACATCGGCGCACCGGGGGAATTGCAAGCAACTGTTGCAGCATTCTTTCTTCTATGTCCGAAGGTTCGCCCAGCACTTCCACTTTGCAATTCATGAAATCTGTATCACCATCTCTGGAAATGAACACCCGGTAATCTATCAACTCAGGAATCTCGTACAGCGCTTCGTCGAGCAGCGAGGTGTAGATTTGCTCACCATCTCCAATATCCACGATCAACCCGACTCTTTTTGGCAGCGTTCCAATCCTGGTTAAAGTCGAGGCTCCGCAACCGCAGGGTTCACGAAGCAAACAGGCCACATCTCCCGTCCGATATCTAATCAACGGCATGCCATCCCTTTGCAAAGTCGTGAACACCAGCTCCCCTTCTTTTCCATCTTCCAGCACCCGACCAGTGTCAGGATCAACTACCTCAAAAAGAAGCTGAGTCTCATTGAAATGGAACCCTTCATGCGCCCGGCACTCAACCCCGATGACGAACCCGGGTTCGGTCATGCCGTAATGGTGGAAAACCTCCGCCTGCCAGCATTCCTCCAGCCGCTGTCTCATGGGACTGGAAAGGTACTCCGATGTAATGAAAACCGCTTTCACCCCGATATTTGCCAGATCGTGAGTTTCCCTCGCTTCCTGAGTGATCCGCCAAATGCGGAACGCCGAACCCATCAGCATATCCGGTCTGGCTTCTTCAATAGCCTGGATTTGTTCAGGCGTCATTGCAGTGCAATCTCCAACCACTGGTGTTCCCCCCAGTTGTTCCACACCCCTGGAAATGAGTCCGGCCATACTCATGGGGGGGCCATTGTTCGGGAGGAAAATGTGAACCGTGCTGTTTTCCGTTTCCAAACCAGCGCCGCTCATTACGGTTTGCATGATCGCCGACATGGAATCGACAATGGCATCCGCGTCGTTATAGGTGAAGAATATCTTTTTGGGACGGCCGGACATGGTGCCGGTGGTGAAGTGACTGAAAACTCTGGCGATGCCCCCGATTGAAACACATAGGAGTTTGTACGGGCTTTGCTCCAGATCCAGAGGATTGGTAAAAGGGATTTTAGGAAGGTCGTCGAGCGACTTGATTTCCCCGATTCCATCAAGCAAATCCCTGTAAAAGGGACTGTTATCGGCAACATACCGGAGAGTGCGATTGAGTCGATACAGTTGGAAGCTTTCGATATCATTTCGGGTGATATCATTAACAGCTGCTTTTCCGGCGAACTGACGATATTCAGCATCCTCTGCGAATGACTGCCTGATTTTATTGTGAATCCATTGTTCGAAGGACATATGAATGATGATTTGCTTATTTGCGGGATTCCGCGCAGAGGACATGCTCATCAAAAGGCATTATTTCTGAAAGTTCTTTCCTCGCGGCCCCTGGCTTATCGAGAGGAAGCGAATGCGTTCCTCCTCCGTCATAACTGCACGGTTAATTTCCAGTTCGGCTCCGAGCTTGCCGACTGCATAGCGTATGCTATTAACCAGAATATCCTCGATAGAAACCTTCCCGAAAGGCGTTACGAGTGTCAGGGTAACTTTGCTTTCGGTGACGAAAACATCTTTAATCATTCCCAGTTCAACAAGAGAACGCCCGATTTCAGGGTGTTTTACGCCTGCCAACATCTGTTGAACCTGGTCTTCCAGAAGTGTCCCTTCGATTTCAACCTCCGGTGAGAGCAGGTACCTCGATATCTGCAAAGAGGTTGCTTCCGTATTCAAACACAGGCCTCTTCCACATCCCCTGCACTTCATCTGGAGATGCCGACCAAAGAGTATCAACTCCCAGTCATTCTCCCCGCAACTATAGCAATCCAGCATCAATGGCACGCTGCATGAATTGCAGGTACATTCATGAGGGTCAGTCCTGAATACCTCCTCAAAGGTCCCAAAGGCAAATCCCAGTTCCTGATCTCCGATTCCTTCCCCGGCATTTTCCATGCTTTCACCTCTCGTCATCGAACGACCTGGTAAATACTTCCGGCACTTCCGTTACCTGTGAGTCTACCCATGCTTTCATACATCTCAGGGAACAAAACTGCAGATGGCGGGGCGCTCCGGATTCCCATTGATGCACCGTAAGCCAACCGGCCAGCGCCTGACAAGGAGCCAAATTCCCGGCAATCTCTTTTTCCCTAGCACAATTGTGGCAGGCAATAAATTTCTTTTCCATCAATCCAAAACCTGAAAAAAACCTGTTCTGACTCGATTTTACGCCTTTATGGAATACCCGGCAATCCCTTCCTTCGCTTGGCGATGGGGGCAACACCCATCTCTCTGGAAGGCAGGATCACCGTAGAAATTCCCGGCATCACGTCTTCGCTCCTCTGGTTTGTAGCTGTGCTTTTAATATCCACACAGCATTCTCCGGATTCATCCACATATTTGCGGGTAACCTTGCCGCGAATCCACAATACATCCGATAGATAAACAAAATTGCGATATTTGGCATAGCTTCTCTTTAGCCATCCGTCATCACCCATCCAGTTTGTCATCAGTTGCATCAGCCAGCAGTGTCTTTGCACCGCTGTATCATAGGGGTAAGGGAGTCCGGCGGAATTAGCAGCCGCTTTGTTGTAATGCACGCCGTAGACAGGTTCCAGTGCAAACGTGCCCGAATCGCGGAAAGCCCAGGCCGGATGTTTTCGGTACTCCCGCAGGGCCAGACCGTGTGCCTTGATCTGAACCGGAGATGAGCCGATACAATAAGCAATAATGTCGGAAAGCCCCAGCGGGCCTCTGACTATCTGAGGCAGTTCCTCTCCAATCTCAACATCTTCCCAGTAACGGGTATTGCTGCCACGGATTTCCTCGGCAAGCACTTCTTCCTCAACAATTTTAAGGTCACGCTCGGTCCAGGGATGCGGCAATTGAATATTGCTATGCTTGCCCTTGTCGCGAGTGGCAGCCCTCTCGGCTCTCAATCCAGCTACCTTTGCCCGGGCTATCAGATCGCCGTTCTGGTTGAAATACCGGGCTTCCTGCCGTTCCAGAATTGACCTGCCGGCCAAGTCGCTGTTAATCATCCTGAAATCAGTGAAAATGCTTTCCGGGATAATTCGATCATTCAACATGATCGGGCGGAAGAACTCCCAATCGGTACTGCTCTGAAAGGCATGAACTCCCGGCAGCCCCTGAAGCACCCAAGTGGGAAAGACGCTGCCCAGCCAGGAGGGGGGAGCTACCAGCGAGCCAAATCGGGTCGATTTCGCATAAGCCTCGTCGCGCCAGAGGGGATTGGGATCGCCGATACCATCGGCAAATTTCCGTATAGCGTCCTTTGAGGCAAACTCATTGAAGATGTTCTTTATGCGCAGCTTCGAGCCAACGCGGCTACTGAAAATTGCCAGGGATTCATCGGTGATAAAGCCATCGTGTAAGAGATTATCTGTCATCATTTTTATCGCAACAAATTTCACCCTCACCCCAACCCTCTCACTTCAAGGGAGAAGGGAATCCTCTCTCCCCCTGGTGGAGAAAGCTAGAGTGAGAGAGTATTTTCATGTTCGCCAAAACTCACTTCCGCACTCCATGTAACCTTTGCCCATCGGCGCTTGTGAGGTAATAGGCACAGAATGGAACCAGCTTCTTCTGCGGGGTTATCACGTGGATGCAGCAGTTTTGCAGCCTCTCCAGATCAAGTGTCCAGACATCCTGGAACGGCATGCCTGATATGGAAAGGAAATGGGTCTTCGCTCTTTCGATAAATCTTTTCCATGAGCCTTCCGATTGCTGTTCCATCATTTCCGTGTCAGGTTCGATGTATTTAGATTTCTCGGTGATGAACTTACGCACATGATCCGAAGGGGGATTGGAATCAGAAACAATCCCGGAAACCTCGCTGCAAGTGGCCGCTGACTCCTGCCTTGGTTTGAAGGTAGTCGTTGCAACCAGTTTTCCATCCTCATTCAGAACGAAGAAGCCGGAAAAGCCGCAATGAGAAACGTGACGGCGGCGCGGCAGGAAATTTCGGGCTTTGATCTCCCCACCGGTCTGGGCCTCCATCGCCCTGAGCACATCGGGGGTAGTGATCCGGTCGTCATCGGCAGGAGCAACCGGATACCTTCCAAAATAGCTGACGGGCTGAAAGTGAATCCCTTTGATTACCGGAATATACTTGCGGGCAAATTGCACTATATCACCAATTTCATGGTCATTGATGCCGGGTATGACGGTCGGAACGAGCTGTATGCCGATTTTGACTTTAGCACAATTTTCAACAGCCCTGACTTTCGAGTCGAACAGATCAGCGCCGCGAATCCGCCGATACACATCATCAGAAGTCCCATCGAACTGGAGGTAGATCAAATCCACCCCGGCATCCCTCAAGCGTTCCAGATATTCAATGTCCTTCGCCAGCCTTAATCCGTGGGTATTGACCTGAACATGCGGGAATCCCATCTGCTTTGCCAGTGCGACGATATCGGGAAGATCATCCCTCATAGTTGGTTCCCCACCGCTCAATTGAAGCGGGCAGGCCCCTTCGACATAAATCACGGTCTCCATCATTTCCCGGATTTCATCCATTGTGGGCTCGTAAACAGCAGAATCGCCGGAGCTGGCAAAACACACCGGGCATTTCAGATTGCAGCGGCTGGTTACTTCCATTAAAACCGTGCAGCCTTTCGCTTTGTGTTGAGGGCAAATTCCGCAATCGTATGGGCATCCATGAACTGTCTCTGTCAGGCGGACTTTCAATCCGGGGGCATCCACACCCACATCCCAGTCCTGATAAGAAGGTTCGCCCCGCCACGTGACTGCGCGGAAAGTGCCATGTTCGGGGCAGGTCTTTTTCACAAATACATCATGCCCCTCCTGCACCCGCTGAGCGGGGATGACCTTGAGGCAAACAGGGCAAAGGCTTTTCGTTTCGGCAAGGATTTTTTCCATGACAGGCTCCTATTTGTATAGAGGTGCGTTTCAACGTGTTCCTACTTGCTTACCATCGGGCTCACCATCAGTATCAGCGTAAAAATAATGGCGACGGTAGTCAAAGTGGCTGACACCCACATGATTCTGCTGCGCCCAGACATGGAAGGGACGGCCTCACGATTTCCGGTCACCTTTCCCCATCCGATCGATGCCCAGAGGCGCTCGTAGAAATAATACATGACCATTCGGGTCGAGTGGTGGTATATCACGATGAGGGTGGCAATCATAGCGGCGGAGGCATATTTATCAGGAACGAACAGAAGAATCAGGTATGCCCCACCCCAAGTCCAGATGATTCCAATGAATCGCCATGCTAACGATTTTACAATAGTCCTTCGTTTGAGTTCTGTCACTGCAATTTCGGACACGATCACTTATTGTCTCCTTGCAACAACCATCAGGATTTGGTGAAAGAGAACAGGCCATACCCCGGTTTCCCTTCCTGAAACATTCTGAGCCAGAGTTTGCGGGATGAGGGATCACCCTCAACCACAGGACAGTGGGGAGAGGTTGCGGAACCGAACTGCTCCCAGAAAGCGGAAAGCGACCCGTAACCGGTAATCACCTGGTAGGTGGCTTTTTTGAGCGTCTTCGAATGATCTTCGAAGTATTCTTCCGCCAGCCCGGCGCCAGTGAGAAGTTGCCGGTAACCTTCCCGCGTTTCGGCACTGGAAAAGCAACATTCAAAAGTCAGATCGCTAATAAGTTCTGCGCTCAAGGAAAACCTGAGGATTACATCCGTGAAAGCAAATCTCCCTCCGGGTTTCAGAACCCTGGCGATTTCCCGGACTCCGGTTTCCTTATTGGGGAGGAGAGAGAAGGAGCACTCGCTAACGATGACATCAAAACTGGAATTCTCAAACGGAAGGCGTTCCGCATCGGCCAAGAGGAAATCGACTCGGTGGGATAAACCATCGTTACTGGCTTTTTGAGCTGCCAGAGAAATTGAAAGTGAAGAGATGTCAATCCCGGTCACGCGGCAGCCGGATCGACTGGCAAGGAAGCATGGTGTGGTCCCCCGACCGGACGATATATCCAGAACACGTGATTCTGAACTAATACCAGCAACCTCGGCCAGCCTGGCGGTGAGTTCCAGTCCGCCCGGATGTAATGCCTCATCCATCACCTCATTGAATTTTGTTGACTCGTAGGCCCTGGCGATGGTTTCCTTGGTTGCGTCGCTTGATTCCTGCATCGGGGATCATTATGAGGCTTAAGCCAGCTTGGCCTCCAGCTCCTCCTGGCCGGGAATAACTTCCCCCATTACTATCTCTTCCGAAATCCACTTTTCATTGCAATTGGGGCAAACCCAGGCTTTGACAAAACCCGGCATATCAAGGTAGGTAAGTTCAATTTCTTTTTCCACTACCTCTACTTTACATTTGTGACAATGCCATTCCGCCATAACTATAGCTCCTCTCCAAACTCTGTCTTCATGCTGTAAGCACGATTGACCTTATAATTGCCATCACCCAGAACAGCATACTCAACGAACACCCATGCTTCATCACAATGTGCTTTTGCAAGGCAGTCCGGAGTATCAGGTTTATACATCTTTTCTCCCGAGGACTCGGCCTCTTCGATTGCCTTCTGTACATCTTCATCACGAACACCCCGCTCTTCCATAAGCGCACTCACTTCAGGGGACTTTTCCAGATTCATTATGCGATTTGCCTCCTTTTGTTCAAAATACAATATCAAAGCATATTATAGATTATCTGCCAAACTTCTCCAAGAGTTGTGCCCGGAGTAATGTTTGATTCGCACGTGCTTCGGATGGTTTGTGTGCCGGTTTGACTCTCGCTTCATCCCACTCGGAATTAAAGATAAGATCGAGCACATGCAGAGTTGGTTTATAAGGAGCAAGGGCATCCCTGCAACTGGCACAATAAGTCACAATATCAAGTTCAGCCTGCTGAGCCCGGTTTCTGGCCATGCTTTTCGATAAAGGCAGGTTGGCAAAAGGAATTTGCCCACCAAGGCCGCAACACATGGTCAAATCCCTAGAATACTGCATCTCTTCGATTTTATGCCCCGACTTAGCAATAAGATTCCTCGCAGCATCCTGCATTTCATCCTGCCATCTGGCCCGGCAGGGATCATGAACATTGAATGTCCTCTCATCACCCCTGGCCATCTCAGGCAAATCGATTTCATCCAGTATTTCATAGACGGACCTTATCTTGATGGAACGTTCATGTTCAGTTAAAGCATAGCGGCAGTTCGGGCAGGCGACGATGATCTCGGAAGCTCCCAGCTTTTTCACTTCAGCCTCCACATTGTCCGCTGTTTCCTTGAAAAGGACGTCTTCCCCGCACTCTCTCCTGGAAGCACCGCAACATCCCAGCAAGATGGCCGTGCCGGGTAGTTTTGATTTAAGATGTTCGTAGGTTTTCATGACCAAGTCTACTGAATACCCAACCAGATTACAACCCGGGAAAAAAACCTGTCGGCATTCACTGCTGTCCGGGTCAGGCAGTGACAGGGCAAATTTATCCGAAAGCACCCATTCCTGATCTTTATCGATGAATTTCTTCTGAACCGGAAGGGGTCCCTTTTCCTGACGAAGCTTCAAATAAGCCCTGCCGATATTCAGTTCGCTGGGACAAATTGTCTCACATAAATCACACATCGTACAGGAATAAAGGGTCTTGGGGCTTGCGCCCTCAGATTCGAGATCGCCGACTAGTTCATCACGAGTTTCAAAGAGGCTGTTGAGAAACTCGCAGTGCTTCAAACAAAGCCTGCAATTAACACAAAGTTCGTATATATCTTTGAGTTCTTCTTCTAACATTTCGACCTCTTCTTGCGCGGCACCTTCGTCCCTGACGGAGGTGGTTGATGAACTTCACTTACCGGCATCTTTATGACGGCGTTGTAAAGAGGCGGACAGACATCATAGCATGAACCACATTTGATACATTTATCCTGCAGTACAATGTGAATTGTCCTGAGCCAGCCATCGACCGCCGCGACCGGGCAACTTTCAAAACAGAGCATGCAGGCCCGGCAGGCTTCAGGATTGATATAGAAAGCCGTCAGCGCTTTGCATGCCCCGGCCGGACAGCGCTTTTCATAAATGTGGGCCTCGTACTCATCACGGAAATATTTGATCGTTGAAAGCACCGGATTCGGAGCCGATTTCCCCAGCCCGCACAGCGAGCCTTTGGCGATCGTTTCACCGTATTCTTCAAGCAATTCGATATCGCCGGGCTTTCCTTCGCCGGCGATGATCCGGTTCAGAATATCCAGCACCAACTGCGTTCCGATACGGCACGGCACACATTTGCCACAGGATTCTTCCTGCGTGAATTCCAGGAAGTACCGGGCGACATCGACCATGCAGGTATCTTCATCTACGACCACCATGCCGCCGGAGCCCATGATCGAGCCAGCTTCATTCAGGGAATCGAAATCGACAGGAAGATCGAGTGCGCTGGCTGGAAGGCAGCCACCGGATGGCCCCCCAGTCTGTACTGCTTTAAATTCCTTGCCGCCGAGAATTCCGCCGCCGATATCAAAAATGATCTCACGCAAAGTCATGCCCATCGGCACTTCAATCAATCCGCTGTTGACGATCTTGCCTGTGAGAGCAAAAACAGCCGTGCCTGTGCTGTTCGGCGTTCCGATGCTGGCATACCACTCTGCTCCACGGAGAATGATCACCGGGACACTGGCAAAAGTTTTGACGTTATTCAAGGAGGTAGGCATGCTCCACAGGCCCGATTCAACCGATCGCGGGGGCTTCACACGCGGCATTCCGCGCTTGCCTTCAATCGAATACATCAAGGCACTTGCTTCGCCACAAACAAATGCCCCGGCACCCTCTCTAATTTCCAAAGTAAAACTGAAATCGGAACCAAGTATATTCTCTCCCAGTAACCCTCTTTCTTCAGCCTGTTTCAAGGCAATCATCAGGCGTTTGATTGCCAGAGGATATTCAGCACGAACATAAATGTAACCGGTTTCACTGCCAATGGCATAACCGGCAATAATCATTCCTTCAATAACAGTGTGAGGGTCACTTTCCAGAGTGCTCCGATCCATAAAAGCGCCGGGGTCACCCTCATCAGCATTGCAGATAACGTACTTGAGTTCCTTGGTGGACTTTCGAGCTTCAGCCCACTTTCTGCCTGCGGGGAAACCCGCTCCGCCTCTGCCACGTATTCCGGAGTTGGTAATCTCTTCGATTACCTGTTCCGGAGTCATATCAGTCAGGACTTTCTTCAGTGCTACATAACCGCTGACGGCAATGTAATCATCGATTTCTTCAGGATTGATGTGACCGCAATTGCGCAAGACAATATGCTGTTGTTTGACATAGTAAGGAATATCAGCATAGTTTCGAACCGGCTGGCCATTATCATCGTGATACAGGAGCCTTTCAACTACCTGCCCAGCGGGCAGCATCGATTGAGCAATATCCGGGGCATCTTCCGGTTTAACTCTGGTATAGAAAGTACCTTCCGGTTCGATGAGAACGATGGGGCCTTCCTGGCATAGGCCGGGGCAGCCGGTAAGTTTGACATCGACTGAATCGACAAGTCCCAATTGGGATATTTCTTCTTCAATCGCCGTTTGAATCCAATCGGAGTGACTGGATAAACACCCCAGCGCCTGACAGATAAGAATAGAACGTTTTCCATTAGATTGCGTGGAGTGGTTCTCTTGATCAGGCATCCTGACGCTCCTCCTGATTCTTTCCAGCAAATATCTCTGATGGCGGTATGCGCAAACTCCGGGCTATCTCATCGACAGCCTCACGGGGTAGATATCCTGACTCTTCCTGAGTTTTTTGAAGAACCTGTATTTTAACACCTTTTTGCTCTCTGTATGGAGCAAGCAGATCAGTTAACTGGTTTTCCACCGGATACCTCTTATTTTGATTTCAGGTTCTGACGATCAACCATAACTTGCAACGATGTAGCCTCCATCACTTTGTTAGCCGCATCAGTTATCTCTACCCAGGAATCACGCAATACGCAGGTATTAGTACGTGGACATATGCCGGTATCGTCAGCACACTCAGTAAAAGCAGTTGACCCTTCCATGACCTGAATGACCTCACGCAGGTTGATCGCTGAAGGCTCTTTTGCCAGAGTAAATCCACCATTTGCACCACGGGTAGCCCGAACGATCCCTGCTGCTTTAAGTGGAAGAAGCAACTGTTCCAGATACCTCACGGATATATCTTCTCTCTCAGCTATCTCTCGCACCAGAGTAGGCCCCTCCCCAATGTGCATAGCTAAGTCAAGCAGCGCCCGTATTGCATATCTTGATCTTGTGGAAAGTCTCATTGGCTCAACCTGAATATCAGTAATACCATCATAATAGTAGTATAATTTGGATACGAATGAGTTGTCAATCCCTTCAAAAGGTGAAATAATCATTCGTGGATTACTCAAAATGTGGAAGGTAAAAAACCGTGTTCTGCCATCATTTGCTTAATTCAAAGTTTGAAACGACACTTATTAAGCCTAATACAGAGAAAGCTATGAATGACATTTACGGGATAGTATAAATTACAGCGCATATTGGAATAACGGTGCTCACCCCTGACCTTCAATCTGAAAAACCCTTCGACATG
>Ga0180432_10003180_pt1 | contig 23768 bp, 37 predicted proteins | sample SS_ome_10_FD_132414 | JGI IMG/M metagenome (GOLD analysis project Ga0180432, IMG submission 132414) | Hypersaline lake sediment archaeal communities from the Salton Sea, California, USA - SS_1_MS_2 metaG | ecosystem: Environmental > Aquatic > Non-marine Saline and Alkaline > Hypersaline >... | reverse complement strand
CTTCTTTAAATTGTATTATAAATTTACCATCTTTTATAAATGGTTTAGCATCTATATCTCCAGTACTACTGTATGTACCGTCAGAGTTTTTAGTTAGATTTTGTCTTTTGATTGCTTCTTGTAGTTTTGTTAACATTTTATACCCCTTACTCCTTTTTTTAAATGCTTTTTTACTTTATTTTCCCTTTCTATTAATAATATAGCATTTTTTCCGCAAAAGCCAAGCATTTTTTAATATTTTTTAACATTTTATTTAAACGATTAAATGTATTTTTTAGTTAAAAAATAAGGATTTTTATATTATTATTATATTATCTATTTCTCCAATTTTAAATATATAATTATAACGTTTTTTATGTTTTTGTAAAGCTTTAAAAGCTTCATCCCGTCTAGTTTTTGTTATATACCTTTTCCAAACGTGCCACTTTCCATCGTTTAAAAAAGAAAGAGGATAATGTTGTAAATTTAATTTATATAAAATAAAATAACTTTTCTTATTTTTACTTCGTTTCTTTCGATACTTAGGAATATTTTCAGATAATTTCTTTGTGCGTATATATTTTTTCATAGCCCACTACTTGTTTTTTATAATTATCGGTTGATATAGTAATATCTAAAACTAAGATAGCTTTTTTACTTTTCTTTCTCTATCATTTCTAATAATGGAAAACTTGAAATAGTTTGATTTAATATTTTAAATCTTGATACTATTCGCCTTTTGAATTTATAATTTTTTATATTAAAATCTCTATATCCAAATTCAATAGATAAATTTTTAAAATCCGTCTTTAAAACTTCAGTATTGTTCACCCAATTTATAATTCTAGTAGCAGGAATCCTTACAAACATAATATCCAATTTTGATTTCTTTATTCTTCTATCTGACCATGATTTATTAATATATGTAGATAGTACAAACCAATCTTTGAATTGATTTACTATTTCTAAAGGTAGTATTAAACAAGCTTTCGTGTGGGTAATCAACCCTTCAATAAGTTCTTGGGAATAAATATAAGTTTTATATAGTGGTTCTTTTAATTCATATACAAAAAAACTATAATAAGTCTTGGGGTTTGTAAAGGGGAATTCTGTATTTATTAAATCTTTATAATACTGCTGCTGTCCTAAATCAAAAGTAAATCTATTACTTAAAGAACTGGCTTTTACTTCGTATAATATATCCTGAAAACCTTTCCATACTATAACATCAGGATACATTTCCTGTCCTACTGCTTTATTGTTATATTCTCCATTAAATATTTTTGCCGCTAGTATCTCATAAAATTGTCCTATAATAACTTTAGTTTTTGAAGCTGTTAATAATTCTTCGTTGTTATTGTTATTTTCTCGTAACCATTTCGGTATGGGCATACTTTATTTCATCAATTTGATATCTTCTTATTTTTTTGCTTCTTCTTTTGAATAGCTTTTTTATAATCAAGATCTTCAGCGATAATAGTTAAAGCAACTTTCCTCAAATGTCGTTTTCTTTCTTTTAAAAGAATGGAGCCTTCCCAAATAGTCTTCTCTAATGTGTCCAATAATTCCGGTAAAGTAACACCGAGTTCTGTGTTGTCAAATTTTTCAAAATAACCTGTTATTCTTTTTTTAATCATAATTACTATTCCTCCTATTATATATTATAAAATTTTTATCATAATTCTATAATTTTTCTTCTACTTTCTCAAACGCCTTATATTCCCCTTTTATATCTGGAAAATACTGAGGCAATTTAGTTAGTCTTTTGCCGCGCATATAATCTCCAAGGAAAAATTTATTGCAACCAACTAACGTCTGCGGATATGAGACGTTTCAATGTTTTATATCTGCTGTTGTACGCTGTGCTGATTTTTTCAAAATGGTAATTCGTCATTTTGTATTCTGTTTTGATATTCTTCATATTCTCGTTCTTGTTCAGCCCGTCTTTCTTCTTCACGCTGTTGTTGCATTCGTTCACAATATTCAGGATTTCTATCATAAAAATCCTGTTCTCTGCGTATTCTTTGAATACACGATGATGGCAACACACATCCTGTTGGAAATTCTGGTCTGCTCATAAATTACTCCTTTTAATAATTAAAATCGGCATTGCATACAACGGTTCGGCAAACGGATGCCGCAACCTCTATTATTTTTTAACTTCTCACACAAATCACATAATAAATCAAACCACCCATCTCCACAATCAATACCCCAACACATACATGTTTGAGACATTGGTAAATACCTTTCTCTAAACATATTGTTAAACCTTTTAAATAACCTATCTTGTAATTTTTTTGTCATAATATAATTCCTTATTACTAAAATTCTAACGGGTGTTTTTATAAACTTTCACAGTAGGCATCTAACGCTACTATACAAGCTTCTCTAGAATTATACGGCCCATATTCATGAGCCCACACTTCATCCCAGAAATACCACTTATCATCATCTTTCTGATGAATTATTATGTCTTCCATTTCTTGTTGCATTCCTTAACCCCCTACAATCTTTTTACTATTTAAATATATTTTCCGAAAAACCCATACTCGCCTACAGTTAAATCTTTAAATTACAAACATATACACCTGATGACTATATAAAATATGGGGTAATTGTTTAAAAATCATTCTATAATAATATACAAAAAATATAATATAACAGAAGTATAAAAATATTAAAAAATAAACTATATAAATTATTGAATTATATAAAGATAAGTTTAAAATTTCTTATTCCTTATTATTCTTCTGGCAAACAAGTTAAAATGCGTCTTCGCTAAATGGGTAGGTATCCTCGATCTCATCCTCATAATTGCCGCCACTTCCAATACTGTATGATGGATGGTCTGACGAGGTATTGAACCTTCCAAACACCTCCCAATAACCGCCGCAGTTAATTATCGTTATATTATTATGTACATCTTGTATATCAAGTAGTGCTGACGCAAGAGTATCGTATGTTACGCGTCTGTGTATATCCCCTTCTTTTTACTCCTCCCTTAATTATTCTTATTTTTTATGCTTTCAGCTATTTTTTCGCCTAGCATTTTAAACCGGTCCGAAGGTTCTTTTAATAAATTATCAATATTTTCTACTTCTAATCCCTTACAAAAAGCTACAAGCTTCTCCTTGTAAATATCCTTTATAATCTCTGGTATGTAATATTTACATATTGAATAACCAGGATCGCCGTTTTTAAGTTTGACATCGCAATGGGCTATAAATTTATCATTTCCTTGATGCGTACATTTTTTATTAAGACACTTAATATTTAATTGTCTTTCATTTTCAAAGCTCATTATTTATCCTCCTTTCTGCTAACTCTTTGCTTGTTTTAAATATATTTTTTATTTCAATACCATAATAGGTACAAATCTCATTCATCCAAATCGCAAAATAACCATCTTTCATAACGCACTCTATTCCTTCTTTGTGAAATAGTACCTCTTCGTTTAATGCTGCTTCTTATATTTATCATACCTTCTTTTGTAAAACTCATATATTATCCTTATTACTGTCTAAATTAAACATATCTTTAAAAAAATCGGGCATATCATTATTTTTTCTATCGCCTTCTTTATACATTAAATCTGCAGAAGCTGCTTTAGTAGTTAATTGTTCAAAACAACTATTACACAAATAAATAGTAGTTTTTAACATCTTCCCTTTGCTTATTTCTCCTAATAGCTTATTACAGTTGTTGCAATGTTTTCTAGGCATTTTTGTTTGTTCTTTCTTGTTTTTCTAAATCAAAACATAACATCATAAATTCCTTGCCGTGTGCTGTGGGCTCAAATAATTTCCCGCCTAATCTTTTGAGCGGCGAATTTTCAGTAGAAATGTCTAATGAACACCTTACTTCCATATCAGGGTTTTCTAAAAGGTATTTGGCTAATTCATGAGATTTTATTTTTAACTCCTTTTTAATTAGAAATTAACTTCTTATCTATTTCTTTATAATCTTTTCTGACTGTGTGGCCTTTACAACTCCAAAAATCCGCGCATTTAGAATTTTTAGACTCTCTAAAAGTTGCCTGGTATGACTGATAAATAGAAGGATAAGCCATGTACCGATAACATTTACGTCTCACTTTACAAGAAGTATCTTCACACATTGTAATATCTGCCACTATTTTACCCCCCTTTTAAAATCTGTATACAAAGCTTCTCCATATAGTCTATAAAGATAAATATGTTTTATAGAATCTAATTTATCAGCTTCTTTTGGTATAAAACAATCCATTCTTTTAACTTTTATATTATCATACAAATTAGCTATGTATATAGCTCTTCTTATTTGTTCAATAGTAGATTCAATTCTTGCTTGCATTGGGTATTTTATTGCTTCTTTTATTATTCCTGTTTTTACTTTATTAAATGGTTTAATATAATTTGTGGTACCACAACCGAGGGATAAAACTTCTATACCTCCAGGTTCCATAGAAACCCAACCTGTAGCTACAGCTTCTAATATAACTTCTTCTAAAGTACAATTGTTTGTACCTTGACCGCCGTCTTGCCATATAGCTCCTTTAAAAGTTCTAGATATTGGATATATATAATTATCTGTCCATTCATAATTAGAATCTTTTATAGATCCGAAATAATAAGCTGCAGATAAAGCAGAATTGGCTATAATATCTATTAATTTCATATCTTGGTCTTTTATACTCCATGATTTAAAAAAGTGAGTGCGAGATGAACATAAATTGAAAGCGGTAGTCATTAAATCTGTTTGTAAATCTTTTAATCTTATATTACTATTATTATTGTTGTTATGCGTATCTAATACTTTTTTTAAATAATCAATAAAAACCTTTCTATCATATTTGGCTTTGTTCCTCTTAAAGAATCTAAAAGGTCTTGGCGTAAATAATATAGGATTGTATTTAATATATATTTCTTTAATTACTGATATATCTACTCCCGCTGCAAGACAACCGCCTATTATACTACCTGTAGAAGTGCCGCTTATCATATCAAAATATTTATGAAGAGGTTGTTTGATATCTTTTTGCAATAAATCTAAAAATATTACTGGTATAAGACCTTTTATACCTCCACCATCTATTTGTAGAATTCTTTTCATTTAGTATAACCTTTCTTTTTTATATGTACGTTTCCTCCTTGATGGGGCATATACTTTCTTATAGTATATAGTGTAAAAATAAAAACTATTAATAATATTGACATAATAATTATAAAACACATATTACTCATTTTTATTCCTTCCTATTAAAGTCTTATTAATATAAAACCTGATAATATAAAACCGAAACCGACCCAATTAATAAATTTATAGTGTATAGCGCAACCAAGTAAAATAAACATAAAATATTGACCAATAAAAAGTAAAGTATCATATAAAAGAGCGTCAAATAATAATCTTTTAGATGATCTGCTTATAATAGCCCAAAAAGGACAAAAACCCATGGCAAGAGTAAGTATAAACCATTTTATAGAATCTGCGGTATTATTCTGTTTAGATATATAAGCATATAAAGCATACCATAATATGACAGCTATAGGCCACCAGAGATAATATTTCATACAAAAAAAGTTTTCATTTTAGGGTTTGTCTTGAAATTTTTAAGTTTTTCTTTAAAAAATTTCGTATTAGCAATACTATCTTTTAATATTTGATTGTAACAAGCAATTCTTGTTTTTAAACCCTTTAAATATTCAGATCTTTTCCTATTTATTCTACGATTAATACATTTAGAACATATAGCTACTCTATGCCATAGATAAGAATCCTCTTCTACAAAATAAATAGTTTTCTTTTTTATAACCTTGCCGCAAATATAACACTTATGATTTTTATTGGCTTTTCTTTTTACGTATGGCATTTATTACTCCTTTACCCAATTTTTCCCCTTCCAAACTTTATTATATTTTTTATACATCGCAAACCCAAGCCACAATTGTTCCATAGATGCCGCCCCAAATAATGGAGGAGCAAAGTTTTCTTTTGCCCATTCATATACTTCTTTTAACAGAATTACGTTATCTCCATAAAGATACCACCCATTTTTATCATTTTTTAATATATCCTGCAGTTGTTCTTGTCTCGGAAGCCAAATGTAAGTACCTCTAATACTTATAACAGTAGTTACTTGATATATACAAACAGTATGAGAAATTGGATCAATATAATAATCTCCTAACTCTAGCGTATACCTCATTGCTGTTTTTTTATGCTTTTTTCTATAATCTTGTATCTCTACTGCTTTTTTACATAATTCTATATATTTTTCGCTTACATCCATTTTAAAACTCCCTATCTATTTTAACAATATTTATTCCGTACTCTAATACAGGAAAATCGCTTTCCATTATTTCATCATAAAGACTCTCGGCTTCTTGCCGTGCTTCTTCTTTAGTTTTAAATACACTACATCCTTTCCATATTTTCCTAGCGTTAATTATATGAATATCAGGATCATCTGTTTCGCTATTCGTAGCAGCATCCCATTGATAATTCTCTATAGCCTGCGTATGAACTACTCTATACTCCCCCTTAAGTGTTTCTAATATATAAATACCGTTATCTGCTGACACGTTATTCTCCCTTTTATGATTTTTTCGATACTATAATTAAATTAAATCGTGTTTTTCTGCCAACCAAAAAGGTACCCAAATATATTTATCATCATAATCTATTTGAGATTTTGGTAACCAAATACTTTCTTTACATTTCTTTAATTTTACTAAAATAGCTTTATCAGTTTCATGTTCTATATCTTCATACTCATAACATTCCCGTTCATTATTAAAATCCCCATCGTTATAATTGCTATAAAAATTATCAAAATCCATAATCTTTTAAATATACAAAAAGTATAAAAAAATTAAATACTTTCTCATAAAAAACTGATACTTTTTTATATAAAAATATCAGTTAAACGTAAATATACTGTAAAATTAAAATTATATCAGGGAGTCCATAGCTTTTAACACCCTATTTCCGAAAATTTCCGGGTTTACCCCCCGTTTAATCGAATAATCGCCCACGTTATATGCCTTTATACCTAAAATCAGGTTTTTGTGTTTTATAATACGGTCTCTTAAATATAAAGAACCTATTAAAACATTATAATAAGCATTATATAAGACATCTTTATAATATCTTATATTGTATTTTTCACACACTTCTTTTGCAGTAGAAGGTTTTACTTGCATTAATCCGATAGCAGATTCATATTTCTTATCATAATATAATTTAGTTCTTTTACTTTTTACATCCGGCCTAAAATTAGATTCTATTTGTATCATGGCAATTATTAATTTCCAATCTAGGGCTGTTATTGTAGATACCTGGTTTATAATAAAAGTCAAATATAAAGTAGATACCCCTTTTTGCTTTTCTATCAAACTAGCATATATCCTATAAAATTGTTCTTGACTTTTATTTCTTGGTAAAATTTGATAATATTTAAGAGAAAAACCAGTTTTAAAATATTCTAAAAAGGGGGAGGTATTTACAGAAACAAAAATAAATAATATATATAAAAATGGATATAAAAATTTCATATTCAAAAAATACTTTTCTTTGTTAATAAAGTAATCACTTTTTTAATATAAATATGGGGTCTTTTAAATTTCTCTTGATTTTTAAATCTCGTACATATAGGAGAACAATTTCCATATAATAAACATTGAGTATCTTTTGGGATTTTAGTACCCGATAAAACGTAAGTAATATCTTTATTGTGTAAAGAAAAAATACAATTAGAACATTTTTCAAAAAGTTTTCTACTGCAATTTCTATACATCTTAAAAAATTTATATTCCTTTTCTAGAAAATATCTTTCCATATCAGTTTCAAAATATTCATACAAATTTTCACGTTTATGGGCAACATAACTAGAAGCAAAAGTAGAAGTAAAAGAAAACAAACTAGTACCTTCTTCTGCTTCATATCTAGTAGTAAAATAAGAAACAACAGAAGGTACTATATAATCCGGAATCTTTATAAGCTCTCGTTGGGTTAAAATAGTGTTTTGAATATTCAATATATAACTCCCATTAATTTAAATTATACAAAAATTTAATAATTATCAAGTCAATTTCCGCATATTTAAATGGGCATTAATAGTTACATCAGGAGTAGCTTTGTTGGGTTTATCAAGGGGAGATTTACGATATGGTTTATCAGGGGGACCTTCGGGTTGTCCTTTTCGAGGATCATTTACAGTATTCCAAAGATTTTCTAATGTTCTATTTATATTAGGATTTTCATTCATGCTTTAAAAGCCTTTAAAATTTTAAATACATCTTTTTGATATTTCAAACTATTATTACTTTTCTTAATTTTTTTAGATAATTCTTTAAGCCAATTTAAAGCTTTTTGTTTTTCTGGCCCCTCCTCCATTTGCTGTACTTTTTCATAATAATTAATAACTTCATCAGCGCTTGGTAAAGCCGTTTGCTCAAATAAATCCTGAACTTCTTTTGTAATTTGCTGTCTCTCTTTTTTCGATTGTTCTAAAACTTCATTTAATGGTCTAACTTTTGACCAATCTTTAACTTCAGATAAAGGTATTTCTTTTACCTGTCCAAAAAGCATTTCTGTAAATAAGTCTAATTGTTGTTTACTAAGAGGTTTATATTTCCTTAATATATCACCGGAATATTGAAAGTGCCTAGTAATGCCTATTTGTTCAAGAAGATTATAAATGTCCTCGGCAGAAAGATCCGTTAATGATAATTCTAATTCATTAAATTCTTGACTTTCCTCCCCATAATATTTTTCCGCCGCTTCTAAAACAGTATCCATTAAATCTACGTGTTTAGATAGGGCAGTAAAATTTTTCCAAATATATTTCGCCGCCTCTTCTGGTGCCTCAGGTAAAGAAGAAATACTGCCCGCAAACACTTGATTACCTTCTGGATTTACCATAATAAAATGATCTGTCTTTTCAGGATCTTCAATTGCTACATAACCAAGCGGTAAAGAAATTCTCTCTACCCAATTAAAAACAGATGCCCTCTTTGATTGTATTGGTGGTTGATTACTTTCTGGTCCTGATATTGTTTTTTCAGAATCCACCCTCGTAAATCCCTTCTCTAATCTTATATCTTTAGGAGCCGTGAGATAATCTAAAACGTTATATTGTTTCCACGCTTCTGCTTGACTACTAAAAGAAGATTCCGCAACAACATCCTTCTTATTATTTAAAACTTGTACAAAAGTTCTTTGTCTAATACCGGATACAGGAACTGGTATTTTTTCTAATTTTCGTTCTATGTTTTGTTTTTCTTCTTCTGTCGTTTTTGTAACTATAATTTTGTATTCCCCTCCTGGTACATCATTACGAGCAAGGGGTTTATCTCCCACCCTTTCTTCCGCCACTTTATTTACCCTTTGATTGTTAGAAGCTACACCCATCAACTCTCTGTATTTTTGAAGTATACCTTGTGCGTTGAAATTAGTAAAACCTCGACTCGCCGCCTCTTCTGTAATTAAAGGTAACAAATTAGTTATACTAGGCGGTACTTCTTTTTTATTCCCTTTTTGAATAGCCTTTTGTACCATTTCAACTATTTCTTTAATAGCTTCTTTTTCTGTAAAAGACTGTTTAGCTATAGCAGGTTTAGAAGGTAACAATTTTTGTACCCACTCCCAAACTGTATCAGTTAATTCAGGAGCAGCTTTATAATATTGTAAATAATTTTTCACATGAGTTGGCGTTATAGCTGTGGGCTCTTGCCCTATAGTTTTTAAAAACTGTACCGCAATATATTTTGGATGTACCGCTTTCTTTGTAAAATTTAGATAGCCTTTATTAGCTTGTAATATATCATAACTGGGCATCTGATGCATATTCTTGGGTTTATTATATTCATCTTTATTTAACCACGTAGCCACATTTTGATCTTCGTCATCCCAATTCGTAGGTGTATAAGAAGTAACATCGTAAGTATCCGCAGATTCAAGAGCTTGTTTTTGACGTAATCTAGAAAAAATAGCCCCCGCTCTTTTTAATTTATTATTCACTATCATGCCTCCTTTTAAAACCTTCCTTAGCATCTATCCTTTCAAATCGATATATTGGATGTTTTCTATAATTTACAATCATGCAATCTTTTATAGTAATAATTAATTCCCCAAAATTCAAAGCATCCAACTCTTTCATTATAATATCAAAAAATTCTTTATTAGTTTGCTTTTCTATATCTGATAAAGGTTTTTTAAATATACGTACAATTTTTCCATTTTCTTTTTTATACTCAGCATCAGGTACAGAATCCACAGACCGAATTAATCTCTTATGTTTAGAAATAGTAATAATACCAGAACGCATATTAAAAACTAATCGTTTTAATATATTCTTTTTATCTTGTTCTGATACTTTCTCTTCTTGTGATAAAGGTATAGGTCTTAATACCTTTTCCTGGTTACTATTCAAAGGTTCTTCCTTTATATAAGCAGAATAAAAGCCTTAAATATATTTATATATAAATAAGGCTTTGTAACCAGAAAATCAACATAAATCAATAAAAATACAGTTATCGATTTCTAGGTTCGTTAGGAGATTCATAAGGAAATTCTACCCATGCATCAACCCAGTTACGAATAAAAGTAGTACCTATTTCATAACCACATGAATTTTCTATCTGTTGTTTGAGAAATTCCCCATTTAACCAGCCAGGTTGACCTCTTCCGAACATAGCTATATAATTAAATATCCTTTTTTTAGAAAAAGCTGATATTTTAAAAATGTCTTGTAAAAGATTTTTTACAGTATGACCTGTATGCCAAATGTCATCAACAATCCATATCTCATAAAAAATGGGTATTTTTTGTATTTCCGACTCATGATGTATCACAAATAATTTATCTATATTTAACTTATGAGCTAAAATATTAGCCAAAACAGCCCCGCCTCGAGGAACACCAAAAAGAACTATTTTGTTGTTTTTTACGGCTTCTAGCGTTTTTAAATAACTAACCATATTATCTACGTATTTATTATAACGTTCCCATGATATTACTATTTTATCATCTTTGTTTTGTAATTGGGTTTCTTCTTTTTTATAATGTATTTCTTTTTCTGGGTAATACGTAGCATAAGATGTAGGTGTTTCATATATAGTTACTTTTTTTACAATTATTTCCAAGTTTTCTTTTTCCAAACGATCTATTAACCGAATATAAATAAATCTAGCTAAATTTTCTGAGGTAGGATTAGTTAAATATTCAGGTAATACAAAATATTTACTTGTTGCTGTTTTTTGTATTATAGAATCTTTTTCATTAGAAGAAATATATGCATGATCTAATAAATTTATAATAGGTTTCATTAAATCTTTTAAAATAGTAAAATCAAGAACCATACCATCATTGTTTAATTCTGTTGCCCCTAATGTTATTAATACTTTAAAAGTATGACCATGTACAGACTTACATTTACTTTCATAGGGTAAAGCTAATCTATGCGCCGCATCAAAAGTGAATTCTTTTGTAACTGTATACACTTATTTACCTCCTATATATTTTTTGTTAATTGAAATTTTTCATATACTACAAATTTATTTTTATCTTTTTCGTTTATAAAAATAGTAGGTGTTAACAATTCTTTTACAAAAATAATTGTATTATCTTCTTGCAACTTCTTTTCTTCTTTTGATAATGCAGCAATAACAACATCTTCAATATTATCTAAAGTGTTTATATCATAAGGACCTACCTTAATCTCAAATAATTCTTTTTTACCTTTTTGTTCTTTTACATTAAAATCATTCATCAATCCAAACTTTAATTTATTCTTATCGAACTTTTTTAATTCTGCTTGTTTTTCTTCTGTTTTTACTATCTGATTTATATCAGTAAATCTTTTATAAGGACTTCTAAGTGTACTTTTTATATACAATTCTTCTAAAGCTTTCTTACTTAAAAAATATTGTCCTTTCTTTTCTATATCCTTAAAACCGGCTTTAGATGGTTTATTCTTATTTTCTTTCTGCTTTTTATCTTCTTCTGGTTTTTCAAAATTATTAATTATTTGTTGTTTATTATCTACCTCTTGTATTTTATCTTCTTTGTTTTTAGTTATTGCCCCATAAGATAACTGTAAATCAACCAAAGGGGCATAACCTGGTTTATATTGTATAGACAAAGATTGTATATTTCTAGAATCCATATTAGCCCCATAACTCATAACTCTTATAGAATAATCACTTAAAATATGAAAACTAAATTGTTCCGATAATTGATCTATTGATTCTTTTTGTTTTTTCATTTTGTAATAATCCTTGAAAGATTAATTCTTACAAACAATTCAGGACCCGAAACAAAAAAAGCATATTCTTGTTTCATGGGATTTAAAAAAATAGTTCCAATAAGTTTCGGTTGCGGAAAAATATAAACCATGTTATCTGGAATTTGGGTGGTTTTAAGAATCCTACAAGAAACTACCTCATGCATCAAATCAGTCCTCGTAGGATGTACTAGAGCGTATTGGGGTACAATACTTAATCTTCCTAGATAATAAAAAGCATCAGATACTTTAGAAACTGTGGTAACTTCTGAAACTTTACTTATTAACTTAAAAAATAACTCATCCCTTAAAGCCTCTTTTCCTTTTTCATCTTTAATCCATGGTAATTCACAACCCTTTATTGCTTCTATTGGTCTATTATATTGTTTAATACTTTTAGAAGCATCAATACCGTAAGCTAATCTACCTACAGGTTTAGCAAATAAAAGTTCTTCTTCTTTATATTCTTTAGTTAAAGTTAATAAGTCTAGCAAAGATTGACAAAAACCAAATTTAATATCTGACATAAATTACCCCCTTTCTATTTAGTACAAGTCTTTATAGCTTCGATTCCTCCGCGTTCTTTTAAATCTTTCAATATCTCAATTAGTTTATCTTCTCCATAAATTCTAATAAGCATTTTAAAAATTATCCAATCCGTAAAATGTATTCCTTTGTAATCAAGATATTGCGCCATCCTTACCTCCTAAATCTTCTATCTCTAAGTCCCGCAGCTGTAGTTGGGGGTCCTCCACCTCTACTACTTCCAGCAACAGGTTTTAAACCTCCATAACCTGGTAAAGAAGAACCAGTTACCGGACTTAACGTAGTTGATTTTGGTTGCGGTCGTACTCCCGCCTGTAATAACTTCTTATAAAAATCTACACCTTGTATAGCATATTGTTCTAATAAATATACAAGATTTGCAGAAACATCAGCAAAGTCGTCCGTAGTAACTGGACCAGAATCTGGATGTTTATAAGTAACGCTATTACCAGACACTATTTCTTGCAAATATGCCAATTCTAACAAACAAGTATCTATCCAATGATATTCTGTGTTTTGTTCAATGCCATAAAAATGTACTGTCTCTAAATTAAGTTTTTGAAAAAAGGCTCCATACATCTTTGCTTTATAAGCATTCGTAAAAGTTGTTTCTAATGCTGGTAAATGTAGTTGTTGAAATTTCGCAATAGAAGAAGCACTATTATATTGGTCATAAGCAATCAATACAACATTTCTTAATCTACTTACTAAATCTAAAATAAATTGATCTACGACAAGTGGGTTTACAGGTATGGCATTTAAAAAACCTCCTTGATCTTGTATAGTAGGTTCGAAACCGTGTAACCCATCAACATAATAATGATAAGTATCCTGATCTATTTCTGCATGTCCCCAACCTACTGCGTATGTATCAGATGTGGGATCTGAACCTTTTGCTGGGTCTAAAGTTATAATATATTTATGCTCTATTCTTCCAGTAAGTAAAATGGGTTTATCTTTAATAGGTAATTTGGATAATTTTTCAGTAGGTAAAAAAGAACCTGCAGGGTCTAAAAATTCAGCTCCATATTCTGATCTATAACCTCTTGGATCTTCTTTCTTTTCTTCTTGTAAATCTTCTTCTGCAATATGTGGATTAGCCCTCCAAGTTTCAGCCTGTATTGCTAAAACTGATAAACTTTCAAAACTTTCTTGATATAAACTATAACATCTACCACCTTTTTCTCGTGGAGTACTTAAAGCTATAATTTTACCATCTTTACCAAAAGTTTTTACAGACGGAGTTAATGCTCTGTATACTTCTACATCAGTTTGGTTAGAACCTGCCTCTATTTGTTTTGTTTTACCACTTTTTATTTTAGCTCTCAAAAAATGGGCAAACTCATCAAAAATAATTAACAATGCAGTAACCCCTCTTGAACCTCTAGCAGTAGTCGATATACACCATAATAAAATAGTACCTCGTACATAATTTTCTCTCTGCTCTCCCCTTTTGCGCAAAGCATTCCGTTCTTGAATTCTTCTATTATGTAAAGCATCGCGAGGTGTAAACAGTCTTAATTCTGTTTCTGAATCTTTATCGAAATCCAGATAATCATTAAAAAAAGCACAATTCTTTAAAAAAGCTTTAGCTCTCCTAAATACTTGTTTTGCTTGCCTTTCATTAGAAGCACAATTCATTAAACATATTTCATCATCTTCAATAATTCCATAATATTTTTGCGGATTTCCTTTTTTTATTAACTTATAAGCCTCATAACATAAAACTAAAGCTACAAGTGAAGTCTTTCCAGATCTTCTACCTATAACTAAAACAAGTATTCGAAAAGGTATGGTCGCATTAACATACTTCATTAAATCAACACGCCAACGAGCTTTTACATAAACAATAAAAGCTTTTTCCTCTTCTGTAAAAGGATATTTATCTACTACTTTATAATATAATTTTAAACAAACAGATTGCCAAGGAAATAAAGAAAGATGTAAAAAAGAAGGAGATGTGGTAAATTCTATAATATCTACTACATCATCATGCGGCTTTTCTGCGGTGTCTATTTCTCGTATACGTTTCTTAAAATAATCTGAACCTACAGACATAATTATTTCTTATAACTAATAACTAAAAATCGGATCTTCTATATTATTAGCTTTAAAAGCCTCCACCCTTTCAATGCAAGCAGGACATTTACCGCAAGGTGGTCGTAACCCATTATAACAAGAATGGGTAAATTCGTAAGGAACTTTTAAATCTAAACCTTTTTTAATTATTTCTTTTTTTGTTATATTAATATAAGGAGTAAATATAGTTAAATAATATTTCGAAGGTCCGTAAGTAGACCCGGCATTTAAGGTTTGTTGTAATAAACTATAATAATTAGTTCTACAATCTCTATAAGCATCATAATCTTCTTTACAAGGAGTAATATAAATTTGTTCAATATTATGTACTTCTGCAAAAGCTGCGGCATAAGACAATAAAATAGTATTACGAAAAGGTACTACCGTTTTAACTTGTTTTTTCATCGAAGTGGGTACCTCTTGTTTTATATCTACAAGTGGAGAACCCCCTATTTGTGATAAATTTATATTCAATATGTTAAAAGGTACTTTATTCATATCACATAACTTTTTTGCATACCGCAACTCTACCCTATGTCGCTGATTATAATCAAAACCCAAAGCCGTAATTTTTAAATCCCTATTATATAATAAATCATATAATAAAGTACTGGAATCCATACCTCCCGATAATAGTAATAAACATTTATCTGCCATTTTCATCTCCGGGAAAAGTTGTAATATTAGTATTTACATATTTAAATCTTTCTAAAGCCCATTCAATACCTTTAATAAAACCTACTAACTCCTCTGTTGGTACTCCTTTATATTTAATCTCAAAGTTTGGAGTAAATTCCCCAAGTAACTTAGTATTTCCCGCTTGTTTAGCGTGTCGATAACCTAAAACTGTCTGCATAGAATCTACTTCCATTTGACAATCTAAAGTAAATTGATTGGTTTTTCTTTTTGTTAATTCTTGTTCCCTTTCTAATTCCGTCATAAACATAATCACCTCCTGTATCTTAATATTTTGGGCTTAATTTTTCGTACTTGTATTTCTTGCTTTGGTTTTAAATCTTTTTTGGGATCTACATTACATTCTTTCAAAACTTTATTTATAAGATTAATAGCTTCAGTACATTTATCTTTTAAATGTACTTCTACAAATAAGGCTTCTTTTATCGATTCAATCTTTTCTACTGCTGTCTTAAGACTAAAAATAAATTGTATATTATCCACAATTTCTTGGACTCCAACCACATTGGGGGCAACTCAAACAACTATCTTGATAACGTAAAGGTACTCCACAATCAGGACAAGTCCCAACCATGGCACCTTTATCATTTATCTCAATAGTTTTATGATTATTTTCTATATGTTGATTTTTTATATAAGCTTCCATGGCTTTACCGATAGCATCAGGACAGGAAGTAATCACCCCTCCAGGTATTAAACTAGGAAAAGGACAACGAATGCCTTTTAATCTTCTTATTATAAAAGAAGGATCTACTCCTGCCCTTAACAGCAAAGAAGTTAAAGTACTAATAGTACTTAACAAAGCATTAATGCAATTACCATGAGGACCAAGTTTTGCGAAAACTTCACAAAAACCAACATCATCATTATTCATTGTAACATATAAACTACCGCATTCTTTCAACCCAAATTTCTGAGTTTTACCTACCGTGGTACTAGGTCTTGGTCTTATCTCCCCATGCTTAATTTGTATTTTCGTTAAAGCTTTTTTATCTCTATCTAAATCTAATACTTGTTTCTCTCTTGATTGATCCCTATATAATGTTAATCCTTTACAACCAAGTTTGTAAGCAAGCAAAATAGCTTCCTTAATATCTTTTTCTGTTGCTGTATTTTTAAGATTAATTGTTTTACTAACTGCATTATCTGTATATTTTTGAAAAGCCGCCTGCATTCTTACGTGCTGTTCATAATTCAAATCAAAAGTAGTAACAAATAATTTTTGTATTTCTTTCCAATCACTTTGAATCCATTCAATATTTTGTATAGACCCCCTATTTTTTATAATATCTTCTCGTATATTTTCTATATTAATATTCTTTTCTTTAAGTTTATCTATAAATAATGGATTCTCTTCTTTTAAAACCGTATCTAATACATGGTATTCTAATATAGTTCCAAAATGGGGTTCTATACCTGAAGAACAATCTGCAATTTTACTTAAAGAACCGGTTGGTGCAATAGCTGTTACTGTAGCATTTCTCATATATTTATAAGGAGAAGAAGGTTGTTTATAAATACTTTTATCGAAATTTGGAAAATTACCCCGTTCTCGACCTAATTCTTCAGATGCATTTTTTGCCGTAGTTTCTATAAAATCCATAACTTGTTCCGCCATTCTAAAAGAATGTTCTGAACCGTAAGTAATTTCCAATTTGGTTAACATATCAGCCCAACCCATAACGCCAAGTCCCATTTTGCGATTAAGTTTAGTAACCCGTTCTATATCTTTAGTAGGATACTGATTTATATCAAGAATATTATCTAGAAAATGAACGCTAGTTACGACAGTATCTGACAATCTATCATACTCTATTTCTTTTTCTTTACTTACAAAATGTCCTAAATTTATAGAAGCGAGGTTACAAGATTCGTAAGGAAAAATTGGAATTTCACCACAGGGGTTAGTACTATCTATAACGCCAACCCCTGATAAATATTCTTCTTTTGTAGCATCTTTTTTATAAGTAGGATTATTACTATTTATGGTATCTAAAAATAAAAGTCCAGGTTCCCCATTTAACCATATATGTTTTATAATAGTATCAAAAATATCAGTGGCCTTTATTTTATCATATTCTTTATTATTAAAAACTAATGCCCAATCCTCGCTATTCTTTAATGCCTGCATAAAAGAATCATTTACAGCCACACTAATATTAAAATTAGTAACTTGTTGTTCAATTAGTAATTTAGATAATATTTTAATATATAAATCGTCATCTTTCAAATTAAAAATACGCTTCACATCATTTATAACTTTCTGATGCTTATCATCCAAAGTGGCTTTACAAGTTATAAAATCTAGAATATCAGGATGCCAAACGGGTAATACCCCCATATTGGCTCCGCGCCTCGTCCCTCCCTGTTTAACCGCCTCTGTCGTGTGGTTGTACATATCAATAAAAGAAATAGGACCGGAAGTTTTTCCTCCTGTTTTATGTATAAAAGAACCTTTAGGTCTTAAATTACCGAAATTAAAACCTGTTCCGCCCCCATACCTATGCACCATAGACATATCATATTGAGTACTAAAAATACTTTCCATAGAATCAAATACCGGTAATACAAAACAAGCAGATCCCATTTGCATTTTCTTACCCATATTCATTAAAGCTGGAGTATTAGGAAGAAAATCTCTAGAATACATTAAATCATAAAACTCTGAAGTTAACTTATCAATATCTTTTCTAGAACTTCCATAAATACTATCAGCAGCAGCCACAGCCGTAGCTACCCGTTTAAATAATTGTGGTATAGTTTCAATTATCTTTCCTGAAGGATCTTTTATCAAATATCTGCTCTGTAATACCTTCTTTGCATTCTCTGAAAACGGTTTTAGCCTTAACATCCTTTTTCTCCATTTTAGACATAATATTAGGTACTTGCTTAATTGTTAAATTATACAAATTTTTAGCCGTTTTCGCTATATATTTCTTTTGTTTCATTGGTATATTTTGAGAAAGATACAATAATGCCAAACAAATAACAATAGTTTTAGTAATAAAAGAAAACATTACTTCACCTCCTTATAATTATTTATTAATTAAATATACTATAATATTCATCTTTTATTTTATTAAAGTAGCAATTTTAGATTCAACATTCAAACGGTTATCAAAATTAGGCAATTTTTGGGCGCTTCTCGTATAAGCATTTACAACATCATACATAGTTGTATCTTCAATTTTTTTATTTCGTTCCTGTATTTCAATGTCTAAAGATTGCAATACATCTTCTCCGAACTTCTGTGTAAAATTAAATTGTTTATTAATTTCAGCGATAATTTCTTTTGCTGGACGCTTAGTTATCTTATAATCCAGTTTAAAAAATTGAGAAAATAAATCATTATACAAATCGCCATTTAAAGGAAATATTTGACTAAGTTGTTCTTCAATAGAAATACCCTCTTTTTTGTTTCGATGTATCCGATTAATTAACCGATTACTTGTGTCCGCGATTACTAATCCATTACTACAAACTTGTCTCCAAATAACTGGAGAAATAAACAACCTTGAAGAACCTACCTCAGAATTTATTACCTGAATACCCGCTTTCACTACATCATTTTTGTAATCTTTTAAAGTTTTAGTAATATCCGGAAAAACCAAACGCAAATATAATTTTTCATTAGTTAATATAAAAGCATCTACTTTACTTTTAGTTGCTACCGCCTCTATGCCTTCTATTAGAGATGTATTAGCGACAGGAACGTGTTTATCTGTAACAATCCCTATAACTCCGTCGTCCTGATGCAATTTCAACCTTAATTGTTTATCTCGAAACTGTTCGCGGCTTTTCCAATAATCTACTTGCTGTATAGCCATATCATTAGGTAATCTATTATAATAGCCAAGAGGTATACGCAACTTATCGCACAACTGAAAAACTCCATGATCAGAAAGAGGTAATATTTTTCGTTGTACACACATTTGATACTGATCAGACATTTCTAAATCTGCTGTGGCAATAGAAACATCTTCCCTTTTGTTATGCCAATCTTGTACTTGAGTTTTAATGGTTTCAAAAGTTTCCATTTTTCCTCTCCTTTGTTTAATGTTTAAAATTGGTTTTTAATTCTATTAATAATATAGTATCTTTTTCCGCAAAAGCCAAGCTTTTTTTTAATATTTTTTAACATTTTATTTAAACGATTAAATGGATTTTTTAGTTAAAAAATAAGAATTTTTATATTATTACTATAATAATATACAATATTTAAACACAGAATTTTAAGAAATTACCGGGAATTGGGTTGTGAAGAATTTTGAGGAAGTTTAGATATATCATTACCTAGAATATCAAAAACCTGACCTACATTCAATAATAAAGCCTTTTTTAAACTTAAATCTTTTACATTGGATTCTAAAACATCAAAAATTTTAGATTGTACAAGTTCTATATTAGAAACTATGTTATTCAAAATAACTAAATTAATATTTGGTTGTTTAGCTTTTACTTCCCTATCTAAATTTTTATGCAATCCACACTCTATATCATTTGCAAAATCTTTAGTTAACCGTAACCAATTTAATAATTGTTCATAAACATCCCCTTTTAATATTCTTGCTTTATCTTTATTGTTTTCAATTTTAGCGTTTTGTAGTTCTTCAATTAAATCTTGAATTACAATTTCATTTATAAAATCTAGTTTTTGAGCTTTTTCTGCTTGTAATAACCTTATCTTATCATTTTCTTCTTTTTCTTTATGTCTAATATCTGTAGCTAACTTATCAAATTGTATTTGTTGTTTGTGTCCATCATCTACTTCCTGTTGATTACCTATAGAACCTTTTATTAATAATTGTTCCGTATCAGAACGTTGATTCATTGAAAAATGTCTTATATGTTTATTTATTTTATCCGCCGTCAATCCGGGAATAAATGGTTTATATTTTTTTAATAAAACTTTTTTCTTCATTTTTTTTATAAAAAAGTCTTTAGTTAAATTTATACCATACTTATGATTACAAATAAGACAACCCCTATTATAACCTGGTAATTCTTCTGCTTGTAGCAATCTACTCTTATGTCCCAAACATTTAGCTTCATGACGAGAGCGACCGCCTTCGCTTTTAAACGTTCTACCACAACCTTTTCTACAGGGCAATTTTTTATCAAAAATACTCATAATAAATAAATATACAAAAAAACAGGCCTTATTAATATAAGACCTGTATATAAAATGTAGTAAAAACTAAATTATGCAATCGAAGCAGCTAAAGCTAATTCTTCTGTTTCTGCTTCTTCCATCCAATCTTCAATTTGAAAACCTTCAGACAGTAAAGAAGTAATAGCATTTACAGTATCAGATAATGATTCAGTAACTTCCAATAATTGATTAGTTACCAATTCCATATCTTCTAATTGAGCAAAAACCGATTGCATTTTCTTTCTTGGCTTCGGTTGTTTAGGTATGGGCGTTACAAAAAATTCTACCCTATTTTTAAGTGATCGCATTTTCTGGTATAATTCTTCAATGCGACTTGCAGCATCTGGATATTCTTCTTTTAATCTTTCTTTAAAATCTGTAACTTTAACAGATTGTGACCTCTCTATTTTTTCTAATATACCATAAATTTGATCTTTATACCTTAAAAACTTATCTTCAGAACTTCTTACATTCTTTGCAATAATAGACCATTTATTTAATAAATCCTGTTCTAAGTTAGGAATGTTTTTTTCCTTTCTCATAGCTTGTACTTTTTCCATTACCTCCATTTGCATCTTTTGTGTTTCAGCAGTAAAGGTATTTAAAGTACTCTGTATTTGATCTACATTTTCAATTAACGTTTGTATCTCTGGACTGAATTCTTTAACGGGATAAGGCACTTCTAAACCTCGTGGCGGTTTAGTACGTTGTTTCGGAGGCCGGCTTAATTCTGGGGGCAAAGTTTCTTCTTCCCCTTCAGCTTTTTTATGTAAACGGTCCATTATAAAAGAATAAGCTGTAGGTTGTGCCGCTTTCATTACCTCTTTAATAGCCTTAATAATATCATCTCTACGCATTCTGTATATTTGTTCAATTTCAAAAGGTACTGGAGCTACTCGATACTTAACCATATCAATTAATATAGTACGCAATTCTGAATCCGGTTTATCTTTTAAATTTAAAGTATCTACATTAAGATCTTCTGTAGCTTTTTTTGGAAACTTTTGATTTTGTATTTTATCTTTATCAATACTTTCCCACGGTGGATACTCAGGCCGTTCCCACCTTTCCATTCGATCTTCTTTACTTGGGTCATTACTTTCATCTACCCTCTTAGTATAATCCGGAAATTCTTGTAAACCTACCTCTACTTCATCAGAATTCCTTCTTGGTATATTAGTATTCAAATCTCTCTTATTTGGTTCTTCAGTATGTAACTGGTCTTTGACATATTCCTTATCCCAATTTTCTCCCGCTACTTTACTTGTCTTAACTTTTACTACATCCTGTTGTTCTATATAATCATTAGCCATAAAAAGCTCTTCGCCAGTCATGGGATCCGTAACTTTATATCCCGAATCTAATACTTCTTTAACTTCTACTGGCTGCTCTCCTGGGGCTAAAGATTCAATAACTGTATCCCCAGGTTCAAAAGCTCTACGTATCAATTTCTTTTCTCTTTCCCCTAAAACTTTAAAACGCATAGGATCCAAGTCTCTCATGATAGTAGGTACGTGCGGATTAGTATTAGTATACCTAGGTATATCAACTTCTACTGGATCAAAAGTTTTACCCAAAGATAGTGCTTGAACAGCTTCTTTTGTAAATGGTACCATAGAATTTTTTGTCGTGGCAAAAGTCCTTGGCAATATAAATCGTCCTGTACCTGGATGAAAACCTATAGAAGCTGTGACTGTTTGTCTTAAATCATTATTGTCTATATAATCAATCACAAAATCTGCCCTAACAATATTAGAATCTGTTTTATCTCTATAAGATTTTAAATAACGAAGTTGATTTCCAAACATTCCATTTTTTGTAGCATGTTTAGATAATTCATGAGCCATATGTTGAGCGGCTACTTTATCTACTATACTATTCGTTTGATTAATAGTATTAACAGACTTTGGGATTTGTTGTAAATAAGAATGCTTATATAACGATTTTTTTGAAGATAAATTTCTTAAATAACTTTCAGGTATGCTCAATAAACCAACAGGAAAGGAAACCGTCCACGCAGTTCCCGTTTTAGATTGTAATTTTCCAGTATGCTGATTCTTATAAACTTTGTTAATAAGCTCTGCATCAGAAGAAGATAAATTATGGACATCAGGAACTTTTGAAATTTTTACAAGATCCCCAGCAGCAAAAGTTTTTCTACTAAATGAAACAAATTGATCAGTATTATTAGTCTTTTGTTGTGATTCTATATTTGCCGCTTTAGTAACTATTTGGGTATTTAACCAAATAGGTAATTGAACCCCTTTTTCAGATAAACCCCTAAAAATATTTTGTAAAATCATACCCATTATACTTTACCTCCATATTTATTTAAAAAGTCACTGGAATTTCTTCTTCTAAATCCTCAGGCCTTTTAGAGACTGTAATGTCTACTTTAGTACCATCTTGTTCCATAACAAAAGTTTGCTCTCCTTCTTCTGTTGGCGTTTCCTCAACAGCGGCAGCAGCTTCATATTCTTCATCGGGCATTGTTTCTTCTAAATTTTCTTCTTCATTTGTAAAATCTTCTTGCTCTTCTTTTGATTGATCTTCTTTATCTGGGGAATCTACAATCCAACTCATAGGATTAACGTCTTGACCTTGATTAGTAGGAGAAATGCTTCTAACATCGGCTGCTTGTTTCATATCAATAATATCTTCAATCACTGCTGAAACTTTTTTATCTTGAGCTATTTTTTCTTGTTGTATACTTTTAAAAGCTCTTTGTTCCTGTCGAATGCGTTCTCTTTCTTGAGCCCTTAAATCCTCGAATACTCTTTCATTCCTTAATTGTACCCAAAGTTTTCTAAATTCTTCTTGAGACAATTCACCTGAATTATAATCTTGGTTTATAATATCTTGAGCTTTTTGATATTCTTCTTCTACCCCAGTATAGTAATTAACACCTTTATAAATAAAAGCTCTTTTTCTAGAAGATTCTAGATCAGGTAACTGTCCTCCTCCCGTTATTGAATCTCCTAATTCTCTTGCTTTATCTTCTAATTCAGATTCTAATTCTGGTCTGTTTTTTAATTCGACAGAGGCTTG
>Ga0180432_10003179_pt1 | contig 23770 bp, 14 predicted proteins | sample SS_ome_10_FD_132414 | JGI IMG/M metagenome (GOLD analysis project Ga0180432, IMG submission 132414) | Hypersaline lake sediment archaeal communities from the Salton Sea, California, USA - SS_1_MS_2 metaG | ecosystem: Environmental > Aquatic > Non-marine Saline and Alkaline > Hypersaline >... | reverse complement strand
CTCGTCATTTATCATGCGAGGCTAGCGATTAGGAGGAGGGCAGCGTGAATATGCGCATTCCTCTGAAGAGGTGGGCCACCCAACCTTCTCATCTGTTCAAACATGTCTGCAAGCAGCTTAGCGGGCTTTGCCGGAACGTCGCGCCGTTCTGCCCGTGTCCCCCAGCTCCTTGCGCTCCACGTCGGGGAACACGGTCAGCCGATCAAGGTTAACCATTTGCGCGCCCGACCGGATGATCCGGCGGAACACGGCCGGGTCGCTGCCCGTGTACATGATCATCACGCGGATGCCCATGCGGTTGGCGGTCTTGATGAACGCGGGCGTGGCCACCTTGACGTTCGTCTCAACGATGCGGGCGCCGAACCATCGCTTCGCTCGTTTGAGTTCCTCGACGTCCTTGACGTTGATCTTGATCGGCATGTGCTCGTCGTGACGCTGCAACTTCCGGGCCTGGCGCCCGTCGGAGAACCAGAAGAACACGTCGTCCTGCATCTTCATGTCACGGACCAGCTTGACCAGCTTGACGATGTCGGCGTCCTTGACGTCGAAGTAAACCTTGCCCTTGCCGCGGATCCACCGCAGCAGCTCTCGGAGCCGCGGCACGCGCTCGGCCTTGAACTTCGGGTCGAACCAGCTGCCCGCGTCGAGCTTGTCGATCTGGTCGCTGGTCAGTTCGTTCAGCTTGGCCTGGCCGTCGGTGGTCCGATCGACGTTGGGATCGTGCATCACGTAGAACACGCCGTCCTTGCTCGTGCGGACGTCGACCTCGACGTAGTCGGCCCCGAGCTCGATCGCCTTCTTGGCGGCCGCCATCGTGTTCTCCGGCGCCAGATGGTTCGCCCCACGATGGACCACGATGTCCATCCGCTTGGCCGCGGGCGCGCCCACGGCAACGCCGGCAACGCCCATCAACAAGATCGATAGCTGCAACGACCGGCTGTTCATGTCTCTCCTCCGCGGCACTTGCATCGGTGCAAAAGGCTGGACGGTGCACGTTCAGACCGCCGTCGTACGGGCTAGGGGACGTTAGCGGTATCTGCTCGATATGGCAAGATCCGCCCCGGCAAGCCCGTCCTCTCGACTCCGCGCGTTCCGTTCGCGTCACGTTGTCGAATCGGCCTTGATGAAATCGATCAGCTCATCGACCTGCGTGAACGCGACGGCCACGTGGGTGTCGGCTGCGCCGTAATAGACGGCGATGCGGCCGGTGGCGGCGTCGCAGACCGCGGCGCAGGGGAAGCAGACGTTCGGCACGAAGCCGGTCGTCTCGTAGTCGGCCTCGGGCGTGAGCAGGTGCGACCTCGCGCGGTAGCGGACCCGCCAGGGCTTCTCGATGTCCAGCAGGGCTGCGCCGATGCTGTAGACGTAGCCGTTGCAGCTCGTCAGCACGCCGTGGTAGATCAGCAGCCAGCCCTCGGTCGTCTCGATCGGGATCGGGCCGGCGCCGACCTTGGTGCTCTCCCACCACCCGCCGCCATCGCCTGTCCCCAAGACGTAGCGGTGCTTGCCCCAGAAGCACAGGTCGGGGCTCTCGCTGTAGAAGATATCACCGAAGGGCGTATGGCCCATGTCGCTCGGCCGGTTGAGCATGGCAAATCGGCCGTTGATCTTCCGCGGGAACAGCACGCCGTTGCGGTTGCACGGCAGGTAGGCGTTCTCCAACTGCGTGAACGTCTTGAAGTCCGTCGTCCGCGCCACGCCGATCGTCGGGCCGTGGTAGCCGTTGCACCACGTGACGTAGTAGGTGTCCTCGATCTTGCAGACCCGCGGGTCGTAGGCGTACTCCATCCGGCCGATCTCGGGCTCATCGCATTGCAGCTCGATCCGGTCGTGATCGATCTCCCATTTCAGCCCGTCGGTGCTGCGGCCCAGGTGCAGGTAGGGCATCCGCGTCTTGTACTCCGTGCGGAACACGCCGATGAACCCGCCGTCATAGGGCACGACGGCGCTGTTGTAGATCGCCTGCGCGCAGGGGATCGGATGCCGCCCGATGATAGGGTTGCCGCTGTACCGCCACATCACGTCGTCGCAACCGGCCGGCCGATCCTCCCACGGCACGTTCGCAAGCGCCTCGCCAACGAGCGTCCCCTTCTTCGGCATCATCACCTCCCGATTGGGCGCGGATCGCCCGGCACTCAAAACACGCCCGGGTGGCACGCCCGGGTGGCACGGTCAAGCGAAGCCTCGGGACGAGGCGGAGCTTGGCCGTGGGATACGTCGTTGCCGCGCCCCGAATCTACCGCGACGCCGAGCGCATCAGCTTGATCTGCTCGTCGCTCGGCCCCGTCGCGGGCAGGTCGATCGTGCCCGTCCTGCCGGACCAGCCGTCGAGGTGCAGCACGATGCGGGCCGGCCGGGTCCGTTGCGGCGGGTCCAGGTGCAGGTGGGCGGTCTTGCCGTCCGCCGCGACGCGGAGCTCGAGGGAAACCGGGCCGAACTCGGTGACGACGTCCTTCAGTTTCGTCACCGCCTTTGGCCGGGCCCACCTGGCCGGCATGCCCTCGAACAGGTGCAGCGTGTCGCCGCGCTCCAGGACCAGCAGGTGCCTTACCAGCCGGATGAACTCGGCGCTGGCCCAGTTGTGGGGCATGTCGCCGCAGATCCGCTCGCCCCTGCCGACGGGCATCTGCTCTTCGCGCCAGGCCAGCAACGGCGAGGCGTGGTTGGCGAAGGCGTACAGGATTCGGGCCGCCTTCTGTCCCTGGCCCTGCCACAGCCACGCGTGGGCGTAGAACGAGCCGAAGTAGTTCCAGATCCCGGCCGACAGCCACCCCGTGCCGTAGACGAGTCCCTCCCGCTCGACGGCCTGGAGCATCGCCAGGTTGCCGCGGACCAGCGGGTCGTTGCGGGCGAAGACCTTGCCGGGAAACACGGCGTGCAGAAACGCCCACTGCGCCTTCTGCGGTGCGACGCGCTCGCTGGTGGCCATGCGGATCGGCAGGTATCGGTTGCCGTGCCTGTCGGTGCGCATGTCGCGCTCGGCTGCGCGCCGGAACGTCCGGCAGAAGTCAACGTATTCGTTCTGCCAATCCCTGGCCTGCTCGGTCTTGCCCAGCCATCGGGCGGCCTCGACGGCGGCACGCATACCCGCCATCGTCCAATAGACGTTCGTGTACTCGGGGGTCCTGCCCGCCAACCCGCCGTCGCTGAACCCGTCGGGGATCAGCCCGGCGTTCGGCGCGTCCGGCTTGGCCGACGCGGCCTGTCGCATCTTGCGGATGTGGGCGAACGCCCGCTCGACCTTCGGCCACACCTCGTTCAGCCAGGCCTTGTCGCCGGTCAGGCGGGCGTGGCGCGTGACGGCCCACAGCGTGATGCCCGTCTCCTTCCAATGCCCGTCGATAATCATCACGCCCCCGTCGTCCCGCTGAAACCCGAGCAGGTACTTGATGCCGTTTCGGGCCTCGTCGAGTCGTCCCAGGAACGTCACCGCCTCCATCAGGAACGACCCGTCTACGACCCACAGTCCGCGGTAGCACGTCGGGCCGACCTGGAACGCGGGCAGGCCCTTCTTGATCTCCCGCGCCTGGTAGATGTTGCGGATGCTCGAATCCAACAGCCCTTGGATGCCGGGATCGGGCACGGTGATGCGCCCGTGAGGCAGGCTCACGTTCTGTTGCCAGTATTGCTCGGCCCGCGCACGCAGGTCTTGCGCTTCGGACAGCTTGATCGGCTTGACGTCCGCGGCGGTGCCCCTCGCGACGCAAAACGCCACCGCCCGCTCTTTGCCCGGCGCGACCGTGACCTGGCGGACCAGGAGCATCCACCCGCCCTTCGCCCGTTCGATCGGATCGATCGGATGGGACGAGGTGAGCGTCGTATGGGCGCCGATGCGGACGCGCCGCTTGGCGCGGTCGGGTGTGATGGCGAACTCGCTCTCGATCGTCAGTGAAGGGACAAGCACCGTCTCGACCTTGCCAGTGTTGACGAGGCGGAGGATCAGAACGTCATGCCGCGGCGGGCCGGTTGGTTCGGACTCGCCGCCGCAGTCCACGCGCGCCGCGGTGGCCTTGGCGGCCTTGCCGGCGATCAGCTCCGTCGCACGCGGGGCCGAGCCCTTGGGGAACACCCACAAGACGTTCAGGACCGTGTTGACGTCCGACGAGCCCTTGGCGGCCGACACCGCCAGCTCGATCCACCCGTCGCCGTTCTGGTCGCGGGCCTCGAGCGCGAAGACGCCCGGCACGTTCCGGCCCTTGGCCGCCACCATGTCGACAGTCTTGCGCGTCTTGCCCTCGATCTGAAGGTCGAGGACCCGCTGGCCAGTCGCCGTGTGATGACCCTCGCACAGCCCGAACACGACGGTGTAACGTGCGTCCTTCTCCGCCCGGAACCCATAGCGGACCGGTTCGGCCCAACCCACGGCGATGTTGCGGAACGCCGGATCGCACTCGACCGTCGGTGCGGCCCAACCCCTCAACCCCGTGTTGTCACCGGCCCTCTCGATCAGGATCGGCCTTGCGGGTTGGGTCTTGCTGGCTCCCGGGGTCGGTAGGGCGGCGAAGGCCTCGGCCACCAGCTCGATCTGCCCGAGTCGTTGGACCGTCCTGACGATGGGCACGCGCGGTGAGTGGAGCGTCTGGCCGACCCACTCGATCCGACCCGCGCCACCGACCGTGATCTTGGTCTTGAACCCGGCGTACTTGCCGCCGTAGTCGTACAGCAGCCCGCCGTCCTTGGCGACCAGCGTCTTCTGCCAATCGTCCGGCAGGCAGATGGCCGTCTGCCAGCCGGGGGGCGCGTAGTGGAAATCCACGGTCCACGGGTCCGTACGACCCGCCGGGTCCTTCTGGGCCGACACGGCAGGCGCCGCACATATCGCGCCACCGCCGATCATCGCGATCAGAATTGCATTCCTGCGTCTCGACACGATGGGGTCCTCCTGAACAGACGAGTGGGATTTGGGCGCGCCAACGCCACCGTAGGTTTACAAGAAATGTACGATCGGCGTCAACGACCCTGAGACAGACGGGTGGGACGCTCAAGCGACCCCGAGGGACTCGGGTGAGCTTGGCCGTGGCCGCATCCGGCATCTTCGACGCATCGCCGTCGATCTGATCGATGCGACGTTGACGGGCGCCTTGCTGGCCGATAGCGTGATCCCATGCCTCGAGCCGACTACAGCGTCGTCATCAACGACCGGATGCTGCGGTCGATCAAGACGGGGGTCGGGCATTACACGGCCCAACTGCTCAAGTGGCTGCCGCAGGTCCAGCCGAACGCGACGTTCGTCCCGTTCCATGCCACGCACATCTCGCGGCGACGGCTCGAGGACGTGCTCGCCACCCGCGACGACCCCACCGTCGCCCTGCGCCAGCGATTCCGGATGCCCTGGACGGTTCGCCGCGTCCTTCACGCGGGCTACGGGCGCGTCTTTCGCGTCATCGCTCGCAGACGCGGCTACCAGCTCTACCACGAGCCGAACCATATCCCCATGACCTGCGACCTGCCGACCGTCACGACCCTTCACGACCTGTCGGTGATCCGCTTCCCGCAGTGGCATCCGGCCGACCGCATTGCGTGGTACGACGCGAACTTCCAACGCGGGCTCGAGCGGACGACGCACTTCATCACGGTGAGCCGGTTCACCCGAGACGAGTGCGTCCGCCACCTGGGACTGGACCCGGAACGGATCAGCGTGATCCACCAGGCGGCACGGGAGGCGTTCCTGGGCGGACCGGTTTCGGCCCAGGCCTGTCAGTCGGTGCGAACCGCCCTGAACCTGCCGGACCGTTTCCTGGTGTTCGTCGGGACGATCGAGCCCCGCAAGAACCTGATGGGGTTGTTGGAGGCCTATGCGGGGCTCGACCCGCGCCTGCGGGATGCCCACAAGCTCCTCGTGGTCGGCATGCACGGTTGGGAGACCGAGTCGGTCGAGCGACGGGTGGGGCAGTTGGGCGTCGCCGGCGATGTTCGTTTCGTCGGATACCTCAGCGACGAGCGGCTGGCGGCGGTGTTCACGATGGCCACGGCGCTGGTGTTTCCCAGCCGTTACGAAGGGTTCGGTCTGCCCCCGTTGGAGGCGATGGCGTGCGGATGTCCCTGCGTGGTGTCCAACGCCGGGTCGCTGCCGGAGGTCGTCGGCGACGCGGCCATCGCGGTCGATCCGGATGACATTGCGGCGCTGACGGACGCCGTCGCTGGCGTGATCGAGGACCCCGCGCTCCGGGACGACCTGGCCGCCCGAGGCCGGACGCGTGCCGCCCACTTCAGTTGGCCCGCCTTCGCCCAACAGCACGACGCCGTCTATCGACAGGTCCTGCACAAGCCGTAGCCGGCGTGCCGAGCGGGCGGTTCATCGGCCGGGCCCGGCGGCCGGCCCTGCGATCTTCAAGTCGACGTCGAACGGCTTGCATCGAAGGTCCATGCGGGCGCCGTGCGGGTTTATCACGGTGATCCGCCCCTTCAGGTCATACACGCCCAGCTTGCTGGCCCTGGCCTCGGCCACGAGCGCCGGACGATCCGCGTCGTCGTACAAGGTGCAGTCGACGAAATCGATGCCACCGTTCTTCTTGGTGAGCTTCGGGCGCAGCAACGTGAGCAGCAGCGGCACGCCCGCCTTCTTGTCGTGCTTGGCCTTGGCGACACCCGGCTTTGGTCTGGCCACGTCCTTCCACTTGCAGTTGACGAACCGCACGCGGGCGCCGTCGGCCGACTTGTCGTAGACGAAAATCCCGCCCTTGGCCGTGTGCTCGATCGTGCAGCTCTTGAACTCGATCAGACCTCGCGGGCCGCTGTCCTGCACGGCCCCCACGCCGATGCCGACGTCCTTGCCGCCGCGGATGTAACAGTCCTCCACGTGGATCGACACCGGGTCGCTCTCGCGCGTCAGGTGCTTGAGGTAAATCAACACGCCGGCCCCGGTGTTGTTGGCCAGGACGCAGTTGCGGAGGACGCAGTTGACCAGCTTCTCCCTGCCGTGATTGGGCTCGAAATCGATCCCCGCCTGGGGGGCCGTGCCGCCCGTGTCCGACAGCACGCAGTTCTCGATCAGCAGGTTCTCCGCGCCGATGACGCTGATGCCCTGACGATGGTGGTCGTGGCAGACGACGTCCCGGATCACGACGTCCTCGCAGTAGGGCAGGTTCCCGGTGGTGCCGACGTAGATGCCGTCACCGCCGCTGCTCTCGAGCCGCACGCCCTCGACGCGGACCCGCCGACAGCCCTTGAAATTGAGCACGTGTCGCCACTCGGCCTTGGCATAGGGGGCGCTCTGGTAGTCCTTCTTGCGCATCCGCAGCGTCGCCCCGTAGCCGTGGATGGTGATATCGCTGGCGTCGGACGCCCGGAACAGGGCGTCGCCCTTGCCCTTGAACGCGCCCTTCTTGGCGAGAACGACGACGCCGGGCTCGAAGACCAGCGTCAGGCGGCTCCGCAGCTTGATGGGCGTGACGATCCACTCGGCCCCCATGTACGGGACGAGCACCGTCCGCGCGCCGGCGTCAATGGCGGCCTGGAGGAATCGGGTCGCGTCGGCCGGATCGAACCCCCACCACGCCACGTTTGCCACCGGGCGTTTCCCGGCCCGGACCTCGGCCACCGCTTGTGCGTTCGGTGCGCTGCCCGGCTGGGTTGGTCCAGCACCATGGCACACCGTCACCGCCACTGACAGCACCAGAGCCAACGCGGCCGCGTGCGCGTTTCGCGTCCAGTTGTGGGGTGGCATGGGCAGGGCCCGACCCGTGAGGGTCGGGTCTTGCCCGTGGATGTACGATAACGGGCGTCCGCACGGGCAAACTTCGCTCGTTCCTCGCGAAGCCTGCCCATGCCACTGAGCAAAGACGCTAAACACGTACGCGGACCGCGTTGTCCGACAAACCCTTATCAATTCCCGCGACACCATTGGTCACCGGTCCTTTCTATTTCAGGTCCCCCGAGAAAGACGCCAACGCCCTAGTCCCTTTTCGCATCCCGCCGCCCAAGCGCGGCCCGACGGGTGGCATGGTCAAGGGACGACCCGCGAGGGTCGGACCTTAGCCATGCGGGTCAGGTTGCTGTCACGCTCACGGCCAAGCTCCGCCTCGTCCCTCGGCTTCGCTTGACCGTGCCACCCGTCGCGCACAGATGAATCACTCAAGCGCTCTCATTTGCCCCTCTCGCTTCCCTCTTCGTCCTTCGTTCCTACCATCGGTCGGTGCGGAACGGCGAGGCGGGCAATCCTTCTTTGTTCTTGAGGTTCGGTTGCGCCTCCTGGTGCCAGGCGAACCGGACCGCGACCGGCGCGGTCACACCATCGGCCGACACGACGACCGTCTCACCGTCGATGCTCGCTTGCGCGTCGACGAACGCCTTGTCCGCCCCGGCGATCTGGAAATGCGTCAGCGGCTTGCCGTCGCCCGACACCAATCCGCCGCCGACGTGGTCGAACCGAATGCGGACCTTGCCGTCTTCGACCGACATCGACTTGTAGAGGGGGCCCGAGTAGACCAGGTCGGTTCGGCCGTAGGTTTTGGCCAACGCCCACAGCGCAAGACGCTTGCCGACGTCCTGCTTGTTGATCGGGTGGATGTCCTTGATGTTATCGACGATGTCGACGGTGACGGCCATGCCCGTGTTGGGGATCGACAGGCAAGCCGTCTGGGCCTCCCAGATCATGGGCAGCGCCAGCACGTCGCCGCCGTAGCGGAACGGCGCCAACTGGACGAAGTAGAACGGGAAGTCGCCCTGGCCCCAGACCTTCCGCCAGCCGTTGATCAGGGCCTTCTTCTTTTCGAAGTACATCATGCCCTCGCCGCGGTTCGACTCGCCCTGGTACCACAGCGCGCCGCGGATCGCGAACGGGACGATCGGATGGACCATGCCGTTGTACAGCCCGGTCGGCGTGCCATGACTGTTGAGCGCATGTCGCGGCCAGGCCGGCGGCGGCGGCACCCGCTTGCCCTGGGCCTGGATCTCCTTGGCGCCGGGCAACCAGGCCTCGATCGCCTTGAGGGCCTGGGCGATCGCCTCGACGTGCTTGGCGTCGGCCTGCTTGATCTGTCGGGCGATCCCCCGCGTCTTCGGCACCGACGCAAACCCGCAGGGCGGCGTCCACGGCTCGATCCGCGTGCCGCCCCACGACGTGTCGATCAGCCCGATCGGCACGCCGAGCTCCTTGTGAAGCATGCGGCCGAAGAGGTAGCCCGTCGCCGAGAATCCGCCATAATTGCCCGCAGCCACGCTCTTGGGCGTGCACGGCTGCCACGGGACGTTGATGTCCGATTCCGCGTGGCCGGACGGCCGGTGCGGCGTCTGGAACAGGCGGATCTTGGGGTACTTGGCGGCCGCGATCTCCTGCTTGGCGTTGGCGATCATGCCGACGCCCATCTCCATGTTGGACTGACCCGAGCAGACCCACACCTCACCGATCAGGATGTCCTTCAGCTGGATCGTGTTCGTGCCGCTGACCGTCATCTCGCAGGGCCCGCCCGCCTTCATGGCCGGCAGCTTGACGGACCACTTACCGTTCGCGTCGGCCTTGACGGTGGCCTGGTGCTCGCCGAGCTTGACGGTGACCGTCTCGCCCGGATCGGCCCAGCCCCAGATCGGCAGCGGCTTGTCGCACTGCAATACCATGTGGCTACCCAGGATGTGCGGCAGCTTCACATCGGCCGATGCGGGCGAAACCGCCAGCAACGCTGCCACGGCCAGCAGACTAATCCCTGTTGTGATCGTCGTACGGTCTGATCGGTTCATCATGACTCCCTCTTGGTTGGCCCACCGGTTCCCTGCGCAGGGACGCGACCGATGAGCGCTCAGCCTCGTTACCCGACCAAGATGATAGGAGGAATCACCGGCCAGGCATAGTCGTTTTTGTGGTTCCGGATCCGTCCGCCAGGCGTGCCTTGAGCCAACAGTAGATGGTGTCGCCGATCTGCCGGTAACCGGTCGGCGCCGGATGCACGCCATTGTTCTGGCGGGTGGTGGCATCGGACGTGTGCGCGTTCCACCGCGCCGCCTGCTGCGGGAAGTTGTGCAGGCAGTCGAGGTTGACGAACGCGGGGATGAGCCAGATCCGGTCGTTTTCCCTGCCGCCGTAGCGCTTCGTCATTCGCTCGATGACCCGGTGCTGGTTCCGCTTGTACTGCCAGCGGGTCTGACCGCAGCGGTAGTTCGCGCCGAACGCGTCCTGCGTCGCCGCCGGCGGCACGGGACACAGCAGCCCGATGTGGGTCTTGGGGGCAACCCCCCGGATCGCCCCGATCAGTGCGTCCATGTGCACGACCATGTCGTCGATCCGTTCCTCGATCGTCGCGTCCGTGGCCGCGAACGTGTCGTTGCAGCCCAAAAAGATGGTCACGAAGTCGGGTGCCCTGCCGCTATTGACGTCCTTGCAGTAGCGGCCGAAATCCAGGCCGACCTTGCCCTGCGGGTCCTTGTAAAGGAACGGGCTGCCGCATCCCTTGTGACTCCCGGTCCGCGCGACGCCCGTGTAGTACGTGGCGAACCGCTTGGCGGTCCAGCCGCCGTATCCCTCGTGGCGGTTCTCGGGCTGATCGGGTTTGGGGACGTGCGAGCCGACCAGCGTGAGCTTGGAATTCTTCGGTCCGACGCACAGGTCCAACAGATGCCGGGAGTACACCGACGCATGCGTCAGGCTGTCGCCGATCAGTAGCGCGGATGCCGAGCTGCCGGCCCCGGCATCCGCTCTGACCACGCGCACGGTGGACGTCGCCCGCGCGATGACGCGGTTGGCCTGGTCGCGCACCTCCAGCGCGAACGGGTGCGATCCCACGTCCTTGTCCGACGGCGTGTACGTCCACCGCTCCGCCTGCTGCACCCCCTTGTTGCACGTCACGTCGAAGGCGTAATTGGCCGGGTTGAGCACCAGCGTCACGTTGTCGAAATAGACGTTCATCTCGACGCCCGGCACGGCATACACCACGTCCGGCAGCAGCAACCGCACGTTTGCGGCGGACCGCTGGTCCGCGGTGGCCCTCGCGTCACTCCCATCTGCCCCTAGAGCGGTTGCACACACAGTGCACAAACCACCCAGAAGCATCACGCGGTCGATTCTCATACGCGCTTCTCCAATCCATCGATTCGGATGGGGCACCCGGCCAACCTCTCCTGCGGACGACGCTACTTCTTGGAGAACTTGAAGCCCTCGATGCCCCACTGCGGCAGCTCGCTCGTCGTGACCGCGCCGGCGCTCGTGCCGCAGGGATGCTCCTGGCCCGTGCCCGAGTCGATCCGGACGACCCGATACTCGCCGGTCATGCCCAGCACCTTCGGATTCAAGGTCAGCGTGGCCTTGGCCGGCTTCGCCCCGAGGTTGGCCGTGATCAGCAGGTAGGCGTCCTCGCCTGCCTTGTACACCGTGCTGCCGAAGCCGGGGGTCGTGGACGTCACCGCCGCCACGTCTTGCGACGGCAGGTTGTAGACGGTGGCCCGCTCGGCGTCGATCTTGGCCAGCACCCGCCAGTAGGGCAGGATGAAGGCATACAGCCGGTCGTCGGGGTCGCACGGGAAGACCAGGTTCTTGGTATGCCGTGCCTTGATGCCCAGCACGAGGTGTGGATAGAGCCCCCAGGCGGCCATCTTGGCGGCGCCCTCGGCGTTGCGGTACTTGGGCAGGTCCAACAGCCAGGGCATGCAGACGCCGCCGCCCTGCATGCCCTTGTAGACGGCCTCGTGAAGGTCGCTGAGCATCTTGCGATCCGAGCCGGTCTCGCCGGGCAGGTAGGCGTCGAAGCACAGGTTCGCGAACACGCCGGAATTGAACGAGCCCTGATGGCCGATCAGAAAGCCGCCCGGGCCCACGATCTGCCGCAGCTTCCGGGTGAACAAGAAGTACGCCCGCGCGGGCACGTAAGTCCCCTTCGGCGAGAAGTGCGTATCGCCATGCTGGGTCTCGGGCTCGTACCGGTTGTCGTGCCACGAGGTGGCGTCGGGCCCGTGCCAGTCGACGTAGATGCCGTCCCAGTTCCGCTTGCAGTACTTCTGGAAGAACTCGGCCTTCAGCCCGTACGGCTCGACGCCGCGCATGTACAGGCCGACGCGCAGGCCCTTGGCATGCGCGTAGTCGATCATGCGGACCATGTCCTCGTGGTTCCGGACCACGGTGTAGTCGGCGTGCGGGTGGCCGTTGCTGCCGCGCTGCTTCATCCATTCATGGTGCAGGATCAGCATCGTGCCGTGGTGGGCGACCATCTTGTCGATCTGCTCGTTGGTGGGGTACCAGTTCTTCGTGTCGAGCCAGTTGACCCAGTGGTAGACGCGCTGCCCGATCACGTTGCTCTTGGGCTTGCCCGTCACCGCGGCGCCCAGGCCGAGGGCGATCCGGTTCTGGTAGCGGAAAGGCGCCTTCAACACGTCCCCGCCGGCACCGAGCGTCCACGTAGACCAGCCGTACTTCTGCCGATAGCCCACCGAGCCGCCCATCGCCTTGGCGTGCTCGACGAGCACCTCGATCTCGTTGGTGAAGCTGCGGGCGGGGTCCGTGCTCTTGCCGAACGCGACGCGGGCCGCTCGAAAGCCACCGCCCTTGATTGAGGTGTTCTTGTCCCGGTACTTGGGCGCCTTGCGGATCGCGTCGGCCACCGTGAAGGACACGCTCGCACGGGACAACGCGAACTGCCCCTCGGTCAGTTGGCAGTCCAGGTCACAGAAGACCGCACCCTCAGGAAAGACCTCATACGTCAGCGTGACCCGCCAGCCTGACGGCTTGAGTTCGGTGGTATGCGGCGTGGCGCGTATCTTTAGGGCGATCTTCTCGGGGCTGCTCTTCAGGTCGACCAGCTCGGCGTGCCGGTCGTTCGACAGCGCGTAGTGACCACGTGGGTCGCTCAGCTCGAGTTTGGGAAACGTGATCGCCGGCGTGGCGGGCGTGAACACGCTGTTCCATCGGGCGCCGTCGTGAAGCCGCAAATCGCCGATCTCCCCGCCCCGGTTCATATCGAACGTCAGGACGAAGTGATCGCCCCGTACCGTCACGATGTTGTGCTCCCGTTGGACCGACAGGCCCGCGCGGACGGACGAGATCATCGCAAGGACCACGAACGCAGCAGTGACCAAGACTCTCATTCCCTGTCCCCTATGACGGCCGGATGAGCCGGCGCGTAGACGATAGTCCACATCGTACCGGGCCGTTCCCAGCGGCGCCGTCGCTGAGATCGGCCACGTCCCGGCTGACTATACCGTCGCACGTCCGGCAGCGGAAGTCGGCGATATCCGCGCCGGACGGCGTGCCTGACGGAATGATTGTACGGTGGGGCCCCTTACGGTACGCTGAGCGCATACGGCGGGGACCGGACGTTCGTGGGTACGCGCCGGACGAGAAGGAGTAATGCGATGAATCACGTGCGCAGTGGGGCGGTCGCGACGGGGATCCTGGCCTGTCTTGCTGGCTCGGTGTTTGCAGGGGAAGCCCCCGTTCGGTCGGACAAGGCCAACGTCGTCTCGTTTCCCGCGCAGGAGGCGAGGTTCGTCCGGTTCGTGATCTTCGCCACGAACGCAAACGCACCGTGCATTGATGAGTTGGAGGTCTACGGTCCGGATACGAAGCGCAACCTTGCACTGGCGCAGTACGGCAGCAAGGCGTCGGCCTCGTCGTGCCTTTCGGGCCATGCCATCCACCAAGTCGCACACCTCAACGACGGGCTGTACGGCAACTGGCGCAGCTGGATCGCGGGCAGTACGGGCGAGGAGTGGGCACAGATCGAGCTGCCCAAGCCGGCGAAGGTGTTGCGCGTGGTCTTCTCGCGCGACCGGTTGCTCGAGTACGCCGACCGGGTTCCCACGAGCTTTGAGGTCCGGCTCTCGATGGATGGCAAGGCGTTCAAGACGGTCAAAAAGGTGGTCACGCAGGCCGCGCCTGTCGCGGTCCGCCCAAGGGGCGCCCGGGGGGCGGTACCGCACATCCCACTCCCCCCGCCGCCGCCCGGCGCGAAAGCAGCGGACTCGATCAGGCGCGCCGTGGAGGTCCCGCGCGAGAACGAGCTCGGCTTTGCCAACGTGGCGCTCAACGCCAAGGCCACCCCGGGGGCTAGCTCGTTGCTGCCCGGTCATGCCATCCACCAGATCGCTCATCTCAACGATGGGTTGGCCGGCAACAAGCACAGTTGGATCAGCAAGCAGGACCCGTCCTGGGCCGAGATCGACCTGGGCGAGGTTTATTGGGTGTACAAGGTCGCCCTGGCCAGCGACAACACCGGCGGACACACCGACCGTGCGGCCACGACGTTCGCCCTCCTGACCGCGACCGAGTACAGCAAGTCGACCCAGGCCCCGACGTGGAAGACCGTCTACAAACAGGGCGACGGCCCGCCCGTCCACACGCGGCGGGAATTCAGGTTCAAGCCCGTCCAGGCCCGCTGGGTTCGAATCGCCGTCGACGCCACAAACGGCAACCAGGTACGCATCGATGAGGTCGAGATCTACGGGCAACGGGATCGCATCCCCCCGGGAAAAATCGGTCCGATCCCAAAGCACACGGTCGTTGACGTCAAGCCAGACGAGGCCGACCAACTCCGTTACGCCTTCCTCGGCGAGGAGCACGCCTGGTTGAAGACGTATGGCCGGGCCGACCTGAGCCCGCGCCTCGTACCCTACAACGGGCGGGTGAAGGACTATCCCCATCACGTCGGCGACGACCGCGTGCCGCTCCCAGAGCTGTCGGCGGCGCCGAAGCTCGACGGGCGCCTCGATGACGCCTGCTGGCAGGAGGCGTCGCGCGGCGTGGTCCGCGTGGCCTGGCCGCATGAGTTCGAGCAGGCCCCGATGATCAGCCACGAGCTGTCGGCCGGCTGGCGGGGCGACGACCTGTTCCTGGCGATCCGGACGGATCGGCTGCTCAGCGGACACGTCGCGGTCATCTCGAGCGGCGATTGGCTCGGTGGGGGCGTGGTGATCGTCACGAAGACCGGGCTGGTCTTCAACACCTACACCCACCAGGGGAAGCGGGTCAAGAGCACGCCCATCGACGGCGCGTTCGACGAGACCTTCACGCGTTTTGAGTTGCGCCTGCCCCTCGCGAAGTTCCCCAACTGCAAGGGTCGGGGCGTCCGCGTCGGACTCGGGATGAATGGCCGACACACCAGCCACCTAGGCCGGCCGGTGAATCTCGCATTCTCGTCGCTGTCGGTGGCCGAGCAGCCGCCCTGTGTGGGCCGGACGTTCCGTGTACGATTGGGCGTCGCGCCCGGCGCCTCGCCGGTGACGGTCCGCGGCAATGCACCGGGACTCGAGAACGGGTTGACGCTCGCGCCGGGCCAACCAAAGACGATCACGATCCCAGCCAGGCGAGGGGCAATCGGACCCGAATACGACCTGACGGTCCAAGGACCCCAAGGTGAACCCTACGTCCTGCACCTGTTCCGCTACGATCCGCTAGAACGGGCGTTGTGTCTGATGGGGGACCTCGTCGATCGCCTGGCCGCCAGGGGCCTGGAGGTCCGCGCGGAACGCGAAGAGCTCGCCGCCCTCCGCGCGCGGCACGACAAGCTGATGTCCGCTGCACAGCCTGATCTGACCGGCGAGCGCGAGGCCCTCTTTGCCGCCCGCCTGGCCAAGCGCCGGTTATTCATGCGCGAGCCCGATCTGGACCCGATCGCGAAGCTCCTGTTCATCAAACGTCGGCCGTTCGAGCCGTCGCACAACTACAGCGTCCTTCTGGATGCCCCGTACCGGCCCGGCGGGGGCGTCTGCGTCGTCGACATCCCTCGCCGCGACGGACGTTTCGAGCCCGCCCAGGCCAGCGTGACCCAGCTGTTCAACGCCGGCGGCGGCATCGCGCGAAACCCGATGGCGAACTTCGACGTGAGCAGGATCTACTTCGCCTATCGCCCGTCGCGCGAAGGCTACTACCACGTCATGCACATGAACCCTGACGGCAGCGACGTGAAGCGGATCACGGACGGACCGTTCCATGACTACTGGCCTTGCCCGCTGCCAGACGGCGACCTCGCCTTCATCTCCACGCGATGCAAGGCCCGATACCTCTGCTGGCGTCCCCAGGCGGCGGTCATGTTTCGTATGGACGCCGACGGGGGAAACATGCGGCCCCTCTCGTTCGCCAACCTGAGCGAGTGGGCCCCTTCGGTGATGAGCGATGGTCGCATCATCTGGACGCGGTCCGAGTACATCGACAAGGGCGCCGATTTCAGTCACACGCTTTGGGCCATCCGGCCCGACGGCGCCAAGCCGGAGCTCGTCTTCGGCAACACGATCATCCAGCCCAACGGCTACGCCAACGGCCGCGAGGTGCCCGGTACCAACGAAATCTGCTGCACGTTGATCTCGCATTTCGGTGACCTCAACGGGCCCATCGCCCTGCTGGACATCAACAAGGGCCGATTCAACCCCAAGGCGATCCACACCCTTACGCCCGAGGTGCCGCGGCCCGGGATGTGGCCCAGGACGGAGTGTTTCCGCGATCCCGTTCCGCTCGCGCGGGACTATTTCCTCTGCTCGCACGCGCCTCGGGATCGGTTTGATCTGTACGTCATCGACCGATTCGGGAACCGCGAGGTCCTGTACGCCGATCCGAAGATATCGAGCATGTGCCCGACGATCTTGCGCGCGAGGAAGGTGCCGCCGAAGCTGGCAGGCACGACCCCGCCTGATGAAGGCTACGGCGAGGTCGTGCTGCTGGACGTGTACGAGGGGATCTCGCCACCGATCGCGCGTGGCCAGGTCAAGTACATCCGCGTCGTGGAGGAGGTGCGGTCCGACCTGGAGCGGCTGGCCAACGGCGAATACCGCAACGATCACCGTGACTTCATGAAGTGGTACGCCGCCCCCGTCGACCAGGTGAGCGGGCCTTATGGTTGGCCCTCCTACGTGGCCAAGGCGCCTTGGGGGCTCGTCCCGGTAGAGGCGGACGGCTCGGCGCGTTTTCTCGCGCCGGCGGGCAAGACGCTCTACTTCCAGGCCCTCGACGAGGACCTCAACGAGCTGCAGCGCATGCGGAGCGTCGTGCAGCTCCTGGCCGGCGAGACGCGGAGCTGCATCGGGTGCCACGAGGGCCGGCACCTGGCCCCGCCGCTCCGCCGCAAGCCGATGGCGATGGCGCACGCCACACGCATGCCCGAGGTGGCCTCCTGGGGCGGTAGGCCCCTCTCCTACGAGTTGGTCGTGCAACCCGTGCTGGACGCCAAGTGCGTCCGGTGCCACAACGCGGACCACAAGATGAAGCTGGATTTCAGGGGCGTCCTGGACACCGAGAGGATTCCCGCGTCGTATCGCACGCTGATCTCACGTGGCCTCGTGCACCATGCCGACTTCGGCTATAACTCCGGCGGCAACGAGAAACTCCCGCCCCTCAGCCTGGGCACCGTCAAGAGCAAGCTGTGGAAGGTCCTCGACGCCGGCCACCACGACGTGAAGCTCACGACCGACGATATGCGACGCATCAAGACCTGGACCGACCTGAACTGTCCACTATGGCCCGACTACCTGTTCCGTCCGAACCGACCGGGTGCCCCGAAGCCGCGGCAATTGACGAGGGCGAATTGACGCTCCGGCCCGCATGATCGCGACCGCACTTCTTATGTTGAAATGTCTGACGCTGATCGGGGTCGGGGCGGGCCATGATGCTGCGCCGCCTGTGCAGATCGGTCATCCTCGTCTGTACTTCACCGCGAAGGATCTGCCGCGACTTCGCGGGCTCCGAACGCAGGGCGTGCACGCGCGGATCTGGAAGCACCTGGCCGAATCCGCCGACGGGTGTCTGGCCAAAACGCCCCGAACCAAGTGGATCGCGCCGGTCTCGCCCGATCCGATCTACCTGAATCTCTACGACCGGTTCTACGCGATGATGCACGACATGGCGGTCATGGAGCATCTGGCCTTCGCGTACGCCTACAGCGGCGAGGGCCGCTATTTCGACGGCGCGCGGCGGTGGACGTTGGCGTGCTGCCGCATCTGGCGGCGCGAGGCCGAGGGTAAGGAAGACGCCAGCAAGGCCTACGCCGTGACGCGGATCCTCAAGGGCCTGGCCGTCGGCTACGACCTGCTCTACGACAGGCTACCCGAGGACGAGCGGCGGGAGATCCGCGACACGCTCGTGCAGGTCGGCCGCAAGTACTACGGCTACTTTCAGGACCCCGCCATCGCCGGAAAGGGACACAACAAGCATCACGGCAGCGTCGAGGCCGCGTCGTTTGGCGTGGTGGCCCTGGCGATCCTGGGCGAGGTGCCCGAAGCGCAGGACTGGCTCGACCTGATGATCCGGAAGCACACCGGCTATCTGCTGCCACACGGGCTGACCCCGAGCGGCACGCAGGAGCAGAGCTCGAACTTCTGGGCCTCGACGATGCAGTACCGTCTGTTCTTCATGGACGCGTTGCGTCGGGTGACCGGTCGAGACCTGTTCAAGGAGTACGCGAAGTTCATGACCGGTCGGATCGCCCTGGCCGCCGTGGCCGGGCCAAGACGGCCCGGACACAACCAGGACAACCAGTCGATCCTCTTCGGCCCGTCCTACGGACAGCTCGACTACTGGTCGCCCGTGCTGCTCTACCTTGCTCGCGAGTACCGCCGCCCGATCCATCAGCACCTGGCGTTGTGGGACGGGTCGCTCGGCGCGATCCAGAAGACGCGGTACGTCACGACCAACGGCGAGCAGCTCCTGTTCCATATGGGCGGATACGCCTACGCGTGGTTCGACCCGAGCGTGCCGGCCCGGATCGAACCCGACCTGCCGCTGTCGTTCGAGTTTCCCGAGGTGAACGAGGTCTACGCTCGGGCCGGGTACCAGGCGGGCGGCCTGGTCGCTGGGATGCGCCTGGGGTCTGTGATCGTTCACGCGGGCGGACGCCCCGTCTTCATCGACGCCTACGACGCCCACCACCCGGCCAAGCCGGTCGGGGACCCGGAGCTGACCGATGATGGCACGACGGCCGTCATCTGCTGCGTCGGTGCCGCCGGTTCGGGATTCACCAAGCAAGACATCGAGCTGAAGCGTCCCGCGTCGCTCACCCTCCGTCGCACGACGGAGCGTGAGGCACGCTGGTGGTGCCATGGGCAACCGACCCGAGTTGGGAATACCCTATCTTGGCCGGTCGGCACGCGGTTGCGGGTGACGAGGGGCCAGATACATTCGTTCGACCTCGACGGCCACCGCGACGAGAAGGTCGTCGGCATGGGCAAGCTCAAGCTGGTCGACCCGATGCCCATGCGCTATCCGTTGATCACAGCCCGACCGGACGGGGGTGAACTGAGGATCGAAGTCCAGAGAGACTGAGTGTTTCGGATTGGACCCATGGCGCTGCCGTGTGCGTCCGCAGGAGAAAACACACGATGCTGATCGACATCCACGTTCATTGTGCCAAGCGGCGACATCCGAAGCTCACGCGGACCAACGGGTCGCACTATCCCGACCCCGAGACGTTGATCGGGACGATGGACGACGCCGGGATCGACAAGGCCGTCGTGATGTCAGGGGTGAACCCCGAGTGCCGGTATGCCGTGGTGGCGCCCGAGGAGACGCTCGAGATCTGCGCGCGGTATCCCGATCGGCTCATCCCGTTTTGCAACATCGACCCGCGCTATCTCACGAACGACACGTCGGCGAACTTCACGCCGCTGTTCGAGGCGTACAAGGAGCTGGGATGCAAGGGCGTGGGCGAATGCGTACCGAACTTGCCGTTCGACGACCCGCTGTGCATGAACTTCTTCGAGCACGTGGAGGCGTCGGGCCTGCCGCTGACGTTCCACATCGCCCCGCAGGCTGGCAGCTACTACGGATTCGTCGACGAGGTCGGGCTGCCCCGGCTCGAGAAGGTGCTGCGGGCGTTTCCCGAGCTGCAATTCCTCGGCCATTCGCAGCCCTTCTGGGCCGAGATCGGCACCAACGTCGTCGAGGACGGCGAGCGCGTGCCCTATCCCAAGGGCCCGGTGACGCCGGGCCGCCTCGTGGCGCTGATGCGGAGCTATCCCAACCTCCTGGGCGATCTGTCGGCCGGCAGCGGGTTCGGCGCGATCAGCCGCGACCCCGAGTTCGGCTACCGGTTCATGGAGGAGTTTCAAGACCGCCTCTTCTGGGGCACGGACATCGCCAACGTCCCGCAGGACCTGCCCATCGTGGACTACTTCAAGACGCTCGAGGCCGACGAGTTGATCTCGGACGAGGTCTGCGAGAAGATCACATGGCGAAACGCCAACCGGCTGCTCGACCTCGGTCTGGAATAGCGCCGGAGCGACGTTCTTTTCACACGAGTCCGACCTATTTCACAGGAGCGAAGGCCATGACACCAATCAACCGTCGAACGTTTCTGGGTTCCGCTGCTGCCGTCGCCGGCACTGCCGGTCTGGCTCGGGGCCAGCAGGGCGACACGGACAAACCGGGCAAGACGCCCCGCACGAAGTTCGCCGCCAACGTCGAGATGTGGTGGCGGAAGCTGCCGTTTCTCGAGCGGATCAAAGCCGCGGCGGGGCTGGGTTTCCCCGCCGTCGAGTTCTGGCCCTATCGCGGCAAGAAGATCGACGCGATCGCCGAGCTGACCCAGAAGCTGGGCATCGCCGTCGCGCAATTCACCGCGTGGGGGTTCCGGCCCGGACTGAACAACCCCAAGAACCACGACCGGTTCGTCAAGACGATCGAGGAGGCCTGCCAGGTTGCTCACAAACTGAAGTGCAAGAAGATGACCGTCGTCGGCGGGGACGATCAGCCGGGGATGACCCAGGCCCAGATGCACGCGCACATCATCACGGGCCTGAAGCGGGCCGCGCCGATCGCGGCCAAGCACGACGTGATGCTGATCATCGAGCCGATGAACATCCGCGTCGATCACAAGGGCCATTGCCTCTACGGCAGCACGGCGGCCGTGGGCATCTGCCGCGAGGTCAACTCACCCCACGTCAAGATCAACTGGGACCTGTACCACATGCAGATCAGCGAGGGCGACCTGTGCGGGCATCTCCGCGAGGGGTTCGAGCAGGTGGGATATCTGCAACTGGCTGATCATCCCGGCCGTTGCGAGCCCGGCACGGGCGAGATCCACTACAACCGCGTGCTTAAGGAGGCGTACGACCTCGGCTACCGCGGGTACGTCGGTCTGGAATGCCGGCCGAAGACGACCGAGCTCGCCGCCGCCCGCGCCGTCGCCAAGGCCGACGTGTGGTGATGTCCCACTCACGCCGGGCACGGCCGAACGCAACGAGACCTGCCGCGACCGCTGATGCGGGCCGAGGCACCTGAAAAGGCAACGGCCCTGAGCGCCTTCGGTTGGTGTTCGGCCGCACGACCACCAACCCGTCAAACGCTCCCCCACGGTCACGGCTCGGTTGGGTCATCACGGTCCGTCAGGCCCGCTCGACAAACTGACAGATTCGGCTTGTCCGGGGCACGGGCATCGGGGATAAGTGCGTCATGGTCCGCACGCGCGTGTTTTTTGGAGCTTTGCTGATCGTGGCCCTCGTGGGGGTGGTGGCCCTCGACGCCTGGCTGACCCAGCAGACCATGCCCGACTGGCCCTGGGTGGCCGGAAGTGTGATGGGCGTCGTGTTTGACTTCCTGCTGCTGGGGGCTTTGCTGACCGCGGTCCTCGCCGTCATCGTCGGGTGGGGGGTGGTGGAGATGGGCCGGCTGTGCCGAGCGGCCGGTTACCAGCCCGCCGTGGGGTGGAGTTGCTTCGCTGCGGTCATCCTGATCTTCCTGCCGTGGCTGGGCATCACGCCGGCGCTGGGTGATCGCTCGGCCCTGGCCGGTTGGCAGGCCACGGGCCAATGGCTGGCCATCGCCGTCGTCGTCGCCATCGTCTGGACCCTCCTCCGCAGGCCGACCGAGGGGGCCATCGCCAACATGGCCCTCACCACCTGGCTGATCATCTACCTGGGTTTCATGGGATCGTTCGTGGCCCGCCTGCGGATCGACATGCCCGGACCGATCGGGGCCTGGCTGGTCCTGTATTACATCGCTGTTGTAAAGTTCACTGACATAGGCGCTTACTTTACCGGGATCTGTGTGGGTCGGCACCGGCTGGCCCCGTCGGTCAGCCCGAACAAGACCATCGAGGGGTTTGTCGGCGGGCTGATCGCGGGCACCGTCGTCGCGGTGGCCTTTGCGTATCTGGGTGGTATAATTGTTCCATTGGACGAGGGTTCCTGCCCCCGACCGTGGCTGCCGATCGGACGGGCAGTGATCTTCGGACTGGCGATGGGGCTCCTCGGCCAGATCGGCGACCTGATCGAGTCGCAGATTAAGCGGGACGCCCAGATCAAAGACTCCGGGGCCCTGGTGCCGACGTTCGGGGGTGTGCTGGACGTAATCGATTCGCCCCTGTTGACAGCCCCGCTGGCATGGTGGTTGCTCACTGGCTGGCTGGGCTAGTGCAGCGGGTCGGGAGCGGGTAGGTCGTTGGACCTGGTCATCACACTTGAGGATCCGGCCAATCGTATCGGCCTGTTCGGTTCGGGCGACCGTCATCTGCGGATGATCCGCGAGAGCCTGGGCGTTCGGATCAGCGCCCGCGATTCGTCGGTCAAGCTGAGCGGCGAGACGCGTCAGGTCAGCAAGGCCGCCGCCGTCCTCGACCGGCTGCAAACCATGCTCCGCAACCAGGATCACCTCACCGAGGAATCGGTCGTCGACGCGATCGCCGAGGCCGCCCGCGAATCGTCCACCCGATCGACCGACGGCGTGGAGGTCTACGCCAAGACCGTCGTCGTGCCCAAGACCGAGGGCCAGCGGGGGTACGTCGAGGCCATCGCCAACCACGACCTGGTGTTCTGTTTCGGCCCGGCGGGGACGGGCAAGACGTATCTGGCGGTGGCCATGGCCGTCGCCCAGCTCAAGCACCGCAAGATCAAGCGGATCGTCCTGGTTCGGCCGGCCGTCGAGGCGGGCGAGAAGCTGGGGTATCTGCCTGGGGACATGCAGGCCAAGGTCAATCCCTACCTCCGCCCGCTGTTCGACGCGATGCACGACATGATGACCTTCGATCAGCTCAAGCGGTTCATCGTCAACGACGTGATCGAGGTCATCCCGCTGGCCTTCATGCGGGGCCGGACGTTAAACAACGCCGTCGTGATCCTCGATGAGGCCCAGAACACCACGGTCTTACAGATGTTGATGTTCCTGACCCGGCTGGGCCACAACAGCAAGATGATCGTGACCGGGGATGATTCCCAGATCGACCTGGATGCAGACCAGACCAGCGGGCTGATCGACGCGGTCAGACGACTGAAGGGCGTTGAGGGCATCGCCGTCGTTCGCCTGGACGAACGGGACATCGTCCGGCACCGGCTTGTTCAGGATGTCGTGGAGGCCTATTGCGATTTTCAGGCGCATCGTCGCAATGCCGGCTCCGAGCAGGGACGAACGAGGGCTTGACAGGTGCGGTGTTCAAAAAGGGCAACGAGGTTGACTTCTCGGCCTGGCCGGCCGATAAGGGCGCTTGGGGCCTCTGTGAAAGCCCCGAAAGGTCGGTCCCGACTCGGGCAGCGTGGGAGGCCGACCGGCGGGGTGGGTCGGCAGGCGGTTGAGATCGCGAGGCCGGGGCTGAGCTGAGCCAAGACCATGCCACCGAACAAAGCGAGATCGCGACGGGGCGAATCGGGCCGATCGGGTCCGTCTCGCCCGGCTTCCTTGGCCGACAGGCTCCGCGCAGCACAGGCCCTGCTCCCGCTGGGCGTGGGCGTCGGGTTCTTCGTGTTGGCTTGGCTGATCATCGCCAAGGGGGGTGAGCCGTTCACCTATCGGCTCGGTCAGACCATCTGGGGCGAGCAGATCGTCGCCCGGGTGCCGGTGCGTGATCCGGAGAAGCACCGGAGCCTGCAGGAGATCGAGGAGCTCAACACGGCCAACTACTACGTGCTGAACGAGGCCGTGCTCAAGAACGTCCAGGCG
>Ga0180432_10003177_pt1 | contig 23778 bp, 16 predicted proteins | sample SS_ome_10_FD_132414 | JGI IMG/M metagenome (GOLD analysis project Ga0180432, IMG submission 132414) | Hypersaline lake sediment archaeal communities from the Salton Sea, California, USA - SS_1_MS_2 metaG | ecosystem: Environmental > Aquatic > Non-marine Saline and Alkaline > Hypersaline >... | reverse complement strand
TTCTAGACAGAGAGTGACGTGTGTTGCAATCTAATTGCAATATGGTGGGAGCCTCATACCCACTGAATCTCAAAAAAGTTTTTCATTTAATACCTGAATCAAATCAGAATTATGAACATGGTACAAACAATCTACAGTATGTTCAGACTCACAAAGGAGCACAGATGTGGATACCAGATACTACCATAAATCGTTTGGCTGTTGAGTATGAAAAATCAGTAAATCAGACTTCTGCTGGTTTCCGGATCGGACTGAGGCTCGACCCAGACAGGCATTATCAGGTGAGGATTAAAGCATATCTCATTCGTGGAGACAGAGCGTTTGTATATTGCGAGGATGATATAAATGAGAGGTTGATTCCCAGAAAACATTGGATCACACAGGAAACACGTCATCAGACTTTTGTGTTGGAATTCACCGCAAATACATCTCAGGCCTGGCTTGGTATCTTATTTTACAAGAAAGAGCTCAGCTACTCTCTGTTCGTGGAGACATTCACCATCATCGAGATTCCAAAGAGGACGGAGAATGCACCACAAGGACCAGTTCTGACACATCTTTTACCAGAATCATTGCGTGATCAGATATTCCACAAACCTCCTCCATCCCTTGAACCACCATCATCTCTTGAACCTCCATCAGCATCACAATCTCCTCCTCTACTCGAGTCAATGGATAAAGCACCAATGCGCAGTGCTCCAATGCGCACTGCATTGGAAATGGCAGCAAGACAAGCATTGTCTTACCCCAGACAAGAGAAAATCACATCAAATGAGGTTGGATCAGAGAACACAGATAGCCCTGTTGTCAGCATTGGGCCAGGTGCGAGAGCCCTGCCCGAATTAAAGCGAGCACTTACATTCTATGATACACCAAACACGCCACCTGTCCGAGCTCATCAATTAGATTTCAGAAAACCATTGATCGTGTCACTTGCTCTGAGGTCAGGTGCTGCAATTACGAAGAATTGCGAGCAATTACATGCGCTGCAGGGTGTAAACAAGTGTCGCATCATATTGCATGTGCCTTATGAGGTAGAAGGGATCCCAAGCTGGTTGATTCACCAGTCAAACCTGGAACTCAATCGCTGTCCTGATTATGGGGACTTGACCGCTTTATTGGGAGTATTACCCATCATGACATCTGGTCAACAATGGATTCTGACAATGCTTGGTGGAGATGTGATATCGAAAAAGCTCCCTGCTCTAATTGAATCAGCTAGCAACCAGGTTAAGGCCCAGGGCCATGCCCAGGTCCAGAACATTGGCGATGATTTGATGTTATTGCCATCTATTTTTATTGAGGATGATATTTATGAGGTTGCAAAAGACAATCTACTCACAACTGACAAGATGAGAGGCAAAGGGTCATCACTATTAACTGCATATCTAGCACTGAGGTGTAACAATCCGGCTTCATGTCAGTCCAATGATGCTGAGGTCCAGAATGTCCTGAAGAGTCGATCCATATGGCAAACAGCTGCCATCAAAGAGGATACAGATCTGGATCGAGATGTTGATTTACCAATGCCACCACTACCACAACAGAGGTTGCGACAATCTCGTCGCCCAGTGTCCGTATCAAGAGCACGGGTACCAAAGACACGAGTACCAAAGACACGGGTACCAAGAGCCAATAAATCACTACAACACATGCGACCAAGACAGAAGATCAAGCAATTTAAGAAATCAAGCAAGGATCCCGAACAGACTGAGTCCTCAAAGAGCCCGAACCCTGCAAAAAATGGTATTTTGTGGCACGTAGGCCCAGAATCACCTGGAGGCCCCCCAGGTCCCAAAAGCATCATTCAAACATCTCCCATGAATTTGCCATTCATCAGGAGAGGGACCCGCAATGCAGACTCAGGTAGAGTCGCGGTGATCGTCGAGCCGCGGGCTGACCCCTTATTGATTCTGATACTTGGACATTTCCTCAGTCAACTGGATCGCAGTTGGACAATCCAGCTTTTTCACGGATCATGCAATAGGACAATGATCGAAGAATGTTCTCGTCTCAGGGGGTACGTGGAGAGTGGTGAGTTAGTTCTAACAGACTTGAGAGTTGAGAACCTTAGTAGGAGACAGTATTCTGAGTTACTACTCACAGAGGATTTCTACCATAAATGCAAAGGATCACAGATCCTTATTTTCCAATTGGATACTTACCTATGTGATAACCCTCAAGTCAGGCTTACTGATTATTTACACTATGATTACGTTGGAGCCCCGTGGAAGAGGAGCATACAACACAGGTCACTGCTTAACAAGGGAGGTTCCGGACGTAGACTGATAGTTGGTAATGGGGGATTGAGTCTTCGGCGAAAATCCAGAATGCTCCAGGTCTGTGATCTGCTAAAACAACGCCGCTTTCGACACTTGATGAAAGAGAATGAGGATCTTGTGATAAGTAGTATCCTGCAGAGCTCTTTAATCAAGGGTTTGGTCAGGTTGCCAACCGTAGCAGAGGCAGCATTGTTTTCATCGGAGACCATCTATACACGTGGTGCAATTGGTGGACACAAACCTTGGAGCTATCATGGACCAAATGTCATGGAGAGTCTGAGCAGAGAATGTGCTGCATTCAAGCCAATGTTTTCAGGACGTTTCTTCTGACCGGGTATCTCTGTGCATGTGTGGTGGTGGTACATTGGTGGCTCAACAGAAAAGTGAAACAACCGAAACTCCGAAATACCAGGTATCATTTGGTGATGAGTAACAACAGACACTCATACTACTCCTATCAGGAGCGCAGAGCTTATCAAGAGAACATTAACATCTGGAAACAAACAACGGCCTGGTATCTAGATGGCCCGGGTCGATTCATTAAACCGCCACCAGCAGCTGTTAAATACAATGTTGAACAGTTGTTAGAGGGTGAGACAGATGTGATAGATCATTCCAGAAGCATCGACTGTGATCTATCAGTGATCAACGAGGATACATTCACTGTGGCTGCGATGTGTTGGGATCAGGGCTACAATCCAATGGTTCTCAACATGGCAAATGCACATCAACCTGGTGGTGGGGTTTACAAAGGCAGCATGGCTCAGGAGGAGGATCTTTTCAGGCGGTCTGACTACTTCCTGGCCATTCCATCAGAGAATTATCCCATCGAGAAACTTGAGGTCGTATACAGTCCACGAGTCACCGTCTATCTTGATAAGGACTATCATCTCTTGGAAAGAGTACAATCATATTCATGTCTCGCGTGTGCGGCTGAGAGGGATCCCCAGACAATTCCAAATCCAGACAATCCGAATGCCAATCATGACAGACTATATGAGAGCATTGAGACGGCAGAGATTACGCGTCAAAAGATCTTGGGCATCTTCAGAGCTGGTATCGAAAATGGACATGACTGCCTTGTCCTTGGAAGTTTGGGCTGTGGTGCATTCAACAACCCACAAATGAGGGTAATTGAATTTTTTAATGAGGGAATAGAAAAGTATTGTCACTATTTCAGAAAGATTGTGTTTGCAGTTCTGAGCAAGGATGATCCAAATTACGACCTTTTCAGTGAACATATCACATTGCCAAAACAATCCCAGTCGTAGTCTTGAAATGAAATGAAATGAAATGAAAAATACTATCTAGGGAGATATGGCCTATATTTGATATAGTAAAGCAAAACAAAGATGGATGTTGATGATGCACAGGAGCTGCACATAAATCCCAATTACAATTTTTATATTGTGTCAACTGCAAGACCCAATGCCCAGCTCTTTGCCGTGCGTGCTGAATGGGAGATAGAGGAGATAGAGGAGATAGCAGGAGAAGATGATGGTTCAGACAATGGTTCTGACCATGATTGTGACGAGGAGGACGATGGGTATCACATTGCCATCATTCAGTTCGCAGGACTGCCGCACTTGGTTATTGGTCTTCCAAGAAGCACACATGACCAGGTGCTGGATCTGGCTGCTGATTTAAAGCTAAAGGTTGCACCAGGTCACCCAATGACGAGCAAGAAAGAGCACTTTCCACTTAATGCAGCCGCTGACAGCATGTTCACTTTGGAGAACCTCCCGGGAACAGTTACCAAGCAAACTCTCAGGAAGCTGATGAAAAAAGAGCGCATACAGATCGGAACCTACCTTGCTGAGAGGGAGAAGGAGAACAAGAATACTGAGTATTCTGGTGATTGTGGAGATGACATCACAGTGACATTGGTCCCATAGCCTTCTTTCTATTCTTCTATTGGTTTTGTTTGGGAATGATGCAGCTAGTTCTTTTGGTAACCTTGCCAATGCCCACGGATTTACCAGCGCCATATCGAAACTTGGATTTGAATGATCGTATGCTGGAGGTATATGTTTGACGCACAGGCGCAGAGCGACTGATTGGTCGATTTATATCAGGATCATTGAACGAACCTGGTTCATCGAGATAACTGTGATAGTTTTCACACATGAAATCTTGTAAGCTGAGCTGGCGATCTGGTCTTGTGGTCCCTATACTAGTACCAGTACCAGCACCAGGCTCTTTTTCCTCAGTGGGCGTGACAGTCCGAGCCGGTTGTTTGCTCTTGCCCTTACCTTCCTTACCCTCCTTATTCTCCCTGACATGTTTTTGCCGTGATTGATTTGATAGGAGATACTGTTCCTGGTTGAATGAGCGCTGTTCAAACCATCTGTGCACAAAAAATGCTCCCCAAGAGATGCGATTGTCAGTCCGTGTCTGCAACAATCCTCGCAGAAGGTCGATACAATGTTGAGAAACATCACATGCAGGATATCTTACTTTGCGCGTATTGATTTCGCGGATCAGTTCAATTACATTGTTGAAAACATATGGATGGCGTCGATAGATCAATTGGTACAGAATAATTCCAACACTCCATAAATCGCTCTTGACTCCATAAAGATTTGACCCCAAAACCTCCGGTGCCATATAAATCGGAGAGCCACACACAGTGTCAGTCAGGCGATCATTTTCAAGGTTTGTGGACAGTCCGAAATCACTGATTTTGAGAATGTTATCCTCGGTCAACAGCAAGTTTTGTGGCTTCAAATCCCGATGCAATATATTTTTGCCACGCAGGTATTTCAATCCATTTTTAAGAGACAACATGTAGTTGTGAATCTGTGATTCAGAGAGTCCATGGACACAATCTTTGTATTTGTCGAGTGTACCACCGGAACAATACTCCATTATTAGATAAATCTTGTTCCCTTTCTCAATGACATCATATAGTTTCACTACATTGGGATGATCCAGCCCTTTCATTATATTAATTTCAAACCGAATCCTATTCAGTTCTTTCGTTTTGACAATGATGCATTTAACCGCTACCAACTTTTTGGTTTCGAGATGGTATCCCTTATGAACCACAGAAAAACTACCATGACCGATGATCTCTTCCCAGACCATGTATTTACCGATCTGAAACATTGGTGCATCTTGGGTCATTATGCCACCGCTGCCGCCGCTGCCGCCATTACCGATTGAATCAATACTAAAATCGAAAATCCCACCATCACCCTCAGTACACGCCGATCTGCTTTTATTTATACTATTATTTAATTGATGTATATTCGTATCATCTGTCTGAGCTGAAACTGTATTCTCAGCAACAGCAGCAGCAGTCTCTTTCTTTGAATCTGTGCAAGTGGATTCAGGACTACCATCTGGTTCCTCACCAGGGTCATCACCAGGTTCCATGGCTGTTTCTTCAGACCATGCTCTGATGACGGTGTGAACCGAGTGAAAGAGAGAACCTAACAATGTTGAGTGTTTGTTCCCATTGTTCCCACTGTTCATCGAACCGTGTTTATTATATATTGTATGACAAGAAATTGTCCATCTGTTTTCGAACTACAGAGCCTCTTCACTTTTTGCGATGGTTGATATGTAAAATTGAACACCATTAGTGCTCTCCAACACTAACAACACTAACAACACAAACATAGAATACATACTGTAAGGAAGACCAAACCAGATGGCACTCACCCCAACACCGCGTCTAGTTAGGAATTTCCCCTTTATGCTATCACCTGATTCAAGTGATGAAGAGCTACTACTTGGATTTGAGAAACACTTCTTCACAGACCCCAATCCAATGTGTCATGAAAAGATTGGGATAGAAGGACTGCGGGTGATGACTTGGAATGTGGCCTTTTTCACTGATATCTATGGCGACAGCAGATACTCAGATCAAATTAAGGTCATAAAGGATCTGGATCCGGATGTTCTATGTCTCCAATCTTGTCCTGGTCTGGATCAGATCGAGAAGTATTATGCCCCAATTCTTGTGGATCTACCACATTACCACTATTCTCTCTCCAGTGAGAATTTTGGCAACTTGATCTTCACCAGATATCCCATCATGGCAAAGAGTGAATATCAATTACCTGCCAAACTGCAGCCAAGATCGGCATGTAATGCCAAGATCAATATCAAAGGTACAAATTATTCTGTTTGGAGTATGGAGCTTGATAATCATGATACGACCGGGGAGAAGAGGCGAGAAGCGCTCCGACTTCTGGCCCCGATCCTGCGCAAAGACAACAAGAATCAATGGATCACCATGGTCCTGGGCACGATGCACTATCTCAATCCAGAGCACTATACATTCAATGAAATGCAATGGTACAATGCTCAGTCAGAAGCTCGGAGACCAAACGATGATGATGATATCGTGCAATTCTTCCCAGAATACAAATCTCTCAAGGGTCTGGGTCTGATAGATGTGTTTATCATGTCTAATCAAATAGCTCCCAAAGCAACCTGTCCAAGTGGCAAGAATGAGGACATGATGCTGTTCTCACAACAAGCGAATTTCAAGCGCAATTGGGTTTATGAGGTTACTCCCAGTCGCCATTTCCCACTGATCTCAGATATGTATCTGTAACACAGTGAGCAAAATGATTCAAGGCAAGGCGATTGCAAGGCACTTTCACATGATACAATCACCTTCATGTGAACTAATGTGGCAAGGCGACTCAATGCACAGTGACCGCACTTCCTGAGACTATATATGCTTTCCCGGTCGTTGTGACCAATCCCACCTCATCGGTGTTGTGTGCTTCTAAAACCTTGGACATCTCTTTAATCGTATGTACCTTTTTCCCATTGCAGCTGGAGATTAGCTCTCCAGGAGCAATCACTCTATCAATACTAGCCGCACTACCGTGTCTTACTGATGTAACCAGGACAATCCCCTGATCCAGATGGTCCTCATAGCCCAGATATCTCAAATGAGAGAATGCCTCTATGGTCAGGTGTTGAAGGGCTAAATCCATCAATGTCAATCCATTCCAAACTATATAGGGACTAGGCTCCAGCAATGGGTATCTTTCGCGAATCTGGTAAATGTGGTCTGTGCTCGACACTGCGATTGATTTTGACTTGAAGCATTGTTCTTTAAGACTCCAAAATGTGATTGAGATCTTTTCGCCCGGTATCAATGTGCGCAAGAATCCATCAAGTGTAATCTTTCTCTCCATCCCATCATGTGTATGGAGTAAATCACCCCAGTTGTTTACGTTGTGGCCATTCATCTTGACTAAAATGTCACCTTTTGCAATGCCAGATTTCTTTGTCAGAGTGAATCTCTGAAGCTTGGTCACTTGTATTCCATACCCACAGCACTCATGTGGCATGCCAATAAATTTATTACCCAATCGTGTGGTATTTGCCCAGCTGAGACCCAATGTAGGTGCATAAATGAGGTTGCACATCGGTTTGCGGGACAGATTGGACTGCACAGCTCTTTTGCCGGGGCCCCGGCTCTTCATCAGTCGTTCTTTGATCTTTTGGAAAATATCAATCGGAACAGCAAGTCCATCGCACGTCACCATCCCGATGATCTTGTTTTCCGCATCGACCAATGGACTTCCTGGGGTAACAACATCTTTCTCATTGGCACCAATGAGACGGAGTAGTCCCGTTCTTTCCTGGGCATTGACAGTCACAATCACATTGTTGTGATATCCAAGTGCAAGTAAATCATTTGGATAATGGATCATGTCACCAGCTCCCATCGGGAGTACTGTGGCGCTGTCCAGATGTTCAAAGTCTATCTCGATCAATGCAATGTCACAGCCAAGATATATCCCCAGAATCCTCCCACCAAATCGGTTGGATCCAAGGCCAGAGCTTGACAGATTGGGAAACTCAATCCAAAAGTCCAGAGCATTGTCTATGATATGTGCAACCGTCAGTATGTAGAGGGTCCCTCTGTTGATGTCAGATCCGATCACAAACCCAGTTCTGGACATCTGATGCACGTTTTCTGTGTTGTAGGGTTGTTCCCAATCGTAGTTGAGTATATTTGCGGATATTTTCACAACCGCTGAGTAACTGCTCTCTTTCGGAGCAGGAGCAGGAGCAGGAGCAGGAGCAGGACCATTCATCCAATCACTATGCATGGAACAGGTAGAATAGGTAACTATATACAACATGCAAAAAGTTTTCACCCATCAACAGTAACAACTTTTGCCAGATTCCGTGGTTTGTCTGGATTGTGTCCCATTAAAAGTGCCATCTCATAACAGAGGAGCTGAAACGGTAGAATGGCGAACGTGCTTACAAATGATTTGTTACCTGGTGGGAGAAAGAAGATGGTACTGTACAGCTCTCTTTCCTTGGAATCCAATTGATCAGATGGTACGTCAGTGATAAGGCAGACATCAGCTCCACGAGCATGGACCTCCTCAGCAGCGATGCGCATCTTGGGGTAAGTGTTGTCATTCGGGGCGATGATAAAGATAGGAGTGCCCTTTTCAATCAGGGCGAATGGTCCATGTTTCAAGGCACCACCTGCATATCCCTCTGCATGGGCGTAGCCGATCTCTTTCATCTTCAAGGAGGCTTCATCTGCAATAAACTTGCAGATTCCACGTCCAAGGATAAACATCGAACTCATACCATTGTTGAGACGATCCACCAAACGCACTGCCAACTCATTAACTTTTACAGATTTGTGAAGATCTTGCAGGACCTCATTGGTTCCTAGACTGAGTGAGTGGATATCTCTGATAATCTGTGCTCTATTCTGCTTGTGTGTTCCCAACTTCTGTGAGAACCAGACTGCGATCAGTCCCAGAGCAAGTATCTGACTGGTAAAACTCTTGGTACTTGCAACACCAACCTCGCGACCTGCATTCAGATAAACACCGGCAATGGCTTCTCTGGCAATGAGTGTGCCTGGGACATTCACAATGGAGAAAACTTTGATCCCCTTATCTTCGACCAATTCCATCGCGCGGTGGACATCCTTTGTCTCACCAGATTGGGAGAGCACGAGTAGACCTACATTCTTTTCTGGTACATTATTTGGCAGATCAATCAGATCGAACTCGCTCGCATCAATGACTTCGACAGTTTTGAATATCTGCAAATTCTTAAACATGATCATCCCTACTCTGGATGCATTCAGACTGGTGCCACATGCGAGAATAATCAGGTGATGAATGTCCATCAGATCCTCTACATGATTCTCAAGTCCACCCAGACGGACTTCATATTCGTCCTTGATGCGCCCACCCATGTTCATTGTGCGCAATAGACTATCGGGCTGTTCCATGATCTCTTTCTCCATCCAATGATTCCAGGGGTCAGGACTCAATTCGACCGCATCCGAGTCGACAGTCCTGATTATTTTCAGATCTGATTCTGGATTGTGAACAAGTCGTCGGTTCTTGTGAATGCTGATCTCTCCTACAATAGGGTCAACACTCGCTGTCAGCATCACACCGTCCTCGATGACTATATGCTGCTTGCAATGACGACTGATTGCACTGCTCTGACTAGCTGCAAGAGCAACCTCTTTCGTCCAACCCAGAAGCAGAGGGCTACCATTCTTGGCCAAGATTAACTTATCTGGTTCACTCAAACCAATGATGGCCAATCCCCAAGTACCTTCAAGCCTTTCAAGAGCGGATTCAACTGCGGCTTCTAAACAATGGTGTGGTGGATCCAGAGAACAGTCACTCATGCTGTTGCGCCGCCCACTGGAGGTATCAACACTATCAAAACTCTGGCACTCGCTCTCGCATGACCTCATATCCTCAGATTCATCCTCAGATTCATCAACCATATTTTTGACTGCATGTTGATCCAAGAAATAGCCGATCGTGTTCGCTATCACCTCAGTATCAGTCTCTGATCGAAAGGGGACACCTTCACTGATCAGGAAGTTCTTCAGTTCCGTGTAGTTTTCAATGATACCATTGTGAACAACTGCCACCCGGTTCTTCCAGTCAAGGTGCGGGTGGGCATTTGCATCATTCACACCGCCATGTGTGGCCCATCTAGTATGAGCTATTGCCACATGGTGACCACTATGAGCTTCAGCAGTCGCTTCTAATTTTTTTAGACAATCTGGACCTGCCCATTTCTGACAACAGATAGTAGATCCATGACCAAGTGTCGCAATACCTGCGCTATCATATCCTCTATTTTGTAGGATACTGATTCCTTCCAGAACCATTGAATGTGCTTTTGTGCTTTGACCATCATTCGTGGCAGCCTCTAGATAGGCTGTAATTCCACACATCTATATTCTATAATACCGTTTTTTTACAGCATCATGGTGCGTGGCATATGGCGCATGTGCCATTATGATTTCTGAGCAAGGTTTTTGCTCAGAAATTGTTTCACCCAAGTAGAAGTGCTCAGATCCCCACTAATCAAATCGGACCAAGATCTTCACCTCATGTGTGCTGATTTTCTGGGTCGCAGATATTGACAGTTCTTTCTTCTTGGATCCAACAGGTGTCTTGGGGGCTATTTTCAAACTGGCTGAATTGGACGGATCAGCAGAGGACAACCCCTTTTTTGTGGGTACTTTGACCCTGGCCCGTTTTTTCATATCATCAGTGATCTCGTCAAAGTGAGCATCAACATAATCTAGCACCAGCTCCTCTATCGCCCATCGGAAAAAATTCAGCTGGCCCACCGTTGTTCTCAGGATCTGATCATTTCCATATTTGAACTTAATTCTTTCATGACGACAAAAAGGATCAAACAGGTCCTTTTGATATGCCTTGAGCTGTGCTCGATAGCTCGAATAGACCATGAACTGACGTAAGGTATCATCCTTCTGGATGCCATATATGATGTCATACTTCTTGGCGTAATTCGTAACAAACCAGTCCATCAAGCGCAATGATATTTTTGAATCGCCATCAACTACTGCAAGCATGCGGTCAAGATTCTTGCGATCCTCATAAAATTTAGTCACCTTTTCCATGGTCTCCTCTTTCCTATCGGTCAGGGTGTATGGGATACCATTGAGTAGCACTGTTTTAGAGGTGTTGGAGGGAGGTGGAACAGATAATTTAGAGGTAGATGGTGCACATGATAAATTGTTTTCGAGTGGTTTTGTCAGATTGAGCCCCGCGAGCAGAGGGTGAGTGGTAGTTAAAAAGTCGATTGACATAATATTCTATAACTCTGATCGCACCGTTCCTGTATGAGTATTCTGTAATGGAATATCTCTAAGCTCTTTCAACGCACAGAAGCGTCCACGAAAAACTAATTATATATATTTTCCACAATGTACAATGACGGTCAGTGAAGATGAGTGAGCTGTAAGTTTGGACCTCTCAAATGAACATCAGGGACATGTCCAAACAGGCCGAGACTCGTTTCCAGGATGTAGAAACCTCTTTTGGTGACAGTTGCACTGAATGCTTCTGGACCATCACAATTCATTTCACAGTAAGCATTGAAATCAACAAATGCTTGGGGGTCGTAAAGATCTCCACGCATGCCCCCTCTCAGAAGCTTTTTCAACATGGACTCCATCTCTCGTGGCTCCGAATGCATATATGCATGAATGGTGAATTCTGGATAGTATGTACGGTATCTCCATATCTGTTGCAATGGTGATAGAGATACAGATTGCCCTATCTTTACACAATTGTCTCCATATTTGACACCATACACATATGGGTAACGGACTTGATTGAGAGCCCTGAGCTGTCTGTACAAGCGACCCATGCTCTTGGTATTTTGTGAAATGCGTGAATACATATCACGTAATCACGCCACCACTGTCAATCATCAATTTCTCTGGTCGTTTCAAAAAGCAAACATTATGTATGTATACATAAAATAACCTGTGTGTTGTGCTGTGAGAATGCAGTTCCTGAATATCAAGGAGGAGACTCTGACACATATTGTCATGGGTATCCTGACTCTTTTTGCAAATATAGGTACCAGATGGGTGTATGATGATCTTGATGACAAACTGGAGAGCTTCCTAGCTAGTAAGTGGATGCGTAAGGTCTATGTATTCAGTATTATTTATGTTGCCACCAGGGATCTTCGTCTGTCTGTCATGATGACGATAGCTTATTGGTTCCTGATGTATTTTGGAAGCACCAAGGACACATGAACCAATGCATGAATGAATGACACGCTCAGCGGCGGCACATGACAAATTGATTGCTTGCTCCAAAAGCACGTCCTGACAGCAACCAGCAACAATGAAGTGGTCCTCGATGAGAATATATTTTTGTGATGATTGTGTCCATGAGATCCTTGCAGATCTAGAATACTCCAATCGAACAAGAATTACGAACAGTACTTGTACTATTGTGACCAAGTTTCACAAATCCTCGGCTTACGGTTGGACGGTCACTGGTCGATTGGCTGGCAGTGAATGGCTCATCTCCAATGCATCCAGAAAATCCCTGATTGACATGATAGACATATTCAATGCATACAAATAGTCTCACAATATTTTATCGCCGCTATATATAAGTGGTATACGTATTAGTAGATGCCGGCCTCTCTAATGGAAGCCTTCTCGGCAACATCATCTTCAAATACAGAGAGCCTCCGAAACCCAGATTATAGAAACAATAATCTATATCACCAGGAAGGTGGTGGCTACCACCACCCTACACCACCTCCCACACCCACCCCCACATCACCACCCGCTCCACTGCTCACTCCAGGACACGGATCATGTAGTGGGTCCAATATCACACTGGATGGAGAAACCAAATGTGACCTGCACATTTATCACATCCTTTCCTGTCCAGAGTGCAGGGAACGAGTTAAGAAACTCCTTGCAGACCCGGTTCAACAGCCTCAGTCCCAGTCGCAACAGTCAGTGAAATCTATGGTCACTGAAGGATTTGGGGCTGGTCTGAACAGTCTCATCAACATGATTGGAGGAGGTTCGGCCGAGGATTTCATAGGGAGACAAATCAATGAGAAACTGGACAAGCTTTTGTCGCACCGCCTTGGACTCGGGGCATCTGATGGCGGTAAGAGCAAAGGCTTTGAAAGTCTCATCATGTATGTTTTATTAGGCATTTTACTGATTTTTGTTCTAGATATGATCATGAGAGCATGAACACCTGGAAAAGTTTTTCTGGAATATAGTATAACTATAGAATAGACCGAGTCTACATATGCAAGCTCTTCTTACCCAGGTTAATACTCAGCTCCAGAACCTACTTCAGAACCAGTGGTTCAGTGCTGCACTGACACTCTTCCTCGTTCTCTATGGTGGCATGGCCAGTCCCGAACTCCCAGCCTTTGTCGCTGACCTGTTTGAGAACGCTGTCTTCCGTCTCCTTGTTCTGTTCCTGATCGCGTACACTGCGTCGCGTAACACCACGGTTGCTCTCATTACCAGCGTTGTATTCGCCCTTGTCATGACCTACCTCTCCCAGATGCGCATGGCCGAGGGCTTTATGGAAGCATTTGAGCACTGAGTCATCTTCTCACCCATCCCATGAGAAATAACATTTTTGGGGTTGATTTGCTTACAAAAACAAGCATTTTGTAAGCAAATATTCATTCAGTTTACCATCTATATGAGCACAGCCAATGCAACTGCCTCATCATCATGACTATCCTCACAATCCATGAAAATTCCCGGCATATCCCTCCACATACCTGCATACTCAGGCTTGAGATGTTTGATGAATCCTGCGATGATTCTTTCATTTGGTTTAATTAAATTTGCTGTCCCTTTTGCAAAAGGGCCTCGATCTGCAAGGAGTGTTGGGCTTCCTGCGATCTCATCATTGGGTGCCACTGGAAACAGGAAAATGCACGATGTTCCAGGATGTTCAAGTATAAGTTTACAATATTTTTCTATGTCTGTGTCTATGTCTATGTTCATACTTTTTTGAGGGAGTCTGTAGCCCCCCATGATTGGTTGCACACCGTCCTTTTTCCAACGAGCAACCTGAATGGTCTGTATTGAGAGATCAGGATGGTCAATATCTGTCAGATATACCACTGAACGCATTTTGATCCTGTTCTTCCATTCCCTCCTGGTCCATCCGTCATGCCATTGATGGTAGCACACCGGATACTGAGTGCACAAACTTATCCTCTTGTTTGCATGGGCGCGATATTCTGTCCATGGATTCCCTTTCTCTTTATTATGAAAATAACTGGTTGAGAACGCTTCGCTATTTGCTCTGTTGTAGACGTGCAATGGCTTTGGCACATTACACTGTCTGATGCCGGCCATCTCCAGGACAGAGAACATTTCTGCCCTGTCAGTTGACACGCGATAGAAATGACCATCGCCATCCCATAGATCTTGAATCCTGATTGCTTTGAAGAGACGTGCATAGCCGGTACGCAGGTGCACCGATCGAAAGGGGGTTTTAAGAGCACGATAAGCCCGATTAGCAATGATATCTGGTTTGTATGAGATGCTCCCTATCGGCTTATCCTGATGTGACATCTTCTTGCCATTCCAAATCACATGACTGCCATACGTTGCATAAACCTCTTTGCGGATATCAGTGTAATAACCATTCAAGGTATCAAGCACATTATCATCAATTAACCAATCATCTCCATCAAGAAGGACTGAAACCTCCTCATCATCACATAAATGATAGCCAATGTAACGGCTACTAGCAGGTCCCTGGTTGTTGGGCATTTGAATATATCGCACTCTATTCTGCATCTTTGGATATTGCGCAAGCCATTTCTGAATAGCAGCTCCAGTATCATCAGTGGAACCATCATCGACATAGATAACACGATAATTATGATATCTCTGTTGCCGAATACTATTCAGATTCTGCTTCACCCACTTCTCATTGTTGTAACCCGGAACTACAAAGGCGAATGGCTTACTCCTCTTGGCATCTGGACAGAACAGATCGTACAGGTCATGTTTGCTGATCTGGGGCGGAGTTGACGGCCCAGGGAGCCGTAAATCCAATGACTGATAGGAGTCCAAAAAACTTTCAAGCAACTGTATTCTCTTTTCGCGATTTTCATCATTGGTAACCAATTGAGAGACGAGTCGCTTATACACTTCATTGGCTGTAAACAGGTGTTGTGGGCCTGCAAAAAGGTGGCGCAAATTCACCTCTGCTTTTTCCATCTTCCCACGCAGACGACAGAACAGATCAAGTGGCACTCGGTCATATTGAGTGTGATTCCATTTGCGACAAGTCGCAAATGATGCAAACTCGCGTGGTCCCATATTGTTGCTATCACTTACATCTGCAATGAATAGACCTGGATTACAGACATACCACCCTGGTTCAGACTTGGATCGGGGGGCCTGTCTTTTCGATCTCAGGTCTTTCAGTCGTAATGAATTTAGTACAAATGTATCAATATTTCCTTGATAGCCATGTATCTGTTCCAACAAATCATCAAAGAAGCCATCCTTATCCTGGATTGCTATAGCAAAGGTGCCATACACTGGCTTTGATCCTGGGACGAACCACTTGACACCCTGTTCGATTTGTGTAACCTCTGATTCATCCCATTGTGGTTTATTGCTACCTAGATACAGTGCTTTGTAACTGGATGATATGGTCCTGAGCGTATCACTCAGGTTATTAACTGCCTCATCAAATCGTTTTATAGGTATAACATCATCCTCCAGGATCAATACTCTTTTAAATGCGTGCTTTCTGGCTTTTCGTATGATTTTTTCCCAGGTTTTTAGAATCCCAAGAGCCCCCATAGATGTTAAACCATGGAACCTCCCCGCCTTGGTTTTCTTTTTCAGCTGATTAAACTCTTGTTTATGATGTGTTCCATCAACCGCTTTCATCACAGTGAACTTGATCCCTAGTCTGTTGAGATAGAATCGACTCAACGCAAGACGATCTGTCCTTTTCTCCATATTTATCAAATAAACAGCATCAAAGTGATCATTCAAACTGGCACTGTTTGTTTGAAACCCACCTGTTTGAAACATGGAGTGTCCTCTATGATAGGTTCACATAATTTGTGAGAGGCTACAAATGAGCTTGTGCATAAGCGTAAAAAATTGAATGTACCTGCTCCATACTCTGGTCAGTGGTAGTATTCGAGAAGAAAAATGCTTAAAGTACCACAAGTGCAAAGCATCAAACAACTTTGTGGGCGGCTACCACCACCACCTCTTGCTGTTCCAACACTCACTCCCACACTTGTGACACCTGTGATACCTGTGATGGCATCAGAGCTACCTCCGCTCGTGCAACAATATCCAAAACAGTTTCTACCAGAACCAGTCCAGAACTACTCCTGGAGACCATCAGGAACGTACACAGATCCACGCACAAGAAAAACCTGGTTTCTGCCAAACCATCGAAACTTCACAGACTGGGTAAATCAGGAATTTATTAAGTATTTTTCGAAAGCTGAAGGTGAAGGAGGTGATGAATCACAGATGTCACGTCTGTCACATCTGTTCTCCTATCAGCGATTCATCAGTGAGTTTTTCTGTCCAGCATCTCCATATCGTGGTATTCTAGTCAACCACGAGATGGGTTCGGGCAAGAGTTGTACGGGTATCACTGCAGGTGAGAAGTTCCGCCAAGCAGGTTATAAGATGGTGGTTCTGCTACCAGCTGGTCTGAGAGACAATATGATTGGCGAGATTCGCAAATGGGGACAACCTGATCTGAGCTACCCTGCTGGGTTTAAGGATATGGATCCTCTGGCACAGGCACGCATCACGAACGAGCTGAATCGCCGAATCAGGTCTGTGTACCATTTCGTCAGTTACAATTCGAGTCGCGTGGTCCAAGATTTGATGAAATTGGGCCTGGACAATGCTTGCATTCTTATTGATGAGATCCATGATCTTGTCAATATGATGGCGAGTGAGACGGGTCGAGTGGGCAAGCGCATCTATAACATCCTCATGGGTGCCAACAATCTCCGAGTGATAGGGCTGACTGGAACAGTTTCTCCTATCAACTACCCCTTCGAGCTTGGAATCCTGTTCAACATCATTCGTGGACCGATTCCTGTCTGGGATACTGTGAAAGAGCAATCACAGAGGATAATTGGTTGGTCGAGAGCATTTCCAGAGAGGAGGGAGGATTTCGATGATTTGTTTGTGGATTATGAAACGAAGACTCTGCGCAATGTAGATATGATCAAAAGACGAGCAATTGGTCTGGTCAGCTATTTTCATGGTGCTCGTAAAGGGCTTTATCCAGATGTGATCCACATGGAGATAGAACGTGTTGAGATGCATGACATTCAATTTGATGGCTACTGGAAATCACGGACAGAAGAAATTGTCCGAGAGAGTCGGTCTGGTTCTGGTAAGCGCATCGCCCCTAACACATTTCGCCCTAACTCGCGTCAATACTGCAACTATGCTCTACCGCCTGGTCTTAATCGCCCGATGAGCCTTGGAAAGTACAAAAGACTCATCTTCGATAGCCCAACTCTAAATCCATTTGAAAAATTGTGGACAGAGACGCAGAAAGAAGAGTTGCGTGACCTTTTTGCTCGCAAGTGCGGGTTCCATCCCCTGGCAGATGATGTGGAACCAAGCGCCGTCGCCAAGCTAGATCAAGAGAACAGACGATTCCGCAGCAAATGGGCATCCTATGTTGATGGTAAAGCCAGGCTGACATTCTTGGTTGAGTTGATTCAAAGTGTTGATATGATTGGCAAGTACGAGCATATCATCACTTCCAATGAGGAGGTTGCAATTCTCCAGCCTGGTGAGAATCGCAATGGAGTCGAGAATGCTCTCGCTGAACTGAGTGGACCATTCAAGAAGTATCTAGATCCTGAACAGGACCTGGAAAAATGCAGTCGCAAGCATCTCCGGATGCATCACAACCTGATGACTGGTCCAGGTAGCGATGGACCAGCATTTGTTTTTAGTAATTTCCGCACACTAGAGGGAGTGGAGATTTTTTCGCGTGAATTGTTGCAGATGGGCTGGAGCCGCTATGAACCAAGTGATGCCGATGAGCCCAAACTGAGATATGCGATTGTAAGCGGGGCTGAGAGCCAGGAGTTGCGCACCCGTATCGTTGAATATTACAACCATCCACGAAACAAGAATGGCGAGTATCTGAAACTCATTCTTGGTACTAGCAGTGCAGCACAGGGTCTCAGTTTAATGAACTGTCGCCAAGTTCACATCATGGAGCCTTGGTGGACGCTGATTCTCATTCTGCAGGTGATTGGGCGCGCCCGTCGCATCCGATCCCACCATGGTCTACCAGAACATTTGCGCAAGGTACATGTTTTTCAATACCATTCAGTGCTCTCACCATCACAAAAGTCCCAGATTGCTGCAAAGTCGGAGCATCAAACCACTGATGAGTATCTGTATGAAAGGGCACTGGAGAAAGATGCCATTAATCAACAATGTTATGATCTGGTCAAGACGATTGCTCTCGATTTCGCTCTTTCTGCATGTGAGAACAGGCCATTGGAGCACGGACTATCTCCAGAACCACTGCATCACAATGGTGATTATTCTTATATGCCCAGGATCAATCAGGAGAGCTGCTGCTTGAACCAGATTCGGGATGCAAAGAGTGAGAGACTGCAAAATCAGACATACGAGATTGTTGAGAAGACCTATCGCTACAAGGCGATCAAGGTTGGGACTGAGAAGTTCGCGGTGATCCTAGATAAGAATGGGCGACCAATCAGAAGGTCGGTTGTCTGGACCACCAGTACTGGTAGCATAGCAACAGACCAGGCGATTCCACTGTATGACCAAGCAGCTATCAAATTCGGTAGGACATTGGTTCTTCGAGCATATGTCGATAGCAAGGGCAAACGCCGTGAACCATCTGAGGGTAAGCTGAAGGAATGCTAGCTAGGTGGTTCTCGGTGTAAACACTTGGTAATGAATCATGTCAAATACTGATGAGACCTCCTTTGTGTTTCTGAAGAACACAAAAGGTCGGTTCTGAAACTCGCTCTCTAGGATTTGTTCTATCAATGGCTCTGATGGATCGAACGTGTATGGTATGAACAGTGTGGGGTTCAACCACAAAACTTTGTGTTCGACATCTGGCTCTACATTGTATGGGAAATCATTTGGACGCAGCACATACGGAGTCATTGGCGCGGTATGAAATATTTTGTGGCGTAGACTGGGGTATTTTTTGGCAGCCACATCCAGGCGATAGTGGTCATATGCCCTTTGTACATGAGCTGCTCTGGTGAAAATATTTGGCCCTGGAGGGTTACGATGGAATTGTTTGATGAATGTGAAACTATGTGGTTTCATTCTCTTTCACCAGTCAGTGCAGTGTGGTGTGCAGTGTGGGAGCACTGAAAATAGAGGTCAATTTCCTTTGCAGACAGAGAACACAATTCCAATGTGATCAGATGGATATACTTCCAGACCTGGGATCTTCAGATGACCAACCACGACCATGGACTCAACAATGAACTGGAGTCGGGCTCCAGTGTAGATGCGATCAAACTTGGCTGTCCGTGTTGTTTTCTTTACAGAGACCCTGTTGGCAAACCATGTTGGAAAATCGACATGAGGTGTGAAATACTTTTCCAATGGCCAGATCTGATTGAAATTCATGTTCATATCACCACATAGAATCGTATCCTCAATGATATCCAGGTCTTGACAATATGCAACAAGTTGGCTCATCTGTTCATTGCGTGTGCTTTGAAATTGGTAAGTGCTCTCTAGGTGTGTATTGAGAATGTGCACAACGCTGTTTGCTGTGGATATTGCCATATGAATGAAGCTGCGTCCCATGCAGGTATCTCTGAAATGAGTTGTTTTCATTCCTAGGAGCTGGAGATCATCTCTGGGTTTCATGGCACACAGTATTCCATATGGACCTGTTGGCATAGATGATGAATACATATATTTGGTATACCCATACTCCTTGAGGATGGCAATGGATTGTTGTAGGAAAGACTCCGAAAATTCACTCACCTCTTGCAAACAGAGAATATCTGGTGAACATGATCCACTGTGTTGTGACAAGGTCTCAACTATGTATCTGAATCTCTGTACATAGTGTTTGGGATCGGCAAACACATTGTAGGTTGCGATTCTGATGGGACATGTGGTCACGGTTCTTGCAATTGTGATCGTACTCATCACTCAAGCATTTGGCATTGAGACCCAATGTCTGATGAGGTCGATCCAATCAATTTCTTTTATATAGTATAAGTAAGTCTTTGAACTGGAGATGAGGAAATCTATTTGGGAGGGAGCAAATGTACAACATTTACCAACACCGCCCATCGATAGTACCAGTACACGGAGACCAAATGTACACTTGCCACCGCCGCCCATTGGTGCCAGTACACGGAGAGCAAATGTACACTTGCCACCTCCTTTATCGCATCTACCTGGCAAATCCGGTACCAGAGTACCGCTTCCTGTGCCACTCCCAGTGCCGCACCCAGTGCCACTCCCAGTGCAGCGCAAACAGAAACAGAAAAAGGGATCATCAATGACTGAAAAGAAACTTCGTGAAAATGCATGGAGTCCGAGTGGCAAAATGGTGACAGATGACAAGGAATGGGTGTTGCATAACAATCAGAGGTTTGGAGAGTGGGTCAACAGTCACTATAATGATTACCGTCTCAAGAGGGGCAATGAGATGGATTGTTTCACAGAAACGGACAAAAAGGAGCTGTTCCGATACCAGAAGTTTATCAAGGCATATATGGATACAGTGTCACCATATCGAGGTATCCTGCTCTACCATGGTCTTGGGTCTGGTAAGACCCGTTCAAGTATCGAGGTTGCGCAGCAATATGCTCACGAGGGTAAGTTCACTCTTTTTATCAGCAAGGCCAAACTCATCTACAATTTTGCCAAGGAACTGGCAAAATGGGGATGGACGTGGGAGGGTAGACGCTTTACACAGGCCCATTACCGCCAATTTATATCTCAGAGCACTGGTAAGCCCAAGGTAGGTCGTGCTTTTCTGCGTGAGTGGGGAATTGGTTATGCGGCGTACAATGCACCCAACAAGCTGGCTCAACTGCGTGAGTATGCGGACAAGGATAACAAGTTGAAAAATCTGGTGATCATTATTGATGAGGTTCACAATCTTGTTCAGAATCTGTACAATGGTATCAACCACGGCAAGAATGCAGAGACGCGTGCTCGTTCCATGGCATATTATCGCACTCTCCTGATGAGTGAGAATTGCCGTTTTGTAACATTGTCTGGAACTCCTATCATTAACCGTCCTACCGAGCTCTCGATCCTGTTCAACATTCTCAGGGGCCCAATTCCATCCCCACCAGAGGAACGTCCCAAAAGTTTGTATGAGCTATTTCCAATAGATGAGGCGCAGTTTGATGCAGCATTTGTCAACTGGGACATAGGTAGTGGCATGAACCTAGATGTGTTTAAACAGCGTATTCAGGGTCTTGTAAGTTTTTACTCTGGTGCACGTGGGAACGTTTTTCCGACAATGGTGGATGAGGAAGGGAATCCAACTGACAGTCCGATAATGGTCGAAGTTCCCATGGGCTATACTCAGGCACAGTGGTATGAAAAAGCCCGCAAACCAGAGAGAAAACAAACCGCCCGGTCATCCAAGATAAACATTCAGGAGGAAATCCGATCTATACTCACCAAGGGTACAAGTTATCGTGTCAAGAGCAGAATGGCAGGACTTTTTGGCTTTGATGAAGATCTTGGAGATTTGCGACAAAATGAGAAGCTCAATGAGCTGTACAGAGCACTGCAGGAACCATTGGAAGAGGATATCACTGAAGAGGAGCTCGAGGCTGGTGAGTACACCAGCCTCTTATCATTGGAGAATCTCCATGATTATAGTTCGAAGATGGCCCATGTTATAGACAAGATTGACAATATCTCACCTGAATATGACGGTGGCGTGCTTATTTATTCAAACTATCGCACTGTTGAGGGTATTAACCTGATGGCTAAGGCATTGGAGGCGAATGACTGGATAAACTATGAGGATGATCCAGAGATGGACCCCTCCTGGGATGGTCGTCGCTTTGCGATCCTGGGAAGTGATGCTGACAGGAATGCAGATATCATCAAATTGTATAACAGCGAAGACAATCTGTTCGATGTCGAGGAGGGAGATCCCTACACAGGAGCAGGTCGCAATATTCGAGTCTTGCTTGGTACAGAGGTGATTAGTGAAGGTGTTGATTTGTTTAATATCCGTCAGGTGCATATCCTGGAACCACACTGGAATATGGTCCGTGTCAAGCAAACCATTGGTCGTGCTCGTCGTATTTGTTCACACAAGAATTTGCCACCAGACCTGTGGAACTTTATCGTCTGGATTTATCTGGCGACTGCTAATGAGAATGTCCCCACAGATCCCCTGACAACCGACCAGGTCATTCACACCGTTGCAGAGCGCAAGGAAGCAATGAACCAAGACTTTTTTTACGCAATGAGGGAAGCAGCAGTTGATTGCCATCTCAATGCCAACCACAACACTACATCAGGTAAGAACAATGGGCCAGTCAACTGCATGACCATTCCGCGCTCGATTGATTCGGGACCAGATGATGTTGTTTATGCTTATTGGCCAGATTATCACAAGGATCTGGGACATGGATCAGGCGGACCAGGTGGACCAGGTGGACCGGGAGCTAGCACAACTACCACTACAGAGGTTACTGAGATTATCAAGAAGATTGTGCGATACACACAAAAAATCTTTCCTCCACGACTGCTCCCAGAACTTTGGGAGCGGAAGATGGGTCCTAGTGGTCGTACTATTGTCAAGCCCAGATATGTGATAGAGGCAACTCCTGATGGCAAGCGCCTCGAGGGCAAGATGATTAAATACCAGGGTAAGCCTGCTAAAAAGTATCAGTTGTATGACATGGAGGCCTATGAGAGCCAACAGCAGCTGGTACCTGCGGGTCACCTGCTTGAATTTAAGCGTGATGGTAAAACCCAGGTCATATATAAGCGGAATTGAGTCCCTCTGATCTCAAATGCACACTTCAATTTCAATTCCATTCTGTGTGGAGCTTGAATGATGGTTCTCTGGACAGTTTAGATGCTCAAGCTCTAGAGAACAGGGGCGACCTGTTCTTCCTTTTTGGCAATCTCATCACCCCTCCACACAATCCTCTTAGGTGTCGGTTCGCATGGCTGCGCCACGTTCGCTGGCTCGGCTCCGCTCGCTGCTCACTGTGCGTCCCGTCTCTAACATGTTCGTGTTGCCCGAGTTGAAGCGAGAGCGAAAAGGGAACAGGTCTACAAATGTTCCCTCTTTTGTATGGATGAATAGGCGCAATGCTAGTTTGCTATTGAGTTGCCTTTTAGCAAATGTTGGCCCTGGCTAATAGTTAAACAATTACAGTAACTGAGACGTGAAAATTCACAAACATTTTGGAGGATTAAAAATAATTTTCGGATCCAAAAATCTTAGAAAAAAGTGCACGCTGCAGCAATGGTGCCTGTATAAGAGGTAGATTGATAGTTCCTGACTGAGAAGACTAGGGTGCCTTAGACTTAGCTAATAATTAAACAATTACAGTAACTGAGACGTGAAAATTCACAAACATTTTGGAGGATTAAAAATAATTTTCCAAACCGAAAAATCTCAGAAAAAAGTGCACGCTACAGCAACTGAGACGT
>Ga0180432_10003174_pt1 | contig 23785 bp, 23 predicted proteins | sample SS_ome_10_FD_132414 | JGI IMG/M metagenome (GOLD analysis project Ga0180432, IMG submission 132414) | Hypersaline lake sediment archaeal communities from the Salton Sea, California, USA - SS_1_MS_2 metaG | ecosystem: Environmental > Aquatic > Non-marine Saline and Alkaline > Hypersaline >... | reverse complement strand
GATTCCCTTGCTGGATCCCTCGGCGACCGGCTTGGCGAACAGCGGCAGCGGTAGAGTTATCTTTTCAATATCGGAGGGCTTTTCCACGACGGAGAACGCCGGCGTCGGTATATTTGCATCCCGCACCACCCGCTTGGCCATAGCTTTGTGAAGGGTCAGGGCCAGTACCATCGGTCCGGAAAAGGTGTACGGTATTCTATATGCGTCCAAAAGTGCCGGCACCTGGGACTCCCGGCCGTAGCCGCATATACCCTCAGCGATGTTGAAAACCATGTCCCACCGATGGCCCGAGGCTAAAAGTTCCACGAGGTTGTGCACATTGCCGATCCGCTCGGCCCCATACCCCAGGGCGTTGAGGGAATCCTCTATCGCATCTATGGTATCCTCCCGATCAAATTCAGCGGTCTCCTCCTCGCTCATTCCCATCGCAATATAGTCCTGCCTGAGGTCATAGGTTATCCCCACACGCATGGCAGTCTCCTTTCACTGTGAAAGTATCAAACCGGTCAAACGATGCCAGTGCATCAGGACATGTTTTTAATTTAAAAGACTCTCAAGCGATTCTCTGATTGTGTCGATATCGCCGTGCTTGTCCAGATACAGGTACTTCCCGCATGCGTTGAGTCGCTCCGAATAGGCATCGATCGGTTTTGTGCCTAAAAACAGAATCGGGAGGTCACGGTCTTTCGTGATGGAGCGGGCCGCGGTGATCCCATCCATTTCGGAGCGAAGCTCCACGTCCATGATGATCGCATCCATTTCGATGGATCGGGCCTTCACGACCGCCATGGTGCCCGATGTGGCCTGGGCGACCACCGGGTATCCCCATTCCTTCAATCGCTGAACGAGCTTCCTCGCCATGTTCAATTCGTCATCCACTACCATAAGGGTGGTCATAGGTCTCTCCTTTGTTTGGACGGTCTCCCGTGATATATCTAGTATTTCGTTTTGGTTTTACAATTTTATTCCGTATCGAAACGACTCCTGCCGTGCTGTTCTGTACATGGACAGATACGGATTCTCTGATGATCCGACGACGGTGAATGAAACCGATGCAACTTCGCGACCTTTGAAATCCGAATTGTTCAGACGAATATCATACATTCCCGAATACCGAGGTGCCGTGAACGTGAGCGTTGCACGCCTCTTCCCGAAAAGGTACTGACAGGAAAGAGCGTTGATATCGTTTCTCATTTCATCGCCGTGAGGAACCGAGGAAGGGATAATCCCGATCCAGGCGTCCTCCTGCAGGCGGACCGGGGACGCGATGACAACGGTGATCAGTTCCCCCGGCAGGTATTCCGTCTTATCGAGCTTCAGAGCGGAGATGGTGAGGGAGTCACCGCCCTCACTGCAGGCCATCTGCAAAACGAGCTCAAGAACGACAAGACACCCGATGACCAGCAAAAAATTTTTCTCTCTCATCGAATATTTCATCGTTACATCATAATCCTTATTGCTTAACAAGAAGGGGGCCTGCGCCCCCTTCTTTTCAGAGACATGTTTATTCGACAACGAATGAAATCGTCAGGACGATCGCATCACTGTCAACGAGCCGAAGCTCATATTCGCCTGAGTCCGCAGGGGCGGTGAAGGACAGCTCACCGGACATCATGCCATCGATTTTTTCAGTGGCGAGATAATCCGCTGTTTCCACCGATTCCGGTACGCTTCCGGCGGCGACCACTCCCACGAATGCATCAGCGGAGATCGTATCATCGACGGTGAATAACACTGCTACGATCTCACCGGCGGAGTACAACTCTTTGTCGGTGCTCAAAGACGGGCCGGCGGCTGTCATCTCCGTTTCGGTCTCCGCGGCCACCTCCTCCTCGGTCTCTGTAACGACGCCTTCGTCCGTCCCGGTGGTAACCTCCTCATCCATTCCCTGGATGTCTTCCGTCACCACCGAATCTTCCTCCTGGGCAACACAGGCGGTTGTACCCAAGACCAGGACAATCGTCAGGGCCGCAAAGGCAAGCGTCACAAAGAATTTCCTTTTCCGTTCGTTTCTTCTCATTCCACACTCCTTGTTGTTTTTAGGTATGACACCTCGAATTGCATGAACAGCCTCTGTTCTCCTTGGTGTCACATGGATTTCCTGTATTCATAATTCTTTACACTTTTTTAATATGGCAGTAATCGGTGATTCGAAGCGTGTTCATTTCAACAACGGCCTTGTGGGTGTATTTTCTATCTCCATTGAACAGTATCTTGAGTCGCCCGTTTCTCCCGCATTCAGGACACCGGTCTATAAACTTGCCCGAAAGTTTCGTGAAGTCGATTTCTCTTTCTTCCTGCTTCTTTACTTCCTGATTCTTTAATCCCTGCTTTTCTACTTCATGCTTTTCTACAATCATCTCGTCCTCTTTCTTTTCAGTGAGACAATAAAGTTGCACAGTCTATTTTCATTCTCAGTGTGGTTTTTCATTGATCGATTGCATCAAGGATTTCCAGTCTTGTAACTATAATAGCCGGAGGATCTGATCCCTCCTGTAGTTGCATACCGGATATCATGACAGGTCGTTTATCATATTCTGTAAAATCCGTTATGACGTCATTCCAGGATTCAATATGAAACTCCCGCTCGTCATCTGTGAGAAAGGACAGTGTGGTGATGTTCCCGGCGCTGTCCCAGCGTGACGGAACGATAATGCCCCTGGCTTCGATTCGACTCGATGCATGTTGTTTCGACCGATTGAACACGGTATACTCCTGAGATAAGTTCTTCATAGCAAGATATAGCAATCCACATGCCAAACACTAACTATCTATTATTATTGAATATTTGAGAATGCACCAGGAATATAGGAATAGGAAGTTCCTGTTTAGGGTGTGACATGAAGCAAAAAGCGCGAAAACATGTTGATTTCATTAGAAAAACTAAAAGCGGAACACCATGTTCCGCTTTTAGTAATATAGGAATCGCATGTTCCGAAATTATTTCAGGGATGCTTGAATGTTTCCTTCTTGAGATTGTATTTCTTCATCAATTTATTCAATTGTCGGGTGGTAATCCCGGCCACATGGGCGGTCTTGTCGATGCGCCCCTTCATGGCCGTCAGCAGCTCTAAGAGATAGCGCTTCTCGACACTTTCCACGCCCCGCTGCCGAACGACGGCCAAGGTCGGTAAATCCATTTCACGGCTTAAAGGAGGAAAATGCGAGACAAACAGGTCGGGGGGGACGTGATGGGGCATGATGGTCGAGGAGGTTTCAAGCAAATACGACCGTTCCATGATGTTTTCCAGCTCACGGATGTTGCCGGGCCATCGATAACCGATAAAGGCGTCCATCACGTCCGGATGTAGAGCCCGGATGCTCTTACGATAGGTCTGGTTGAGACGCCTGAGAATCGTCTCCACGAGGAGCGGGATGTCCCGAGTTCTCCCCCTCAGCGGAGGCAAATCGATGGCGAAAACATTCAATCGGAAGAATAGATCTTTCCTGAAGCGACCATCCTCGCACATCTCCGCGAGGTTTGCATTGGTCGCCGCAATGACCCTCGCGTTGGAAGTAAGTTCGGTTTCCCCGCCAACCCGGGAAAACGTACCGTCCTGGAGCACCTGAAGCAGCTTTACCTGGGTGCCGTGGGAAATCGTGCCTATCTCATCGAGAAAGATAGTACCATCTCGGGCGATTTCAAACTTCCCGAATGTGCGGCGGTCGGCCCCGGTAAACGCCCCCTTCTCGTGTCCGAACAGCTCGCTCTCCACCAAAGATTCAGGGATCGCCCCAAGGTGCACGCCGATGAAGGGGCCGTCTTTCCTGTTGCTGTGCTGGTGGATGAGCTTGGCGACAACTCCCTTGCCGGTGCCGGTCTCGCCGGTGAGAAGGACCGTGCTCTTGGTAGGCGCCACGGTCCGAATATTTTCGAAGACCGTTCGCATTTCAGGGCTGTTCGTCTGGACTTTCTCCAGGGCGTCGAGATTCCAAAAAGCGTCACGAAGGTAATCCAGCTCGGATTGAACCTTTATCACATGGGAGATATTGTCAATAACAAACCGCACCTCATCCCGCTCAATCGGATAGAGGATATAGTTTGCCGCCCCCAGCTTAACGGCGTTGACCGCCTCTCTCAAACGATTCGGTGGCGCCAGCACCACGATCTCCATGGTTGGATACAGCTCCCAGAACCAGCCGAGGGCCGATTGAAGATCGCCCCGGGAATCGAAATCGGCGAGTATCTCAATATCAATGAAGACTATTTCGTATCGCTTTTTCTGAAAATATTTCCTGCACAACTCGGCCGAATCCGTCGTTTCGACCTCGTATTCGGGAGAGAGAAATCCTATAAGGCGGGATGATTCAGCGGCATTTACGGAGGCGATTAGAATGTGCTTCACGGCGCTACCACCACAAAGTATAGATGAGAAATGATAGCACTATTTCACGATTTGCGCTATATGACTTTTCTATTACTATATTCTAAACATCACTTATATCCTTTCCACCGAAACGCCTTGCGATATTCTTCCCGGATATCTTTGACGGTGAATTACTACTCTTTTCAAGTCCAGTCATCTGAGGGGATGTTAAACTACTTGACAAATATTTCGGTATCATTTTCTTATTACATAAGGTTGGTTTTGTTTGCTCTTAACGTATGACCACCGGACCATCTGTAAATAGGTCATGACGAACATAGACGACATTACGTGTCCCTATATTTCCCCAGAATTCCCTGAAATTCCTCATAATTCCCTCTTATCTCATACAATATGAAAATGTTATGCAACATTTTTTGTAACAATGAAAAAAGGAGTTAAAGAATTCTCCAACTCCTTAATATTATTAGTATTTGGTGCGCCAGGGAGGATTTGAACCCCCGACACACGGATCCGAAGTCCGATGCTCTATCCGGGCTGAGCTACTGGCGCACATAGGTTACATATATATATCTATACACTTATACTGCACAATCTCCAAAGATACAAGGGAAAACCGCCGTCTCTCTGACCGATATCGGCTACGATCCCATCTCCCTCGCCCGGCGATACGCCGCCTGGACCGCCTCGATGAACGCTCCCCGGACGCCGTTCTCCTCCAGGGTCGCCATCGCCTCGATGGTGGTGCCGCCGGGGGAGGTCACGTTGTCCTTGAGCTTCCCCGGGTGCTCGCCGGTTTCCAGCACCATCAGCCCCGCGCCCATCGCCGTCTTCGCGGCGAGCCGCAGGGCGACGTCCCTTGGAAGTCCCGCCCGCACCCCGCCGTCGGCCATCGCCTCGATGACGAGATAGAAATACGCGGGCCCGCTGCCGGACATCGCCGTAACGGCGTCCATCTTGTCCTCGTCCACCACCACCGCCTCGCCCACGGCCTCCATGATCCGCTTTACCTTCTCGACCGCCCCGCCGTCGGCGTGGGTCCCGGCGGCCAGGGCCGCCATGCCGCATCCCACTAAAGATGGGGTGTTGGGCATCACCCGGACGACGGTGACGTTTTTCCCCGCCGCCTCCTCCAGGGCCGAAAGCGGAACCCCCGCGGCGATGGAGACCACCAGCACGCTCGAGAGCTCCTTCGCCGCCTCCCGAAGCACATCCGCCGCCAGGTGGGGCTTGACGGCGACGAACAGCACATCCGCCGCTCGTGCGACCTCCCGGTTGGAGTCGACCGCTCGTATCCCGAAGGTCGATGCAATATATTCCAGGCGCTCCCGGGAGACATCGGAGGCGACGATGTTCTCCGGTGTGCACACGCCGTGCTTCAAAATGCCGCTGATGAGGGCCTCGGCCATCTTTCCGGCGCCGATGAAGCCCACGCTCATGTCATCACGTCCGCTCATGGTACTCTCTCCTCTGCTTGAAAAGTCGCATTCGGGCGGGACCGCCCGATCCTGTGCGACCAAATCCCGTTGACAATATTAAAAAAAATATGGTAACATTACAAGATTATTTTCGTGATGTTTGCACACAAGGAGTGATGCCTCAGATGAATCAATCGGCGAAAAATATGTCGCTGTGGCTTGTAATTATCCTGGTCGTCATCCTGGCGGTCAGCCTTCTGGCCCCTCAGTCCGAGAAGGAAGAGGAGCTGACCTATACGGAATTCCTGAAGAAAGTGGAGCTTTCCGGGGACAAGCAAATCAACCTCGTGACCATCCAGGGTCGGTGGGTCTACGGCGTTGACGGCGAGGGAGATAAGTATAAGACCTACATGCCGGAACATCCGGGATTTATCGATATATTGATGGAAAACGAGGTGGCCATCGAGTCCAAGGAAGAGCGCATTCCGTGGTACCAGTCCGGTATCGCCCAGATCATCCTCCTGGTGCTCATGTTCGGGTTCTTCTGGTTCTTCATCATGCGGCAGATGCAGTCCCAGGGTCCGGGCAAGGCCCTGACCTTCGGCAAGAGCAAGGCGAGGCTCATCGACGAAACCAACAAGAAGGTGACCTTCAACGACGTGGCCGGCATCGACGAGGCCAAGGAGGAGGTCCAGGAGATCGTCGATTTCCTCATGTCGCCGAAGAAATTCACCCGCCTGGGGGGACGCATCCCCCGGGGGGTTTTGCTTCTGGGATCGCCGGGCACGGGGAAAACCCTGCTCGCCCGGGCCATCGCCGGGGAGGCGGACGTCCCCTTCTTCACCATCTCCGGCTCCGACTTCGTGGAGATGTTCGTGGGCGTCGGCGCATCCCGGGTGCGGGACCTCTTCGAGCAGGCCCACAAGAACTCCCCCTGCATCGTCTTCATCGACGAGATCGACGCCGTGGGACGCCATCGCGGCGCCGGGCTGGGCGGCGGACACGACGAGCGGGAGCAGACCCTCAACCAGCTCCTGGTGGAGATGGACGGCTTCGAGGCCAACGAGGGCATCATCCTCATCGCCGCCACCAACAGGCCTGACGTCCTGGACCCGGCGCTGCTGCGCCCCGGTCGCTTCGACCGGCAGATCATCATACCGAATCCGGACTACCAGGGGCGGGCGAAGATCCTGGAGGTACACAGCAGAAAGGTCCCCCTGGACGATGACGTGAACCTGACGGTGATTTCCCGGGGGACCCCCGGCTTTTCCGGCGCGGATCTTGAAAACCTGGTCAACGAGGCGGCGTTGATCGCCGCCCGGGAGGATAAGAAGGCGGTCTCGATGGATGACTTCGAGCAGGCCAAGGATAGAATCCTCATGGGGACCGAGCGCCGCTCCATGATCATTACCGAGGAGGAAAAGAAGCTGACGGCCTACCACGAATCGGGGCACACCCTGGTGGCCCGGTTCCTCCCGGGCACCGACCCGGTCCACAAGGTCACCGTCATCCCCCGGGGACGGGCTCTGGGCGTCACCCAGCAGCTTCCCCTGGACGACCGGCACAGCTACCGGAAAGACTTCCTTCTGAATAAAATCCAGATATACATGGGCGGGCGGGCCGCCGAGGAGCTGGTGCTGGGAGAAATTTCCACCGGCGCCGGCAACGACCTGGAGGTGGCCACCGACATCGCCCGAAAGATGGTCACCGTCTTCGGTATGAGCGACAAGCTGGGCCCCCTGACCTACGGCAAGAAGGAGGAGATGGTCTTTCTGGGCAAAGAAATATCCCAACACAAGGACTACAGCGAAAAGACCGCCGAGCAGATAGACGAAGAGATCAAGCGTATCGTCAACGACTGCTACGACAAGGCGAAAACGATCCTCGAGAAAAATATCGACAAGCTCCACACACTCGCCCGGGCCCTGCTGGAGCGGGAGGTGCTCTCCAGCGACGAGATCGACTCGATCCTGGGGACCGGCGCCCTGGCCGGAGCGACCTCGTGACGACAAGGGCTTCGTCGACTTCCAGCATCATGCCCGGTCGATGTGAACGAATGTGTCCGCGTCGCTCGCCCGGCCGGATGATTGAGTGGGCGGGATTTTAATGATACCACGCAAAGAGAAAAAGAACATCCCGACCGATGCTCCCGCCACGCGGGAGAGCATGTCTCTCACTCTGGGGAACACGACCTGGGACCTGGGCCGCACCACCCTGGTGATGGGCGTCCTCAACGTGACGCCGGACTCCTTTTCCGACGGGGGGGCGTATACAACCGTCGATGACGCCGTGGAGCGGGCCCTCGCCATGGAGAGAGACGGCGCACATATCATCGATGTGGGGGGGGAATCCACCCGTCCCGGCTCGGAGCCGGTCCCCACGGATGAGGAGATCTCCCGAACGATCCCGATCATCGAGGGGATCAGGAAAAAGAGCGACATCCCCATCAGCATAGACACCACCAAGGCGGAGGTGGCCGCCCGGGCCGCCGACGCCGGCGCGACGATCATCAACGACATCTCCGCCCTGTCATTCGATCTTGACATGGCGAAAACCGCGGCGGCCCTGGACCTGCCGGTGGTGCTGATGCACATCAAGGGAAAACCGAGGGACATGCAGGATGATCCCCGGTATAGTGATCTGATCGGTGAAATCCACGATTACCTGGAAGAATCCATGACGTGGGCCGTGTCTCTGGGAATCGAACGGGAGCGGATCATCCTGGACCCGGGCATCGGCTTCGGCAAGACCTGGGAAGACAACCTGACCATCATCAGGAACATCCACGTTTTCGCCCGGCTGGGACGCCCCATCCTCATCGGCGCGTCCCGCAAGGGATTCATCGGCGGCATACTGAACAAGACCGTCGAGGAGAGGGCCTCTGGCAGCGTGGGGGCCGCGTGCGCCGCCGCCCTGTGGGGGGCGCACATCGTCCGGGTTCACGACGTGGCCCAGACCGTGGACGCTTTGAAGGTGGTGGACGCTCTGAGATGCGGCGCCATGCCGGGCGATAAGCAGTAACAGCTCCAATATACTATATTGTATTTCGCATCATTCGATGCATGAGAGATGACAGAGGAATGAGACTATGAAACGGCTCTTCGGGACGGACGGCATTCGCGGGGTGGCGAACGAGGACCCGATGACCACCGAAATGGCCATGAAGGTGGGACGGGCGACGGCATTCATCTTCAAGGGCGGCAATCGGCGCCATCGCGTCGTCATCGGCAAGGACACCCGCCTCTCGGGCTACATGCTCGAGACAGCCCTGGCCTCGGGCATCTGCTCCATGGGGGTGGACGTGCTCCTGGTGGGGCCGCTGCCCACGCCGGGCATCGCCTTTATCACCTCCAGCATGCGGGCCGACGCCGGTGTGGTCATCTCCGCATCCCACAACCCCTTCCAGGACAACGGCATCAAGATATTCTCGTCGGACGGGTACAAGCTGCCGGACGAAAAGGAGCTGGAGATCGAAAACCTGATCTTCTCGGACACCATCGACAGCCTCCGCCCCATCGCATCCGAGGTGGGAAAGGCCTTCCGGGTGGAAGACGCGGTGGGCAGGTACGTGGTATACCTCAAGTCGGTCTTCCCGAAGAACATGGATCTGACCGGGATGAAGATCGTGGTGGACTGCGCCCACGGCGCGGCCTATCGGGTGGCGCCGTCGGTGTTCGAGGAGCTGGGTGCGAAGGTCATCACCATCGGTAACGAGCCGAACGGGGAGAACATCAACGAGGGATGCGGCTCGCTTTTCCCAGACGTCATCAGCCGGGTGGTGAAAGAGCACGGAGCCGACGCGGGCATCGCCCTGGACGGCGATGCCGACCGGGTGATCGTCGTGGACGAAAAGGGCAACGAGGTCAACGGCGACCGGATCATGGCCATCTGCGCCCTGGACAAGATGGAACGACGGGAGCTGACCAGCGGGGTGCTGGTGGCCACGGTCATGAGCAACATGGGGCTCGAGCTCTTCATGAAGGAGATCGGCGGAAGCCTCGTGCGTACCGCCGTCGGGGACCGATATGTGCTCGAAAAGATGAGAAAGGGCAACTACAGCTTAGGGGGTGAGCAGTCGGGGCATTTGATATTTCTCAACTACAGCACTACCGGCGACGGGGTCCTGGCGGCCCTGAAGCTCCTGTCGGTCATGGTCGGAAAGCAAAAGCCGCTCTCGGAGCTGGCTTCCCTCATGACCGACTTTCCCCAGGTGCTCAAGAACATCGTCGTCAAGGAGAAGAAGGACATCAAGAAGATCCCGGCCATCCAGGACGTCATCAAAGGCGCCGAGAAACAGCTCGGGGATCGGGGCAGGATCCTGGTGCGGTTCTCCGGAACGGAGCCGAAGGCGAGAGTCATGGTGGAGGGTGAGGACGAGGCGCTGATCAACCGGCTGGTGGAGGACGTCTCCGGCATCATCGAAAAGGAGTTGGGATGATCATCGGCCTGGGCACAGACGTGCTGGAGATCGACCGGATGGACCTCGCCATGGAGAGACGGGGCGAGGGATTCGAGCGGCGGGTGTTCACCGAGGCGGAGGCCGCCCACTGCAAGAGACGAAAAAACCAGGCCGAATCCTTCGCCGTCCGCTTCGCTGTGAAGGAGGCGACCCTCAAGGCGATGGGCCGGGGGTTGTTTCAGGGGGTGGCGCTGAAAGATATCGAGGTGGTCCACGACCGGCGGGGAAAGCCGGATATCAGGCTGACCGGCGGGGGAAAGCGGCGCTTCGAGGAGATGGGAGGGAAGGCCATCTCCGTGAGCATGACCCACTCAAACCTCGTCGCCTTCGCCGTGGTCATCATCGAAGCCTAGGTCGGCAGGGCCGACAGTCAATATAGTGGTGGAACCCGACATATGGGGTGAAAAACCAACAGGGCTGGCGGCCAAGATAGTGGTGGAGTGAAACGACAGGGGTGTAAAGCGGCGATTTCGGATACGTGGGGATGGGAAAAGGAAGGTGGATAAATATGGTAACACGACGCCTCACTCTCCCGCTTTCGTTCCAGACGCCCTGGTCGAATCGAGCCACCGCTATATTGGGAGGCGGATATCATCCAAAATTCGTCATATATATTATGTTTACAATCCGTTGATATACCCGAACGAACTCTGAACAAGGAGCGATAGACCGTGCAGCTTGCAACGGCGGCACATATCAAGGATCTGGACCGCCGGGCCATGGAGGAATACTCCATCCCCGGGGCCGTTCTGATGGAAAACGCCGGCGGCGGCGCCGCCCGCCTGCTGTTGGAGACGATTTCCGAGGCTACGGGCGGCGTGGTGATCGTCTGCGGCGTCGGAAACAACGGCGGCGACGGCTTCGTCATGGCCCGTCACCTGGCGAACCACGGCGTGGAGGTCCGGGTGTTCGTCGCCGGGGCGTTGAAAAAGGTCCGAGCGGGGGAATCGGCCGAGAACCTCGCCACCATACAAAAGATGAACATCCCGCTCATACCGATGACCACGGACGAGGACATCCTGGCCCTGACCGACGCATTGGCGCGGTTTCCGGCGGTCGTGGACGCCGTGTTCGGCACCGGCCTGGACCGGGAGGTGACCGGCTCCATCGGGCGGGTTATCGACTGCATCAACGACGCGGGCGATAACGGGAAAAAGATATTCTCCGTGGACATCCCCTCGGGCATCCACGCCGACACCGGCCGGGTTCTCGGCCGGGCGGTCCGGGCGGACGTCACCTGCACCTTCGCCCTGGCAAAGCCGGGCCAGCTCGTCCACCCGGGGGCGGCACATGTCGGGAAGCTCTATCTCTTGGACATCTCCATCCCCCGCCCCCTCATCGACGCGACCTCCTTTACCCACCACCTCGTCGGCCCGAAGCTTTTTTTGGACCTCTTCTCCCGCCGGGAGCAGGAGTCCCACAAGGGGACCTACGGGCACCTCCTGGTGGTGGCCGGATCCGAGGGAAAGACCGGGGCCGCGGCCCTGGCGGGGATGGCTGCCGTCCGGGCCGGGGCGGGCCTGGTGACCATCGGCGTGCCCCGCTCCCTCAACCCGATCCTGGAGGTCAAGCTCACCGAGGCGATGACCCTGCCGCTGCCCGACGAGGAGGGGACGCTTGCCTCCGGCGCGGTAGATGCGGTGATGGAGTTTCTCACGGAGCGCCGGGCCGTCAACTCTCTTGTGGTGGGGCCGGGGCTGAGCACCAGCCGGGGCGCCCGGGAGACGGTCCGGAGCCTCATCCGGGAGGTGGAGCTCCCGATGGTCCTGGACGCCGACGGCATCAACGTCATCGACTGCATCCCGGAGATACTGAAAGAGAAGAAGGGGGACGTCATCATCACCCCCCACCCGGGGGAACTGGCGCGGCTCATCGACCGCACCACCGGCGAGATACAACAAGACCGCATCGGCGCCGCCCGGGAAACCGCAGAGACCTACGGCGTGTGGGTGGTGCTCAAGGGGGCCGGGACGATCATCGCGGACCCGGACGGAGATATATGCATCGCCACCGGCGGCAACCCGGGCATGGCCTCGGGCGGCACCGGGGACGTGTTGACCGGCCTCATCGGCGGATTCCTCGCCCAGGGGGCCGACCCCCTGACGGCGGCGTGCGCCGGGGTATGGGTCCACAACGACGCCGGGGACCGGGCGGCAGAAAAAACAGGCGAGATGTCCCTCTCGGCGGGGGACCTCACCGATGCCGTCTGCGATGCAACCCGGGAGCTCTCGGGAAAACGATACGACGAGGTGACGCCCCATGTCCGACGAATCTCCTGAGCGAAGTGACGCGCTTCCCAACCGGGACGCGGTCGTCACGTTCATCCCGGCCGTCACAGCCCATAGCCCCGAAGAAACCGGAAGGGTGGGGGAAATCCTGGGGACGTATGCGGAGCCGGGGACGGTGTGCGCGCTGAGGGGGGAGATGGGGGCGGGGAAGACCTGTCTCGTCCAGGGGATCGCCCGGGGGATGGTGGTGCCCGAGGAAACCGCCGTCACCAGCCCCACGTTTACCCTCATCAACGAGTACCCCACACACCGAGGGGTGATGCTCTATCACTTCGACCTGTACCGCCTCGGGGATGTGGAGGAGCTCTTCGACCTAGGATACGAGGAGTACTGGTATTCGGACGGGATATCCGCCGTCGAGTGGCCGGAGATCGCGGAGGCTTTTCTGCCCGAGCGGAGGATCGACGTCTATCTTACCGTCGTCGGTGATTCGGCACGCTCAATATGGGTCGAGATCAAGGGGGAGGGAATAACGGACCTCCACCGGGCATTATTACATCACGTAAAGGACAAGGAGGGATCGTAACAGACCGTGGCATTGATCGTACAGAAATACGGCGGCACGTCGGTGGCCGACCTGGAAAGAATCAGGCATGTCGCCGGCAAGGTCAAACAAACCCGCGACGCCGGGAACCGGGTGGTGGTGGTGCTCTCCGCCATGGCCGGGGAGACCGACCGGCTCATCGAGCTCGCCGGACTGGTGGACACCTCCCCCAGCGAGCGTGAGATGGACGTGCTGCTCTCCACCGGCGAGCAGGTGACCGTGGCCCTGACGGCCATGGTGCTGGGCACCATGGACTGCCCCGCCCGCTCGTTTCTCGGCTCCCAGATAAAAATCACTACCGACAACGCCTTCACCAAGGCCCGGATCACCGGGGTCGACGAGAGCGCCCTCAGGGAAGACCTGGAAAAGGGGACGGTGGCGGTGGTTGCCGGCTTCCAGGGGGTGGATGCCGACGGAAACATCACCACCCTCGGCCGGGGCGGCTCCGACACCACCGCCGTGGCCCTGGCGGCGGCGCTGAAGGCGGACGTCTGCGAGATATATACCGACGTCGACGGCGTCTATACCACCGATCCGAATATCGTGCCCAACGCCCGAAAGCTGGAGCGCATCTCCTACGACGAGATGCTGGAGATGGCGAGCCTCGGGGCGAAGGTGCTCCAGACGAGATCCGTGGAATTTGCGAAGAAATACAACGTGCCCGTTCTGGTGAAGTCGACCTTTACAGACGGCACCGGAACCCTGGTTACCGTGGAGGATACAGACATGGAAGATGTCATCGTTTCGGGTATCGCATATAACAACGACGAATGCAAGCTGACCATCCGCGGCGTGCCGGATCGCCCCGGCGTGGCCTCCCGGGTTTTCGGCACCATCGCCGAGGCGAATATCATCGTGGATATGATCATCCAGAACATCAGCGCGGAAAACATCGCGGATATCACCTTTACCGTGCCGAAGAACGATCTCGCCAAGGCGAAGGATATCCTCACTGAGATCCAAAAAGACCTCGGCGCAACCGAGGTCATCGCCGATGAAAACATCGCCAAGGTCTCCATCATCGGCGTCGGCATGAGGAGCCACGCCGGCGTCGCCTCCAAGATGTTCGAGGCGCTGCATACCGAAAGCATCAATATCATCATGATCAGCACTTCCGAGATCAAGGTCTCCTGCGCCATCGAGCGCAAGTATTCTGAGCTGGCCGTCCGCGCCCTGCACGACGCCTTCGGCCTCGGAAACGACCTGACGGTCGCGGAAGAACAACTGTAGGGATACCCATATACTATGAGACTTGTCAAGATATACGACACAACCCTCAGGGACGGCGCCCAGGCGGAGGATATCGCCTTTATCGTCGAGGACAAGCTGAAAATAGCCAGGAAGCTAGACGAGCTGGGCGTGCACTACATCGAGGGGGGCTGGCCCGGGGCCAACCCGAAGGACGACGCCTTTTTTTCCGGCATGAAGGGAGCCCGCCTCAATATCGCCAAGCTCTGCGCCTTCGGCTCCACCCGGAGAAAGGGGAAAGCCGCCGGCGACGACGAGATGATCCAGGCCCTTCTGAACGCACGGACCGAGGCGATCACCATCGTCGGCAAGACCTGGGATATCCACGTCACCCAGGCGCTGAACGCGACCCTCGAGGAAAACCTGGACATGATCTCCGACACCTTCAGTTATCTGAAGGGGAAGACGGCGGAGCTTTTCTTCGACGCCGAGCACTTCTTCGACGGCTACAAGGCCGACCCGGACTACGCCCTTTCCTGCCTCAAGCGGGCCGAGGAGAGCGGCGCGGACGTGCTGGTGCTGTGCGACACCAACGGCGGCGTGATGCCCTGGGAGGTGACGGAAATCGTCACCCGGGTGAGGAAGGAGCTGAAAACGCCTCTCGGCATCCACTGCCACAACGACAACGGCCTGGGGGTGGCCAACACCCTGGCGGCGGTCGTGGCCGGTACCGACCAGGTCCAGGGGACCATCAACGGCTACGGCGAGCGCTGCGGCAACGCGAACCTCTGCACCATCATCGCGAACCTCAAGCTGAAAATGGATATCGAGTGCATCTCCGACAAGCAGCTTGAGCGGCTCCGGGAGGTCTCCCGGTTCGTGGACGAGATGGCCAACCGCCTCTCGGACAAGCACCGCCCCTACGTGGGGGAGAGCGCTTTCGCCCACAAGGGGGGCATCCACGTCAGCGCCGTCAAGAAGAATCCCCTCACCTACGAGCATATCAACCCGATGCTCGTGGGGAACCAGCAGCGCATCCTGGTCAGCGACCAGTCGGGTCTTTCCAATATCCGCTTCAAGGCCGAGCAGTTCGGGATGAACCTGGATGACTACGAAGACGGCGGCAGGAAGCTCATCGAGGAGATCAAGGTCCTGGAGCAGCGGGGTTACCAATTCGAGGGGGCCGACGCCTCCTTCGAAATACTGATGAACCGCACCCTGGGACAGCATACCCCCTATTTTCGCCTGAGGGGATTCCGGGTCATCGTGGAGCGCCGCCAGCAGGACGTCGAGCCGGTGTCCGAGGCGACCATCATGATAGACGTGGACAACCGCATCGAGCACACCGCGGCCACCGGCAACGGCCCGGTCAACGCCCTGGACAACGCCATCAGGAAGGCGCTGGAGAAGTTCTACCCGGAGCTGTCGGACATGAAGCTCCTGGACTTCAAGGTGCGGGTGCTCACCACCGAGGACGGCACCGGCGCCGTGGTCCGGGTTCTCATCGAATCCGGCGACCGGGAGGATACCTGGGAAACGGTGGGGGTAGACGAAAACATCATCCAGGCGAGCTGGACGGCCCTGGTGGACAGCATCGAATACAAGCTCCTCAAGGACGAGCGCAAGCGAAAGGCCATTGGAAAGAAATAGCGAATCGCCGGGAGGCGATCACGACGGGAAGGGGGCCCGGATACCGGTTTCTCACGGATGTGCGTAAGAGAAAGGCCATCGGCGAAAAGGAGCGAAGCAGCGGAAAGAGATAACGTCAAAAAAGGGGCTCGAATTCCAGTTTTCAAGAACGAGCGTAAGGAAAATACCATCGGCGAAAAGGAGTGAAGCAACGGAAAGCGATACCGGTAAAAAGGAGGCCCGCGGCCTCCTCCCCGACGCCCCTCTGGATCGGTCGGACCTCCTCATCAAGAGGGACCGGGAAAGTTCTCCCCAGCCTGCGGGACTCATCAGGTATCGCCGGGGGATCGTGTCGCTTTTGTGCATTCTCCTCATCGGTATATCAATTTATACAATCCACGACGCCCTTACAAACGCCCGGCCCCCGTCCTCCCCGTCGGGGGTCGTCGTCCTCTCGCCGAGCGGCGCCTACGAGACATATTCCGAAGACGCCACCCTGGCCGACGTCCTCATCCGCTGGGGTGTCAACATTGATGAGATCGACGAAGAAGCCCTCGCCGCCCCCCTCCCCTCCGGGTACGCCCTCACCCTCACCGGCGACCCCGCAAAGCCTGTGGCATATACGTCCCTGGACGCCCGGGTCCTCTACACCCTGGGCATCCCCTTCAACATCAACACCGCATCGGCCGAGGAGCTTTCCCTCATCCCCGGCATCGGGGAGCGGCTTTCGGCCCGCATCGTCGCTCACCGGGATGAGCACGGCCCTTTTCGAACCGCCGAAGACCTAATGGCCGTCCCCGGCATCGGGGAGAAAAAGTCGAAGGCGATCATGAGATATACGACGTTTCATGATATTATTGGGGGAACGGAGGAGACGCAATGAAACAGACGCTGAGACGAATCATCGAACACGACGATATCCGCTGGGGTGTCGCGTCCGTCGACCGGTTGGGAAGCAATCCCTCGATGGACCCGGAATACCTGCTGCCCGGGGCGAAGTCTGTCATTTCCCTCGCCCACGTCATCGACGGCGACAGCATCCGTCGCTACCTGGGCAAGGAGGATCGAAACAGCTATCCCAACACCGAGGCCGCGGTGCTTCGCACCCTCTTCTCCCGGGCCCACGACGCCGCCGAATTCCTCGAAAATGAGGGATACCGGGCGGTGGTGGTCATGCCCAACGGGGACTACCGTTACAAGGACGAGGGCGTGGATATCCCCCTCTTTCTGATCAGAGGCATCATCAACTGGTTCATGTCCGAATCGGGGCCGGGGATCACCGCCCTCAAGGAGCGGCTCATCAGAAAGCTCTATCCCGCGGCCTTCGGCAACGTGGATTGGCGCCTGACCCCCACCTTCTCCCATCGCTACGGCGCCGTGGCGGCGGGGGTGGCGGCCTTCGGGTGGAGCGGTAACGTCATGAACCCGGAGTTCGGCTCCCGGATCCTTTTGGAGACGGTCATCACCGACGCCCCCCTGGAGCAGGACGACATGCTCGATAAATCGCCTTGTGACGGCTGCCGCATCTGCACCCGGGTCTGCCAGGCGGGGTATATGGTGACAAAAGAGAAGGACACCGTTGAGATCGGGGGCGTCACCCATGTCCACAACAAGAAAAGAAGCAACATCCGCTGCTCCATCGTCTGCGCCGGCTTTACCGGCCGAAACCTGTACCGGGACTGGTCCACCTGGTCCCCGGGAAACTTCACGCTCCCCGACACCGACGAGCACATCAGGGAATTCTTCGACCGCTTCGTCATGGATACCCTTTCAAAAAACGACTGGTACGCGAAGGCCCTCAGGAGCCTGGTCCTGGCCACGGAGTCCGGGTACATGGACACGGCCCCCGATGAAGACAAGGTGCGGGCGACCTGCGGGAACTGCCAGCTCGTCTGCTGGGCGGAGAGAAAAGAGAGAGAGTATAACTACGAGCTGCTCACCGGCAGCGGATGCGTGGTGGAGAGGCCGGACGGTTCGTTGGAGGTGGTGCGGGAGTGAGGGTACTCTGATATACTGTTGTTGAAAACAAGAATTTTATTTTTTCTGTTGAAAAGGTGTAGGCAGGGTATCATACTTACCGTATATGGTGGTTTACACAAGTAAACACTGAATGAAGGGAACACATAAAAATGGCCACGCCGATAAAAGATACGCCTATTCTCTACGGGAAAGACGCGGAAAGATTTAAGAAGATGATGAAAGAGGCGGAAACAAAGAAAGCCTCAAAAGAGGAAATCGAGAGGGTGAAGGCCGACTACGAGAAGTATAGTGCTATGCTTGTAGAAAGTGACTGAACAAAAGAACGTCCTTCGCCGCTTAATTCCCACCATAGAGATACCGCCTAATTGAATCCAACGAATAACTCAGAATCCCCCGCAACATAGCAGCACTAATCAGAGATCATTTACGACCCCAACCGGACCGCCGGGGGAGGCTTTTGTCATAGTGGGAGTTTGAACTATCGGGGTTGGGAGGAGCGATGTGTGTCTCGGAGAGAAAGGAGCGAAGAGCTCATCCCCTCGTGTAATGAAACAAGCCTTTCAAACACCTCGTGGGGGATATCAAGCCCCCCCGTGCCGGTCCCCAGCTTGATCTTGGGGCGGTTTTTTCCGTGGAAATCGGTCCCGCCGGTGGGCACCAGGCCGAAATCCCGGGCCAGGGCCACATACCCCTCGGTCTCCTGGGGGGTATGATTGTAGTAGTAGCACTCGATCCCCATCAACCCCCATCCCGCAAGCTCCTCCACCGTCCGGGCGAGCTCTTCCGGGGACAGGTTCAGGGAGCCGGGATGGGCCAGGGCCGGGACGCCCCCGGCCCGCCGAATGAGATCGACGGCATCTGCGGGGGAGAGCCTCTTTTTATCCACGTAGCACGACGCCCCCTTGGCGAGATAGCGCTCGAAGGCGTCGGCTATTGTTTTGACGTGACCCTTTTTCACCAGCGCCCGGGCGAAGTGGGGCCTCCCCACCTCGCCGCCGCCGCTTTCCGCCAGGACATCATTGAGGGTGATGGGAACGCCCGCGTCGTTGAGCCGCTCGATGATCTTCGGGTTTCGCTCCTTCCGGGCGTCCTTCAAGAACAGCAGGGCATCGATAAAGGAGCGGTCCTTCTCATCGATGAAGTAGCCGAGGATGTGCATGGTGCCGTCATCGGTGAACTGGGCGCTGATCTCGATGCCCGAGGCGAAGGCGACGCCGCTCTTTTCGGCCTGGTACCTGGCGGCGGCGATGCCGTCGGTGGTGTCGTGATCGGTCACGGCCAGGGCCGTCAGCCCCTTCTCGGCCGCCAGGCGCACGAGCCCCCCCGGGCTGAAGGTGCCGTCCGATGCGGTGGTATGGGTATGCAGATCGATCATCCGGATGAATCAATTTCCTAAATTGCGGTGGAACAATACAAAAGGGACGAAAAAACGGCGATGCCGGACACGTGGGGTGAAGGGAAGAGAAGAAGTGTTTCTATTTCTTTATTCCGATTCCCTACCAGGTGCTACGTCCGCTCCGGTTAGTTGTGGGCGTTTCTCATTGCAGTGGTGGTGGCGTGTGGCGAACGGGGGCGAGCCTCCCTTCCGGGCTCTTTATACCCCCTTCGTCTTGAACCACCGCCTGAATTGCTGGTATCCCATGCCGGGCTGCCATAATGGGAGTCGATCCCTACTGGCCCGGCCCCATGGACGATGCAGGCGTGATGTATCTATCGAACCGCTCCGCGAGGGTCGCGCCCCCTGCTTCGTCGTATCCCTTGGAGTCGATGGTGTTGTTCGCCCGATCGATGCGGTCGTCGATATCTGGATGCGTGGCGAACAGCAGGCTGACACCCTCGGGGGCGTCGCCCCCGGCCTTGTCCCTGAGGACCTCCAGGAACGACACCAGCCCCGCGGCGTCGTATCCCGCCTCTGCGGCGTAGGTGATGCCGTATTTATCCGCCTGGTATTCGTCTGTCCGGGACAATCCCTTGAACAACAGCTCCGTCCCGTGGGACGTGGCCATGTTGAATATCCTCGGATCGGCGTCCAGATAGTTCGCCGCGGCGGTGCTCCCCGCAGTCAGGAACTCCTTGTGTTCGATCTCCTTGACGATGTGCTTCTTGGCCACGTGGGCCACCTCGTGGGCCAAAACCGCCGCCAGCTCCGCCTCGGAGTTCATCGCCTCCAGGGCTCCCCGGGTGATGAAGATATACCCGCCGGGGCAGGCGTAGGAGTTGATGATGTCCGTATCCAACACCGCAAATCGATACTCCAGCTCCGGGCGGTCCGATTTTCGCGCCACGGTCTTTCCCACCAGATTGACGTACCTGGTCAGCCCGCTGTCACGCACCACGCCGTACCTTCCCGCCACCTCGGCGGCGATGGCCTTGCCGATGGCGACCTCCTCGGCCACGCTCATGGGCATCAGCGCGGGCGCGATGGTGGTCACGGCGTCCACCACGTCACCCACCGTCGGCTCCGGGATGTACCCGTAACCGGGGACGCTGCCGGTCACACAACCGGAAAGAAGAACCAGGGCCGTCCCCGCGACGACGCACTGAAACAATCGTGTCTTCATGGGGCAAGCCCTCCCTCCCGGATGAAGCCGTCCAGCTCGGAATCGGAAATGTAGAAGGACTCCATGTACTGCACCGCCCGGAAGTCCTTCCCTCCCCGGCCGGACCCGCCGTTTTCGTCGCCGATCCCCCGGGTTCCCGCCGACGCGGTGAGGTCCGGATCGCCGTCGGCGGAAAAGCCGGTCCTGATATCATCCAGGACGCCGCCGCCCGAGGTATTGGACGGGGTATCGGTCGTGGTGTCGGCGGTATCGCCGGGATACCTCGCCTGGTCGTCCGGAGAGAGGAGCATCCGGTGTATCCAGCCGGTGGCGCCGTTCTCCATCGTCACCTCCAGCCAGTCGCCCCGGTGAGAGACGACCGTCAGGGGGTCGTCATCGGTTATCATGCAGGAGATGGTATATTCGGTTCCCGGCCCCTCGAGCATGTAGGCCTCGGCCATGTTTATGTGAATCACGTCCGGTGCGGCGAGACATACGCCAACAAATGATGCGAACAGCACCACCAAAAAAAGCGCCGTCACGGTTTTTGTTAATCGTTTCATCGTATCACCCATGCACCTATTGAAAACAAGTATTTATTATACTATATAAAGATTATAGATTTCCATTCACGTAATCATACTACCATTCCGGGTTCTTTTCAACATCCCCACGACACCGGCCCGAAGACCGCCGCCCCCCACTCCCCCATGACGAGGTGCTCCACCCTCCCCGCACTTCCGGACGAAAGGGCTTTCGTGATCGAATCCGCCTCCTCCACCAGAAACCCGGACACGATCAAAAACCCCCCGTCCGCCGCCGCACCGACGAGCCGTTCGGCATGGGTCCTGATGTCCGTCCCGGTTAGGTTTGCGATGACGACTGCGAAGGCCTCCTCGTCTTCGATTCCATCGGGAAAGGCGGCGTGCACCATGCGCACTCGGTCGGACACCCGGTTGGCGACCAGGTTCTCCTGGGCCGCCTGGACCGCCTCCGGGTCCGATTCCACCGCCGTCACCCGCTTCGCCCCCAGGAGCGCCCCGGCGATCGCCAGGATGCCCGAGCCGCCGCCCACATCCAGGAGGCTCTCGATACTCCCGTTTCGAAACAGCCCCTCCATCGCCCAGAGGCAGAGGATGGTCGTCTCGTGGGTGCCGGTCCCGAAGGCCCGGCCGGGGACGATCTCGATGACGATCTCGTCCCCTTCCGGCTCGTACCGCTCCCAGGGCGGGGCGACGACCAGCCGGTCGGTGACCTTCTTGGCCGCAAAGTAGTGCCGGTACTCGGTCCTCCAGCCGTCGCTGATTTCCGAAACGGAAAGCTCCCTCACCACTCCATTCCCCCACAGGTTCACGAGGGAGGCGAGGTAGGTCCGGATCGACTCCAGGGCCGTCGCCGCCTCCTCGGGGGTGAAGTAGACCGTCACCGGCAGATGCTCGCTTCCCCAGTCGGTTCCCTCCACGACCCCCGCCGGGGAAAGCTCCAGGAGGAAATCCACCAGGGCGGGGCGGGCCCCGTCGTCTACGTCAATGAGGGCCTGTATGAAGCGGACGGTGTCCATCGGCGCCACTCTCTCTGTGTCAAAAAACACGATCTTACACTACCAATGGAAGGTATTGTACCATGACCGGCGTCGGCGAAGTGTGAAAAAAATCACAGAAACATAAAAATGCCTTGACAAAATGCCCGCATCTCACTATTATAATTTTTTACAAAAAAATGCCGCGGTAGCTCAGACGGTAGAGCATCGGACTGAAAATCCGAGTGTCCCCGGTTCGATTCCGGGCTGCGGCACCAGTAATATCAAGGGGTTACGAGTTTTCGTAACCCCTTATTTTTGGGGTGTTACAAGAAGTGTTACAAATGAAGGCAAAAAAAATCAGTCTTTTCCTTTAAACGGCAAGACCTTTGCTAGTTCCTTGTTGTCTGTAAATTCTACAAGATCCATCGTTTCATCAAGATGCTTGTTGGTCACATTAAGATACGCCTGAGTCGTTTCTAACCGAGAATGTCCATATATCCGTTGCACTGATTTGGGATCAGCACCGGCCATAATCGCATGACTTCCCCATGTCCTTCGTGCACAGTGCCATGCTCCCTTATCTGTCACTCCGGCCACATCAAGTATTCTCAACAGATCTCTATAGAGATTATTTTTTCGTGGAAGACAATATTTGTTTGAAAAGACGTATTTTGCATTATCTTTCTTCTTTTCTCGAAGTTCAGCGAGTAGCTGGATGGTAGCTGTATTTAGTTTTATTCTTCTGAGCTCATAATCCTTTGGGTTGAATCCATCTTCTGGATGACTCTGTATTAACAAAAAACCCTGTTCAAGCACAACATCATCCCATCTCAGATACCGGAGTTCGTTAAGCCTCAAGCCGGTATTCAAAGCAACTACAAGCATGCCATAAATATACGTCCGCCTCGCAACTTGAAGGATTCTTTCTACTTCTTCCGATGTCCAGAATTTCGGAGCTTTTACCGATTTAGCACGAATGAGTTTCGGTCTTTTGTACACCCCTCGAGGGATGATTTCGAGTTCTTCCAAGACCGTAATCATTTTGCTGAGTGATGTAAGGTGTAGATCGACTGTACGTGTGGCGAGTCCTTTATTCAATAGATACATTTTGAATTTTTCATTTAAAGACGGTGTGATGGCTTCAATTCTATTTTGCTTTAGAAAGTCTAGAAATTTATTCATAGACTCATTATGTTTCTCAAACGTTCTTGGAGAGTTTGAATTGATTTTCGACCACTCAAGAAAAATCTCAATCTGTCTCAATAAGTCGGTATCGAATATAATGTCAAGCCGTCCCTTTTCCTTCAGTTCCAGCTTGTACTTATAGAATTCATCTTTGGCGGTCTCGAGGTTTTTTGTTTTGAGAGATTTTATCTTTCGGGCACTTCCTTTCTTGATTTCCAGTGCCCACCTGTCCCGGTATTCGAATAAACGGAGCTTATAACCTGCATACTCATACTTTTCGATCGTCATAACCTGGCCCTCCACACAATTGTTTTCCACTCTTCTATTGTTTACATAATGTCTGAATGGCGTCAAGTGAACAATGGGTGGAATGTAAGAAATAAGTAAAAATATTGTTAACCTCTCCTCCCTTTTGACCAAAAGAAAGGATAACTGAATGGAATTACAACATTTTCTGACTGCTTAACCAATAAGCAGTCCCAGAAAAGCGTCACGGTTTCACTCGGTTGTATCCTGTTAATAGTGTCTTATCAACAGTTTATCAACATCTTGAACTATTATCAAGGCTGGTTGCATTTCGCATGCATGCAATGCATTGAATACATTCAATTCATTCGATACATTGGGAAACTCCTGATGTCTGTATCAACCGCTTTCTTTCCCGTTGTCTCTCCTTATCTGTGTGGCATATATTCATTTCCATC
>Ga0180432_10003173_pt1 | contig 23788 bp, 25 predicted proteins | sample SS_ome_10_FD_132414 | JGI IMG/M metagenome (GOLD analysis project Ga0180432, IMG submission 132414) | Hypersaline lake sediment archaeal communities from the Salton Sea, California, USA - SS_1_MS_2 metaG | ecosystem: Environmental > Aquatic > Non-marine Saline and Alkaline > Hypersaline >... | reverse complement strand
GTTCAGGTCCCGATCCAGCCCAAGGCCGCACTCCGGGCAGCGGTACGCGCGCTCGCCGAGCGGAAGCTCGGCGCGCACCGCCCCGCAGGCGCTGCACCTCTTGCTGGACGGGAAGAACCTGTCGGCGACCGTGAGCCTGATCCCGTAGATCAGGCACTTGTACCCGAGCTGCCTCCTGAACTCGTGCCAGCCCATGTCGGCGATGTGCCTGGCCAGGCGCCCGTTGCGCATCATCCCGCGGACGGACAGGTCCTCGACTGCCACCGCTTGGTTCTCGCGGCAAAGTCTGGTGGTCAGCCTGTGCAATGCGTCTTTGCGGATGTTCCTGATGCGCCTGTGCAGTCTGGCCAGGTCAGGGCCAGGGATGCCCTGAACGACGCGCTGGTCGCCGCAGGCGATCGGGAGGCGGCGGAATCGGCCCGCGCCCACTGCTCGATCGACGAGATGAGCAAGGCCCGGGGCGTGCGGGGGAAGCGGGTTTAGTTCCGCGAGTTGAGCAGATCGTCATTGGGGCCGTGCGGCGGCCGGGTGACCTTGTCCACCTCGTCCCTGATCTCGATTTCAGCCTCGTGCGTCTCGTTGTCCAGCTCGATGCGGGCCTCGGCGTCCTGCGCGCGCTTCTTCCACTTCGCGTAGTTGAGGAACCGTAGCACAAAACCCAGCAGTTTCAGGATTCCGCCGAATGTGATCTTCATGTTTCCACCTCTAGGACAGTTAGCACCTTTGCTTGCCGCCGTACCCTGTGTATAATCGGACATAATGGAGGGCATGATGAAGACAATCCAAAGACTCACCTGCGTGCTGCTGCTAGTGGTCATGTCGGGCTGTGCAACGGTCAAGCCCAATCAGAAGTGGCCGATTCTGCCGGAGCACCAGCGCCCCGACGTGCCGCAGGTTTCCCGGGTGCCGCTGCTGGAAGCCATCGACGAGATGGAGCCGGGCGAGCTGCGGGAGAAGATCCGCAGGCTGGCCGTGGGGGTCACCGACGACCTCGTCGAGGCGTGGCAGGACTTCACCTTCTGGGGCGACAAGATGGATACCGCCATCCGGGAGTACAACGAGAAGGCCCGGCGACACAACAAGAAGGTGGATTAGCCCGAGGGGTTCGCATGAAGACGCTGTACATCCTCGTTGGACCCCCGGGGTCCGGCAAAAGCTGGTATGCGCGCCACGAACTCCCCGGCGTGTTCCGCGTCAGCCAAGACGAAATGGGCAAGCGGCACCTTGAGGAGTTCGGGCAGGCCATCGCGCAGGGGCGCGACACGGTCGTGGACCGCATGAACTTCGACCGCCTCCAGCGCGCCAGATACATCGCCGCCGCCCGGAAGCAGGGATATCGCATTGTCTGTGTGTGGTTCGACGTGGACGCCCCCGTGTGCCTGCGTCGCCTCGCGTCCAGAAAGGGACACCCCACCGTCGCCGCCGACGCGGACTACGAGGCCATCGTGGGGTTCTACTTCAAGCAGCTTGTGGAGCCCGCCGAGGACGAGTATGACGAGCTTCGCGTGGTCACCAAGCGGGCGTACGCCAAAGTGGCGGACCTTCGCGCGGAGTGCGAGGGCCGGAGGGTCATAGTCGTCGGGGACATCCACGGGTGCTTTGACGAGTTCATGGACCTCCTCCGCAAGTGCGGGTATTCCGCCGGCGACGTGGTTGTGAGCGTGGGCGATATCCCGGACCGCGGCCCGAAGGTTCGCGAGTGCCTGGAGTGGTTCCGCGACACACCTCTGGCCTTCTCTGTGGAAGGCAATCACTGCAACCGCGCTAGACTCCACTGGTCCGGCAGCAAGGTGAAGATCACACACGGGCTCGATGGTACAATCAGGCAGTGCGAAGCCATGGATCACGCCGCACTGGCCGCGTGGATGTCCGCATGGCCGCAAATCGCGAGGGTGCCCGATGTGCGGGGACTCCCGGTGTATGTGGTGCATGCCGGGATTGACGGGCGCAGGCCCATCGGTAAACAGAAGGTCGAGGACTGTCTGTATGCGAGGTACCTTGGCGGTCGTGACTATTTCGACGACCAGGGCGGCGAGTGGTGGTACCACACCCTCGACGGCTCGTTCATCGTCGTCAGCGGGCATGCCGTGCATGAGAACCCCCGACCCACGGAGTTCGCGTACGCCCTCGACGGCGGCGCGTTCCAGGGCGGCAAGCTGCGGGCGATGGTTATAGACGACGGGCGCGCGGAGGTGCTGGAGGTGGACAGTAGCGTGGCGGTGTACTCCGGCGCGCCAAAGTCCCCGGTGCAGGCGAGAGAGGAACTGGTCGCCGAGGGGATGCTGCGCAAGGACGATTTGGGGTACCTCTCGGTTTACATGTACACCGACGCGTGCGTGTACGCGAGAAGGTGGGACGACGTGACGCTCAACAGCCGTGGCCATGTGTTCAACAGGCGCACGGGCGAGCGGGTCGCCATGTCCTTCCCGAAGTTCTTCAACCTCGGCGAGACGCCGGAGACGCAGGAATCCGTGCTCCCATGGTCCGAGGGCTACATGGTATTCGAGAAGAAGGACGGCTGGCTGGGCAACCTCTATCGGGTGCCCGGCGGCGGATACGCCGTCTCCACAAGGGGGTCCTTCCGCAGCCCGGGCGCGAAGTGGGCCACCGAGTTCCTTCGCAGCAGGCACGACTTGTCGGGCCTGCCGGACGAGATCACGCTCGTGTTCGAGCTGGTAAGCCCAATCACGAGGATCATCGTGGACTACGGGGAAACCGAAGAGCTTGTCCTGCTGTCGGCCTTCAACAGGCACACTGGCGAGGAATGCGACTGGGCGCAGGTGGAGGGATTCGCCCGGCGGTACGGGTTCCCCCTCCCGAGGGTGTACGGGAATGACATCTCGGAATGCCGACGCCTGCTCGCGGAGGCCTCCGGCAGGGACATGGAGGGCTTCGTGGTGCGGTTTGCGTCCGGGCTGCGGGTGAAGATTAAGGGCGAGGACTACCTCCGCCGTGCGTCCATCGTGTCCAACCTCACGCCGCTGTCGGTATGGGGCGCCATGTCGTCCGGGAAGGTGCCCCAGGAATACCGCGACATGGTGGATGCGGACTACAGGGAGCATCTCGACAGCATTGCCTCCGCCCTGGAGGGCGCATGGGAATGCGTGCGGAATGAGATTGAGGACGACTTTCGCAGCGTTTGGCGGGACGGAAGCGAGGCCGAAGGCCGGAAGGAGTTTGCCGAGAGAGTCAGGTCCTCCGGACTCCGGCACCGTCGGGTGATGTTTTCCCGCTTGGACAGCAAGGAGGCAGCCATCGACAGGTACGCTATGGCTGCGATTCGCCCCGACAACAACGAGTTGGTTGCCGGGCGTGGATTGAATAAATCCGCATGAGAGAGGCGCAGAAACCGCATGAGCGAAGCTACCAAGAGCCACATGAGGTGCAGGAGATGCGAGAACCCGGACAGGGTGCTCCGCCTGCAATGGTTGGATGTCTACCCCGAGGGCAGTCGCTGGTACGACGACCATGTCTGTCTGGAGTGCGGGCTTTACGCCGACCAATCAGGCTTGAGTCTTCAAGCTTTGTCGCTGCTGGAGTACCGCCGCAAGTACGGGCATGTTGTCGGGCTGCCCCCCGAGACCCCGGTTCAGACGCTGGCCGCAAACGCGGGGAACGACAGACTGAGTGACGCGGATTTCCGCAAGCTGGCGAGGGATCTCCTGGCTTGACATGGCCGCCCCTGCGCGATATAGTCCCTTGCACACTGGGGCCGATTTGGGTTCGACAGGTGTCCGGAAACGGAGAGGTGCATGCCGTGGTTGGTCGGCTGGCCACGTAAAAAGCCGTCCGAAAAAACAAGTGCCAACAGCACTCTGAAGCTCGCCGCCTAAGAGCGGCCGTCCCCGCCGGAGGGTCCCGGCTGGCGGAGGGCGAAGACAGGGACCTTGGCCCGAAGGGCACCTGGCACGGGGGCCTGAGGGCGAGAAACAAAGGTGCTAAGCGACGGGGACCCGCCGGCGGGCGCCCCGGAGACGAAAACCTAACGCCGGACAAGCATGTGAAGATCCCTCCAGGGATGGGCGCGCTGGACGCGGGGTTCGATCCCCCGCCGGCTCCACCAACAATAACGCCCGCGGCGGTCTGCCGCGGGCTTTTTCATGCCCTCCCAGCCTTGTGTTGTTTTAGCCTTTTGCGGGAGTCCTGGTGAGGGGTGTGTCCCTCGGCACCGTCCGATACCAGGGAGGTTTGAGATGGCTTTCCATGACAAGTCCGCCTATTTCACGGGCTACAAGTACGAGCCGGATCCGCAACCGGAGGCCCCCGCCGTCGAGGCGCGGCCGCTGGATGAGCTTCAGTCCATCGTGGAGACCATCGTGCGGGAGAAGGCGGATCAGGCGCCGGAGGACCAGGCGGCGACTGCCGAGGGTGACACGACATTCTCCGACCTGATGGAGCAGCACGACACCTCGGGCGCCGAGCCGGAGCCGATGCCGAGTGCTTTGGATGAGGTGCCGGCCGACGCGGCCTTCGAGGCCATTCCTGTCGACAGGCTCATGGATTCCGGGGAGTTCGCGGAGGGCGAGGACGATTCCGGGGAGGACGAGCCTGATTGGATAGCCGAGATGGGCCTCGCCGAAGGCGAAGGTGCCGTAGACGACGAGTCGGATTTGCTGGGGGAAGGTGGCCTTTCGTTGGAGAAGGCGTTGCAGGGCCAGCCGGAAGAGGCGGATCGGCTGGGGCTGGACAGCATGTTCGGCGCCCCCGGCCAGGGCGATGGGATGCCCGCCGTCGACGATGAAGAGGTGGACGGCGCTCTCGCGGACATGTTCGGCGGAGAACCTGGCTACGAGGACTTGGTCGGCGAAGCGATTGGCATTGGGGATGACGAGCCGGAGTCCCCCCAAACATACGAGGATGTCGCGGATTTGCTGCCCGAGGAGGAGGAGGACATAGCCGGACCCGATGAACGTGAATATGGCGACAGAGGGTTCTTGAAGTCGATCCTGATGGCGGAGGAGCGAGCGGCATCCGCAGCGCAGCGCGTGCTTTCGGCGAGCGATGTTATGATCAACATCAACATCGGGGAGACGGAAGGCGAGCCGGCCGATTTCGACGAGCCGGATGAGATGGATTTTGACGAGCTGGGGGACGAGGGCGAGTCGGACGAGCTGGGGTCGGACGAGCTGGGGTCGGACGAGTTGGGGAACGAGGGCGAGTCGGACCTTGATTTGGGCGGCGAGTCGGACCTTGATTTGGGCGGCGAGTCGGACGAATTGGGTGGCGAGCCAGACGAGCCGGGCACCGACGAGCTAGACCTTGAGGCCGCCGATGCTGTACGGAGGTTGTTCGCAAGCGGCGTCACGATCAACATCAACATCGGCGAGGGCGGGGAAGTGGACGTTCAAGCTCCTGATGAGCTTGATGTGGACGAGGAACCCGACCTCGGCGAGGAACCCGAACCCGACCTCGGCGAGGAACCCGAACCCGACCTCGGCGAGGACCTCGGCGAGGAACCTGATCTCGGCGAAGCGGCTCCGGCTAAGAAGGGCGACGGCGAAACATTCGACGAGCTCGATGACATCGGGGATGTCTTCGACATGGGTGTCGGGGATGAGAATGACGAGATAGAGCAGTTTGGAATCTGAACGTATCCACGATCTGTTGCGAGATTTGAGAGCTTGGCCAGGCGGCGAGTATGTGGTGAATGTGCAGACGGCGTTAGAAGGGGGCGAGGCCAGGAACCTCAAGGTGTGTCTCCGGGTAGCCGAGGCTTTGGGGGTGGACGCATCGAGTGTCATCCGGCTGCTGATTGTGTACGGCCTAGAATCCCTAAACGCGGTTTTTTCGGAGATACTGACCGACTGCATGGACGCAAGGTACGATTTTCTCATAGATCTTATCGAGGCCGACGATCCCGTGGCGGCTTTAACCGACAGGATGGATGATCAGTTGGCGGGGGTCGGCAGGTAGGCCTCCCCAACCTCTCGGGAGGTGGCGTGTACCGAAACGCGAAAATCGCATTCATTCTGGCGCGGGCGAGACGGAAGCTTGCTTTGGCCGATTTGCGCAAGCGGATGCGTCCGGCGATCATAGCGGTTCCGCAGCTCAGGTCGCTTAACGCGAAGTGGTCGGGCGAGACGATCTCCGGGATGACGATAAAGTCCATCCTGTACGACCGCTACGCCGAGTCCATCGTGTTCGAGATAGACACGGACAGGGAAGGTGTCTATGCGCTCCTTACGACCGACTTGACGCCCGCCAAGCGGGAGGATGGCGCGGGGTTGCAGTACAACCTGTCCAAGGCCAAGGCGGTGGTGTACAATGACCAGAATGTGCCCAAGAGGAAGGTAGATTTGTCCCCGAGCGGTGCCGAGTCCTACAAGAATGTCGCGGAGTTCGGCAACGAGTATCTTCGGAGCGCCATGAGGAAGCTGCGAGCGGCGGTTCAGGGTCTGCCGCGCGAGCAAGAGGAGGGGGCCAATGGATAGGGCGGTGTCTTGTTCGGCCACGATGATAGGCGTGCGGTACACCGCGCGAGAGCTCTGGGAGTTCGTCAAAGCCACGAACACATATGTGGAGGACGGCGCGGAGAAGCCCGGCATCCCCGGGGTGGCCGAGAGCACCGCCTTCCTCACGGAGTTCTGCCACGCGCTTTTGGACGCGAAACCGGATTTGGAGAACGCGCCGTTGCCGCTCTATTTCGCGGTGCCTGTGTCGGGCAGGGGTACGCTGGATGTGGTCTTTACCAAGAACTCTGCGTTCCTTGGCCGAATACTGATACCCCGATGCAGTGTGTCCGAGGAGGACATACCGGCTGACATGTGGATACCGCAGGAACCCGCCGGGACCGCGACGCCTGGAGGGGATAGGGACACGGAGGCCGACGTTGAGACATTCAACCGCAGGTCTGATTTCATCAGCCAATTCCAGCAGGGGGACGAGTGCTGCCCTAATCCGGACGAGGCCGCTGGTGTCCCCGGGCTGTCCTGCGACGAGATGGATATCATCGTGGAAGCCATACGGTCGTTCGCCGTCGATGAGGACGAGGAGACGCTTGAGACGGTGGAGTCGCTCCTGAGGAACAGGGTGCATGAGCAGTTCCAGCGGGCGGAGATTGTGGAGGCCCTCAATGGGACGCCTTTGATGGTGGAGTCCAAGCGAAGGGTCTCAGCCGCCTTGCAGGAGGGGGAGACCCTCTCCGACGACGCCGCCCTCACGCGAAGGCAGCTTGAGGAGCAGGGGGTCATGGATCGCCCCGAGGCCGAGGACGAGGCTGCCGCCGAGGCCGCCGCCATTCTTCGCGCCATAGACGAGGCCGCGAGGATGCTTCACGGCGAGGGACTCCCGAGAGTGTCCCCGCTGAGGCAACTTGCATGGTCCACGCTTTACAAATGGTCGCGGGAGGCCTGCTGCTTCGGCAGCGAGTGCGAGGAGCTGCTGTCGCACGAATGCACCGACAGGGGCGGCGAACCCCGCGGGCAGGGTTCCGACTGCATCTTCCCCCCTTGCGACTCCCCGCCGCCTCCGTCTGGTGCGGGTCCCAAAGCCCCGAAGAGCATAGGTCCGGAGTTCTGATGGAGAGCGACACCGTGCTCGTGAGTTCCCCTGTCGCAGGCTGGGTGACTGAGCCGCCGGACGCTGGCACGGTGCTGATACGGCCGCTGGCTGGCGGGGAACCCGTGAGGGTGCCGGTAGATCAACTGGACCCGGCCTCCGTGTCGCAGGTCCTCGACATGGCGAGGGGCTGACCTTACCCCCCGCGGTATCTCCTGTATGCGTCGCTGTCGAATGCGTTGTAGCTCTGACGGGCCAGGCTCCGCATGCCCCTCGGTTTCACCCTGACTTTCTTTTTCCCGGTCGGGCGCAGGTCGCTCTCCTTCTGTCGCAGCAGCACCACGTCCCCGACCTGCACGTCGTACATGGGTTCCGCCTGGGTGGTGGCCCTCCCGGCCGGCGCTCGCACTACCACGCCGACGCACTCGGCAGGCAACTTGGTCGTGCGGTCGCCCCGGGGTATGCTGCACCCTATCACGGCGGTGCCGTAGTGCCTCAACGTCGGGGTTGACAGCTCGACCTCGTCCCCGACGCGGAACAGGTTCTCCTGCTCCCGGACCTCGACGTCCTCGAACGCAATCCACTCGCCGAAGCAGAAGCTCGCAGTCCCCAGGGTGGTCTCCATCTCGGCCGGGCCGTAGACGAACACCTCCCGCCTGGACATCTCGGCTTCCGCCACAACCCACTCGGCGTCGCCCGTGTCGAGCCACTGGACGAGCTGCGAGCCGTCCGGCGGCCCGCCCGCGGACCTGATCTCGCGGGACTCGGACTTGCTCATGTGCACGGCAATCGCGGCCCTGCCGCCGAAGTAGAGCATCTCCCTCGTCGCGCCCGCGAGCAGCGTCTCCCCGGCGACCACATGCAGCGGTTTCGCCTTGGCTATGTCCGGCACGAGACGCATCGGAATGTGGGACTTGGACACAGGCTCGCCCGTGTCGATGTGGACCATCGGCTCGGACCCCGCCCTGTGGAGGTGGCCGAACTCGTTGAACTCGAACATGCCCAGCCCGGCCCCGTGCCCCGATGGCTGGAGCGAGGCGTCCCGCCCGAGGATCACCTCGACGGCCCCCGGCCGGAAGCCGTTGACGAGCATCTCCCACGCCCTGTCCGCTCTGATTTTGTCGGACTTGGCGTCCTCCTCCTCACGGTGCCGGGCCACCATCTTCTTCCAGAGTCCCGTCGGGTTCGGGACCTCGCAATGCGGCGTCGTCTCGCGGATCACCGGCACCACGCCGGCCTCCACGAGCGCGTTGAGCGACCTCTCCTGCGGCCCCTCGTGCAGCACAGCCCGCTCGATCGCGGACAGCGCGTCCCCGACCCAGGCCCAGTCCACGTCAAGCGCGTCCGCGTCCGCCGCAAGGTCCCTTTTCCTGAACGCCGCCGCCCGCGCCGCCGCGTCGTCCGCCAGGGCCGCGAGCGTGTCCCGCAGCGCGACCCGGAGGTCCTGCGCCCTGGCGCTGTCGCCCTTTCCGGCGGCCACCAAGTAGAGCGTGTGGTAGACCCCCAGGAGGTAGAGCCCCCTGGACAGCGGACCCATGCCGCCCGGGGCGCGGGCGGACACCCTCTCGTCCTTCCGCAACGGCCCGTTCGCGGATCTCCCGGCGGCGCACTCGGCCTCCGGCAGGAAGTCCATCGAAACCTCCTCCACGGCGGCCTCGGCTCGGCCCGGCCTGCCCTGCCACACCGCGCCGTTCAACTCGCGGAGCGAGCGGTACGCCCACGCCGCGTCTCGCCTCGTCTCCGCCGCCAGCTTCGTGCCCGCCAGCGCCTTGGCCACCCTCTCGGTCTCCCGGACGACCCCGGCCACGAGGCGGTACATCTCCGCCCGCATGCCCTCGGCCACGGCCGGCCCCAGCCGCCCGTCCCCCTTGTCGTGCCCAAGCACCAGCTCCGCCAACCTCTTCCTGGCGATGTTGCTCATCCGCAATCCCCCGCTTATCGGCCTCGTCCACCGCCGGATTATACGCGCTCCGGCCTACGGTTCAAGCCGCCCGGCCGGGGGGTAGAATATACCGGTAGAGAACCGAGTCCCGAGGAGGATAAATATGGGGTCCAAGACGGATAAGAAGAGGGTCGCCAGGAAGCGCAAGAACGAGCGGGCGAGGGCCGACCGGACGAGGAAAGTGCACGCCGAGAGGCGGCGTCAGCGCACCGCCCCGCTGTCGGAGGTGTGGGGCGGCAAGGACACCATGGACGGCAAGGACGTTCACGAGAAGATGAAGAAGGTCTCGATGAGGAGGGTCCTGGCCCGGTTCGAGGCCGACAGGCCCGAGCTCGTCGAGGAACTCAGGCCGCTCATCGCCCGCCGCGGGCGACCCCCCGGCTCGGGGACCTGCCGGACCCTCGGGACGGCCCTGACGCTGGCCGCGTGGGCGGAGTACGCCGAGCTGCCGGACTTCGCGCCGATGGTCATGATCGGACCCCAGAAGGACATCCGCGTGGGGTGCGTCGGCACGGAGGAGGACGCCGTGGGGCACGGGATGAGCGTCAGGTACGACGACTACAACCCTGTCCTGTTCCTCCAGAAGACCGGGAAGGTCGGCGCCGTGTCGTACCGCAGGGACGCGCTCGGGCAGATTGAGAGGTTCCTCGCACAGCCGGATCCGAAGATGTCGGCGCTGCTGCTCGACCTGACGCACGGCGGGTCCACGATCCGCAAGGAGGCCATCCTGGACGGCGAGCTCGTGCCGGACCTCGACGCGTCCCCGGGCCCCAAGAAGGACGACGCCCCCTGGGACGAGGGGGCCTTCCGCGCGGCCGCCGCCGTCGCCGAGGCGGCCGTCGCGGCCCTCGTGCCGCCGGAGCCGCTCGTCAAGTGGCGGGTGGAGAGGAGGGACGACCACCGGGAGCTGCTGACCAACGAGGACGGCGGCTGGAGGCCCTTCGACTCCCGCGAGGATGCGGAGGCGGCCCTGCCGGACGACTCGTGGCACGCGCTCGAGACGCCCGTGGTGACGCCCGGCGTCGATCCCCCGAGGGCGCTGAAGGCCCGCGACGCGGCCGCGAGGCTGCTGGAGTCGACCCCCGCCCTCGGCCCCTGCATGGCCGCGGAGAGGGTCGAGGCGGCCGCCAAGGCCCTCGGGAAGTCCGACGGGGCGTGGGGCGACGGGCCCGAGAAGGAGGCGTTCGAGGCCGCCGGCAAGGCGCTGGAGGCCGCGTCGGAGGCCGCGTCGGGACGCCCGTCCACGCCGTCCGTGGCCGTCTGGCTGCGGAGCGGCTCCAAGGAGCAGGACGGCAGCGACGTGTACGCCAAGGCGGGCTACCTGCCCCTGTGGATGCACGAGGAGAAGGCCCACGTGGTGGCCGAGTCGTTCCTCCCGTGCGGCGCCCCGGGCACGCCGGAGCACGGCATGCCGGGCATGGGGGCGATGGGGTCGCCGGACGCGACCCTGGCGGACCTCGCGGCCGCGTACGGCTCCCAGGAGACCGTCATGGCCCTCGCCGAGGCGGGGCTGGAGCCCCTCATCGCCGTCAGGGACGGCCGCGGCGAGCGCCCGACCTTCGCCCCGCTGGCGGGATTCGAGGCGGGCACCGAGGAGAGGCTGTCCTGGCAGTAGTCCCCGCGGGAAACCCAAGGAAAGCGCGGGGTTTCCCGAGTGGTCCGGATAGAATGCCGCAAGGAGGTGATTGACATGACAAGGATCGTTGCCGTCACGCTGCTGGCGCTGCTGGCCGCGGGCACGGCCCCCGCCCTGGCCGCCCCGACGCCCGCCGACAGGCCCGTGCTGCTGGCGGACGCCCAGGCGTTCGAGTCCCAGGGGGTGCCGTCGCCGATCTCCCAGTGGGAGGTCTCGGAGAACAGGCGGGAGCTGGCGAGCGCCGTGTCCGCCGAGAAGTTCCTGGACGGGGCGTCCGCCGCCGCCGCCGCCTGGGTGTTCCTGTGCCTCGTCTTCTGAGGCGGGGGTTGGAGAGAGGCGCCCCGTGCGTATAATGGGGCGCGGAGAAATGGACCCGTGAAGAAACATACGGGAGGTCTGAGATGGGAAGGTTCCTCACACTGACGCTCGCGCTCGCCCTGGCGGCAACGCTCTCCGCCGGGTGCGCGCAGTCCGCGAAGATTGCCCAGGTGTCCTTCGACAGGGGGATGGAGGTCCAGCGGGACGTCCGCGAGGCCCTGTTCACGAAGGGGTGGGGCATGACGCGCATCGCCGGCCACGAGGCGAACAGCAAGGCCGTGGCCGAGGCGAAGGTGGACCTGCTCCGGGCGCAGCTCGACGGCACGTTCACCCCCGAGAAGAGCGAGGAGATACTGGACGGGCTGGCCCAGCGGATCGCCAACAACGAGCCGCCGGTCTCCAAGAGCTTCGCGTGGCTGTCGTTCCTGATGGTGCAGGGCGAGAGGGCCGACGCGATGCTGGGCAACGTCGACTACTACCTGGAGTCCCAGAGGCCGATCTGGTCGCAGGTGTCCGAGCAGGTGCCGGGCACGCTGGAGGACGCCAAGCAGGCTTACGAGAACTGGAAGGACGTCATCGGCCCGGTGTGGGACGCGGTGAAGGGGCTGTTCCCGTCCGACCAGCCGGCGGGGCCCGCCCCGGAGCCCGAGCCGGCCGAGCTGTTCAAGAGGTGACGCGGCGAAAGGCCGCGACGGAGAGGAGGGGCCGCCCCGGAGGGGCGGCCCTTTTCGTTTCCGGGCGACAGGTTTCTCTCACCACCACTAGAATCCGTCATGGGAAAGCGCGGGAAAAAGAAAGGCGACCAGGGTGTGCCCGAATATAGCTGGTCGACGAGGGCCGCACCCCCCAGGACCACCACCCCGCCCCCACAAGAGGCCCTGATTGACGCCGAGAAGCCCGAGGCGGTCTGGCGGGGCAACAAGCTGGTGGTCGTGTTCCCGGACGGCCGCGAGGTGTCCACCGACATAGCCAAGACCCAGTCCGACCTCGCAGGCCAGTCCCGCGGCACGCCGATGCCGGTGAGGGTCGGCAACCAGAGCCTGTGGGGGGACATACGCTGGACGCTCCTGTCGTGCAACCCCGCCGAGGTGATGGTGGCCGGTTCGGTCGTCATGGGCATCGCGTCGACGAAGTACAGCGCCGTGGCCTTCGAGATGACCTGCGACACGAGCAGCGGCGATCCCGTGCTCCTCTCCGGCGTCGAGGAGGAAGAGGAGGACGAGGACTACTACGACGAGGACCGGAACGGACGCGGGGCATTCTCCCTCTCGAACGACATGCGGACGGCGCGGGGCATCAGGTGCCAGGTCAAGGAGCAGGCGGGCCTCGCCTTCGCGGCGGTGACCGTGCCGTCGGACCGGGAGTGCGCGATATACGCCTGGATGCTCACGAGCGCGGACCGGAGGTGGAGGTGGGGGCTGGCGGGCTACGTCAAGTTCGTGCTGCCCGTCGACTTCACCGCCAGCCTGATAGACTCCGTGTTCGTCGAGAGGGGCATGCTGGTCGTGCGGCAGCCCGGCAAGCGCGACCTCAGGTTCGAGTTGGACTCGCCGGCCGTGACACCCGCCGGCGACGGCGTCCGGTGGACATACGGCAGCGAGGCCTGGGCGGCGTGCGGACCCGGCGAGGACCAGACGTCGCTGGCGTCGAGGATGGACAGGACGCTGACGATACTGTGCCAGCCGACGGACCTCCCGGGACTCGCCGACGAGTGGCGGTCCGCGGGGCTCGCGGCCGCCAGGGCCAAGTGCGAGCGGGAGGGCATGTGCCCGGTCTACATCGAGGTCAGGCGGGACACGGTCTCGCCCGGGCTCTCGTCGCTGCTCGGCGCCGTGGTCGCCGACAGGGTGCTCCTCATACTGAACATCACGGAGCCGCCCGACCAGGCGTGGCTCGGCGGGAGCCGGGTCATGCAGGAGGAGCTGTACGACTTCATGCGCAGCGTCAGGGACATCTCGTCGAGGGTCCCGGAGACGGAGTTCCAGTGCGTCCTGCTGGCAAGCCCGCAGGTGTCCGAGGCCGTGCACGGGCTCATGTGCGACTACCACACCGTCCGCGTATGCGGCCCGTACTCCGAGATGCCCGACCGCGCCGTCCTGTCGCACCTGGTGTCCGGCGTGCCCGAGCTGGAGTCCGGCGGGGCCGAGCTGCTGGAGCCGTACCGCGCCCTCAGGGACCACTGCCGCGAGAAGTGGGAGGAGTCCTTCGAGGAGGCGGACGCCGACCCGGAGAACTCCGGCACGCCGTTCCTCCTGCCGGCCTCCCAGGCGCAGCGGATATTGCAGTCGGCCGTGCGTGCCGGCGGCGACCTCGTGCAGCAGGTGGTCTCGGAGCTGTCGAAGTCCGGGTCGGGCTCGCGCGAGATGCCCGAGGATATGAGGCGGAGGCTGTCCGAGCTGCCGCTGCTGCTCAGGGAGAGCGGCGGCGAGGTGCTCTACGGGCAGGACGAGGCCATCTGGTCGACCCAGAGGCACTTGCAGGCGCACCTGCTCAGGTCGAGCGAGGGCAAGCCCACGTTCACCTTCTACGTCGGCGTGAACGGCCTGGGCAAGACGACGCTCGCCATCGGCTCCATACGCGCCCTCGGCGGCGTCCTGGAGGAGGTGAACTGTTCGTCGCTCGACAACACCTACGGGTACGGCGAGCGCGCCGGGTCCACAATTCTCGGCAAGAAGATAGCGGCGCTCCGGGCGTCCCCCAACCCGCTGAAGGCGCTGCTCCTCGACGAGGTGGACAAGAACATCGACATCCTGAAGGCGCTCATCAAGCTCGCGGACAGCGACGCCTCGGCGTCCCGCGGCGTGCTGGACCACCCGCTCGCCGGGATATTCGTGTTCATAACGCTGAACGTGGTGCCCGACTGCAAGGAGCACGCCAAGTTCGTCGAGGAGGACGACCCGCACGCGAAGATGGAGAGGCTGCGGGACCTCATCGTGGCCTCGGTCAAGAACGTCGGCGACCCCAAGGTAATCCACGCCATCGTGAGCAGGCTGGTGCCGTACACCATCGTCTTCAACGAGTTGAACGCCGAAGGCGACAGCGGGAGGAGGCACCTGCTCAGCCTGGCCGAGGACGAGGGCCGCGGGTTCGCGAGGGAGTACGGGCTTAGGGTGGTGCTCGACGACGACGCGCTCGAGGGGCTCGTAAGCAGATCGTCCGCGTACGGCGTGGGTGGCTTCCGCAGTGTGAGGACGTTCATGCGGAGGGAGATCGAGTCCGCGATCGGCGACATGCAGGCCAGGGGCGACTGGAAGAGGGACGTCACGCTCGTCCTCCGGGACGCAGGGACGCACCTTTCGGCGGCCTCGGCTGAGGAAGGGGACACCGTCCTCTACGCCATCGCGGTGACCCGGTACAAGCGGCTGGCGGAGGCCCTGAGGGCGTCGGCCGGCCGGGCGCTCGGCGCGGCCAAGATGAGGAAGGATAGGCTTGCCCTCGACCAGCGGGCCGCGCTGGCGTCGGCGCTTGGGCACCTGACGTCGCGGCCGCTGTTCTCGATCGACGGCGGCGAGGCTAGGTTCGCGGACGACGGCATCGACCTAATCGATGCAGGCGGGGGGGACAAGGAGCGGGCGAGGTCGCTCAAGGCGTCCTTGGCGGAGCTGCGGAGGAAGGTCGCACACCACACGAGGGCCCTGCTCGACGCCTCCACGCCGCAGTCGGTGGACGTGGCCGTGCAGGACACGCTGGCCGAGGCCGGCAGGTTCTTCAGGCTCTCGCTGCGCGAGGACCTCTCGGACCTGTCAGCCGCGGCTCCACGGTGGGCGCGGGCGGCGTGGGAGTCGCATATCGAGTCCGAGAAGAAGTCGCGGTCCAGGGCCGACTCCGTGAAGGAGGCGTTCCGCGAGCTCTCCGGCGAGTGGGGCCGCCTGACCGAGGAGCAGGAGGACTCGCTGAGCGATGTGCGCAAGTTCCCGGAACTGAGGGCCGCGGCGGCGAAGAGGGCGGCCGAAATCTCGTCGGGATCCGCTGAGAGGGCGGAGAGGTTCTCGCTCGATGCGAGGGAGCTTGACATGATAGGCTCCATGGTCATGGACGGCCGGGACGAGGCGGCCGTGCTCAAGGAGTTCGAGTTGGACGCTGGCCGGACATACGAGCCGCCGCCCATGTCGACGCACCTGCTCGCTGGCGTGGCGATGGCCTTCCTGCTGGACAGGCTTGTCCGGGAGATGCTCCGCAGCGACTACACCCTTGCGGACAAGAAACAGGCGGAGGAGAGGTTCAGGAGGACCTGATCCGCGACACCAAGTTCGTCGTGGACCAGTCGCCGGCTTTGGGGAAGAAGGCGACCCGACCCCCGGCTTCCTCCACCTCGGACTGTCCTGTCACCCGCCCCTGCCACTCGGGCGAGTTCACGAGCACATCCGGGGCCAGTTCGGCATACAGCGAGGCGAGATCGGACTGGGTGTAGTGCCCGACCGCATCCACGGGATCCAGGGCGGCCACCAGCTCCGCCCTGTCGCGGAGCGGGACGAAGGGTCTTCCGGGCTTGGACGCCGACACGCTGGCGTCGTCCGGCAGGAGGACCACCAGCCTGTCGGCCTGCGACGCGGCCCAGCGGAGCATGCGGAGGTGCCCTACATGCAGGATGTCGAAGCAGCCGTCCGTGGCCGCGACCCGCAGCCCGTCGCGCTGCCATTTGCGTATCCTGCCCCACGGAAGCCCGAATCTTTCGTCCGGCATAATATGCCCTCCGCGCGATTCTATCGCCGTATTATGATGTTTCAACGTGACGGCGATTCGCGGATTCGGAGGTCGACATGGGAGAGAACGCCAAAAGAATCGCGTCTAGGATAGTCGCGTGGAACCTGCCGCCCGGAATGAGGCCCGGCGACGAGTCGCCGCCCGAGCCGGACTGGTATGACGCGTCCGCCCAGGAGGTCTACGAGGAGGCCGATCCGGAGAGGCTTGACGCCGCCGTGAGAGAGGCCATCGCCGAGGACGCTTACGAGGAGCTGACGGCCGGCCAGATCGAGGAGTTGGCCGCCGGGGACTACTATGCCCCGGTTTCTGCGGACGTCGGTTGGGACGGCGCCACCCTGCACTTCGAGCGGAAGAAGGAGACCGACATCTCTGGTGCGCCCGAGTTGTTCTCCGTGCACATCGACAACCCATTTCTATGAAATCGGCGGCCTCTGGCCGCGGGGGACGACCACCATGTTCGAGATAGTACACCTGAGCGATATCCACATAGGGCACTCGGAGAAGGCGGAGGCCAGCGCGTCTGCGCTGGCCAAATATATCACGGGCAGGTTCCCTGAAGGCACAGTCGTGGTCATCACAGGTGACCTGGTGCATACTGGCGCCGCCAGCGAGTACGAAAGGCTTGCTGCGACACTGCTCAACCCGCTCCGGGAGAAGTTCACCGTGCTGACGGTGCCGGGGAACCACGATTACTGCGCCGACTGGTTCGGCAGCAGGTTCTCAGAGGAGTCGGCCGGACTGTATCACGGACTCGGGTATGGCCCGTTCCCCTGTGTGCATACGGTCCCCGGCGAGGACACGGTCCTGATAGGGTTGGACTCGGCAGATCCGGACGACAGGGTCTGGTTCTCCGGCGGACTCGCGGATAGGCGGCAGGTGTCTCGTCTGAAGGAAATCCTTACCGAGCACGCCAGTAAGCTGAAAATCGTCTATTTCCACCACCACCCCTTCTGCATCCGTCTGATGATGATCATGTGGGGCGGATCCGGCCTGCTGAAGGCCATGGCCTCGCACGGCGCAGACGTGGCGCTTTTCGGACATAGGCATTGGAGTCAGGTCTTCAGGGACACGCGCGGCGTGCCGCTGATGCTTGCCTCGCGCAAATCCACCAGCCCCCGCTGGTTCAGCGGGAAACTGTCCTTCAGGGTGCTTGAGGTGGGCAAGGGGGAGATGAAAGGGTTCCGCTCCGAGGAGTTCAGGCCCTGATTCTAACTGTCCTACTTGAGTGTGCCTAGGACACACTCAAGTAGGACAGTTGGGTCCTGATTTTGTTTTTGTACGTCGGGTAGGCCGGTAGGCCGTTATGGTTTGGTCGGGCGGCAATCTGGCGGGCTGGAGGTCCAAAAAGCCGTATGGGGGCAAGGAGTTCCTGCTCCGGCTCGAAGGCCAGCCCAGATGGTGGGCGTTGCGGGAGGTAGTCGGGTCCAGCGAGCCAGAGGAACGCGAGGCCGTGTCGCCGCCCGGCTGGTCCGGCACGGTGGAGCAGATGAAGGATCACGGGGAGATAGACAACCCGTGGGCGCTCGCCTGGTGGATGAAGGGGAAGGGCTACAAGCCCCACCACAAGGAGAAGAAGCGGAAGAAGGGGGAGGGCGACATGTTCCGAGTGGATGCGAAGATGATTGGCGAGATCGTGGACGAGATTGTCACGGCCAAGAGGCCCAAGAAGGAGACCAGGGGCACCTGCGTGTTCCAGTCCGACTCCTCGATGGTCACCGACGGAAAGGATCACTTCCCGATCAACAGCCTCGCCCAGGCAAGGAACGCGCTCGCCCGCGTCATGCAGTACGACACCGCACCGTCGTGGTACAAGGGCAGCCTGAAGGGGCTGCAATCCGCCGTGCGCAGAGGGGTGTACAAGGCGTACCCGGGACTCAAGCAACGCAAGAAGGAGCGCGAAGACTAGCCTTTCCGGGCTCTCGTGACGGCGGCGGCGTAAATCGCCGCCGTTGTTTTTTGTTTTCCGGCTATCGGAGGAGTTCATGCGGAAACCCGGACACGACGGAAGGAGCACCGGACTCCCGGCGCGGGCGTCCAATTTCGCCATAGCCGGAACAGCGTGGCCTCAGCCCGGCGGCACGGGTTCTCCGGTCCACCTGACATACGGATTCATCAACTACACGAACGACTTGTCGCCGTTCAGGCAGCGGACGGCGGTCGAGGCTGCCTTGGCTCACTGGGCCGCCGCCGCGCCCATCCACTTCACCGAGGTCGAAGATAGCGGTCTGCCGTGGGACGACCCGGCAGCCTTCGTGCCGGACATAAGGATAGGCTGGTTCACTGGTGACCATGGCGACGGGAACGACTTCGACGGGGAGGATGGGATCATAGCCCACGCCTTCTACCCGCCCCCGAACGGCGCCACCGCCGCCGGCGATGTGCATTTCGACGACGCCGAGACATGGTCCGACTCTCCGGGCGACGGCGTTTTCAACATCACTGAGGTGGCAACCCACGAGATCGGGCACGCGCTGGGACTGGCCCACGAGCTGGAGGCCCCGTCGGTAATGCAGCCGTACTACACCGGAGAGTTCGTCGGGCTGTATCCGGACGACATAGACGGCATACGTGCCCTTTACGGACAGGGCTCCGGCAGCGTGGCATCGGGACCCTTCCCTGGTCCGTTCGACCAGAGCGGGGACTGGCGTGTGGGCACTTCCGAGCTGCTGGCATACGCCTTGGCGTATGTGAACGACGAACCTTGGCCCGCCCACGGGGACATCCCGCCCGCCGACTTCGTCCTCCGCGCGGGGGCAATCTGGGTGGCCCGAGGCGACGGCGGGTACGCCGACATCGGTGGCGTGAAGCCGCTCAACTGGGTCTCGGCCCAACCCCCCGCTCCGCCACTGTCCATCGACGACTAGAATCCACCGTGAAGACCATCAGCCTCTTTTCCAGCTACGGTTTGGGCGATCTCGGATTGCGTTCCGCTGGCGCCGACATCGTGCTCATGGCGGAACTGCTTGAGGAGAGATGCCGACATCTCCGCCGGAACTTCCCAGAGGCCGAGGTGATCCCCGGATGTTTGGAGGAGAACTGGCAAGGCGTGGTCGCCGCAGCGGAATCAGCCCTCCGGGGGCATCCCCTCGGTCTTCTTGTGGCCACCCCGCCGTGCCAAGGCATGTCCACCAACGGCGCCGGCAAGATAGCGCGGGCGGTGGAGAAGGGCGAAAGGCCCAAGCTGGACCCTAGGAATCGTCTGATAGTCCCGGCGCTGGAGATCGCAAAGCGGCTGAGGCCGCAGTGGATCGTGTTCGAGAATGTCGTGCAGATGAAGAACACGCTGATAGCCGCAGGCGAACATGGGGCGGTTCGCAAGATCACGGACATCGTGGCGGAGGAGCTGGGGGCACACGGGTACACCGGAGGATGGGCCGAGGTGGATTTCTCCCGCCACGGGGTGCCGCAGGATCGACAGAGACTGATAACGGTGTTCGGACTGGGCGGCCCACACGACATAGCTTCGCTACTGCCGCCGCCCCAAGGCGATCCTGTCACGCTCAGGCAAGCCATCGGGCATCTCGAAACGCTCGACGCCAAGTCGAAGCTGTCCGGGCGGGACCCTTTGCACCGCGTCAAGAGAATGAACGATGACCATTACTGGTGGGTCAGCAATATCGGCAACCCGGGCGGCACGGCATACGACAACCAGTGCGAGCGATGCGACTGGGAAAGCCCAACCAAGGCCGGCAAACAGGACGAGACATGCCCGGCGTACTGCGGCGGATGCGGCGCCCTGCTCCCGCGGCCGACGGCCCCCGTCAGGAAGGGCGCGGACAGGAGGCGGATAATCCGAGGCTTCAGGACCGCCTACAAACGAATGGAGTGGGATCGTCCGGCGCCGACCGTCACGATGAACCTCATGACGCCGTCGTCCGACAACAAGCTGCACCCGGAGCAGAACAGGACCCTCTCGCCCGCCGAGGCGGCGATAATCCAGACCGTGAGCGGGCTTCCCGGCAGGTACCCGGGACACGCCTACGATTGGGGGTCCTCCCCCTCCGACCGGGAGCTGTGCGACGCCTTGGGCGAGGCCGTCCCTCCCCTTTTTTTCGAGAGGCTTGCCCGCCGACTCTCAAGCATACCGTACCGTACCGCCACCGCTTGACATCACCCGCCGGCGGCGTATAAATGACAGAGCCGCCGTGTCGGCGGTGAGACGGCAGCGCGAGCAGCGCGGACAAATTGTGGGAGGAAAAAGCAGTGGATGAGATCGCCAAGCGAGCGGGACTCATCGCGTTCTCGATCGTAGTGGTCCTCGGGCTGTATTTCGGACAGTCCATGTTCTACACGGTCGCGGCCGATGAGGAAGGGGTCGTACAGCGCTTTGGCAAGTACGACAGGACGACGGGTCCGGGACTGCATTTCAAGCTTCCCGCGCTCGTGGAGAGCGTGACGAAAGTGCCCGTCAGGGCGGTGCAGACGATGGAGTTCGGTTTCGCTACAGTGTCCGCCGGCAAGAGGACGGAGTACCGCGAGCCGACAAGGGACGACCAGGTAATGGCCAGGATGCTCACGGGCGACCTCAGCCTGGCGCATGTGGAGTGGACGGTGCTCTACAGGATTTACGATGCCAAGGCGTACCTCTTCCACATCGGGGGCGAGGGCAGGGCACAGGGGGACAACGTGCGTAGCGTAATCCACGACGTCGCCGAGAACATCATGCGAAGGAACGTGGGCGACATCAGCATCGACGAGGCCATCACGACGGGCCGCGAGAAAATCGGCACCGCCGGCAAGTCCGAGATGCAGGCAAAACTCGACAGTCTGGGCGCCGGCGTGATGATTGTAAGAGTGGATGTGCAACAGTCGCAGCCGCCCGACAAGGTGGTGTCCGCGTGGGACAAGGTGAACGAGGCCCGCCAGATCAAGGAACGGATCATCAACGAGGCCAAGGGCGAGAGGAACGAAGTGGTCCCCGCCGCCCGCGGCGAGAAGAAGCGGGCAATCCGCGAGGCGGAAGGTTATGCCAAGCGAGTCGTCGAGACGGCGGCAGGCAAGGCGGAGGCCTTCCTGGCCCAGGCGGCAGAATATCAGGCCGATCCCGACTCCATGCGGACTCGTATCTACATCGAGACGATGCAGGAGGTGCTGGGCGACGCGGACATCACGGTCATCGACACGTCCGTCGGCAGGAACGCACTGCCGCTCATCGACCTGAACGGCGGCGGAAATCCGTTCCAGAAGACCCGGAAGGGGGGTGAGTAAGGTGAAGAGACTTATCACACTTATCGTACTGTTGTTGATCGGGTTCATCGGCGCCGCCGCGGCGTACACGGTGGACGAGACCGAGCAGGTCGTAATCACCCGCTTCGGCAAGCCGATCAGGTCCGTGCAGGACTCGGGCCTGCACTTCAAGCTCCCGATCTTCGACACGGCTGTCAGCTTCGAGAAGAGGCTGCTCCCGTGGGATGGCGATCCGGAGAACATGCCTACCCAGGACAAGAAGCGAATCTACGCCGACACCTTCGCGCTCTGGCGAATCGTGGATCCGATGCTGTACTACCAGTCGGTCCGTACGCTCCAGGGCGGGCAGAAGAAGCTCGACGACCTCGTCGATCCGGCCGTGCGCGACATCGTGACGAGGCACAACCTCATCGAGGTGGTTCGCAGCACGGACAAGCCGCTGGTGTTCTCCGACGAGGCAATCAGTGCCGAGAACGAGGCTCGCCGTATGCGGGTCATGACCGGTCGCGACGGCCTTGAGGCCGAGATTCTCGCGGCGGTTCGGTCCCGCGGGCTCAGCGAGTTCGGCATGGAGGTCGCGTATGTTGGGTTCAAGCGCGTCAACTATGTCGGCAGCGTTCGCGAGAAGGTCTACGACCGGATGAAGGCCGAGCGCGAGAGGATCGCCAAGCTGCTGGTCTCCGAGGCCGAGGAGCAGGCGAACATCATCCGCGGCGACAAGGAGTTCGAGCTGGAGGAGATCCAAGCTGTTCAGAACCGCGAGGTCGCCAAGATCAAAGGGCAGGCCGACGCGCAAGCTATGCGCATCTGGCGAGAGGCCATCGCGCAGGCGCCGGAGTTCTACTCCTTCATGCGTACGATGGAGGCGCTCCGGGAGATACCGCCCGGCTCGAAGATGGTGTTGACGACGGATAGCGAGTTCCTGAAGCCGCTGGTCGGCGACATCGGCGACTGATGGAGCACGTCGGCACGTCGGAGGGGTCCCGGCCCCTCCGCCGTGCCTTTTTCCACCGAATGGAGAGCCAGAATGCACGCATACCTCCACAGAGGCATGGTCGTACTCGCGGAAGGCCCGTGCCGCCCCGCCCGGCAGAGAGAGCTGTTTTCTTCGCTTCGCCGGCATCTGAGGTGGCACCGCAAACAGGGCATGGGACTCGCGGAGGCCAAACGGGCGGCCCAAGTCTCGGTGAACCATCAGCATATGCCAAGCAAGCGCGCGGCGCAGCGGCTTGTGGACGAAGCGATCGAAGCCGTGAGGGAGAGCTATCCGGGGCTCGCGAGATTCCTGGTTGCGGACTGGAGGCAGGGCCATAGGCGGGAAAGGGGCAATGTGGTATTGCTCAGCTTCTGGATGGATTCCCCCCGGAAATCGAGGCAGAGGAAATGAGAAAGCGAATCGACAATCCGAGGCGCGGCTGTGGGCACCTGAAAGAGAACGCCCTCTACCTGCGCGCGGACACGCATCCCGACGGGACGCTTCCCGCCTTCGTCATCATAAGCCCGCCGATGCCGTTCATGGAGAAGCATTTCCGCGGGTGGAAACCCTTCCAGGGGACCTCGTTCTGTTTGGCCGGAGCCGCCCCCCCGACATGCCTCGAAGGCGACAAGAGTTCTGCCCTAGTGCCCCACGTCTCCCGGAAGTTCGCCACCGATCCGGTGCGGGACATCGAAGCGTTCCTGTACCGCCTAGCGGCCAAGGGGCTTCCGCAGGATCTCGGGCACGCCGATGTGGCGTGGGCGCCGGACTTGCTCATGTGGGTTGGCAAGGACTACTACACAGTCGGTTCCTTTATCGAGGAGGCGAGGGCGCACGGCGTGAACAAGAGGATACCGTCCACTGGCGAGCCCCCGCTCATCGTGCCCGGAGTGACGCGACTTTTCCTGGCGCATCCGGACGCTGGCCCCGGGGTGTTCGGATACTCGTACCTCACCCGCGCGATTTACACAACCGGGCCGAAGCCGACGCCCAAGTGGGTGGACGACTTGGCGTCCAGGGGCAGGGTAGACATATGCGATATCGGCCCGGAGTACGACCCGTCGCAGGAGACCCCGCTTTTGGACGGTTTGGAGGGCTAAAGGATGAGGCAGTTCCTGGTTATCGACAGCAGCACGGGTCAGGAGCAGAAGGTAGCCGATACCCGCGGGATATCGCATGGAATCTTTCAGGGGGTACCCGCGTTCGATGACCATCGCCATCGCCTGATCTCGGTGCCCGGCTGCACGTACAGCGAGACCGCGCTTCTCGAATGGGTCGATGGACTTCTGGGTACAGCGGGTGTCAAGCGGGAGGGCGATCCCGAGGCGCCCGGGCAAGAGGCCATGCTAACTGTCCTACTTGAGTGTGTTCGGTTATAGGCCCGGATAGAATGAGGGGTGATCTTCATAGCCCTCGACCCGAACAGGCGGCAGTCCGAGTACTTCTCGCGCGCCGCCGGGACGGCCCGGTTCGCGTGGAACAGCGCCCTGGCGATGTGGAACGAGGAGTACCGGGCGAACGGGAAGGC
>Ga0180432_10003172_pt1 | contig 23791 bp, 19 predicted proteins | sample SS_ome_10_FD_132414 | JGI IMG/M metagenome (GOLD analysis project Ga0180432, IMG submission 132414) | Hypersaline lake sediment archaeal communities from the Salton Sea, California, USA - SS_1_MS_2 metaG | ecosystem: Environmental > Aquatic > Non-marine Saline and Alkaline > Hypersaline >... | reverse complement strand
CTTCATCGTACCTGCGCCTTCTTATATTGGGGACTGAGCCACAAGGGCAAACCCCGAGCTTTGGGGACCTTGCCCAAACCCAGCTTGCGCCCCGTGGGGCTGCGGGAGGGAGGTTCCTGCGCAAACTATTTTCTAGCAGTAGTTTATGGGAATGCATGCCGGTTGGGACCCGCTTGGCACGCCCATTGCTCGAATTCAAGGCAGATTCAGACGCGGGAGCGAGCCTGGCGAGGGAGAGCGTTGGGAGAGCGTTGCCTGGATGTCACTGCCGGACCCCGGGGGCCTGACGGGGGGAGGCCCACCGGGGAGGCGGTTGCGACAGGAGGGGCAGCCTGACCGTTCCCAAGTTCGAGGGGGCTCCGTACCGGGGAGATGGCGGAGCCTCCTCACTTTTTTACCCCACCACTGCTTTTCAGACGACCAAGCTAACCCCATAGCCTGCGACGATGTCCAACGGGGGGCGTGCCGTGCCTGCGGGCCGTCCGCCCGAGCCCGGAAACGCTCGCGAAAGGAGACGGCCAGTGGCTGGTTGTTTCATCTCCATCGTGCTGGTGGTGTTCCCGGCGGCTCCGCAGCCGCCGATGCCGGAGACCGGCAGGCCGCTTCAGGCCGTTGGTGTGGGCCGCCCTCCGCCGCACATGACCGGGGTGCGAGCCCGTTTGATGGCCCGTCGTGCGGCGGAGGTCGTGGCCGTTCGGGAGCTGAGCCGGCGGTGGGCGGCCAGCGACGGTGCCCCGCGCTGCGGGGAGTGTCTGGCCCGACGGCGAACGCGCGTCTGTGGGTTCCGATATGTGTCCGCCCGGGAGTTGGCGGACGGTCGGGTGGTCGTCACCGTGGAGACGGTCGAACCGGCTGCCGGGCGGCCTGCCCCGCATCGCTCCGTTCAGTCCGGCTCCGCCCGGCCGCCGTCGGGCTCCGCCCCGAACGTGCGAAGCCAGCGCTCGGCTTCGTCCGGCGAAACCGTCTCGGGCTTCTCGGGAGGTTCCGGTGGCGGCGGCGCCGGTTTGAGCGGGCGGGCGGTGAGTTCCGAGGCGAAGTCCTCCGAGCGGATGCATTGAGCTCCGCGGTAGCAGGTGGCGTGTCGAACGGCTCGGTCCGTGGTGATCACCGTCAGGGACCCGGGGTCCGGGCAGCGGGCGATCTTCTCCTCGATGGCCGCATCGGCCGTACGCGGTCCCGCGAACTCAACCGCCACCTGCGGCGACTCCATCTGCCGAACCAGCCCTTTCCTCGGCGTGGTGCCGTCGAAGATGATGGTCAGCGAGACGCCCTGCAGGCGAGCCCACGCATCGACCAGCTGGCAGAGGGTGACCCGTCCGATCGGGCGGCAGGGTCCGTGGTGGTGGGTGGCGTGCAGCAGGTTGTTCCCGTCGATGAGGTACTGCACCACCGCTCTCCGCGAGGTCCGTTGACGGCAGAGGGCCCGCATGGCCGGGTCCCATCCTAGCTCCTCGCGTCCGGTGGCACCAACCGCCCGCCCGGCTGCCCCTTGCCGGAAACGTCAACGCCCACCCGCGGTCGGCCGCGAGGGCCTTCCACGGGTGGGCGTTGTTGTTCATCGTTCGAGGGGCCGCAGATCGGCCCTGGTGCCGGCCGCCTACGGGCAGCCCGGCAGGACCGTCCCGAACCGCGGCTTGATGGCCGAGGCGTCGAGCGAGGTGATCATGCCGTCGCCGTTGAGGTCGTAGCGGAAGTTGCTGCCGTCGGTACTCTGGCCGAAGCGGGGCTTGACGGCCGAGTAGTCCACCGAGTTGACGTTGAGGTTGCGGTCGACATCGGCCTGGAGCGTGGCCACGGCGAAATCGCCGAGGACCCCACCCGAGAAGCTGAGCGTGCAGCAGTCGTTGGACGGCAGGGCCGGATCGAAGTTGACCGTGACCAGATCGCTGCCGTCCGCCACCGGGGTGATGGTGCCGCCGTAGCTGCCGGCGTCACAGCTCACGTCGACTGCGAAGGCCGAGACGGTGCCCGAGACATCGAACTCCAGGGTGCTGATGCCGGCCAGTCGGGGTTCGACGTTGTCACCGGGCGTGTCGCCGCCGGAGCCCAGGTCGAGGCAGAACTCGCCGGCGTCACTGTGCGTGACACAACTGCGGGCGGCGAGAATCTCGGCCCCGATGGGACCCTCGGTGACCGCCACGTCGTCCACGAACCAGTCGTCGGTGCCCGAACTCGAGGAGATCGACCGGAACTTGATGCGGAAGGCGGCGTGCAGGGCGTCGGCCGGAAGATTGATGGCCACGTGCTCGAAGCCGTCGTACATCGGCGGTTCCCCGCCGAGCTGCCGGTCGAGTTCGACCCACTCCATGCTGCTGGCGAAGTACTCGACGACCAGGTCCTCACCAACCTCCGGCGGGTTGCCGCCGCCGCCGCGCTGATACCAGTACTCGAGGCTGGCGGCGTCGAGATCGCTGGTGTCGATGTAGCCGCTGCGAATCTCGTCGCCACCCGTGGTGCTCTGCCCGTCCAGGTTGAGGGCGTAGGGCGGGCTGGGCGGGTTGATGCCGTCGTCGTCGACCTTGGCGTCCTGGATGTACAGCCAGGTGTAGCGGTCGAGCTCGGTGTCGGCGAACTCGTCGGTGAAGGGGGGCTCCTCGGCGTCGAGGCGAACGGCATTGAAGGCGTTGACGAAGCCCCAGCCGAAGTAGATATCCCAGCCGGGGGCGCCCATCTCCCGGCAGGTGTTCTCCAGGAGGGTCTGGGTCTCGAAGGCGTTGAGGGTGCTGTCCACGGACAGAATCAGAGCGGCCACGCCCGCGGCGTAGGGCGACGCGTAGGAGGTGCCCTGTCCCCAGTCGTAGTCGCCGGCGCCGTAGCCGTCGCCCCCGGTCCGATCGGTGAGGAGGATATCCTCGCCCGGAGCACAGAGGCCCAGCTCATCCCCCCAGCAACTGAAGGTGGCCTTGCCACCGCCCTGGTTCAGGGCACCCACCGCGATCACCGTCGGGAGGCTGGCGGGGTAGCCGATGGTGGCCACGCCCTCGTTGCCCGAGGACGAGAAGTGCACCATGCCGGCCTTCTGCGTTTCGGCGAGCTTGGTGGTGATGCTGCTGTCCGGGCCGAAGGCGCTGCTGGTGTTGGTGATGCGATAGCCGTGGCCGTTGGAGTAGTTCAGGGCGCTGACGTAGGACGAGGGGTAGAAGGTCATGCCGGTGCAGTTGTTGGTGTAGACCTTGGCGGCGAAGACGGGGCACAGCGGCGAGATGCCCACGATGCCCAGCTCGTTGTCGATGGTGGCCGACGCGTTGCCGGCGACCGTCGTGCCGTGGTCGTCACACCCGGCTACCGGATCGCCGCCCGAGCCGCTGCCGGTGAAGTCCCATCCGGGGATCTGGGTGATGTCGGGGTGGTCCTGCTCGACGCCGTCGTCCAGGATCACGACCACGATCGACTCGTCACCCTTGCTGATGTCCCAGGCCTGCGGGGCGTCCATATCCTTGTTGGTGGGCTGGTGCAGACCCCAGAGATAGCTGAAGAAGGGATCGTTGGGGAAGTAATAGTGCGGCCGGACGCTCATCAGCTTGTCGGACTCGGCGAACTTGACCTCCGGCATGGTGGCCAGGGAGTTGAGCAGCTCGAGCACCTTGAAGCCGTCGCGCAGGTCACACCGGATGCGGTACACGCCCTTCATGTCCGCCCAGTCGCGGTCCAGGATGGTGCCGGGCACGGTGGTGGCCAGGATGGCTTCGGCCTGCTCGGGGGTGACGGTCTCCTCGAAGCCGATGTGCAGGTGTTCGGTGATCATCAGGGGATCGCCGGCGGTATCGAGGAAGTAGGGCGATACGAAGGCGAAGTTGCCGGAAGCGGCTAGGTCGGCCACGAGCCGCTGCACGCCGGCCTCGCTGCGGGCCTCGTCCGGTGTCCGGGCGACGTAAGTCCCGTCGAGCCCGTAGGGCTGCACCTCCTCCGCCGCGATCCCGAAACGGGTCAGGCGGTCGGCGACCGAGGCCAGCGGGGCGGGCGAGGTCGAGTCCGCCTCGAACACGGCGATGAACCCGGTGTCGAGCTCGAGCGGAATCGGTTCATCGAAATAGGAGTAATAGTAGGAGGGCGGTGTCTGGCTCTCTGCTGCCGCGAACTGGGCCCCCGCGAGCACGGCGGCGCCGGCCAGCAGAACGGCGCACACCCTGGCACCATGTGAAGTCATTCCAAACTCCTTCGTTCTCTGATTGGCCAATGCGATCACATCCCCCGGGGCGGGTTTGACCGGATCACCTGCCTGCCGCCCTGGCCGGCGCCACGCTCCCCTCCGAAGCGCCTCGTTCACCAGCTACACCACCGCTACGCCCGCGCGGCGGGCGTCACGCGACGTGCTGGTCAACTCCACACGCCCCGTCGATCCGGGGCGCTGCGGACTTCACCCCTGTGTGAACCTCATTGTGACAGTTTTGCACAAATGCCTCAAGCACCTTGTTGGCGGAAAACGCGTGGTGTAACTCCCGGGTGATATGGTGTGCCGCCGGGGTGAACTGCGAGCGGAAATATTCCGACCCTGCGCGTCATGGGCCGAGCGGGCCGGGCCTGAGGTCCTAATCCGCTGGTTCAGCGCCGTTTACGTCTTGTGCGCCGGGGTCTCTTCTCCCAGGCCGGGGTACGGGCGTCCTTGATGCGGTACGCCAGCCAGCCGGCCCCCAGGACGGTCAGCATGCTGCCCAGCATGCCCAGCATGAGCAGGAAGGTCGGCAGGGTGATCAGGGGTTCCTGCCGGGCGGCGTCGGGGCTGGTGTCCTGGGGAGCGGCGTGTACGGAGAGGACGAACAGCACGATGGCCGCGATCAAACAGACCAGGGTGGCGGCGGCGATTTTCCAGATGGGCCAGCGTTGTCGGTGTGAGGTCATGGGATCTCCGTAGGTCGTGACCGGGGCACCACTCGCGCCCGGGCTCAGGCGACGAGCCAGGCGGCCAGCAGGTTCACCGCCGCCTTGAGGTCCGCCCGGTGCACCGCTTCGGTCACCGTGTGAATGTACCGCGTGGGCACCGAGAGGGTGATCGTCCGGCGACCGGCGCCCGCCCGCTGCACGGTGGCCGCGTCCGTGCCACCCAGGGGCAACACCTCGAGCTGGTGTTTGATCTTCTTCTTCTCGGCCAGATTGACGAACTCGTCCACCAGCTCCCGGTGGCTGATGGAGGCCGCGTCCATCACCTTGATGGCCACGCCCTGGCCCAGGCGGGTGACCGCCTCGTCCTCCGCGACGCCGGGCGTGTCGCAGGCCAGCGTGGTGTCCAGGGCGATGCCCACGTCGGGCTCGATGCCGAACGCTCCCGGGCCGGCGCCGCGGCAGCCCACCTCCTCCTGCACGGTGGCCACGAAGAAGATCTCGCAGGCCGATCGCCCGCCGACCTTCCGCAGAGCGTTGATGGCCACCCAGGAGGCCACCCGGTTGTCCAGGGCCTTCCCGGTGGCCACCTGGCCGATGACCTCCAGGGGTTGGATCAGGGTCACGGGGTCCCCGATGCGCACCAACTTGCTGACCTCGCTCCTGGCCCGGAACAGGTCGACGAAGAACTCGCCGACCTTGTAGACCTTCCTTCTGTCCTCCTCGGTGAGCAGGTGGATGGGCCGGCCGGCCGGGTTGAGCACGCCCAGCAGGTCGCGCCGCCCCTGGACCAGGACCCGCCGGGCGAAGAGGTTCCGGGTGTCGAAGCCGCCGGCCGGGTTGAGCCGCAGACGCCCTTCCTTGTCGATGAACTTGACGTAGAATCCGATCTCATCGATGTGGCAGGCCAGCATGACGCGGCGGGCCTGGCGTCCGGCGGCGGGCTTCCTGCCGGGTTTCCTGCGGCAGATCAGGTTGCCCATGCCGTCGACCCGGTGGTCGTCGAAGAGATCCCGGGTTCGCTCGATGATGAGTTCCCGGACCCGCTCTTCCCGGCCGGGCACCCCCGGCGTCTCGGTCAGCTCCTTGAGGAAGTCCATGTCGCGTGTCTCCAGGGCGGTGACCGGCAGGGGCCTGCCCGGCGGGTCGCCGCATCAGGGGTCTCGCGTGAAGCGGGTGCCATTCTAGACGCCCGCCCGCCGGTGTCGCAACGTGGGGACAGCCGGCTCGGCGGGCGGGTGCCGGCGCCCGCCGCCGTTTCGGGGGTCGGGGGCCGGATTACGCCGGGGATTCTGACCGGCTCAGCCGGCGGCCACCGTCTAACCGAGTGACGATGTCCATGGCGTTGTCAGCCGAGTTCGAGGCGGACCTTCAGGTGATCGCGGCCATCCGGGCAGGAGACCGCGACGCTTTCAGGAGGTTCATGCGCCGCAACTCCCGCTGGGTCCGCGGCGTCCTCTTCGGCGTGCTGGGCGAGAGCGACCGGCTGGACGACGTCGCCCAGCAGGTCTGGCAGTCCGTGTGGAAGCGGATCCCGGACCTGCGGGAGGATGCCCAGTGGCGGACCTGGCTCTACCGGCTGGCCCGCAACGCGGCGATCGACGCCGGGCGGGAACAGAGCCGGCTGAGACGGCTGTCCGACGCCCTGGCTGATCAAAGGCCCCGGGCGGCGGTGGCTTCTCCGGTCGGGGAGCTGGTCGCCCGGGAGACCCATGGCCGGGTGATGGAGGCCATCCGGTCGCTGCCGGCGCTCTACCGCGAACCCTTCGTGCTGCGGCACGTCAACGGGTGGAGCTACCGGGAGATCGGCGAAACGATGAACCTGCCGCCGGCCACGGTGGAGACGCGGCTGGTGCGGGCCCGACGCCTGCTTCGCGAGGCGCTTGCTGACACGGTGTGAGCCAGAGATGTCCGGAGTTGACGAACACATCGAACGGTTGATTGTCCGCCGGCTGGACGGGGAGCTGAGCGAACCGGAGGCGGCGGAGCTCGATCGTGAGCTGCTGCGTTCGCCGGAGGCCCGGCGGCTGCTGGAGGAGTATCAGCGGATTGACGCCGCGGCCGCCGAGGCGCTGGCGGCCGCCTGCAGGCCGGAGGCGGCGCCCCTGCCGCCGGTTTTGCCCGGCGGGGGCCGGGCCGCAGTCCGGCAGCGCTGGCTGCAGTGGGTGGTCCCGCTGGCCGCGGCCGCCGCGGTGGCCATGGCCGTCGTGCTGGTCGCCCCACGCCAGGGGCGGGTGGTTCCGGTGGCCGGACCAGCCGAGCCGCCGCGGCAGGTGGCCCGCCCGGTCGTTCGCCCGCAGTTCACCGCACACGGCGACGGCGGGGTCTACCGCGGAGGACTCGGCGGACGCGACGTCGATCGCACCATCAACCAGAACCTGCTGTTCATCGTGGGGCAGGACGGAAGTGTCTACGTCATCGATCAGCAGCGCATCCGCACGGCGCTCCAGCCGGACGGTGCCGGGGGCACGCGGCGGGTACGCGGGGATCTGTAGGGAGTCTGGGCCGTTCTGCATGACGGCAGGCGGCATGAAAAGGAAACCAAATGATGAGCACATTGCTGATGAAACCGACGGGAGTGGGGGTGTGTCTGCTGGTTACCGCCCTGATCGTTCCGGCTGCCCGGGGGATCGACGAGCCGGGGGAGGCCGCGGCGAATGTAATGGTGGTGATCGGCAGCCAGACGGACGCCGAGGCCGGAGGTGCGCCGACCTTCGCGATCTCCGAAGACGGCCAGGGCGGCACGGTGGTCCTCCGGAAGGTCGTCGCGGCCGAGGGAGATGACGCCACCGGCACCGGTCTGGTGCTGGGCGGCGGTCCACAGATCGTGAAACTCGTGTCCGAGGGTGCCCCGCACGACCCGTCTCGGGGTTGGCTGGGTGTGACCCTGGACGAGGTGAACCCGGTGCTGGCCGCTCAGCTCGGTCTGGATGACGCTGGTGCGGTGGTTCTCAACGTGGCCGACGGCAGTCCCGCGGAGGATGCCGGCGTGGAGCGCTACGACGTCATCCTGGCGATCGACGGCGAAACCTTCGGCAAGTCCGTGGAGGCCCTGGCCAAACGCATCGGGGAGGCCGGTGCCGGCGGCACGGTGGCGCTGACCATCATCCGGGCCGGCCAGCCGCGGACCCTGAACGTGACCCTCGCCTCGCGCCCGGAAGGCAAGGGGCTCGCCTGGCTGTATCGCCACGGCCTGCCGCCGGCGATCACCGAGCGTCTCAGCACGCGGGGGATGTTCATGGGCCTGGATGAGGACGGCAACCTGGTGCTCGAGGATCTCGAGGATCTCACCGACCTGGAGGACCTGCCCGACGTGATCCGCGGCATGATTCCCCGCCTGGACGACATCACCACCCAGGTCTGGGTGGACGCGGACGAGGCGACCGCTACCCAGCACATCACCGTGCAGGTGGATCGGGACGGCGAATCCCTCGAGATCGAGCAGCAGGACGGCGGGGAGATCGTGGTTCGCCGGGCGACCGTCCGGGATGACGGCATCGAGGAGAGCACGGAGCAGGTCTACCCGAGTGCCGAGGAGCTGGAGGCGGCCGATCCGGAGGCCTACGAGCTGTACGCCCGTATCGGCAAACACCAGGCCATCGATCTTCACGGCGTGGTCCCCGGCCAGCAGGGTGTGTTCCAGCTCAAGCTGCGCGACCTGCTCGATCAGCGGGAGGAGCGGGTCAAGGTCGACGTGGAGGCCAGTATCGAGCGGGCCCGCGAGGCCTTCGAGAAGGCCAGGCAGGCGCTGGAGGCCGGCAAGGGCGCCGGAGGGTTCGGCGTCCCGGCCCCCCGGTTCGCCTGGAAGTCCGCCGAGGCCGAGGTGACCCACAGCTTCGACGTGGACGCCGACGGGCGGATCGAAATCCGTCTGCGCAAGGGAGACTCCGAGGTGATCATGCGCTACGACGGGGTCGACGATCTGGAGCGGCGCAACCCGGAGCTGTACGTGAAGTTCGCCGACGTGATCGCGTCGGCGGTGGAAGAGTGACCAGCGGCCTTCACGGCCATTCGGGCGGCGCCGCCGGCTGACCATGCTGCAGGAGTCCCGGTTTGTCCTGGCCGGGGCTCCTGCCTGTTGTTGGTCAGGGACCGCGGCGCGGGCGGCCGAAGCGCAGGGCCAGCAGGCCCGTCACGGCGAGTGGCAGGAAGAGGGCGGTTCCGCTTCCGCAACTCTCCGGATCGATGAGCGACTCATCCAGGTCGTCCTGGGTCAGCACACCGCCGTCACCCGGTCCGGGACACGTCGTCCACACACCCTCCGCGGGGGCACAGAACGCACCCTCGGTCTCCCCGTCCACCACGACGGCGCCGTCAACGGTTTCGGAGACGAACTCCGTGGGCGGTACGCCGCTCAGGGCGGCTTGGCCGATCTCCAGGTTGATCAGCCGCCGGCCCTCCTCGGCCTCGAAGCTCAGCGTGAAGTCCGCGGTCTCCTCGGAGGAGCTGACCGACTCCTGCGGGTTGCTGATCTGGCTGCCCAGCACGCCGACGTTGTCTTCGTGAAAGCGCACGTACTCCATGGTCAGCGGGTCGCCGCCCTCGCCGTCGGTGGGCGTGTTCTCCGCCCAGAGGCGGGCCAGCCGGCCCTGCTCGTCGATCTCGAGGATGAACGCCTCCAGGCGGTAGCTCTCGGTATCGATGCCGCTGTGACCCACGGTGACACGCCAGCAGCCCGTCAGGGCCTCGACACCGGCCAGCGGGCGGTCGCCGTCGCCCGGATCCGGGGCCGGCTCGGGCTCGGGTTCCGGTTCGGCCTCCGGCAGATCCTGAACGGCGAGGCAGGCGCCGTCCGCCTGGCACAGCGGTAGATCCGAGGGGCAGTCCGCGGCCACCCGGCAGCGGGGCACACATTGTCCGGCGTCGCAGAGCATGCCCGGCGGGCAGTCATCGGCGTGCCCGCAGCCGCAGGCCGGGTCGTCCCAGAGCCGAGCCGCCAGGTCCGTCGTTGCGGTTTCCAGCAGGGTGATGACCCCGTCGACCGCGCGGGTCATCTGGGTCTCGAGCGTGGTGCAGAACTCGCCCGGTTGATCCGCCAGGCAGGCAGACATCAGGTCGGTCTGGATCTGGCGGCTCAGCCGACGGGCACAACACAGGGTCTGCAACTGAACCTGCCAGGCCTCGTCACCGGCCAGGCAGCCGGCCAGGGGATGGCTCGCGGCCCGCGAGCCGTGGTAGGTGGAGAAGCCCCGGGCCTGCAGGGTATCGATGACGATCTGTTCGGCGAGATTCGCGCCGCAGGCTTCGAGGTCGGTGGTGCCGGTGGAGGAGACCTCCGCGGCCGGCGGGCTTCCCCTGCCCCTGGCTGTCCGCGGCGGAGTCATGCCGGCGCGATCGGGCCCGGCTGCCAACACGAGCGTGTCGCCCTGGCGGACCTGGTAGCTCAGCGTGCCCTCGGCGCTGTACGACGCCTCGATCTGCCGGCTGCCCAGGGCGATTCGCGTGGGGCGCTGCCGGTCATCGAGCACCGCGGACACCGGGCCCGGGCCGGTTGCCAGCGCCAGTTCAGTGAGCAGCGCCGACCGGTCGCCGCGAGCCGCGCAGCCCTTGAATTCCACCGATCCCGGTGTGTCCGGCTCGCCGAGGACGACCAGCGTGTCCGAGTCTTGGGGAAAGGTGACCACTGCGCCGGAGGACGTGGTTTTCGAACCGGCGTCCGGCGCGGCCGACTCGTACGCCTGCGTGTTGGCCGTGTCGTTGGCGTCCGGCGGATCGGGTGACGCGTCCTGGTAGCGGATGTCGTTGTCGGGCGGTTCGGGGGCGACGGACATGCAGCCGCCCGGCAGCCACACGCCGGCGGCGAAGCCGATCAGCCCCCGGCGGACGGTTCGTGTGTGCCTCACGCCATCGATCTCCTGTGTCGGCTGGCCGGCACCGGCCGGCGCGGGCGTTCTGGGCGGCGGCCGGCGCCAGCAGGTTCATCGGACGACCGCTCGGCCCATTCCAGCGCGGGGCTCGCCCCGCCGGCCCGCAGTTCTTATCGGGCGGCCACCAGAGCGTTGGTCCGACTCAGGAAGATGTGGCAGGACCCGTCCTCGTAGAGGTCCAGCCATTCCGGGTCCCCGCGCAGCCGTTCGATCAGGCGGTGGTCGTGATCCGGACGGAGGAAGAGGGCCGCGGGGCGGTCGCGCCGCAGCACCTCCCGATACCGGTCCGTGCCCAGGGCGGCGGCGACGTACGTTCTCCAGGCATCGCGGTCGTGGCGGTAGATCCGCCCGTCGATGGCCACCTGCCAGTGCGGCGATCCGGCGAAGAGCAGGGGGCCGCTCCATTCGCGGTAGTTGTAGATGCGGCCCGCGCCGAGGGTCCGGCGCAGCCGTTCCACGCCGGCCAGGGGGAACTGCGGATCGAACCGGCTGCGCAGTGCTTCCGGCAGCCAACTCAGGGACGGCCGCACCCAGGGACTGAAAGCAACCAGCAGGGCCAGAGCGGCGACCGCGGCGAGCCGCACCCGGCGGAGCCCGGGGCCGGAGAGCGGTTGCTCGGGGGGCGTGCGCAGGGGCGCCGGCCCGCCCCGGTGGAGCAGCAGCGCCACCGTGGGGGCCGAGAAGATCGCCCAGAAGACGACCATCCGCGTCCAGTGAACCGCGGCGGCCGTGAGGAGCAGCAGCGGCAGCAGCTCGCGCCAGGGGAGGCGTACACGGCAGCGCAGCCAGAGGGCGGTCGCCAGGGCGAGCGTGAGCCAGAAGCCGCAGGTGGCGTCGAGCATCCGGTAGGCCGGCTGCCATTCGCCGATGCCCAGCCAGCGGGAGAGGTCCGCGTTGCGGGCCCCGATCGAGAGGATCCCGAGACCCGTGGGCGTGCAGAACAGCACCGGCAGAGCTACGCCCGCGGTCAGCGCCGGGCGGAGCCACCGCCGCCGGCGGTGCGTTCGGCCCCAGCGCTCGTCCGCAAAGTCACCCGCCGCCCGGGCCGCGAGCACGCCGATGGCCACCAGCACCGACGGGTGGGTGTTCTGCCAGAGCAGCAGGAGGGGCGGCACCACCGTCCAGTAACGCTCCGGTGACAGATCCGTGTCCGCCAGCACCAGCAGCAGCGAGAACGCCAGGAAGGCGAAGGTCTGCGGGCGTTCGCTCAGGTTGCTCGTGCAGGCCACCAGCAGCAGGGCGAAGGCCCCCACCAGGGCACCGGTGCCGGCGCGGAAGCGGCGCATGCGTCTCCAGACCAGTGCCAGGGCGGCGGCATAGGCGGCCACGTGCAGGGCCTGCACGCCCGGCCAGCCGGCCACCCGGTGGGCGCCGGCGAACAACACCTGGCCCAGCCAGCCGACCCAGCTCATCGGCTCGCCGCAGTGCCGATAACAGAGCGGCTCGGTGAAGCTGAAGCCTTCCGCGAGAATCATCCGCCCGAGTCGCACCTGCCAGAAGATGTCCACGTCCTCGATGGGCCGGGCCAGCAGCAGCAGGGCGGCCGCCAGCACCGCGAAACCGGCCGCGACCCGACCCTGGGTGAGCGGATGCCGGGGAGCAGTGTCGAGTCCGATCATGGTTTCGTCCCTGCGCCGGGCGGCGGCGACGTTCTCTGTATCGGATGCCGGGCGGATGGTGCTGTGTCGGGTCTGCGGAATCCGGCACCGGCCCCGGTTTGACGTGAAGAGGCGGCCGGGACCGGCCGATGGGCACGGCAGCGCCATGACGACGCCTGCGAAGCAACTGATATCGCCCGGTGGTCCGGTAACCCCCAACCGGGGCTCCCTGCGCCGATTCGCCACGCCCGGTCTGGCGGATGCCATCTTCCTGGTGGTGCTGCTGCGGGTGGTGCAGATGGGAGCCACGGACCTGTTCAACGACCCGGGCACCGGCTGGCACCTGCGCACCGGCCTGGAGGTCCTGGCCACCGGCGAGGTGCCCGCCGCCGACGCCTACAGCGCCACCTGCGGGTCACAGCCCTGGGTTGCGACCCAGTGGCTGGGTGATGTGATTCTGGCACTCGGGTACGTTCTGGGGGGGTACACCCTGGTGGCGATGGGAACGGCGGTGCTGCTGGCCGGCCTGTTTCGCTGGCTGTACCGGGCGCAGGTCTCCTGCGGGGGTTGGCCGGTCGTGGCGGCCCTGGTGACCCTGGCGGCCGCGTGTGCCGCCTCGATCCACTTTCTCGCCCGCCCGCTGCTGGCCACCTTTGTCGGCGTGCCGCTCTGCTTCTGGTGGGCGACGAGCTACGCCCGCGGCCAGGCGGGGCCGGTTCGCGTCTGGCTGCTGGCCCCCCTGGCGGTCGTGTGGTGCAACATTCATCCCGGCGTGCTGGGGGGAGTGGCCACGGTGGTGTTGTGCGGGAGCGGCCTGCTGACCCAGGCGATTCTCACCCGGTCCGCTGCCCACCGCCGACAGCGGATCAGCCGCGCTTTCCTGCTGCTGTTCGTCGGCGCGGTCATGGGCATGACCACGTTGCTCAACCCTTACGGCGTGCACTGGCACGCCTGGATCAGCAGGCTGATGGGCACCAGCGTCCTGAGCCGCTACGTCAGCGAGTGGAAACCGCTGCACTGGGCCGACGCCGCGGCGCTGGTGGGCGCCGCGCTCGCCCTCCTCGCGATCGGGACGGCGGTGGTCCGCCGCCGGGGATTCACGATCGCCGAGGGGCTGGTTGTATCGTTCTGGCTGTTCCAGGCGGCCCAGAGCGCCCGGCACCTGCCGCTGATGGTGTTGATTGTGGGGCTGCAACTGGGCCGCGTTCTGGCGGGCATCCGCACGGATTCACCGCGGCTGCTGGCCCTCGGGCGGCGGATTCCCCTGTTCTCGCCGGGTATTCGCGATGCGGAGTTGCGCAGCGCAGGCGGGCTGGTCAGCACTGCCGGAGTGGCGGTGCTGCTGGCCCTGGTCGGGGCCGGTGTCACCCTGCCCGCCCTGGGCCTGGGGAACGCCGGGCCGCCCGAGCAGCGCTACTCGCCCGGGGCCCTGGCCTACCTGCGCCACCACGGCCCGCAGGGCCGGTTCTTCAACGATCTCAACTACGGCGGGACGCTGATCCGCGACGTGCCGGGGTTGCCCGTGTTCGTGGACGACCGTTTCGGCCTGTACGGCGAGGAGTTCATCGAGCACTACTGCCGGGCCGTGCTGGAGCCGGACCGGCACGCCGCCCGGCTGCTGGATCGCTGGCAGATCGAGACCGTGCTGGTCGGCAGCAAGCTGCCCCTCTGCGGCTGGCTGGCCGACCAGCCCGACTGGACGCCGCGCTACCAGGACGGGGCCGCGGCGATCTACGCCCGCCTCCCGGAAAGGCAGGAGCACACGCCGTGAGCGAAGACGTCCGCACGAGCACGTCGTTGGGCCGCCGCCCGGTGGCGGAGTCGGAGCCGGGGCCGCGGCCGGGCGGCTTCGAGCTGAGCGTCATCATCCCCACCTACAACGAGGCGGGGAACATCGCCGAGCTGCTCCGCCGCATCGCCCGCGTGGTCACCGAGCGGTCCATCGGCTGCGAGGTGCTGGTGATGGACGACGCCTCGCCGGACGGCACGGCCGAGACGGCCCGGGGCGTGGATGTCCCCATCGTGGTTCGGGTGGTCGAACGCACCGGCGAGCGAGGTCTGAGCCCGGCGGTGATCGAGGGGCTGGCCCTGGCCCGCGGCAGGCACGTGCTGGTCATGGACGCGGACCTCCAGCATCCGCCCGAGTCGCTGCCGGACCTCCTGGCCGCCGTGCGGCGGGGGGCGGACTTCGTGATCGGCTCGCGCTACGTGCCCGGCGGCAGGTCGCAGGAGTTCGGGTTCTACCGGCAGCTCAACAGCCGGGCGGCCACGGCCCTGGCGGCGCCGCTGGTGGGCCGCCGCGTGCGGGACCCCATGGCGGGCTTCTTCTGCTTCCGCCGCGACCTGGCGGAGGGCACCCGGCTCAGCGCCGTGGGCTACAAGATCGGGCTGGAGATCCTGGTCAAGTGCCGACCCCGCAGCGTCGTGGAGGTGCCCATCACCTTCGGCTCCCGCCTGGCGGGCGACAGCAAGATGGACCTCTCCCAGCAACTGGACTACCTGCGCCATCTGCGCCGTCTGTACCTCTGGCGCTGGCCCGGGGCGGCCCGCTTCGCCCTGTTCTGCGCGGTGGGCGCCACGGGGATGGTCGTGGACCTGGCGCTGATGACCGTCCTGGTTCTTCTCGGCGCCGCTTTCCCCCTGGCCCGGGTGCTGAGCATTCTGACCGCCATGCTCTCGAACTTCGCCCTCAACCGGGCGATCACCTTCCCGGAGGCGGCGCCCGGCCGGAGCCGGGCGCAGCTGGCCCGTTTCGTGGCGGTCTGCTCGCTGGGGCTGGGCATCAACTGGACGGTGTCCAACACCCTCTTCGTCCTGCTGCCCGGGCTGCGGGGCTACTACCAGCTCTACTGCGTGGCGGGCATCGTGGCCGCCACGGCCAGCAACTACATCCTCAGCAAGTACATCGCCTTCCAGGTGCCGGATCCTGGCACTCGTTCGTCCGGCGCGGCGGTCCGATAGCCCCGCGGGGGGCTTCTTTGGATTTCACCGTCTTTTTGACAACTTCGCGTTGCCCGGCGGCCGGCTGTTTCGTACGTTGAATCTGACGCCCGTGCCGGCGTCAGCATGGAGTCGGCGGTCCGGCGAACACGGGGCCGGCCGCCGGCAACGGGGACTGCGGGCCGCAGAGCCTTGGGGGAGCGACCGGCGAATCCTGCGGCCCCCGCACCTGACCACACTCCGGCCGACGGATGCGGCCGGCACCGCTCGTGACCCTCGGAGGTTCGGGCCGTACGCAAGTGGCGCGGGACTCACGGACGAGACCGACGCGGTTCGCAGCTTCGTGGGCCACGAACAGGGCCCGCCATCCCAAGGAGAGTGTTATGCAGGCGTTTCTTGATCGGGCAAAGCAGTTCCTCAAGTCGGAAGATGGTCCTACGGCGACCGAGTACGCCGTGATGCTCGCCCTGATCATCGTGGTGGCCATCGGTGCGATTACCGCCCTGGGCACCAAGGTAAGTGCCGTCTTCTCCGGCGTCGAGAGCGACGTCGGCGCCGCCACCGGCTACTAACCGGGCCGGGGGTGTCAGCCCCGGGCGTTTCACCAGCATGAAAGGCCGGGAGAAGAGATAGTCCGAAGCGAGGGGATGGGCCTCATCCGGCAGGGTGAGCGCCCATCCTCTTGTACGGGCTTCGCGCCGGGCGGCGGGCTGCCGACACCTCCTCGCAGCGTTCTTCGGGACTAGACACGGCTTCCAGCGGTAAGGGGAACCTCTCATGGATTCGTTCTGGGTTGTCACCTGTGCCATCCTGGTGCCCGGTGTTCTCTGGGCCTCCTGGATCGATTACTCCCAGCGCCGCGTACCCAACTGGCTGAACGCGGCCCTGATCGTGCTCGGCTTCGTCGTGCAGGGCTGGTTCTTCGGGCTGCCGGGGATCTGGGCCGGCCTGGGCGGCCTGGCGGTGGGCTTCGGCGTGCTGATCATCCCCTGGCTGATGCACGGCATGGGGGCGGGCGACGTCAAGCTGATGGCCGCCATCGGCGTGTGGTTCGGGCCCTGGATGACCCTGGTGTCCTTCGCCGTCGGGGCGATGGTGGGCGGGGTGATCGCGGTGATCATGATCCTGGCGGGCGGCAAGCTGGCCAGCGCCTGCCGCAACCTGGGCGTGATCATGGTCAAGTGCAGCGGCCGGGACACGTTGTTCAGTGATTTCGGGTCGGCTCACAGCTTCGGCTCGAGCTCGGCCCTTCTGCCGTACGGCGTTCCGTTGACCATCGGATCGCTGATCGTGCTGAGTGGACAGGTGTTCCAATGGTGGGTGGTGTGAGATGAAACGGCTCATGCGGCTTGATCGGTCAGAGGTGAACAGGCAGCGGCGGCGGGCGGCGGCGGTGGTGGAGTTCGCCGTGATTTCTCCGGTGCTGCTGGCCATCCTGTTCGGGATCATCGAGTACGGCTACGTGTTCATGGTGCGGCAGACACTGGCCCACGCGGCCCGGGAGGCCTGCCGGGTGGCGGTGTTGCAGACCACCGACGAGCCCTACGACGAGGTGGTCGCCCGGGCGGACGAGGTCATGCAGGCCGCCGGGCTGAGCGGACACACGGTCGGCATGATCCACGCCACGGCCGATAACAACTGGACCGAGTCGGTCAGCGTGGCCATGGACCGGGCCGAGATCTCGCTGGTGGGGGGCTTTTTCGGGGAACTCAGCGGTGAGGTGGTCGGCACCTGCTCCATGCGCAAAGAAGGTGTCGGGGCGGCGACCGAGTAACAGGGCCGGGGCGGCCCTCCCCCGGGGAGGGCCCGCCGGTGTGGCCGTAGGCTGCAAGGTTCGTGAATTCGCCCCGGCGCGCCCGATCGCGGCGCTCGCCGGGCGGTGCCATGTCCGGATCGGGCGTCTGGGTTTTTTCAAACCCATAGGTCCGATACGGGCCGGAAGCATCCGATATACGGGTGGTCTCGGCCCGGCTGGTCGGACGGCTTGCCGCAGCCTCGGGTGACTAGGGGACACGGCGCCGGGCTTCCCACGCAGAGCGTGGCCCGACGCCCCGGAGCCAAAGGAAGTGCAGGCATGAAAAGCAAGGCCATCATCCCGCTGTTGTTGGGTGTCGTCGTCGGCCTCGTGGCCATCAAGTTCCTGGTGGACACGCTGCAACGGGCCAAGGGGGCCCCGCCCGAGATGATCGCCACGGTGGTGGCCCGGACGGACGTGCCGGCCAGCGCCGAGATCACCGCGGACATGGTCGCCCTGGTCCAGACCCCCCAGACGCCACTGATCCCCGAGGGGGCCTTCAGCAGCGTCGAGGGGCTGGTTGGACGGGTGGCTTCCAAGGCCATCCCCCAGGGCGCCGTGATCGGCGCGGCGAGCCTGGCCCCGCCCGGCACTCCGTCCGGCCTGACCGAACGCATCGAGGAAGGGTACCGGGCGGTGTCGGTGAAGATCGACGAGGTGTCCGGCGTGGCCGGGCAGATCATCCCGGGATCCTTCGTCGATGTCATCGTGGTTATGAGGATCAGCCGCGGGCGGACCACCGAGACCATCAGCCGAATCATTCTCCAGCGGATCAAGGTCCTGGCCGTCGGCCAGAATCTGGGCTCCCCCAGCGAGACGGGCGGCGGGCCGCAGAAACTGGCCAAGTCGGTCACCCTCCTGGTTCGCGATCTCGACGTGCCCAAACTCCACTTGGCCCAGACGCAGGGCAAGGTCACCCTGGCCATGCGCGGTTCGGATGATCGCCTCGCGGCAGAGGATGGCCACGCCAGCACCGACGACTGGGTCAATCCCGAGGATCCCGGCGGCGAGGCCCAGCCCGCCCCGGATCCCGCGCCTCCCGTCACGCCGGCCGACCGGGTGTTCACCGCTCTGGGGGCCGCCGCCGAACCCGTGGAGATCGAGCAGCCCTTCGCGGTGACCGTCTTCAACGGGCCGCTCCGGGCCGACGGAACCGCCGGGGTGCAGCAGGTCATCTACAAGAATCGCCGCTCCATGGAAGTGGTCAACGTGGGAGCAGGCCGTAGCGGGGAGGGACGCGCCGAGAGCCCCGACGCCGCCGAGAGCATCCTGCGCGACTCGCGGCGCGGTGGCCCGGAGCAGCAGGATCGTTACCCCGACCGCGCCGCCGGCGGGTCGGCCTGGATCAGACAGCCTCAGGACAGGGAGATACCGGAGGAATGACAACGCAGCCTGCCGATCAAGCGCATGCGGTTGCCCGGCGGACAGCGCTCCGCTCGGGGTGGATTACACGGAAGGACCGGGCCGTCACGGCGCTGGCCGTTGCGGCGGCCCTGCTGCCGGCCGCGGCCCTGCGCGGGCAGCTCCCGGAGGAACGCGACGCCGCGGGGCCCACGCCCTACTCGGCGACGGTCCGCGATCTGAACGAGGGCGCCCAGCAGATCCGCGTGTCGCTGAATCACAGCGTGCTGATCGAGACGTCGAAGCCGTCCGAGCGGGTCCAGGCGATTGATCCCAGCATCATCTTCGTGCAGTCCGTCTCCCCGACGCAGATTCTGGTCACCGGAACCGGCACGGGGAGCTCGCAGGTCCTGGTCTGGTCGGAAGAGGGCGAGCAGCAGATCTTCCAGGTGACCGTCGAGCTGGACCTCGCGGCCCTCAACGCCGCCCTAGCCACCGTGGATCCGCTCTCGGAGGTGCGGGCGGTACCGCTGATGGGCAACATCGTGCTGGTCGGCACGGCCAGCGGCGCCGACATGGCTCAACGCATGCTGGAGGTCGCCGAGCTGTTCGTGCCCGAGACCGGTGCGGGAGGCCAGGCTGCGGTCCGCAACCACATGATGGTCGCCGGTGAACAGCAGGTCCTGCTGCGCTGCACCGTGGCCGAGATCGCCCGCAGCGCCGCCCGGCAGTTGGGCATCAACGGCTTCCTGGCCGGCGAGAACTTCCAGGACGGCTTCGTGGTCAACCAGCTCGGGGGTGTCAACCCCATCAACATCGGGGCCCAGACCGCCGCGGACATCCGCCAGAACATGCTCTTCGGCACCGACGGCATCCCGCTCTCCTCGACGGTGCCGCTGTCGCTGGGTTTCCCCCGGGTGCAGATGCAACTGTTCATCAAGGCCCTGGCCGACAACTCGCTGCTGCGGGTGCTGGCCGAGCCCAACCTGGTGGCGGTCAGCGGTGAAACCGCCTCCTTCCTGGTCGGCGGGGAGTTTCCCATCCCCGTGCCCCAGGGGGTGGACCAGATCACCATCGAGTTCCGCGAGTTCGGTGCCCGCCTCAACTTCACCCCCGTGGTGCGACAGAACGACCGCATCCGCATGCACATCGCCCCGGAGGTCAGCGAGCTGGACTTCTCCACGGCGGTGCAGGTGAGCGGCTTCAGCGTGCCGGGGCTCACGCAGCGACGGATGGAGAGCACCGTCGAAGTGGGCAACGGACAGACGCTGGCCATCGCCGGCCTGCTCAGCGACGAGGTCCGCGGGGTGGCCAGCCGGGTGCCCGGACTGGGCGACGTGCCCGTGCTGGGGTCGCTGTTCAGGAGCGTGGAGTACAGGCGCAGCGTGACCGAACTGGTCATCCTGGTGACGCCGGAGGTGGTCTCGCCGATGAACCCCAGGCAGGTGCCCAAGGTTCCCGGCGAGGACCACGTCAGTCCCAGCGACTTCGAGGTGTACGCCCTGGGGATGGTGGAGGGGCGGCCGGCCGGGCCGGGCCCTGCCGCGGGCGGGACGCCTCCGGTGGCGGTCGCCGGGCAGAGCCGCCAGGACGCTTCCCTGGCGGGGGCCTCGCCCGAGGTGATGAACCTGCACGGACCCTGGGGACACGCAGGGGAGTCAGATTACTGATCGACCGGTCGGATGTTGTCCGGGCGCAGCGTCGCGATGATGCCCGCCGGCTGACACTCGATCTTCTGGTGGTGGACCGGGCCGGAGCCCGGTCCCCGGCAGGCCGAAACATGGGAGGGTGAAAGCCATGATCCACGAGAACGGAATGCAGGGCTCCAGACGGCGACGCGGAGCGGTGGCGGTGCAGGTTGCGGTCATGCTGACCGTGCTGGTCGGCTTCGCGGCGCTGACCGTAGACGTGGGGGCCATCTACAACGCCAAGGCGGAGCTGCAGCGCACGGCCGATTCAGCGGCTCTGGCCGCAGCGGGCATGCTCGGGGAGTACGGCGCGGTGAACCCGCTGGAGGCGGCCCGCGACGTGGCCGTCGAGTTCGCCAACACCAACACCGTCTGGGGTCGGTCCATGCTGATCCACCGCGACGACGACGTGACCCTCGGCCGGGCCGACTACGACAGCGAGCAGAACCGCTACACCTTCACGCCCACCCAGACCCTGCCCGACGCGGTCCGGGTCCGCGTCCGCATGACCAACGACTCGCTCAACGGCCCCCTGGCGCTCATGTTCGCCGGTATTTTCGGGAGCCATACCACCGACCTGAGCGCCGAGGCCATCGCCATGATGGTGCCGCGGGACATCGCCATCGTGGCCGACCTCTCCGGCTCGATGAACGACGACTGCGAGCTGCGCAACGTCCACAACCACCAGATCTGCCTGTTCGACGTCTGGGCCGGACTGCCCCTGGAGACCGGCAAGGCCGGCATCTTGAACGGGCCCGACCCGCTCGAACCCGGTGATCCCGGCGCCGGCGATCTGCACCCGGCCACGGGCCCGGGGCTGCCCGCCCACTACGGCGGCAACCCCAACCCCTTCAACGAGCCCTTCGACGACTCCGAGGACCACGGGCCCCGCTGGGGCTGGATGACCACCTGGGGCACCGACCTGATCCCGGGCAGCTACGATCCCGTGGCCGACACCGGGCTCTACTACATCCGCCGCTACTACAACACCACCGGCTCCGAGATCGAGCAGAACCTCATCGAGGCCGGCTACTCCGCGGACGAGCGCGACGCCATCCTGAGCAGCGCCAACGATTCCTCCACCACCTACTACCGCAACCGGGTCAAGGTCATGCTCGGCCTGGCCGGCTGGCACAGCGGCAAGTCGGGAGGCAAGTACAGCAGCGGCTCCGGCAACGGCAACGACATCGTGGGCAGCGGCGAGCTGGTGCAGACGGTCGACTATCCCTTCAGCGGCGGTTCCTGGGACAACTACATCGACTACGTCAAGGGCAACAGCTCGATGACCAGCGGGGACAGCGACCTGAAGTACCGCTTCGGCATCAAGACCTACGTCAACTACCTGCTGGAACGCAAGCCCCAGCACAACCAGACGGCGGAACTCTCTCTCACCCCGGCCCAGCCGGTCCACGCCGTCAAGGAGGCGGTGGAGCACATGGTCGAGGTGATCGACGATCTCGACAACATCGACCAGGTCTCGCTGGAGATCTACGGCCAGACCGTGCACCACGAGCAGGACCTGACCAACCAGTACTCCGACAGCAGCGACCGGCTGATGGAGATGCAGGCCGGCTACTACGACACCTGGACCAACATGGGCGGCGGCATCGCCCAGGGTGTCGCCGAGCTGACCGGCCCGCGGGCCCGATCCGCGTCGCGCAAGATCATCATCCTGCTCACCGACGGGCAGGCCAACGTGAACGAATCCGGCGGCACCGGCGACTACTACGGCGGCAAGGCCTACGCCCTGGCCCAGGCCCAGGCGGCGGCCGATCTGGGCATCCGCATCTTCGCCGTCAGCCACGGCTACGGCGCCGACCAGAACGTCATGCAGAACATCGCCGAGATCGGCTCGGGACAGCATTTCCATGCTGAGGGCTCGATCACGGAGTACAGCGAGGAGCTGGACGAGATTTTCCAGCTGCTCGGCGGGCAGCGCCCGGTCGAGCTGATCGAATGACCACCGGGGGCTCCTCCCCGGCGGGCCGGCGGTGACGTCGGCGCCGCGGGGACCGAGCCCCTGCGCCGCCGGGGCGATCCTTGGTGTTCGGGGGTGGATCGCTGCCGGGACGCGGGTACGCCAGGGTACGCGAGCGCGTCACACGAGGGGCGGTGCCCGGAAGGGCAGAGGGACCGGCAGATGGCTTCGGCGGTGCGAGTCATCGTCTTCAACGCGGATGAGAACTTCGCTGCCGAGCTGCGCACCACCCTGCTGTCTTTTGAGGGTGTGAAGATCATCGCGGAGGTGGACGAGCCTGTCCTGCTTCCGCAGGCGGCCAAGCAGTTTCCGGCCGACGTGGTCATCGCCCACCTGGACCCGGACCCGGAAGCGGTGCTGCACCTGGCGGGGCAGGTCGCCTCGGAGCTGCCGGATCTCGGGGTCTTCGCCATCTCCGAGTCCACCGACGGTCAGCTCATCCTGGCGGCCATGCGCCTGGGCATCCGCGAGTTCCTCACCAAGCCGGTGGACACCGCGGTGCTGGGGGCGGCGCTGGAGAAGCTGACCCAGCGCAAGATCCAATCGACGGTCTCGGGCCGGCTGGTCACCGTGCTGGGGGCGGCCGGAGGTGTGGGAGCGACCTCCATCGCCACCAACCTGGCGGTGGAGCTGGCTTCCCTGGCCCCGGGGGGCGTGGCGCTGGCCGACCTGGATTTCCGCTTCGGGCAGGTGGCCACCATGCTCGACCTGGAGAGCACCTACACCATTGCCGACCTCTGCGAAACGCACGAACAGCTCGAGCCCCAGGTGATCGAGCGGGCCCTGGCCAAGCACGACAGCGGCGTGCGGGCCCTGGTGCGCCCCACGCACTTCGCCCAGGCGGAGGGCATCTCCTCGGCCCACTGCGTGGGGGTGCTCAGCGGCCTGGCCGCCATGCACGAGTACGTGGTGGTGGATGGTCCCACGCGCTTCGATCCCGGGGCCAAGGCGGTGCTCGATCTGGCGGACGACATTCTCCTGACCATGCATCTGCTGGTGCCCAGCGTCCGCAACGTCAGCCGCATGGTCGAGGGGATGCGGGAGGTGGGCTTCAACCTGGACCGCGTCAAGCTGGTCTGCAATCGGGCCGGGCGGGCGTCCGGGAATCTCACCATCGACGATGTCCGGGAAACGCTGGACATGGACGTCTTCGCGGTGCTGCCCGACGAGTGGGCGACGATGAGCGGGTCGATCAACCTGGGCGAGCCGCTGGCGGCGCATGCGCCCAAGTCCCGGATTCGGATGGCTCTGCGAGATTTGGCCGAACGACTGCATCAGCGCGACCACCAGACCGATGAAAAGGAGGCCGGACGGAAGGGCGGTCTGCTGAGCAAGATCTTCAGCGACGCCTGACCGCTGCGCCCGCGACCCGGCCGTCCCGCCGTGTGGCACGACCCGCGGAGGGTCTGTTGAGAACGCTCGCCTGCCCGACGCCCGACCGGCGATGACTGGGGGAAACGACCCGTGTTTGGAAAGAAAACGGCCACTCCGCTCGCTCGTCCGCCGGCACCGCCCAAGCCGTCCGGACCGCACCCCGCGCCCGAATCCGCCAAGGCCAAGCCCAAGAGCGCCCGGCCCGGGCAGGAGAAGCTCGATCAGTTCGCCGAGCTGAAGTCCCGGCTGCACCGCAAGCTCGTCGAGCAGCTCGACCTTACCCGCATGACCGGGGATGACGACACCCTCCGCGAGCAGGTCCGCGAGGTGGTGGTGCACCTCTGCGAGCAGGAGAACACCCTGCTCAACTACAACGAGCGGCAGCGGCTGAT
>Ga0180432_10003170_pt1 | contig 23798 bp, 11 predicted proteins | sample SS_ome_10_FD_132414 | JGI IMG/M metagenome (GOLD analysis project Ga0180432, IMG submission 132414) | Hypersaline lake sediment archaeal communities from the Salton Sea, California, USA - SS_1_MS_2 metaG | ecosystem: Environmental > Aquatic > Non-marine Saline and Alkaline > Hypersaline >... | reverse complement strand
GCGTTGTGGGCGTAGCACGGGCATCTTGCCCGTGAAAAGGGAGTCCGGCGACGCGTTTCCACGGCGTTTTGTCCATGGGCAGGATGCCCATGCTACCTTGCAGGCCCACAACGCAACCGGCTCCCAAGGCCGAGATCTGCCTTGCGACGACGCGCCGGCCGGATAGAATCAGGGCAGATCCCCCACGGTCGTCGTGGGTGAACGCCGGATTGGGAGGCATGTCATGAGTGCGTCGGTCCTGTCGGCGGCGATGGTCCTGTGTCTGGCCGGCGCGGGGTTCTGCGCCGGGCCGGCGACCTACACGGTAAAGGAAACGGACAAGGAGATCCGCATCGACCTGCCGACGCTCCAGGCCGCCGTGCGAAAAACCGGCTACGTCTCCGGCGTGGCGGCCGGGTCCATGCTGGACAAGAAGACCGGCTTCCGCGATCCGGGCTTCGGACTGGACATCGTCGACTGGATCATGGAGCCGGGCAGCGACAAGGCCTATCGCGACCGGCTCGACCCGGAGCTGGTCTACCGCTACGGCAACGCCTACCACGGCAAGCAGCCCAAGCGGTCCATCGAAGGGCCGCAGATCTGCACCAGGGCGCGCGAGCTGACCCCCCGGGTCATTCGCGGGAAGGACTTCGTGGCCGTCCGGCAGACGTTCAGCTACCGCACGGCCGCCCCGGGCAAGAAGACCGGCTCGCGATGGACGCAGGTGCTCGTGTTCCCGGCCGGCAAGCGGTACTTCCTGTCGATGGACCGGATCGATGCGGTCAACGACTCGGACGCAATGTTCCTGCGGATCGACATGCCGGGCCACGTCAAGCACAAGGCCGGCAACACGTTCGAGAGCATCTACCTGAGCTATCACGGCCGGATCCCGGCCTCGGCGTTCGCCGCGAACTTCCCGCCTGACGCGAAGTTCACTTACCGCCGCGACCGCGCGAAGCAGGTCCCCAAGCGGTTTATCCGCGCCGTCAAGCTCCGCGATCCGAAGACGGGCAAGGCCGGCCCGTGGCTGGCGGGCATGACCCTCGATCCGGCGGTCGTCCACGAGGCCTGGTGCCACCAGCGGGGGTACGTGTGCATGATCGAGGAGTTCGGCGGGCGGCCGATCAAGGCCGGCCAGTCGTTCAGCGCGGCGTTCATCGTGGGGTACTTCGACTCCATCGACGAGATGCACCGCGTCTACGACCGCCACAAAGGCCACACCGCCCTGACCGTCAGCAAGACCGGCTGGAAGCTGGGCAAGTGATGCGTTGACTGGTCACCCGGTTCGGTGGTGACGGTCGTTCGTCCCACCAGGGACGGCTGAAGTGTGGCTCGCAACACGACGGCCTGGAGCTTCCTCCTTTTTCTGAGCCTCGGGGCCTCTGTGGCCCATACATGTCATTCCTCTCCATACGCCCGGACCTCGAACACGCGGGCCGACGGTTCGCCGTGGGTGGCCTGGACCCTCAGGCGGAGTTTCCTTGTCCGTACGGCGCCGAAGCGATGCACGCGACGGCGCTGGAAGTTCCCTCGCACTTTCGCCAGCACCCGCCACGCTTTGCCGTCGTGGTACGACAGGTCGTAGTCGCGCACGCACTTCGGCACGAGCGGGACGGTGTGGAACGGGGCGTTCATGTCCGTGTCGAACGTGACGTACACCGTGGTCAGCGCGGCGGGCTTGTCCCACGTCAGGTCGAGGTGCTGGGGCAGTTTGCCGGCCGGGTCGGACGACCAGAGGTTCGGCTCCTTGCCGATGATGCGGGTCAAGCCGTTGATGACGTTTCCGGCCTGGTATTTCGCCGGCACGGCCGAGGGCGGGTCGGTGACCATCGCGTAGTACTGGTGGGCCAGCGTGGTCCACTTGCCCTCGCCCCCGTAGGCCCGGCACGCGCCGTAAGGGGCGTCGGCCATGCGCGTCCAGAACACGTTCTCGGCCTTGTCCAGCCACGCCCAGATAAACGGCGCGTCGACGGGGACCTTGACGTCGAACGCCACCCACCGCGCCCGGCCGGGCGCGACGGCGGCCTTGGCCGTCGCGAGGTCCCTGGTCGACAGGAAGTCGCCGCTGGTCCGACTGGCTCGCAGGTGGAGCGTGACCTCGACGGGTTTGGCGCTCGTGTTGGCCAGCAGGCAGTGAATGGCGTCGATGCGTCGCGAGCGGCCGCGGGGCAGCATCATGGCGCGCGGCATGTTCAGGGGGTGGAGCCGGTCGCGGCGGACGGCCCTGAATCGGCTGCGGGTGAACTCGTCGTATTCGGCGGTGCTCGATGCGGTGACCTTGGCCTGGCGGGCCAGGTCGGCCGGGTCGGTGTTCCGCAGGCCCGGGATGTACTGGTCGTCGCGCAGCAAGTGCTGCTGGAACGCGGCGATGTGCTTCCGGCCGAGCGTGCGGGGCGTGATGACGTCGCGGGCGCACCACGCGGCGGCCGTGCCGGATACCTGCCCCATCGCCGCCAGCGTGCCCTGCACCCGCACCGTGCCGAGGGCAATGTGCGTGACGCTCATGCACCGCCCGGCCATCAGGAGGTTGTCCACGTTCTTCGAGTACAGGCAGCGGAAGGGCACGGTGTAGATCGGCACGCGCGGGTTACAGTAGAAGGGCCCCGGCTTGCCGGAGTAGATGCCTTCGGGATGGTGCACGTCGATGGGCCACCCGCCGTGGCTGATCCGGTCGGGGAAGACTCGGCCGGCCTGCACGTCCTGCTGCGTGAGGATGTAGTCGCCGATCAGCCGGCGGCTCTCACGCTTGGCGTCGACGATGGGGATCGACACCATCTTTCGGTTGGCCGCCTGCTTCCGGTACGGCGAGACGTTCTTGATCCAGTCCCAATAGCCGAAACTGATGCGGATGAGTTCGTCGCGGGCGTACTCGGCCTGGTGGATGTCGTCGATCGTGTTGGGGTGCTCCAGCCACCACTGCCCGCCCAGCCCCCGGGGCCGGCGGCCGAACTGGTCGAACGGCGGAAACTTCGGCGCCCACGCGGGCGGGGTGTACGTCACGGGCTTTCCGGCGTCGACGGACGTGTACCCCACGCCGCGCCCGCCCATGATGCAGCCGCTCATGGTTAACTCGTCGGCCTTGGCGGGCGCCAGCGATTCGCCGTGCTGGTCTCGCGATTCTCGCCCTCGGCGGTACTCGGCCCCGGCGAAAAAGCCCAGCCACCCGTCGCCGGTACAGTCGATGAAGACCCTCGCCCGGTAGGTGGTGATCTCGCCGGTGAGGGTGTCGACGGCCTTGACGGCGGCGATGTGGCCGGGGCGCACCATCTCGGCCGCAAAGACGTGCCGGTTCAGGAAGACCGTCAGGTTCTTCTCGCGCTCGGCCACGAGGCGGAACGGCTCGCTCATCTTGGGGTAGCCATAGCGTGCCCTGATCCGCCCGCACTCCTCGATGATGCCGCTCTCGCGCGCGTTGCGATGCGCCGAGGCCGCCCCGTTGATCCCCACCCCCAACTCGCTGCTGGCGTTGCCGCCCAGGACGGGCCGGTTCTGGATCAGGGCCGTCTTCGCTCCCGCCCGCGCCGACGCGATGGCCGCACAACTGCCCGCCGCCCCCGCGCCGACCACGATCACGTCGAACGCGCCTTGCGGCTTGGGGGTCAGGTCCAACCCCGTCAGCGCCGCCCGGGCCGTGACGATTCGCTGTGTCTGGTCGGGGGGCCTGTAGGTCAGGTCCGTGGTCAGCACGATCGCGTCGCAGCGGCCGTAGTAGCCTGTCAGGTCGTGCAGCGCCAACTTCAGCGGACCCGCCTTCAGGGCGAACTCCCCCGCCGAGAGCCATACCCACGTGCCGGACTTGTCCTGCCCGAATGTCTTGGCGGCCGGGCGACCATTGACGAGCAGTTGGAACGTTCCGGGGGAGTGGCTCTTGTACCAGTCGCGGCTGCGGACCCAGATGCGGTATCGCCCGGCCTTGGGGACGGTCAGCGTGGTGGTCGCGTCCTTGACGGGCGTGCCCACGCCGGCGGCGATCAGGTAGCTCGAGCCCATCAGGTGCACGAACTGCGTGTCGATCCACCACCCGCCGTAATCGTCGAAGTCTTCCGCGTCGATCCAGATCAAGCCCTCCTTGACCATGGCGACGTTGCGGGGCGGCTTGCGGAACTGCCTGGCCGCCGCGCCGATCTCCTTGGGCTCGAACGTCTTGCCCTTCTGCCGGGCCAGGCTCCGCCGCCCGGCCCGGCAGGCGGCGAGGACCTCCTCGGCGGACAGGGCCCGGTCCCACAGGCGGACCTCGTCGACAGCGCCCGGCAGGTGGGCTCCAGCGATCGACGAGGCGAGGAACACGCCCGAGTTACTCTCGTCGATCGCGCCGCACGCGGCGGGCCTGGCGTCCTCCTTGCCGGCCACAAACACCCGCACCTGCTTGCCGTCGCACGTCATCGCCACGTGCATCCATCGGCCTGTCGGCCAGGTGGCCCGGCGGCTGGCGGCGTCCACCGTCCTGCCTTTCGACCAGATCAACGCCCCGAGCTTGCCGTTGCTGAACCGCAGCGCGAACGAGCCCTCCTTGCGGACGACGGCGGGGAAGCCGCCCATCGGCGCCTTGGTGAGCTTGATCCACGCGTCGACGGAGAATGCGGCCAGACGTTGGAGTTCGCCCGCCCCGGCCGCGCGGCATCGCGTACGGGTGCCGTCCGACAGCATCGCCGCTCCCCGCACGCCCGGCACGAGGAAGCCGCCTGTAACGACCGCGTCATGCCCGTGGCCGGTTGCATCCACGACAACCCGCCCGCGGATGTCGTCGAACGTCCAGGCCGCCACGGGTCCGGCGGGCTCGGCCGCGGAGGCCAGACACGTCCCCACCAACACGCCGATCGCGCCGTACGTCACTCGCGTGCTCGTCATGGTTCACCTTCATCTGTACCGGGGCGTCGCGAAGGGCGTCTTGCATTTCTGCCTTCAGCCGTCTGCGGCGTCAAGAAGACCCTTTGCTCATGCGGTCAAACAACGCATCATTATAAACAAACTGCGGTTTCCATCCCGGGAATCCGGGTCAACACATGGCACCCGGCAAGAAGGACAGATCGATGAACATGGGTCGCATTGCTGTGGCACTCGCCGCTGTTTCCAGCGCGGTTGCCGTCGGTCCAGCCGCCGAGACCACCGGGCAGCCATTACCCGGAACCAAGCCGCTGACGCTGACGGGCGACATCGCTTCGCACATGGTCGCCGGGGTGGACAAGTTCCTGCTGGCCCGGATCGAGAAGGCCGCCGCGGCGCGGGCCGCCCATTGGAGGCCGGACGTCTCCTCGGCAGCCGCGTACGACAGGTCGATCGAGCCGAATCGCAAGAGGCTGGCGCACATCCTCGGCGTGCGCGACAGGCGGATCCCGTTCGACGGGCTGGAACTGGTCGGCACGACGGCCCGGCCGTCCCTGGTCGGGCGAGGCAAGGGCTACGAGATCCACACGGTTCGCTGGCCGGCCTTTGCCGACGTGCACGGCGAAGGGCTGCTGCTCAGGCCCGTCGGGCGCAAGGTGGTGGCGGACGTCGTGGCCCTTCCCGACGCCGGGCAAACCCCCGAGCAGATCGCCGGTCTGGCCGACGGCGCAGGAGCCGCGAGCCAGTACGCCCGCCGACTGGCCGAGAGCGGCTGCCGGGTCGTCGTGCCCGTCATCATCAACCGCCGGGAACGCATGGGCCGCCTGACCAACCGGGAGTACCTCTATCGCTCGGCCTTCGAGCTGGGCCGGCACATCATCGGCTACGAGGTGCAAAAGGTGCTGGCGTGCGTGGACGTCTTCAGCAGGCAAGGCGGGCCCGACGCCCGCATCGGCCTTGTCGGCTGGGGCGAGGGCGGGATGATCGCCCTGTACGCCGCCGCACTGGACACGCGGATCGACGCGGCCTGCGTCAGCGGCTACGTCGACGACCGCCGGAACATCTGGAAGGAGCCCATCGACCGCAACGTCTTCGGCCTGCTGGAGCAGTTCGCCGACGCCGAGCTGGCCGCCATGGTGGCTCCGCGCGCGCTGGTCGTCGAGGCATGCAAGGGCCCCGAGGCGACGATTCCCGGCGGCCGCGGCGCGCCGGGCCGTGTCGTCACGCCCCGATTGGGCGACGTGCGCAAGGAGTTCGCCCGCGGGCGCAAGCTCGTCGCCGCCCTCAAGCCCGCGGCGCCGATGACGCTGGTCGTCAGTGGCGGCGGCACCGGGCCGGGGGGCTGTGACGATGCCCTGGCCACGATGCTGGCGGCGCTGTCGCCCGGGACGGCTCTGGCCAGACCCGGCGCCCCGCCCAAGCGCCTCCGGGCCAGGTTCGACCCCGCCCCGCGCCACGCCCGCCAAGTGCACGAACTGGACCGCCATAACCAGGACCTCCTGCGCGAGAGCCCCTACGTCAGAAAGCAGTTCATGCGCAAGCTGGACACCGGCTCGGCGGCCGCGTTCGGCAAGAGCGTCGCGTGGTATCGGCGGTACTTCCGCGAGGAAGTGATCGGGCGGTTTGACCTCAAGCCGCTGCCGCCGAACCCCCGCACGCGTCAGGCCTACGACGAAGCGAAGTGGACGGGCTACGAGGTGGTGCTGGACGTCTTTCCGGACGTGATCGCCTACGGGCTGCTGCTGGTGCCCAAGGACCTCAGGCCCGGGCAGAAGCGCCCCGTGGTGGTCTGCCAGCACGGGCTGGAGGGCCGGCCGCAGCACACCATCGGCAAGGATCGATACCGGGCGTACAAGGCGTTCGCGGCGAAACTCGCCGAGCGGGGCTTCGTCACCTTCGCGCCGCAGAACCCGTACATCTTCGGAGACCGCTTCCGCACGCTCCAGCGCAAGGCCAACCCGATCAAGAAAACTCTCTTCTCCGTCATCGTCCCGCAGCACCAGCAGATCACCGACTGGCTCAAGGGGCTGCCGTTCGTCGACGGGCGGCGCATCGCGTTCTACGGGCTGTCGTACGGGGGCAAGACCGCCATGCGCGTCCCGCCGCTGGTGAGCAACTACTGCCTGTCGATATGCTCGGCCGACTTCAACGACTGGGTCTGGAAGAACGCCTCCTCGCGCAGCCGATACAGCTACGTCCGCACCGGGGAGTACGAGATCTTCGAGTACGATCTCGGCAGCACGTTCAACTACTCTGAGATGGCCGCCCTGATCGCCCCGCGCCCGTACATGGTCGAGCGCGGACACTTCGACGGCGTGGCGCCCGACGAGGCGGTGGCCTACGAGTTCGCCAAGGTGCGGCACCTCTACAACGCCCGGCTGAAGATCCCCGACCGCTGCCGCATCGAATGGTTCGTCGGCCCGCACACGATCAACGCTCAAGGCACGTTCGACTTCCTCCACAAACACCTGCACTGGCCGAAACCGGCGCAGGGTTAACCGAGACGAGAATTTGCGTATTGTTCAAGTGGCCCGTCAGGGCGACCGATGATCGAAGTAGCCTGAGACGCTGGTGCACGCTTGCACAGAAGCCTCTTGTAGCACATTATTAACAGAAGCCAGAAGAGGACATCCCAAGCCCTCCCGGCCGTTGGCTACGGCACGAGGAACGTCCTTCCAGGAGAAGTGGCCTATGGGTTCACCGGAGGAGTTGGTTCAGCGCGTTTTGGCCTGCCGCACTCTGCCCATGATCCCCGGCACACCGGTCCAGATCCTTCAACTGGCACAAAATCCCGACGTGAGCGTCCCCGCTATCGTCAAGGTGATGGGCACGGACCCGGTCCTGGCCGCACGGGTGCTCAAAGTGGCCAATCGCTCGGTGCCCCACGACGTTCCCAGCTTGGCCAAGGCCATTGCCATCCTGGGCATGCGACGGGTCAGCACGCTGGCCCTGGGCGTCTCTCTCAGCGCGATGTTCCACCGGGAGCAGTCCGCCGGCGCGGCCTTGGAGGACATCTGGCGACGGAGCCTGTATTCGGGTCTGGCCGCGCGGGTGCTGTCCACCGAGACCCGCGCCGGACTGGATGACGAAGCGTTCCTGGGCGGACTGTTCCAGGACATAGGCATGCTCGGCATGCTTGCCGCCGTGGGCGATGAATACGAGGCCCTGCTTCACACGCGAAAGGACCACGAACGGCTGGTCGACGTCGAACAGTTCGCCGTGGGCACAGACCACGCCCAAGTGGGTGCGGCCATGGCCGAGCACTGGCGGCTCCCGCGGCAGTTGATCGACTCGATCGCGTATCACCACAGCCCGGCGGCGGGTGCGGAGGACATTCGGCCTGTGTCGCACCTGGTCTGGGCGTCGCGCGTGGTGGCAAACGTGCTTCTGGCTGAAGCGACAGACTCGGCGGCGTGTGGCGCCCGTGATGTCCTGCGCGATCACTTCGGGTTCGACGACGCGCGGATCCAGGGCCTGCTCGAGCAGTTGGCCGGTGAGGCGGAGCAGTTCGCCGACCTCTTCGACGTCCAGACACTGTCCGAATGCGAGATGGCGCGGGTCCTGGCCCAGGCGCAGGAGGCCCTGCTCCAGGCCGCCCTCGACGCCGACGCCGAGGCACAGCACCTTCGCGAAGTGAATCACGAACTGGTCGAAACCGCCGGTCGAGACCGCCTGACAGGGCTCCAGAACCGCACGCGCCTCGAGGAGGTCATGGGAGAGCTGTTCGACCGGGCCGCCGGAAACGGACAGCAGATAGCCGCTCTGTTCGTCGACGCCGATCATTTCAAGAGCATCAACGACGTGTACGGGCACGCCGTCGGCGACGACGTGCTGCGCCGTCTCGGGCGGATCATCCTGGACACCTGCGGGGACAGTGCCTTCCGCTTCGGCGGGGAGGAGATCGTCTGCCTGCTGGTCGGCGATGACGCCGCCGGGGCCCTCGACACCGCCGAGCGTATCCGCCAGGCCGCCGCCGATGAGGAAATCAACGGGGGAGATCACGTGGTCCGCATCACCGTGAGCATCGGCGTGGCGACGAGGAACGACGGGAATCGGACCACCGTCGAGGAACTGATCGCCGCGGCGGACCAGGCGCTCTACGCGGCCAAGAGGGAGGGCAGAAACCGCGTCTGCACCAGCCGGCCTGTCCCGGCCTGGTGAGTCTGTTGCGGATTGCCCTTCGGCTGTGAGTTCAGGGCCGAAGGATGATCTGCAATTCGCCGGACCGTCGTTCTGCCGAAGTACCTCCCGGGATGCCGGCCGCTGGTCCCGTCAGGGGCCGTTGAGAACAGCCCGGCGGTCCCTGGCCGGGAGAGGCTATCTCCCCCGGAGCGTTCGGCGCGCGATGAGCCGGGCGTCGGCCCATGTGGCCATGTCGCAGAAGTAGTTGTCCCCGGCATCTGTGACCACCAAGCGCAGCACCTTGACGCCTTTGACGGGCACATCGACGTTCTTCGTGCCGCGCAGGCCGTGCATCACACCGCTGTCGTAGAGCTTGCGCCCGTCGCCGAAAACCTGGAAGACGACGGTGCCCTTGGCCTCCCCGCCGCCGACCACGGCGACGAAGCGCTCGTACCGGCCGTCGATGCGGTAGACGATTGTCGACGGGGCATGCGTGCCGAGGCCCTTGACGTATCGGCGAGAGCCCAGCACCAGCGGGTTGTCCTCGACGTCGGCGTCCCGGCGCGGGCGGTGGTCCTTGTTCTTCGTCCAGCCGGCCTTGCCGGACGTCCACCGCAGGTCGCTGAGGTAGTCCCCGTCGCGTTTTGCCGGGACAGGCGGGCCGGCGGGCCGGGCGGCCTGGCCGGCCCCCTGCATAGCGGCCTCATAGCTGCCGTGGAACGGCACGTTCGCATCCAGCCAGATGTACAGCCGACGACGCTCCCGGTCGGTCAGCCCCATGCGTCCGGCGTGGGTCTCATCAGCGAGGATCGTCGTCAACGGGCTGGCGTCGGCCCCGATACGCCCGGGGTGTGTCACGATGGCCGAGATGCTCCGCCCGCCCCATTCGTACCACCGCACGTAGGGGCGCAGGTTGTTGTACGACCGGCTGAACGTCCCGGCCGGCTCGCCTGTCAGGACGGAGCGGCCCCGCTTGCGATCCTCGGTTCCCGTTCGGCCGTCGTGGCACCGGACGCAGCGGGCATCGAGAACCGGCTGCACGAGTCGCCGGTAGCTCAGCGGGCGCGTGCCCTCGGGGCCGGGCGTGATAACCGAGGCCGGGCGCTGAAGGGCTTTCGCTCGGCGCGGCGGTGGTGCGGTACTCGGCGGTTCGTGGCAGCCCACGCAGCCGCGAGACTCGCCCGGCTGCAGATACACCGCACTGCGCATGGACTGGACGGCTCGCCCTTCGTCATCGACGGCCTGGAAGTACATCGGCTTTCGGGCCGGGGCGCGGAACCAGGCCGAGCCGTCCGGCTCGACCGGGACGGTTCCCAGCAGTGCGCGGGCGTTTTCGGCGTTGGCGTGCCCGATGCGCGGGCGATTGGCCACGTGCGTGACGGTCTTGGGCAGGATCTCGAAGACGCGCAGTTGGGTCACGTGCCGGCCCGCAGGCAGGGGGAACAGGCTCCTGGTGACGTCGGTGAGGATGAACCGCCCTTCGTCGCCGAGGGCCGGGTCGAGTTCGCCGCCGATCCGGTCAGGCCTGTCCCTGGCCGTCAGCGGGATCGGGTACATGCACGCGATTCCCCCCTCGCGATACAGCAGCTCCAGGTTGCCAAAACGATCGAAGTAGTACAATCCCGTGCTGTCGGCCCGCCTGTTGCCGCTGCTCATCCCGGGCAGCGTGTCGTAGCCGAACGCCACGAGAAGATAGTCCTCAGACAGCGGCCAGGGGCTGTGGAAGTAGCCCTTGGGCCACCCCGCCGATTCCGGGAAGCAGATATCCGGCGTGAGGACCTCGAGGGCCGCCAGGTCGTCCTGGCCGGTTTTCGCGTTCAGCCTCGTCCGGGCCGGGTCCAGGATCACCAGCGCCCCGCCGACGTCCGCGTGATGTGCCCCGGCGATGAAGGCGATCTTCCGGGAGCCTGGAATCGCCCGCGGCTGGAAGCAGGCGTTGACGCGCATGGTGTAGTTGCCGAACAGGATACCGGCCCTGGCCCCGTCCGGGTTGCTGACCCACAGCCCGTGGAAGTTGGCCGCGGACCGGTCGACGTAGTCCCATCGCGAGTAGACAATCCGCCCGTCGTGGAGCACCGACGGATGCCATTCGCTGGTCTCGTGGAAGCTCAGCGTCCGGATGTTTCGGCCGGCGGCATCCATGCGGTGCAGCGTGTAGCTCGGCAGCGGCTCCCAGGGGTTGTTGCACCGCGCGAACCCGCCTCGCCGCGTGGACATGAAGGCGATCCCGCCGTCCGGCAGCGGGCAGGGATCGAAGTCGTCGTCGGGGCCGTCGGTCAGGCGGCGCAGGGCCCCGCCGTCAGCAGCCATGGCAAACAGGTGAAAGCATCGTCTCTGCGGCGAGGTGAAGTCATATCGTTTGGCCGCACGCTCGGCAAAGGCGAAGTAGACCGTCCGCCCGTCGTATGACAGTGACAGCGTGGTGTAGTTGCCGCGCTTCAGCCGGCCGCGGACCAGGTCGCGGACCTCGGCCGAGTGGCCCGGCCGCTCCAGGACATACACCCCCCCACCGGCGACGTTGCCGTAGTCGCAGAAGTACCCGAGGTACTCGTGGAGCATTTGGCAGATGAAGCGCCGCCGCTTCATGAAGAGGATTCGCCTGCCGGCCAGCAGGGGATTCTTCAGGGCCAGTGCCCGCACCGCCCATCGCACCTCCCGATGCAGAGCCAGCCGGGCTTCAGCGCTGAGTCCGCCCAGACGCGCCGCCTTGGCCTGGAGCCGACCCAGCCGACGCGCATCCGACGACAGGTTCGGCGCGTCAGGGCGCCCGCTGAGGTCGGCCAGCAAGCGTTCGGCTCGCCTCAGGGCGTCGCGAACGGCGTCCGGCGAGTCGGCCGAACGGCCGCGCCGCCTGGCCTGGGCGGACCAGTCGGCCTCCACCATCGCGCGGAATGCCGACACGTCCGCCCGGGCGATCTCGCAGCACGGCACGCCCCATATCCACGCCGCCGCTACGGTGGTGACGGCCGCGCGAAGCCGAATGTCCTTGCCCACTCTCGGCGTGATCTGCATATCCGTCATTATACCGCGCCGCTCGGTTCGGGGGTCGTTCTTGCCTGGCAACGGTGGTTTGATCGCGTCGCCGGCTCGGGTAGAATCATGATGGGCGGACCGGAGGGCCTGATGGCTCGTGGCGCGGTGACAATCGGACTGGCGGCGGCGGTCGCTCTGGTCGCGGTGCCCGCACGGCCGTGTGCGGGGCAGGTCCTGCGCTACACCGTTCGCAACATCGCCGGCCGCACGGAACTGACCAGTGTCACCGTCAAGCGGGGCGAGGTTGGAGCCGTCTACGACCCGGCCAGGCTGATCGCGGCGACCGTCACGCATTTCAAGGCCGCCAGCGGCGTGAACATCATCGTCCCGGCCGGTGCGCCCGTACCGAAGGGGGCCGCTCGCACCCGACTGCTCGACACGGTGCTGAACTCGGGCCTGATCAACCCCGGCGGGCGGGATACCCCCCCGCCGGGGCCGGCGGTGCTGACCGGGTCGGGCGCGACGCCCGGCATGGCCGTGGCGTTCAGCCGGCCGGTGGTCAACCTCCCCGGGCCGGACATCGTGCTGTTCGAGATGCAGCGCAGGATCGCCAGCCCGCTCGGCGGAGACCCCGTGCGCATCCTGCCGCCGAAAGCCCGACCGGGCCTGCGGGCCCTCACCATCCGCACGTTCGACGTGCCCTTCGGCCACGCGTCAGCCAGAGTGCTGCTGCCGTTCGACGGCCTCCAGGCTGACCGCCCCCCGCAGAACCTCGCCGAGCTTCTCAGTCGGCCGTTCCGGCGCGCCTTCAGCCACGACGACTTCAAGGCCCTGGCCACGGGGATCGACCTGTCGGCCCTGGGCTACGGCCCAGGCGAGAAGGTCGCCGGGCTGTTCCTTCAGAACGCCCGTTCGGCCGGCGCGGCGGTGGATCCGGTATGCCTGGTCGGCCTGCCCGCGCCGAAGCCGCCGAACCTCCTCGCCAAGGAGCCCAAGGCTGTCGAGGTCGTCGAGGCGAATCTCCTGGCCGGCGCGCTGGCCGGGCCGCTGGCGAACGTCGAGGACATCGTCTTCGCCGTCCGCGTCCCGGGCACCGATCACTGGTACGCCAACTTCGGCTACTACGCCGCGCCCTGCCAGGAGTACCCCCCGCAGCGAGAGCCGGACGGCGTGACGCTGCGCCCGATCTACCGCGACGGGGGCCGCCTCTGTGCCCTGAACGTCCGCACGGGCCGCGTCCGTACGCTGCTGAACGATCCGCAAGGCAGCATCCGCGACCCGCAGGTCCACTACGACGGGCGGAAGATCCTGTTTTCCTACCGCAAGTCCGGCCAGGCGCACTTCCACCTGTACGAGGTGCGGACGGACGGATCGGGCCTGACGCAGTTGACCGCGGGTGCGTGGAACGACATCGAGCCGACCTACCTGCCTGACGGCGGGGTGATGTTCTGTTCCGACCGCTGCCGACGCTTCGTCAACTGCTGGCTCACGCCGGTGGCCACGCTGTATGGCTGCGACGCCGACGGGCGGAATGTCCGCATGCTCTCGCCCAACATCGAACACGACAACACGCCCTGGCCGATGCCGGACGGGAGGGTGCTCTACATGCGGTGGGAGTACGTCGACCGCAGCCAACTCCTGTTCCACCACCTCTGGACGACCAATCCGGACGGCACGAACCAGACGGTTTACTTCGGCAACATGCACGGCGGCACGGCCATGCTCGACGCCAAGCCGATCCCCCCGCGACCGGGCTCGGGGCGGGCCGGCACCAACCGCGTGGTGGCGTCATTCTCGCCGGGCCATGGCCGCCCGGAACATGCCGGCTACGTCACGGTGGTGGACCCCGGGCGCGGGCCTGACGCGCGAAGCTCGGCCAGGCGTATCAGCCGGGGCGGACCGGTCTATCGCGACCCGTACCCGCTGTCGGGTGATCTGTTCCTTGTCGCCCGCGACCGCAGGCTCATGCTCATGGACGCCGCCGGGAACACCGACACGCTCTACGAGCTTCCCGCCGGCGGAAAGAGAGTCTGGCTGCACGAGCCGAGGCCGATCGCCCGCCGGCCGCGCGAGGCGCCCGTTCCCTCGCGCGTGGACCTGCAGCAGCACACGGGCCGGCTGCTTCTGGACGACGTGTATCACGGGCGCAACATGGCTTCCGTCAGGCGCGGGCACATCGCCAGGCTGCTGATCCTGGCCCAACTGCCCAAGCCGGTGAACTTCTCCGGCGGCCCGTGGCCGATCAGCAACGGCGGGACGTTCACCCTGGCGCGGATTCTCGGCACGGTGCCCGTCGCGGACGACGGCTCGGCGTACTTCGAGGTCCCGGCGATGCAGCCGGTGTTCTTCGTGGCCCTCGATGACCGCGACCTGTCGGTCAAACGCATGCAGAGCTTCGTCAGCGTCCAGCCGGGCGAGGTCACCGGGTGCGTCGGCTGCCATGAGACGCGCACGTCCACGCCCCCGGCGGCCGGGCGAAGGCCCGCCGCCGCCCGCCGCCCACCCAGCCGCATCGAACCCGTCACGGACGTGCCCGACGTGCTCGACTTCCATCGCGACGTCCAGCCCGTGCTCGACCGGCATTGCGTCCGGTGCCACAGCCCGAACCGTTACGACGGGCGCGTCGATCTGGTGGGCAACCACACGCCCCTGTTCTGCAACAGCTACTGGACGATCATCCAGCGCGGGCTCATCGCCGACGGGCGAAACGCACTCGGCAACCGGGCGCCGTACAGCATCGGCAGTTCCGCCAGCCGGCTGATGAAGCTGCTGGACGGCTCGCACTACAAGGCCAAACCGACGGCGCGTGAGGTCAAGACCGTTCGGCTCTGGATCGAGTCGAGTGCGGTCTACGCCGGCACGTACGCGGCCCTGGGCTCGGGCTTCGCAACGGTCCGGTTCCCCGTCGCGGCGATGACCCGTCGCTGCGGCGACTGCCACGGGCATCCGCCCAGGGGCAAGCCCATCGGCGGTCACAAGACGTACTTTCGATTTGGCAAGAAGGGTCCTGCCGTGCCGCTGGTGCACTCGATCATGCATCTCCGCGACGTGCGGGCCGGCCTGGGGTATTTCAAGTTCGGCTACAGTCGCTCGCCACAGTCCCTCTGCAATCTGGACGACCCGCCCAAGTCCCTGCTGCTGCGCGCTCCCCTGGCCAAGACTGCGGGGGGCCTGGCCATTTGCGAACGGCCGGTTTTCCAAGGCACCGACGATGCGGACTACAAGGCCATCCTGGCCGCCATCACCGAAGCCGGGAGACGGCTGAGGCGGCACAAGCGTTTCGACATGCCCGGCTTCCGCCCGAACGACTACTACTGCCACCAGATGCAGCGCTATGGCATCTTGCCCGAAGACCTGCCTCCTGACAAGCCCATCGACCCCTTCGCCACGGATCGGGCCTACTGGCAACTGTTCCACTACGCGCCGGTCCGGCAGTTTGTCCCTCCGTCCAGCCGCAATTGAAACGCCCCCGCCCGATTTCCGTGGAGGAAGGCCCGCCCCCCTGCCGATAGGACATATGCTACAGGTGGTATTCGCCTTGGCCGACACCCCTTAGATATTGAGCTTTCGGCTCCTGGTGGACTTCCCTGGCGCATCCGGCCGGCCTAAAGACTGCTCCGGCCGAAAAAAAACTGATGTTCTCCTTGTCGTTCGGTCGATGTTAGGATACAATTACACCGAACAAAGCCCGAATACGCGGCGCCGCTTGCACCAATGGCTGGGTTGGTGACAGCGTCGGCGACTGGCGGGAGCGCGTGTTGCGGCGTCCTCACACGCCGTGGCAAAGCCGTCACGCTTCCCGCCATGCGGACACTGGAAAGGCAATGTACCCATGGCCAACCCACCACTGTGTCAGTTCGGTCCCGGTGGCGATTACGTTCGCCCCTGGCCGGAAGACTGCCGGCCTTTGGCTTGCGACCCCCCGGAGCCGGACCTGGCCGCCGAGGCGCGGAAGCTCGGCCTCGAGCCGGAACTCCTGAGCCTCGGCCCCGGACCCATCCGGTGGCGACAGGCCTCGCGGCGCATTGCCGGCGCGGTCGCCGGCATCGTCCGGGCGATCGGCCAAGCTGTCGGCAACCGCGCCGGCCGTCCGGATGGCGCCGTGCTGGCGGAGAATTCCGCGACACTGGGTGACATCGCGATGACGGCCGTCGGCGGGACCCGAGTGACCGCCGAGAGAGGCTACGCCGTTGCGGCCCCGGCCCCCGGCGACGGCAAGGAGAACGCCAATGCAGTCGACCGTAACGCCGAGACAGATGGAGATCCTGCAGTTCATTCGCGACTTCCGCAGGGTCCATGGCTTTTCCCCGACGATGCAGGAGATTGGGGACCACCTCCGATTGACAAAGGTCACCGTCTTCGAACACGTCGGGGCCCTCGAAAGAAAAAAGGTCCTGCATCGCGGCCGAAAACACACTGCCCGCTCTTTGCAGATATCCCCTGACTTCGCCTTCCCCGACGAGCGCCCCACGCTGCTGCCCCTGGTCGGCCGCATTGCCGCCGGCATGCCGCTGGAGGCTGTCGAAGACGACCAGGCCCTCGACCTGGAGGCCCTGTTTCCGCCCGGGGCCGATACCTTCGCCCTGCGCGTCGTGGGCGACAGCATGATCGACGAGCACATACGCGACGGGGACTACGTCATCTGCGAGCGCCGCGCCGAACCGGCACAGGGCCAGACCGTCGTGGCGCTTCTCGACGACGGGGAGGCCACCCTCAAGAAGTTCTACAAGGAGCCCGGCCGCGTTCGCCTACAGCCGGCTAACCCGGACTTCGACCCCATCTACGCGGACGATGTGACAATCCAGGGCGTCGTGGTCGGCGTTATTCGCACGGTGTGAGCGTGCCGGGGCCGTGAATCGTGCGGCTGCGAAAGCAGCCGTGCTCGGCTCTGTGGGAACCAAAGCACGGCTGCTGCGTAGCCGTCGCATGCACTACTCGGCCGGCAGTCACATGCGGCCTGAGTCCTTATGCGTTATCGGTGGTGATGTCCCCTGCCGTGGTGCCGCTGTCGTCCCCGGTCCGGGCCGTGGGACATGCCTCGGCCAAACCGGGACCTGCCGGACTCACCCATCCTCTTCCCCCGCTCGGCGAGGAACCTCTTGATCCGTTCGGCTATCGCTGCGCGAACGTCGCTGCCCTGCCTGCTGCGGCCGAACCCGGAGCCGAACGCACCGGGGCCCATCGACCGGCCGCCGAACGGCATCGGACCGCGAGGCCCGCCGAAACCGCCGCGACCGACCCCCCCGCCAAAACCGCCTCGGCCCTTCGGGCAACCGCCGAACGGCATCTGCGCGCGAGGCCCGCCGAAACCGCCGCGACCGAAGCCGCCGCGGCCCATGGATCGGCCGCCGAAACTGCCGCGACCGAAACCGCGCCCGAAACCGCCTCGGCCCTTCGGGCAACCGCCGAACGGCATCTGCGCGCGAGGCCCGCCGAAACCGCCGCGACCGAAGCCACCGCCGAAACCGCCACGACCCTTCGAGGAGCCGCCAAACGGCATCTGCGCGCGAGGGCCGCCGAAACCGCCGCGGCCGAACCCGCCGCCGAACCCACCGCGGCCCATCGAGCGGCCGCCGAACGGCATCTGCGCGCGAGGCCCGCCGAACCCGCCGCGGCCGAAACCGCCGCCGAAGCCGCCGCGGCCCTTCGAGGAGCCGCCAAACGGCATCTGCGCGCGAGGGCCGCCGAACCCGCCGCGGCCGAAACCGCCGCGGGACGGCCCCTGCGGGCCCTTGCCCGCGCCGGACCGACAAGGCGGGCGGGCGCCCGGAGCAGGCCGGGCCGGCGGACGCGGAGGCTCGGGCCTGGACCGCCCCGCCTGCGGGCCATGCCCGCGGCCGGGATGCCCGCGGTGATCGCCATGACCACGGTCGTGGCGCCCGCGGTGATCGTCTCGACCACGGTCGTGGCGCCCGCGATGATCGTCATGGCCGCGATCGGGCCTGTCGCCGTCCCGGCCGCGATGCGGATCTCGCTTCTCCTGGCCCGGGCTTCTGGGTTCGGGCCGATCGGCCAGTATCTTCCGGATCAGCTCGTGCGTGCCCCGCATGATCGCCTCGCGCTCTTCCCTGCTCTTGGCCTCACGCATCTTCTTCATGGCCCCCTCGCGGATCCTGGCGATCTTCGCCCGCTGCTCCTCGGTGAGGTTTCGGCCCATCATCATACCCATGTGGCCGGAGGAGCCTCCCCCGCCGCGGCCTCGCATAAAGCCGCCCGGCCCGCCGCGACCACCTCGGCCACTGTGCCGTTCCTGTGCCAGCGCCCATCCGCTTGCCAAGGCAAGCGTCAACACCGCCGCCAGCACCGCCATTGCATGTCGTCTCATCTGTGTGCTCCTGAACAAGGCCGTGCTACTGCGCCCCGCAAGCTCCGCAGCTCACGTTCATAACCCTAATGGCGCAGCGTCGTCTCATACCGGCTAACGCAGGGGGTTTGCCTGTATTGCACGCCATTGGCGCCGTCGCCGGTGATTGCAGGGTTTCCCCGGCCTCGGCGGTCCGGTATAATGTTGTATGTACGTTCAGGGCGCCCACGCCGCAGGGGGCGCCGGTCACAAGATGGAGCACCCCATGCCAAGACAACCGAAGACGGCGTTCGTGATGCTGTGTACGGCCGCGGCAGTGCTGGCGACCGTGGCCATGCCCGCCCAGGCGGCGCGGTATGCCAAGAAGGCCACGTGGGCCGAAACCCTGGCCGCCTTGCAGGGCGCGGCCGACAAGGACGCCAGGCAGCACTGGCAGTCGCTCCGGAGGGACTTCCCCATCGAGTGCGACTGGGCCATGCAGGACGCCGAAGGCGACCCGGCCAGGCTCCTGAGCGACGCCAACGCGGCGCTGGTCAAGACGATGATCGCCCGGGTGCTGGAAGAGATCGGCAGCCCGGCGGAGCTGAAGGGCCGGCTGTCTGCGGTGGGCGGCGACGCCCGCGCCGGGCTGGACTTCTACGTCAAGGCCTGCCGGCAGCGCCGGGCCAAACGCCTGAGGATCGTCCTGGCCAAGAGCCCGAGAATCGTCTTCACCAAGCACTACAACCTCGGCGGGTCGCACTATGCCTACACCGAGGGGCAGTCCGACGCGCAGCACGAACGGCACTTCCGCCCCGGCGGCGGGCTGTTCCTGCTGGAGATGAGCGGGCTGTACGGCACGGTCCGCACGCTGGTCGACGCCGGGGCGGGCGTCATCCGCGACCCGGACGTCTCCTACGACGGCAAGCGGATCCTCTTTGCCTGGAAGAAGTCCGACCGCAAGGACGACTACCACCTCTACGAGATGGACGTCGCCTCGGGCAAGATCCGCCAACTGACCTCCGGGCTCGGTTTCGCCGACTACGAAGCGTGCTATCTGCCGAACGACCACATCGTCTTCAACTCCACCCGCTGCGTGCAGATCGTCGACTGCTGGTGGACGGAGGTCAGCAACCTCTACACCTGCGACGGGGACGGCAAGTACATGCGGCGGCTGGGCTTCGACCAGGTCCACACGAACTTTCCCACCGTGATGTCCGACGGGACGGTCATCTACACCCGCTGGGACTACAACGACCGCGGGCAGTTGTACCCCCAGCCTTTGTTCCAGATGAACTTCGACGGCACGAGCCAGACCGAGATGTACGGGAACAACTCGTGGTTCCCCACGACGATCGCCCATGCGCGCGGCGTACCTGAGTCGAAGAAGATCCTGGCCATTCTCACCGGGCACCACTCCCACCAGAAGGGCAAACTGGCGATCGTCGACCCGACCAAGGGCCGCCAGGAGGCCTCGGGCGTGCAACTGGTGGCCCCCATCCGCGAGACCAAGGCCGTCAGGATCGACGCCTACAGGCAGAACGGGGACCAGTGGCAGTACCCCTATCCGCTCAGCAAGCGCGACTACCTGGTGACGTACTGCCCGCTGAAGGGCTCCAACCGCCGCTACCCCGCGCCGTTTGGGATCTACTACCAGGACATCGACGGCCGCCGCGAACTGCTGGCCTGGGACGACAGGATTTCGTGCAACCAGTCGGTGCCGCTGGCGGCGAGGAAGCGTCCGGCCCTGAGGCCGTCGATTGTCGACTACCGCCAGACCACCGGCACGTACTACGTTCAGGACGTCTACCACGGCCCGGGGCTCAAGGGCATCGAGCGCGGGACGGTCAAGGCGCTCCGCGTGATCGCACTGGAGTTCCGTTCCTCGGGCATCGGGCGCAACGGCAACCGCGGCCCGGCCGGCGGGGCGCTGGTCAGCACGCCGATGTCCATCGACAACGGGTCGTGGGACGTCAAGCACGTGCTCGGGGACGCGATCGTCCACTCCGACGGGTCGGCCATGTTCACCGTGCCCGCCCGAAGACCCGTCTACTTCCAACTGCTCGATGCCAAGGGCCGCGCCGTCCAGTCGATGCGGTCGTGGTCGACGCTGATGCCCGCCGAGAGCTTCTCGTGCACCGGCTGCCACGAGGACAAGAACGAGGCCCCACCGGCCGGCCGGACCACGCTGGCCATGCGCGCCGGGGCACAGAAACTCAAGCCGTTCTACGGCCCGCCCAGGGGCTTCAGCTTCGCCAGGGAAATCCAGCCCATCCTCGACAAGCACTGCATCACATGCCACAACGACCGGACGAAGGCCCTCAACATCGCCGGGGGCGGGCGAAGACGCGGCCAGGTCAATTCGTCCTCGGCCAGCCGCCCCAAGGGCGCGGCCGTGGTCTCCAGGCTGACGGAAGTGTGGAAGTACACCACGGACAAGCCTTCGGGCGACTGGACCAAGGGCAATTACGACGATTCGAAATGGACCACAGGTACCGGGGGATTCGGCACGGCCGGTACGCCCGGCGGGAAGATCTGCACGCCCTGGCGGACCAAGACGATCTGGCTGCGGCGGAAGATCACGATCCCGGCCGACGCAGTCAAACGCCAGATGGGCTTCTGGCTCAGCCACGACGAGGACGTCGATATCCACATCAACGGCAAGAAGGTCGCGCGGCGCAGCGGGTACACCACGAAGTTCTTCTGGCTGCCGATGGACGCCAAGGCGCACAAGGCGATCAAGGCCGGCCAGAACATCCTGGCCGTCCAGTGCAGGCAGACCCGCGGCGGGCAGTTCATCGACGTGGCGCTGTACGCCGTGGGCAAGGCGCCGGTGATCGTCAAGACCCCCGACCCCGTCGTCACGCCCGGCGACGGCAAGGTCAAGAAGGCCTTCAGCCTGCTCGGCACGACGCAGGTGGACGGCCGGGCCAGGCGCAAGTGGAGCGATGCGTACCTGGCGCTGACACAGAGGGGCCGACCGAACCGCCTGGTCAACTGGCTCAACGCCCAGTCGATCCCCCCGATGCTGCCGCCGTACTACACCGGGTCGTGCAAGAGCGAACTGCTGACCATGCACGAGAAGGGCCACAACAACGTCAAGCTCTCCCGCGAGGAGATGGAGAAGATCGCCTGCTGGATCGACCTGCTGGTGCCGTACTGCGGCTCGTACGACGAGGCCGGCGCCTGGAACGACGGCGACCGCGCCAAGTACAAGCGCTACATGGACAAGCGAAAGCGCATGGAAGAGATCGAGCGGAAGAACATCGAGGCCTTCATCGCCGACGGGCAGAAGTAGGACGCTGTTTCTGACGACGTATCTGACACAGAGACACAGAGGGACAGAGAGAGAAGAAACGACTGTTTGTCTATTCTCTCTGTTCCTCTGTGTCTCTGTGTCAAGTCCTCCTGGAGGTCGGGTGCCCGCTGAACGTGCGTTTACTGCTTCGTCTTCCCCACCCCCATCGCCTTGACCAGGCGCCGCACGTCGACGTCGCGCACGGGTTTGCCGGTGCGGGCGGCTTCGGCGGCGGCCAGGCCCGCGGCGTGACCCAGGGCCATCATCGTCCGGGACAGCCGGCAGCTCGACGCCGCGACGTGGCTGAAGCCCGCGCCCCGGCAGGCTGCCAGGAGGTTCTTCCAGCCCTTCGGGATCAGGCAGCGGTAGGGAATCCCGTATGGGCCTTTCAGTTCCCTGATGCCCGGCCCGCCGCCGTGGATGTCCAGCGCGTGGTCCGCAATAGCCACCATGTCCTCGTGCTTCTGCCCGGCCAGCCCCGCACGCACGTCGTGTTCGGTCAGGATGTACTCGGTTACCACGCGGTAGCTCTCGCGGATGCCGAGCATCGGGGCGATGTCCTTCAACTCGTAGCCCCTGAACTGCGGATACTGCTGAAGCCAGTGCCAGTGGGCCTCCACGCGCTTGCGCGCCAGGGCCAGCGTGCGTTCGTAGCCCAGGTCGATCAGCACATGCCCGGGCACCAGCGGCAGCGGGTTGACGGTCAGCTCGGTCTCGTCCACGCCGGAGACGAAGGCCGTCCTGCCGAAGCGGCCCACAGGCCCGGCGGGCGCAGGCTGGCGCTTGGGGGCGTCGGCCTTGCGGATCCGGTAGCACAGCGAGATGGCGTTGAGGAACCGCGAGGCCTTGGCCGGCGCGGACGGCTCGTTGAACCGGCTTCGCGGCTCGGCGCCGAGCATGGTTTGGCACCCGACGGCCCGGCAGAGGTGCGCCCCGCCGGTCGCGTCGACGAACACCTTGGCGCGAATGCCCGTGCGCCTCTCGCCGGGCCCGGCCGCGCCAATCTCGCCAACCACGCCGGCGCCCGCGCGGGCCTCCAGGAAGGTGGTCTCCAGGAGGACTCTCACGCCGGCGCCCTTCAGCAGATTGTCCATCGCCCCGGCCAGCGCCTCGGGCTTCATGATCACGCTGGCCCAGCGGCTGCGCGGCTCGCCGGCCCGACGCAGCGTGTGGTCGTATGTGAACGTCGTGCCCGGCCGGCCGTACGTCAGGCCGTACGGCTCGGTCCGCTTGTAGCTGTGCAGTCGCGGCGCGATGGCGGCGGCGCCGGGGACGGCCTTGAGGCGCCCGTAGAGTTCCCTGGCAAACGAACAGCCGGGCCCCGGCTCCCAGTTGGTGACAAAGGCCGACGTGCTCGTGCCGCCCAGTCGCGGCTGGGCCTCGACGAGGATGACCTTTGCCCCGGCCCGAGCGGCCGCCAGGGCCGCACCGAACCCCCCGCTGCCGCCCCCGACGACACACACGTCGCACGTCAACCGCGCCGGTTCAGCCGCCGCCGGAAGCGGACCGGTCGCCAGCAGGCACACAGCCGCCCACGCTGTCAACGCGCGATGCCGCACCGTCACTTCCCGGGCGGCGGCTTGACCACGCCGAACTGCTGCATCAGGTCGAGCATGCTCGTCTGGTGCCATTGCTCGGCGATCTTGCCGTTCTCGAGGCGGTGGATGGAGATGCCTCGCAGCGTGACCTTCTTGCCCGTCGGGGCCACGCCGAGGTAATCACCCTTGTGCGTGCCGGTCCACGTCCAGCGGTTGGCCACCGTGTCGCCCTCGGCCAGCATGTCCTCGATCGTCACGACCAGGTCGGGGAAGGCCTTGCGATGCCCGCCGATGAGCTGCTTGAATCCGTCCCGGGTGGGCGGCATCCCCGGCGGCATGCCGTGACCGATGAGGTCCGCCGCCATGATCTCGTCCAGCGCGGCCAGGTTGCCCTTGTTCCACACCTCGTCGACCTGTCGGCGGATGACGGCCTTGTTGTCGTCCAGCGGCGCCCCCCGGCCGCAGCCGCACGGACAACGGCCACCGCACCCAATCGACGCACAGAGGCCCAGTCCCGCAAGCACGACCAGCATAACCTTCCCGGCATTCATGATCTGTCTCCTCGTGTTTCCAGACGCTGATTTCGGCCGGCCCTTCCGGCCATGGCGGCCAAGATAGCCGTCCGCCGCCGGGCGCGTCAAGTGCACAGCCCTGAATGCGAGCCGGTTGCGTTGTGGGCCTGCAAGGTAGCATGGGCATCTTGCCCATGGACAAAACGCCGTGAAAACGAGTCGCCGGACTCTCTTTTCACGGGCAAGATGCCCGTGCTACACCCACAACG
>Ga0180432_10003169_pt1 | contig 23802 bp, 13 predicted proteins | sample SS_ome_10_FD_132414 | JGI IMG/M metagenome (GOLD analysis project Ga0180432, IMG submission 132414) | Hypersaline lake sediment archaeal communities from the Salton Sea, California, USA - SS_1_MS_2 metaG | ecosystem: Environmental > Aquatic > Non-marine Saline and Alkaline > Hypersaline >... | reverse complement strand
TGACAAAGATGCAAATTTTAAATAAAATAGTGTGATCAAGCGCGCTTTTTAACAGCCCAAGACCACGATAGAATAATATTCAAATATCCCGTTGCCAGCGGTGATGACCGAAACATTCAGAAATTTCGTTTAAGGACACCGTCGACAAAACAAGAGGCGATTTCGTCAAGAACAAGCCGACTGCCACAAAAGAGGATGCTTCATGGGATTAGCGGTAAAAAAGCTTAAACTTCGTTACTCTTCTCCGAAGGCGTTTTTCACCCAGTATAAGAGTGAGATCGTCCACTCGAAGCTCTTCGCCCCGACCTCAACGCCCCCGCCGGTAAACACCCCCGTCCTGCTTACGCTGATCATCCCCGATGTTCCGGAGCCGTTCGTGGTTCAATGCAGGGTGGCGTCTTCCGTCGATAAAAGGAGGGCCGAGACAACGGGACGAAAGATGGGGATGACCCTGCATTTCAACAGTGGACAGGGGGAGAGCATCAGAAAGCTTGAGGGAAACCTCAGGCGAAGCAAGACGTATTCCGGGATGTTAACTCCATCCTCAAGCGGCATGACCGGTCTCGACACCGGGGAGGGTGAAGAGACACCCCGTCCTCAAAGGGAAGCACAGCCGATGGATAGACCGCGAAGTTCCGCCGCTCCGGAAATCCCGGCTCAACAACCTGAACCGGAGACAAGGGGCCGCAGCAGAATATCCACGGCCAGGGAGAGAGAGCTGATAAATATGGCCCAAAAGGAGGGACTCTCTTCGACCCTTACGGGGGAGAGAATCGAAAGGCTTAAAAAACTGATCCGAGACCGTGATACGGTCAAGAAGATAGAGACGAAGGAAGACGATTCAAAAGCCCCCCCTCCGGCACCCGCGGTTGACAGGGTAAAGAGGGAGTTCAGCTCGAAAGAGCGGGAGCGAATGGAGCCGGTTGTCGAATTCATCTTGGACCTTGTAAAGGCGATGCTCCGCTCCGGTTACTACGCCCCCGATCACCCCGGAAGCAGGGACGCAAAAGAGGGCATATTTATCGAGTTCCAGACGGCGGTGGGCGAAAGACCGGACCTTACGCTCTTGAACCAGGAATCTAAGGAGCGCTCCGATGTGTTGATATCCGGAATCCTCGAAGATCAGGTCAGCCTCAGGGGATTGATAGGATCGGAGCAGGCAGCCATCTTTATACCCAAGTTCAAGGAGTACTTCAACAGAAAGAGCCTCGTCAGCTTTTCGATGAAGAAGACCCTCTCCCTCAACGAGTTCGACGATTTTATCGACATCATGAGCGATCCCGCCGTGGACAAGGGGGAATCCGGGGAGGTGGGGAGTCTCCTCACAAGCGCCCTGGTAGAAAAGGAAATCACCGAGGTCTCCACGGTTTTCATGGATGACATGATCATCCTCGAAATGAAGCTACCCTGGCGGGTGGAGATGGCCATCCAGAGACTTGCTAAAGACCTCAAGGTTCTCCCCATGTTCAGGGGCAAAAGCGAGGAAGAGATCCAGGCCATGAAAATCCGTATCGTTCAGGACATCGTGAGACCCCTAAGGGAGCCTCACATGCTGAAGGATATCGTGGTAAACTGTCACGTGATTGCAAAGCACGTTGCGGTAATCGACGCCGAGGACCTTGAGCAGATAATCGTAAAGTCGTTCCCCATGCAGATCCTCCTGCCCACCTCCAAGTACGTTTTCGAGGAGCTCACAAAGATCGAAGGGGAACTGAAGGAGAAGCCGGGCCACCCTGCGCTTCTGGCCCGCATGGAGGGCGTAAAGAGGATCCTCAAGTGGGTATCCCAGAGGGTCGTCGTCGAGGGGATCGAGGGGAGCGAGAGGTTTTTCGAGCAGCTCTATTTTTACAATATACTTAAATTTGAAGAGCTGCCCGAGGCGGTAAAGGACCACGTCAACACCCTGACCCTCGTCAAGGAGTTCAGGGAAAATCCCTCTTTCTACATGGAGAAGTTCTACGAGGCGGCAACGGAAAACGACGTCCTCCTGCTGGTCAGGCTCTTCAGGCGAATACTGGCCGACCTCCTGGAGCAGGGGGAATACGACCTCATCTCCCTGATCACCAAGTCCGTGGAGGCGAAATTCGAGCTTTATCCCCGTTTGAGAAGCAGTGGTTACGTTCCCCTGCAAGAGCCGATCAAGTTTGTCTGGGAAGACTCGATCGATTCGTTGGAGGAGAAATTCAGAGACGAAAAGAGCGGGGCGAGGACGGAGCTCGAAAAGACGATCGAGCTATTGGGGAAATACGGTGTTCATCTCCTGGTCCAGATCCTTACGGACAGCAAGGACAAGGTCGTTCGTTCCTCCGCGGTAAACACATTGGTGAAGATGGGTGACTTCGCCCTTAATGAAGTAGTCGCCATACTTAATAATCCCTCGAATCCATGGTACCTGTATCGCAATGCGCTGGCTGTAATGTCCAGGATCGGGGGGGCGGGCCAGATAGAACTGATTTCCAGTTTTCTCAGGCATTCAAAGCCGAGGGTAAGGGAAGAGGCCCTGAACACCATAAGCTCGCTTCAGGGACCGGCGGCGGAGCCAACCCTTCTGAAGGCCTTAAGGGATCCCAACCTCCGCGTCCGTCGACGCGCGGTCGAGTGTATTGGAAAATCCCCCCCCAAATCCCAGAGAGTGCTTATCGCCCTCCTCAACATCCTGAAGATCGACGAGAGTATCGGGAAAAGCGCCTTCGACAAAAATCAGATGATAGAGTTCAAGGCGGAGGCGATCAACACGCTGAGCCTCATCGGCAACGTCCCGATCTCGGATAACAAGAGAACGGAGGACGTTCTCTTGGAGCTGATAATGCCGGACAAGAAATGGCTGGGCAAGCTGTCACAGAGGGTAAAATATGCCGCCGGCAAAAAGGGAGAAAACCAGATCATCCAGAACGCCGTTTTAAAGGCGCTCTGGAAGATGGGGACCAAAAAGTCCTTGCCGAGCTTAACCACGCTCGTCGAGAAGGGAGACAGGGCCCTTGCCAGCAAGGCGAAAGAGGCGATCTCTCAGATCAAGATGAGGGAAAAGGTGTAGAGGGAATCGAAGAAAGCGTAGGCAGATTCTCTTGTCGGCAAGGCCAAGGGGGCGATCTCTCAAATCGGGTCGGGATAAAAAGTTTGTAGGGAATTGAAAAGGCCGCAGGTGGATTCTAAAACCATCGAGAACTAAAAATCACCGTCGAATCAAGATATCAAACAACTCACCGCAATAAAAACAGCCCACCGAAAATACTCACATCGGCCGTTGACTGACCTGGCATTGGATGGGCCTTAATCCTTCAAAAACGGTATTTTCTCTCTTAACGCAATAAATTTGCTTAATCGATCGTCTTAAATGAGAGCGGCGATTGATAGTATACCGGCTTGAAGAGCTGTTTTCGTTTTTGTTGTCTATGGTAAAGATTGAGGCGAGGTTTCAGTTGCGGGATAAAGATCCCCATCCTTTCTCGAAAAGGCACGGAATAATATGATACGAGGCCGGCGGGTATTCAAATCGACGGCTTATTTTAAGCACAAAAAAGCCCCATCCTTTTTCGATGAGGCACGGAATAATATGATACGAGGCCGACGGTATTTAAATCGACGGCTTGTTTTAAGCATAAAAAAACCCCCATCCTTTTTTCACTTCTATGTCTCAAGAGGCCAGGTCAACGGGAATTAGTGAGACATTCTCTCTTCCGCAAGCGATCCTTTAAGATGGGGGTGGGGAAGTTCTTATTCAATTGTGATTCCATTATACACCTTAAAAAGGGCTTGTCAAGAAAAAAATGAATGAAGTGCCATTCATAATGCATTTTTTTGGGGGATTCAAAAGACGATTTCTATATTTTAAACTTTTAATATGTATCAGCTCTATTCCTTTTGTCAAACAGGTAATTGAAACCGCTTTTTGTCCATGTTTGATTCTTCAAGAGAAATTTTTTATTTTTTCTTTCACAGCGGAGCCAAAATCTGATATGATTTGAGGCTAAACCAAAGTTGCTCAAGACTATCTATGCAGGGACACCTGTCTCTATATCGATAGAGAGGCGAACATTAAGGCGGATGATAAAATGAACATTTTAAAATTGATAAAGAGGGTTAAGGAGAGAATTTCACGGCTCTCCATGACAAGGATCGGCGTTGCGGTTGTTGTCCTTCTTGTAGTCCTATTCTTCACGGTCAGGATCTGCGGCTACCTCGTAAAGGAGGAGGTAAAATCGCTGGAGAAGATACAGGAGGAGAACGGCATCCCCGTTGATGTGGCGAAGGCGAAGATGGGAGCCTTAGAGGTATACAGGCCCTTTTCCGGAACCATAAGGGGTATGCGCCAGTCTGAGCTTACAACCAATATAACTACCCGAGTCATCAAGATACATTTTAGTGAGGGAGAAGAGGTAAAGAAGGGGGGAATAATAGTCTCCCTCGATCCGGACGACCCCGGGTTGTCAACGGGGCACTACCGTCAGGACAAGGCGAAATATCTCCAGGCCTTAAGGGACTACAAGAGGATAAAGGAGCTTTACGAGGCCGGCGCCGTCTCCAAGAGCGAATACGAAAAGGCCCTCACGTCATACGAGGTGGCCCGGGCGGACTACGACGCCTCGAAGAATATGGTCAAGATATCTTCCCCCATCGACGGGATCGTAACTGAGATAACCGTAAGCGAGGGGGACCCGGTGGTGTCGGGAGAGATAATCGCAACGGTCGCCGTAATAGACAAGGTGAGGGTGGAGCTCAACATCAGTTCAAAGAGGGCCCTGTTTGTCAAGAAGGGCCAGCCAGCGAGGATCGTCCTCGAAACTCCCGGTGGAGACGTTACAGTGGTGGGAGAGGTGGAGACTGTCTCGCTGTCGGCGAACAAGAACACCGGTCTGTTTGAGGCGAAGATTCTTCTGGATAACGCCAAGGGCCTCCTCAAGCCAGGAACCATTACCAACCTTGAGGTCCTGATACATTCCGCGGACAACGTCCTCATTATCCCGAAGAGGGCGCTGGTCAAGGTCGGCGACGAGACCTTTGTTTTCGTTGTCAACCGTGAGAGCAAGGCCGTTAAGAAAAAGATAGTGTCGGGATGGGAAAACGACGAGACCGCCGAGGTTAAGAGCGGACTGAAAGCTGGAGATAGAGTAGTAATTCGCGGACAGAACAAGCTCTCTGACGAAGAGAGCCTCGTTCTCATTCACAACGAGGAAAAATAGATGAAGTGGACCGCTTTTGCAGTCAGGAGATCCGTTACCACCGTTATGCTCATCCTGGTCTTCGTAGTGCTGGGACTTTTCTCATATTCGCGCCTTACCGTTGACCTCTTCCCGCAAATCGATTTTCCGTTTCTTACCATCACCACGATATATCCCGGGGCCGGCCCCTCCGAGGTCAAAAGCCAGGTCACGGAAAAGATAGAGGACGAGATAAGCAGCGTAAGCAACGTAAAGAACCTCGATTCCACATCCAGAGAAGGCGTATCCCTCATATTTGTTGAGTTCGAGCTGGGCGTGGATATAGATCTCGCATCGATCGAGGTCAAGGACAAGGTTGACGCCATACTCTCCGATCTGCCGGAGGATATAGAACAGCCGGAGATAGTGAAGTTCGACATAAACGCCCTTCCCATTATGAACCTCTCTATCTCGGCGGACAGCCCCTTAAACGAGGTCTACGAGTACGTCGATACGACGGTCAGGGACAAACTAAACAAGATCGACGGTCTTGCTTCGGTGGAGGTAATAGGGGGGCTTGTCCGGGAGATTCAGATCAACGTCTCCCGGGAGGCCCTTATCCGCCACAACCTCACGGTCACGGAATTCGCGGGCCTTATCGGAGCCGAGAACAAAGACGTCCCCCTGGGACGACTCTCATCGAGGGACGAGGAGTTTGTCCTCAGGGTATCCGGCGAATTTACATCAGTCGAAGATATCAAAAACACGACCATAGCCACTCCCACGGGAGCCTCGGTGCGTCTGTCCGATATTGCCGAGATAGTGGATGGATTTGCCGAGAGGAGGGAGTCCGCGAAATTTCAGGGGAAGCCCTCGGTGGGGATCGCCATCTCGAAGCGATCCGACGCCAACACGGTGTTGATCGCGGCGGAGATATTCAAGGCCATATTTGAGCTGAAACAGACCATGCCGGAGGGATACGAGATAGGGATTGCGAGAGACCTTTCGGAATTTATCGTCGATTCTGTGAATGATGTTCTGGTAAATCTGGTACTCGGGATTATCATTACCGCCTTTTTCCTCTATATCTTTCTCCACAATATCCGGAGCACACTGATCGCCACGCTGGACCTCCCAACCAGCATCATAGCGACATTCATTCTAATATATTTTGCGGGATTTACGATAAACGTCATCACTCTCATGGCGCTTGGGATATCGATTGGTATCCTTGCCACCAACGACATCATCATCCTCGAGAGCATAAACAGGCACATTGAGGCCGGGGAGTCGCCCAAGGAGGCCGCCATCAATGGGACATCGGAGGTCGCCCTGGCGGTGGGGGCGTCCACCCTGACAAACATCATGGTCTTTACTCCCATCGCGTTCATGAGCGGCATCGTGGGACAGTTCTTCAAGCAGTTCGGGCTTACCGTGGTGTTCGCAACTATCTTCTCCCTTCTCGTCTCCTATACGATGACGCCGATGCTTGCCTCGAAGCTTTTGGGGAAAAAGAAAAAGGGGGCGGTCTCCCTGAAGTTTTCCAAGCTTAAATTCGTCTCCGCTATCAACAAGCGACTCCGCGCATTCTTCGAGAGGTGGGACAAGGGCTACGAGAACCTGGTGGTAAAATACAGGTCCTCCCTCAGCTGGTGTCTCAAGAATAAAAAGAAGACCGTCATGGCAACCGTGGGGATTTTGATCTTCTCCCTCTTTCTCATAACTCTCGTCGGGGGGGAGTTTTTCCCCTACAGCGACAGGGGCTATTTGAGCATAAACGTGGAGCTTCCCCCCGGTATAAGAATCGATGAAACCGAGGAGGTTATCGAGGAGATCGCAGGCATAGTCGGTAAATACGAGGAGATTGAAACACTATACAGCACGGTCGGAGGAGAGAACAAGGGGGTAAACGATGGCGAGTTGATCCTGGGGCTTGTGGACATATCCGAGCGGGATATCTTGACGAGGGATTTCGTAAACAAGGTACGATATGATCTTGCGACCATTCCGGGGGCGGATATTAAAATCATGGAGGAATCGGGGGGGGGGCAGGCGGAAGCGGATCTCGTCTTAAACGTCACGGGCCCGGATATAAAGACGATCGCCTCCCTCGCGGGGGAGATGGAAAAGGTAGTAAAGAATATGGAGGGGCTCGTGGATGTGGAGACGTCGGAGAAGCTCCCATCCCCCGAAATAAGGTTCATACCGAACAGATTCAAAATAGCGAACTACGGGGTGAATTCGTCTGACATATACACGATTCTCAGGGCGTCCTACGAGGGGGTCGTCCCGTCCCTCTACAAGGAGGGGGGGGAGGAGTACGACATCAGGGTGCGTCTCTCCGAAAAGGACAGGGGTGACGAGGATTTGTTCGGGGAGATAAGGATAAAGACCCCCAGGGGTATGGTTCCCATCGAGCAGCTTGGGGAGGTGGTTTTAGGCCAGGGGGAATCGGAGATCAAAAGGCACAATCGCCAGGACCTGGTGGAAGTTATGGCAAATGTGGGATCGGGAACGGTGGGCGAGTTCGAAAAAAAGATCAAGGACGCGGCTGAAGAGATCGATGCCCCCGAGGGATACGCGTTCAAGCTCGGCGGAGAGAGCGAGACGAAGGCGGAATCTTTCGCCTCCCTGTTTCAGGCTCTCTTTCTCGCCATAATCCTTACCTACATCGTTCTGGCGGCGATTCTCGAATCGTTCGTTCATCCCGTAACTATAATGCTGACCCTTCCCCTGGGCCTTATAGGAACCGCCGTGGGGCTCTTCGTCGGAGGGCAGACAATAAACATGCTCTCTCTCATGGCCATGGTTATGCTTGTGGGAATCGTGGTCAACAACGCCATCCTGATCCTGGACTACGCCTCGGTCTTGAGGGACGGCGGGATGAGCCGCAGGGACGCAATCATGGAGGCCTCCCCCGTAAGGCTGAGGCCGATCATCATGGCCAACCTCGCCATAGCCTTTGCGATCCTCCCCCAGGCCCTGGGGGGTGCCAATGCCGGCCACAGGACAACCATGGCCGTCGTGACGATGGGGGGCGTTCTCTGCTCGGCCGTCTTCACGATCTACCTGATCCCCGTCGCCTACGAGTTCTTCGACAGGTTCACCATAAGGGGAAGGGGAGAGGCGAAGAAGAAGTAGAGACGGCAGCGTAAGGCTATGATAGGAGACGGTCTCTCTCAACGAGGTCACCACGGTAAAAATGCCGGTTGATTGATTGGATCAATCGATTGAGAGCAATCGATTAAAATAATCTATTGAAACACCCCGGCGCGGCCGACGATCGAGACGATTGACACGATTAACAAGTTTGATTGAACCGGCTTTTCAACCCCCTCCGGCAATTTGTGAACCCATGACCGCCCGACGTTTTAGGGGAAAACGATGTCAAAAGAAGGAGCCCTCCTCATAGAAAATATCGCCGACGATTTTTTTATGCTTCGGCCGAAAAACCCGATGTGGCCGAGCTCCGCAAACGTATATGTAATCAAGGAAGATGGCGGCGGCTTTTCGATGATCGACGTCGGCTGCGGAAAAGAGGAGGCGGTCGATCTCGTAAGGGGTGCCCTCAAAGACCTCGGCCTCTCCGTCGAGAATCTCGAGACCCTTCTCCTCTCCCACTCCCACCCGGACCACATGGGAGGAACCGGCCAATTTTTAGACGGGGCAAAGCCGGAGATATTGATCCACGAAGACGATTTTGAAAACGCTTTAACTCCCCTGGGACTTATAGGCACCTTCGACATCGAGCTTGCGAAAAAGAGCTACTCGGACAAGGGGGGAAAGGCGACGGCGATGAAAGACCTCATGCGTTTTTTCATCGATTTCGGATGCCCCATGCTCGGCGCCGCACCCACCAGCAGGCTCTCGGAGGGGGATGTTGTCAAAATGGGAGCCTATCAATTTGAGGTTATCCTGACTCCCGGCCACTCGCCGGGGCACATCTCGCTTTTCGACGAGGGGACGGGGATAATGTACGGCGGGGACCTGGTCGGGGATATCGTCGCCTGGTACACCCCCGCGTCCGGCGGTGTCACAGGCTACCTCGAAAGCCTAGACAAGATGGAGGCCAGGTCCCCCGACACCATCCTTCCGTCCCACGGCGGGATCATTACTAATCCCACAGAGAAGATCGCCAAGGTCAGGGAGAGGCTCTTTGCCAGGGACAAAAAGATGATAGGGATACTCAAGGGAGGCCCCAAGACCTTTGTCGAGCTTGTCGACCTGATGTTCAAGGTCGAGATGATGAGGTTTTTCCCCGGCGCCGGCATAACCGAAAGCCACATCCAGAAATTGGCCGCTGACGGCAGTGTCAAACGTAGCGGAGACTCTATAGAGCTGATTTAGCTTTTTACCCCTCATACCAAAGCAATACCTCCCGAGTAGTCTTGCCGAAAAAAAATATATCTCAGAAACCACAAACGACATAATTGATACGATGCTTGAAGACAAGGCTCCAGGGGGAATCTGTTCGGGATTTACTTCTCGATCCCAACCGGTACTCAACGCGCAGTTAAATGAATTTTTCACGCCAAAGACTCGAGTGACACTTTCCACCAAAAAAAGCTTGACAAATAAACTATCCTTTTCTAATATACATAGCAATAATTTTCCGATCCTTCTTACCTAAGGGCGGGGGCTGGCGGAGAGACTTTTTTTAGTCCTTATCTGAGCCCTAAAAAATACTGCCTAAGGTGGAAGGACGATAGGGCTTGGCGGGAAACGGTCAAACCTCCCGTGTTTGGAAAGGAGAATTTATATTGGAGACATCCGTCTGTAGTCGCTCTTATTTTGTGCGATTTCAATTTTTCCCACCATTTAATAAAATTCAGCTTTCCACGAGTTCACCTCAATCCTTTAAAGAAGATTTTTCTAACAGAACCTGGAAAAATACAATTATTTACTTAACATGTCTAGTAAATCTTGATAGTTATCCTCAAGATTTTAATAGGTTTGTAACCTCATTCCGTTCCTGCACTCGAGAGAATACGAATTTCGCGAGCGCCAATCACTTTCACCTTCATACAAATCTACCGTTTTTTACCAGAATAACTATTCCGATGAAAAACATGAGGTTATTTTAAGGCATCTAATATTCCCTAAAGCACTAAAACACTAGGATTCGAATTGAATCTAAGAAGGGGTGATTTTTGTATCATATATGAAAGGATAAGTTATGGGTAATTCAAAAGACTCTAAGTACTCCCATCTGATTGAGAAGCAGTATGAAGAATTAATGGATTACTGCGAAGTAACGATGGATCGGATGGAAAGGGAATTGCCAGAGGCAAAGTTCGATCTTCACGAAACCCTGAAAGATTACGGGGTATCGAGGAGGGACTTCATCAAGTGGTCATCCGTGATGACCTCGGCATTGATGTTGCCAAAGGCATTCAGCCCGATGGTGGCCCGGGCGGCGGAGGATTTCAGCCGCCTTCCCGTAATATGGCTCCATTTGGCGGAGTGTACCGGATGCAGCGAGGCGTTTTTGAGGAACTCCTACCCGAACGTGGATGACATACTCCTCGAGACCATTTCTCTGGAGTACCACGAGACGGTCATGGCGGCCGCCGGTTATCAGGCGGAGGAGAACCTCCACGAAGCAATGGATACCTTCGACGGCAAGTACATCTGCGTTGTCGAGGGTGCCATCCCTATGGGCATGAAGGGCAAGTTCCTGACGCTGGGACCGAAGGGAAAGACCGGCTACGAGGTAACAAAAGAGGTGACCAAGAGGGCGGCGGCTACGATCTGCATCGGCAGCTGCTCCTCTTACGGGAACGTCCAGGCTGCATCCCCCAACCCGACCAACGCCAAGGGAGTCGGTGACGCATTGGGGATTAGGACGGTAAACATCCCCGGTTGTCCGCCGAACGGCGTCAATTTCACCGGAACGGTGCTTTACTACCTCCTCTTTGGAGCTCTTCCCCCCACCGACGGGCTGGGGAGACCCCTCTGGGCCTACGGGATGAAGATCCACGACAACTGCGAGAGAAGGGCCCACTACGACGCGGGCGAGTTTGTGGAGGAATGGGGAGACGAGGGCGCCATCAAGGGCTGGTGTCTCTACAAGATGGGATGTAAAGGACCTTACACCTACTCCAACTGCCCCAAGCTTCGCTTCAACGACAGAATGTCCTGGCCGGTCATGGCCGGACACGGATGTATGGGCTGTACAGAGCCCGATTTCTGGGATGCCATGGCTCCTCTGGAGAAGCCTATTGCCGACAAGCCGCTCCCCGGCTTTGGAATTGAGTCCAACGTCGACAGAGTCGGCGCAATCGCCACGGGAGTTGCGGCCGTAGGACTTGCCGCCCATGCGGGTGCCTCGGTATGGAGGAAGGGCGGCGAAGAAGAGCCGAAAAAAGGCAAGGCTAAAAAGTAGGCTTCAGGTTAAAAGTAGAAATATAGGAGATAGAATATGTCAAGAATCATTGTAGATCCAATTACAAGGATAGAAGGACATTTGAGAATAGAGGTTGAGGTAGAGGGAAACACCATCAAGGATGCCTGGAGTACTATTACGCTCTGGCGCGGTTTCGAGACCATCTTAAAGGGGAGGGACCCGAGAGATGCGGGGCTCATGACCCAGCGTTTCTGCGGTGTGTGTACATACTCTCATTACGAAGCCTCCACTTTGGCTTGTGAAGATGCCTTCGGTGTAAAGCCTCCGCCAAACGCAAGGCTTATAAGGAACCTTATCAAGGCATCCCAATACATCACCGACCACATAATGCACTTCTATCACCTTCACGGTCTGGACTGGGTGGATATTATAAACGCCCTCTCTGCCGATTCGAGGAAGGCCGTGGAGCTGGCAAAGAGCGTGTGCGGTAAAGGTGTAACGCCCTACAACTGCTCCGAGACGCACTACGATGCGGTTAAGGCGAGGATCGCCAAGTTTGCCGAGTCGGGCCGCCTGGGGCCATTTGCAAACGCATACTGGGGCAACTCCTCTTACAAGCTGTCGCCAGAGGCGAACCTTGTGATCACATCCCATTATCTCGACGCCCTGGCGGTATCGAAGTTGGGCGCACAGATGATGGCGGTCTTCGGCGGGAAGAACCCCCATCCCCAGACCCTGGTGGTCGGGGGTGTTACCTCCGTAATGGACATGCTGGATCCCCAGAGGCTGGGTGAGTATCTCTTCAGGCTGAAGGAGATGCAGAAGTTCGTAGACACCGCATATATTCCGGACGTCCTGATCGCGGGCGCGGCCTACGCCGACGAGGGACTGAAGGGTGTGGGAAGGGGAGTCGGCAACTACCTCGCATACGGGGGATTCCCGCTGGACGACGACTGGACCCAGACCCTCCTTCCGAAGGGGGTCGTGCAGAACCTCGGTATCGAAAACCCGATGGAGCTCGATGAGGAGAAGATAACCGAAGAGGTCGTCCACTCCTGGTATAAGGGAGATGAGGCGCTCCACCCCTACGACGGTAAGACGGAGCCTGATTACACCGGCTTTGATGATTCCGGCCACATCAAGGGCGACGAGAAATACACGTGGTCCAAGGCCCCGAGGTATGACGGCCTGCCCCACGAGGTCGGCCCCCTCGCCCGCTTCGTCATAGGATTCGCCCAGGGCGACGAGAAGATTTCGGAACTTGTGAACTTCACCCTGAATACCACCGGGCTTCCGGCCACGGTCCTCTTCTCCACGCTGGGAAGAACGGCCGCAAGGGCCCTGGAGGCCAAGCTTGTTGCCGACTACACCGAAAACTGGATAAACGAGCTTGTGGCGAACATCAAGAGCGGAGACACCAGGACCTGGACAAGGTGCAAGGTGCCCAAGAAGGGCCGGGGCAGGGGTCTCACCGCCGTCCCGAGGGGGGCGCTGGGCCACTGGGTCAATATCGAGGACAAGGTTATCGCAAACTACCAGGCGATAGTTCCTTCCACCTGGAACGTTTCGCCGAGAGACAAGGCCGAAAAGAGGGGGCCGTACGAGGAGTCCCTCATCGGCACAAGGATGGCGAACGTAAATCAGCCGCTGGAGATATTGAGGACAATCCACTCGTTCGATCCATGTATGGCGTGCGCCGTTCATATCATAGACACGAAGACTAAAGAGATCAAGAAATTTAAGGTGGCTTAAAAGGAGGTAACTGTGGAAAACGTCGTGTCCACAAAGAAGTGGTCAGCAGCCATAAGGGTGAATCACTGGATTATGGTCATCTCGATTGCCGTCCTGATAGCTACCGGCTACTACATCGGAAGACCCTTCAGCGTCTCTGCTGGTGAAACTATGGATAAGTTCCTGATGGGTGAAATACGCTTTCTCCATATATTTTGCGGCATGATTCTCGCCTTCACATTCGTGTGGAGGCTGTACCTGGCATTCTTTTCCAGGTTCCATGCCGACTGGAGAGATTTTCTGGCTTTTCTCGACTTTGAAAACCTCGTAAAACAGATTAAGTTTTACGCCCTCATCTCCAACGAAAAGCCGGAGGAGAAATACGCCTATGCGCCGTTGCAGTCTTTTGCCTATCTTGGGCTTATGGTCATGGTCCTTCTGATTGTTGTTACGGGCCTTATCCTAACCGGATCGGGCTACGGCAAGGGAGTGATAAGCTTTTTCTATTTCTTTGTCAAACCGTTCCAGAACATGTTGGGGCTTGCAACGGTGAAGTTTATTCACCACATCCTGATGTGGTTGTTCATCATCTATCTCATGATACACATATATATGGCGTTCTGGACAGATGTTGTAAAGAAGGATGGGACCATATCTTCGATGATCAACGGGATGATGTTCGAAAAGAAGAAATAGTCTGTCTTATATGAACACAGAATGGTGATGCTCGATGAAAATAGAGGGGGGATATTATTATCCCCCCTTTTCAATAATTTTTTTACAGAATATGAACGACTTCAATCAATCCGATTCCGTAAATATCACAGTGATGGGACTCGGCAACATACTGCTTGCCGACGAGGGATTCGGCGTTCACTTCATCAGGTGGTTCGAAGAGCGCTACCGACTTCCCGACGACGTGCGGCTGGTGGACGGCGGGACCCTCGGCTTCGGGCTTCTGGACATCGTAACGAGCACCAAGCACCTGATCATAATTGATGTTTTGAAGGCGGACGACGATCCCGGCTCCATCTATCGATTCACTAGGCGCGAGATGGAGCTGAACATGCCGGAGCCGACCTCGGCCCACGAGGTGGAGTTCGTGGACGTTCTGATTCAGGCGGAGATTATGGACAGGTGCCCCGAGGTTGTATTTCTCTGCATAGTGCCGAAAGAATACGGCGGCGATATGGAGTTGGAGATGACGCCCCTTATGAGAGAGAAATTTCCGAAGACCGAAGAGCTTCTCCTCAAGGAGCTGTCGAATCTCAAAGTGATTCCAGAAAGTGTAAAGACGGACGATGCATGAGGTTTCACTGATACAGTCACTCATAAAGATTGTGGGGGAGCACTCTTTAACCCACGGCTTTAAAAAGGTCAACACGATAAAGCTCTCCTTCGGTCGGATGAACCACATAGAGCCGAAGGCGCTCGATCTGGCGTTCAAGGTTCAATCGGAGGGGACGGTGGCGTTCGGCGCGACCCTCGAGTACCTGATACTCCCCGTTGTGGTACACTGTTTCAAGTGCAACGAGGATAGCGAGGTTGACAGGTTTGAGTTTACGGAGTGCCCCAAGTGCGGGGCGGACGAGGTGCAGGTCGTCGGTGGGACGGAGGAGCTGAAGCTTCTCGAAATGGATGTGGATTAGGAGAAAAACATGTGTATTGCTTTTCCGGGAAAGATAATCTCGATCGACAAGGACAACTACGCCGTTATCGATATAAGCGGCGTCAGGCGGGACGCCTGTCTCGACCTTCTCGGCGAAGAGGTTAATGTGGGCGATTACGTGATCTGCCACGTCGGCTTCGCCATCGAAAAAGTCGACGAGGAGCTGGCGAAGGAGAAGCTCTCGTTTTTACAAGAGCTGATAGATAATGAAATTTATTGACGAATACAGAGATCCGACCATCGCCAGGGGTCTCGTTTCGGCGATAAAGAGACGCTCCGAGAGGCTGAAGAGCGGGATCACCATTATGGAGGTGTGCGGAACCCACACCCACTCGATAAACAGGTTCGGTATCAAGGACCTCCTGCCGGACAACGTCAGGCTTATCTCCGGCCCCGGCTGTCCGGTCTGCGTTACGTCGATAGAAGATATAGACAGGGCGCTCCTTCTGGCAAAAGAGAAGGATGTGATATTCACCACCTTCGGGGACATGATGAGGGTGCCGGGCACCGGTGGGGCCTCCCTCGAGATGATGAGAAGCGACGGGGCAAATATCGCCGTTGTCTCATCGCCGCTCAACGCGGTCGCCCTCGCCGAGGAGAAGCTGGAAGCGGAGGTTGTGCTGTTGGGGATCGGCTTTGAGACCACGTCGCCCACGGTCGCCGCGGCGGTGATGTCAGCGAGGAAAAAGGGGATCAAAAACTTCTCCGTCTTCTCGGTGCACAAGGTCATCCCCCCCGCCGTCAAGATACTCCTGGACGATCCGAAAATCAACGTGGACGGGTTTCTCTGCCCCGGCCACGTGAGCATCATCCTCGGAACAGGTGCCTACTCTATCATCCCGGAGAAGGGGCGGGCGGCGGTTATCACCGGGTTTGAGCCGCTGGATATCCTTGAGGGGATTCTGATGACGATCGACCAGATGGCCGAGGAGAGGTTCGAAGTTGAAATTCAATACAAGAGGGCGGTGAAGGAGGAGGGAAACCCGAGCGCCAGGGCGGCGATGGATAGCGTCTTTGACAGGGCGGGCGCGGTATGGCGAGGCTTAGGTGAGATACCGGAGAGCGGGCTCGTCTTCAACTCCGAATATAAATCTTTCGACGCCCTTAAGAGGTTCGACCTCCCGGCGATCGACTCAAAAGAGGACGAGAGGTGCTCCTGCGGTGAAATCCTCAAAGGGCTGATGAGCCCCGACCAGTGCCCCCTCTTTAGGAGCGTATGTACCCCGAAGAATCCCGTGGGGCCCTGCATGGTATCGTCGGAGGGGGCATGTAGCGCATTTTACAAATACCGCTGATTTTTATTCATATCAATATTATAATAACCCCGGAACCGATCGATATCTAAAAAGAACTATTAAGCCGTTAAATGAGATTTGCGAGAGCTTCGGTCTTTAATAGAGGAGGCTGGCGACATATTTGATCATCCGTTGGAGAAGGGGATTGTATTTATAATTCTCACTGGATTAACGCCGGACGATTCCAACAGACTGTTTTGACCTTACCATGATAAAGCGTATCAGAGTAAACGTAACGGGGATCGTGCAGGGGGTCGGCTTCAGGCCCTTCGTCTACAACCTCGCCTCCGACCTGGGTCTCGGTGGGTTCGTCCTGAACGACCCGAAGGGGGTTACAGTGGAGATCGAGGGGGATGACGCCGCGATCTCGGCGTTCCTTAAAAGGTTCGAGATAGAGCCGCCCCCTCTGGCAAAGATCGAGAGCGTCAAGACCGATACGCTGACGCCGACTGGGGTTAAAAACGGGAAGTTCGTCATAGTCGAGAGCGAGGACACGGGCGAGAGGAGCGTCCTTATCTCCCCCGATATAGCCACGTGCAAAGACTGCCTCGGTGAGATGAGCGACCCAAAAGACCGAAGATATAAATACCCCTTCATCAACTGCACGAACTGCGGCCCCAGATACACCATAATTAAAGACATCCCCTACGACCGCTCCAGGACGACGATGGCGGTCTTTACGATGTGCCCGAACTGCAGGAAGGAATACGAAGACCCGAAAAACAGGAGGTTTCACGCGGAGCCGACCTGCTGCCCCGTCTGCGGACCGGCGGTGGAGCTCCTCGACCGAAACGGCGATAAAATAGAGTGCGAAGACCCGATCGACCGCGCGGTTCAGCTCCTCTCGGGGGGGAATATCCTCGCCGTCAAGGGGCTGGGGGGATTTCATCTCGCCTGCGACGCCCAAAACGAGGGTGCGGTAAAAGAGCTTCGCAGAAGAAAAGAAAGGGACAAGAAGCCCTTTGCCCTGATGGCAAGAGACATGGCAGCGGTAAGGAGGATAGCGGAAGTCACAGATACGGCCGAAGAGATACTGGTCGGCACGGAGAGGCCGATCCTGCTTATGAAGAAGAGGGAGGACGCCGGCCTCCCGGAGGAGATTGCCCCGAACAGCGACTCCTTCGGCCTGATGCTTCCCTACACGCCGCTCCACCACCTCCTATTCAAGGGACCTCTGGAAATCCTCGTTATGACCAGCGGCAACCAGAAGGACGAGCCGATCGCCTACGGTAACATTGACGCAAAGGACAGGCTGGGGACTCTCTCCGACTTCTTCCTGGTGCACGACAGGGATATCCACATCAGGACCGACGACTCCGTCTCCAGGTTCATCGCCGGCAAAAACAGGTTCATCAGGAGGTCGCGCGGCTACGCCCCGTTTCCGGTGAAGATTCCCGTAGATACATCGGGCGCCGAGATATTGTCCGTGGGGGCGGAGCTGAACAACACCGTGGCGCTCACCCGCAAAGAGAGGGTCTTCTTGAGCCACCACATCGGCGACCTTCAGAACGTACCGGCATACGAGGCCTTCGTTGAGGCGACCGACCATCTTGAGAAGATCCTCGAGGTCAGACCGAAGTACATCGCCCACGACCTCCACCCGGACTATCTCTCCACCCGCTTCGTCAAGGAGTCGGGCCTGATACCGGTTCCGGTCCAGCACCACCACGCCCACATCGCGTCGGTCCTTGCGGAGACCGGATACACCGGCAGGGTGATAGGAGTTTCCTATGACGGCCTGGGACTAGGCACGGACGGCACCCTCTGGGGCGGGGAGTTTCTGATCTCGGATCTCGATGGATTCGAGAGGGTTGGACACATCGCCCCCGTTCCCCAGCCGGGCGGGGACACCGCGGCGAAGCGGCCCGACAGGATGGCCTATGTATATCTATTAAGGGCATTCGGAGACGAGGCGATCTCCCTCTCCCGGGAGCTTCTGCCTTCCCTTAACGAGGGGGAGATCTCCCTGATAACAAACATGATGGAAAAGGGTGTAAACAGCCCCATAACGACCGGTGTGGGGCGCCTCTTCGACGCCGTCTCGGCCCTTCTCAAGATATGCACGGTCAACACATACCACTCCCAGGCGCCGATGGAGCTGGAGGCGACAGCCGAGAGGGCGCCGGACAAGGACGGTCACTACCCCGCCGAGATAGTTACGCTTGAAAACGGCGTCAACATCGTCGAAACGGCCGTTATTATCAAGGGTATCGTCTACGATATGAGGAGGGGGACCGCCGCCCCGGTAATATCGGCCCGCTTTCACAACTCGGCCGCAGAATTTACGCTTGAGATGACGAGGAGAATCAGGGATAAGACATCGATATCGACGGTCGCTCTCTCCGGGGGCGTTTTTATAAACAGGTTCCTGACGGATAGACTCGTGAGGATCTTGAGGGAGGACGGCTTTAACGTCATGATGAACAGCCGGGTTCCCGCCGGGGACGGCGGTATCGCCCTGGGCCACGCGGCCGTCGCCGCGTGGAGGAACAGATAAGCTCTGCGGTCCCCCAAAAAAGAGGGGCCTGACAACGGGCGGATTCGGCCTTCGGCCTTTTTTTGAAATACTATAGGATTTAAATACTTAATAGATTTTTCACCTTTAAAGAGGCGCGAATATGGAGAAGAAGAGAATAGTCCTGGCCCACGGCGGCGGGGGAGTATTAAGTCGGGAGCTCGTCGAGGAGATCATCGTTCCATCGGCAGGGGGCAGCCCTTCGGCCCTGCCTGACGCCGCATCGGTACCCGGGGCGGAAGATTTCTACTTCACCACCGACTCCTTTGTGGTAAAGCCCCTCTTTTTCAACGGGGGGGATATCGGGAGCCTGAGCGTCCACGGCACGGTAAACGACCTTGCCGTGTCGGGGGCGGAGCCGGTCGCCGTATCGTTTTCGCTGATCATAGAGGAGGGATTCGAGATAGACACCTTGAGGCGAATCGTCGAGTCCGCCGGACGGGCGGCCGGGGAGTCTAATGTCTCCATCATCACAGGCGACACGAAGGTGGTGGCGAGAGGGGAGGCGGATCAGCTCTTCGTGAACACCGCCGGAATCGGGATTTGCCGCCACGATATGGGAAACACCGGCATAAAAGAGGGGGACTGTCTCCTTATCAACGGCTCTATAGCTGATCACGGCATAGCGGTGATGAGCAGGAGAAAGGGGATCGATTTCGACACCGAGATTAAGTCTGACAGCGCGCCGGTCTGGCCCTACGTCAAGGCGCTTCTGGACGGGGGAATCGACATCCACGTCATGAGGGACCCGACCCGGGGGGGGATGGCGGCAAGCCTGGTGGAGCTCTCCGGGGATCACGGGGTGACCACGGAGCTTTACGAGGACAGTGTGCCGATAAGGGACGAGGTTCGCGCCGCCTGCGAGATGCTGGGCCTCGATCCCCTCACCGTGGCCAACGAGGGAAAGCTTCTGGTCTACGTCGCCGAGAGTGACGCCGAAAAGGCACTTAAGATATTGAGGAGGACAAAGGGGGGCGAGGGTGCCGAGATTATCGGAAGGGCAGTACAGCGCAGGGCGGTCTCGGTTTTTATAAAGACCAGCTTCGGCGGAGAGAGGGTGGTGGAGATGCCCTACGGCGAGGAGCTTCCCCGAATCTGCTGAGGCCTTAAATCACCATCGATAATATCCCGCTGCCACGTGGCGTCTCTCTTATCTCCTAATCAACGTCTTTCAACATTTCCGATCCTTTATCCACAACGGCAACAAAAGCGATTGCAAATAGGCGTTTGGAAATGGATTTTCAAAGGTCATCGATCCGAGTTCAGGGAGAAAATTGGGGCGCCTTTCATTTTAGAGAGAAAAAGCCTCTCGGATCGGCCGCCTTAAACAGCAAGCTTTTTCATGCCGAACTTCAATCCGGTCGATTTCCGCAAGCCCCTTAAAAAACGTCATCCCGCTCCAGCAGTGAACAGGAAGGGCGGATAGCCTTCCCGGTCGTTATTACTTAAAGATAATAAATCCCCAAAAAAAATCCGCCTTTCCTTCGGGCACGAAATAGCCGAATAGATAGAACGGAATATTATAAAAGGAAGTCTTTGTTAGTCGGAAATGATCTCGAAGTGACCCCGCGGATTAATCCCTTTGATAGGATAATTTTGATTTGTGAGTTGAAAAGTATTTTGAAAACTATAACTACATTGGGTCCGAGGGGGAGGCTTAAATAACAGTTTTTCAATATTACTTATTAAGTATGTCCCTGATCTTCGTTGTCAGGTTGAGTATCGAGGCGGGCTTTTGGATAAAGCCGTCGGCGCCGGCTTTTATGACATCACCGACCTGTCCGTTTGCACTGTAGCCGGAAGATACGAGAATCTTTATATTCGGTTCGATCTTTTTGACCTCTTTGAATATCTCCTTTCCGCCCATTTTGGGCATGACAATATCGAGGATAATCAGGTCTATATCCTTTCCCCTCTCCTTGATTAAATCCACCACCTCTTTTCCCCCCTCAGAGATAATGACCTTATACCCGAGCTCATATAGTATCTCTCCCCACATATCCCTTACTACCTTCTCGTCATCCACAAGGAGTATTGTCTCATCCCCTCCCAACGATGCGTCTTCGTAGGTCGAATCGTTTTCTTCAATCTCTTCTTCGATAGCGGGGAAATAAAGCCGAAAGGTAGTTCCTTCTCCAACCTCGCTGTACACGGTGATAATTCCCTGGAGGTTCTTCACGATGCCGTAAACCGTGGCCAGCCCCATTCCCGATCCCCCGGCATGTTTTTTTGTCGTGAAGAACGGCTCGAAGATGTGATCTATGATGTCCGGCGCTATTCCTGTTCCGGTGTCCGTTACCGACAGCACAACGTAATTTCCGACCTTGGCGTCGAGGTGGGTCTTGACGAAATGCTCGTCGACGATCTGGTTTTTCGTCTCGATGATTATCTTGCCCCCCCCGGGCATTGCGTCCCTGGAGTTGATACACAGATTCAAAAGGCACTGCTCAAGCTGCCCAACATCGCCTTCCGCCGTATAGAGATTTATATTGAGAGCAACCACCACCTCTATCGTCTTATCGATCGTTCCGGTTACAAGGGGGATCACCCTCTTTACCACGGAGTTCATGTTTACCTTGACCCGCTTGTAATCTCCGCCCCGGGCGATGTTCAGCAATTGACGCGTCAACTCCGAGGCCTTTATGGTGCTCTCGTGAATAGTCTTGAGCGCCTTGTAGTCCGGATCACCCTCTCTGCTCTTTCTCAGGAGATATTCCGAATAACCCATAATCCCCACGAGTATGTTGTTGAAGTTGTGCGCCATCCCCCCCGCAAGGGTGCCGATCGCCTTCATCTTCTGCGCCCTGAGGAGTTGCTCCTCTAAATACTTCCGCTCGGTAATGTCCCTGATTATTCCCTGATAACCGATAATGCTCTCATCCTTCCCTTTTCTCAAGGTCGATGTTAAAAGACAATCAACCGGTGTTCCGTCCTTTTTCATAAACACTATGCTGTAATCTTTCACAAATCCCTTTTCCTGAATCTCTCTCTGGAAGTTCTCCCTGTCCTTCCTGTTCTTGTACAGGTACTTTATATTTAACTTTTTAAGCTCTTCGGCACTGTATCCAAAAATCTCCTCGGCCGCGGAATTAATGTCCAAGAACTCGCCCGTGATCGTGGTTAAGTAGATAACGTCCTTCGAGGATTCAAACAAATTCCTGAACTTTTCCTCAGATTCCCTGATCATCTCTTCGGCCATTCTCCTCTCGGTAATATCCCTCCCTATTCCATGGACCTCGACTATCCTGTCACCCTCCCATATCAACCTTTCGCGCATTTCGGAGATCTTCAAATTGCCCTTATTGTCTATAAACTGAAACTCGAAGACCCCCACATCTTCCCCTCGAAGCTGTTTTTTAAATACCTCCGCGGCATGTCCGTAAGATTCGGGAGTAATGAGATCCTTGAAATTCTTACCTACGAAGTTCTCCTCGGTATAGCCTGAAAATTTAACCAGTGCATTATTGTAGAATTTAAAATTTCCTTCTCCATCCGCTATATATATTATGTCATCGATGTTTTCCACGAGATCCCTGTATTTCTTCTCCGACTCCATCAAGGCCTGTTCGGTCTCCCTCTTTTTCGTTATGTCTCTGAACGTCCCCTGAAAACCTATTATATCTTCACCCTTTTTTATTACGTTGGAATTCCCCTCCACCAACCGCTCCTCCCCATCTTTCCTGACAATACTGATCACAAAATCCCTTACGGGAACACCGGTACGATAAAGATCACTATATTTTTTTGAAACCCTCTCGGTCTCTTCCGGATTCACTAAATCCTTGAAGCTCATTCCTGTCAACTCGTCGATTTTGTAACCGGTAAGGGCTTCCATCTCCGGATTCGCCGAGGTGATATTTCCCTCGACATCACCGGTAAATACGGAATCTATGGAGTTCTCAAAGAGGTTCCTCCACTTCTCCTCCGATTCACGGAGTGCCTCTTCGGCCTCCTTGCGCGCCTTGATATTCCTTATAAAGCAGAGTACCGCGGGCTCCCCCTCCCACTCGATCTTTGCGGCGTTTATCTCGACGGGAACTACATCCCCGTTTCTCCTGATCCCCCGAAACTCATAGGTCGTCGGCACATCCTCCCCCCTCATTCTCCTTGAGTTTATATCCGCTACAATCTTAACATCGTCGGGATGAATATAATCCACAAAGGACCTGCTTTTTATTTCATCATCGGTAAATCCTATGGAGCCTGAAAGTCTCTTGTTGAAAAAAACGACCTTGCCGTCTTTGATGACGCATATTACATCATTGGAGGTCTCAACGAGGGTTCTATACCTCTCCTCCGAATCCTTAAGCTGAACCAGGAGCCTTTCTCTTTCCTCCTCAATCCTTTTTCTGTCGCTTATGTCGATGAATACGCCCTGAATGGCGGTCTCCCCCAGATATTCAAGTACATTTCCGTAAACAAGGACAGGAATGGTCTCGCCGTCTTTTTTAACCATCTTTATTTCATAACCGGACGGCACTTTCTTACCCTCGGCTCTTTTCCTCGCCCTTTCTATCACCGGTTCCCTGTCGTCTTCGTGTATAAATTCTATAACATTTCTCCCGATAACTTCCTCCGACTCATCGTATCCCAGAAGATGGGCGCCCTCCCTGCCGCAATATATAATCTCCCCGCCGACATGAATAAAAATCCCCACGGGGACGTTGTCGGCTATCAGCCTGTACTTCTCCTCGGACCTGAGGAACTCCTCCTCCACAACCTTTTTGACCGTTATGTCCCTCATCACGGTTACAGCACGATTTACATCCCCCCCCTCTACGATGGGTATTATCCTCAACTCCATTATATATCTGTTCCCCTCAATGGAGAATTCATCCTCCCTGACGATAGTCTGTCCTGTATCGAAGACGTCCTCGTATTCTTCCCTTATCTTATCGGGTAGAAACGAAAGGAGATCAAAGGCGCTTTTGCCTACCATTATTTCTTCTTTTAATCCAAGATCTCTGTACCAATCAACCATGACGCTGTTAACAAGGGCTATTTTTAGGTTCCTGTCCAGAACAAATATTATATCACCCAAGTGATCCACCGTTACCCGGTAGCGCATCTCGGATTCCAAGACGTCCCTCAAGGCCTTTTTATATTCG
>Ga0180432_10003167_pt1 | contig 23820 bp, 16 predicted proteins | sample SS_ome_10_FD_132414 | JGI IMG/M metagenome (GOLD analysis project Ga0180432, IMG submission 132414) | Hypersaline lake sediment archaeal communities from the Salton Sea, California, USA - SS_1_MS_2 metaG | ecosystem: Environmental > Aquatic > Non-marine Saline and Alkaline > Hypersaline >... | reverse complement strand
CAATCTCGATGAGGTTAGGCAGTGGATCCGGGAGAGAATGAATCGTGAGTTCACCGTTGGCGGCGTTACGGATGCGTTGACTCACTTCCTGATCGAGCCGTTCGTACCTCACGAAGACGAGTACTACATCGCGATCAAGAGTAACAGAGACGGCGACGCGATCTACTTCTCGAATCACGGTGGGGTGGAGATCGAATCGGTGTGGGACACCGTAGCCACGATTCAGGTTGGCGTCGAGGAAGACATCGATTCAATCGACGTGGAAGCGAGACTGCCCGAGGACACGCCTGCGGATAGGCGGACGATGTTCGCCGGCTTCATCCGCGGTTTGTTCCGACTGTACACGGAGCTGGGGTACGCCTACCTGGAGATCAATCCATTCGTAGTGTCGGGCAACAGTATCGTGCCGCTCGACCTTGTGCTCCGAGTGGACGACACAGCCCACTTCGAGTGCGCGGGCAAGTGGGGCGAGCTTTCCTTCCCTGCTCCCTTCGGACGGAAGCTGTCGGGGGAGGAGGTGCTTGTGAAGGAGATGGATGAGAAGACCGGCGCCTCACTGAAACTCACCATACTCAACCCCAAGGGTCGCGTTTGGACCATGGTTGCCGGGGGCGGAGCCAGCGTGATCTACGCAGACACCATCGTCGACCTGGGCTACCAGGAGGAGTTGGCCAACTATGGTGAGTACAGCGGCAATCCCAGTACCGACGAAACGTACGAGTACGCCAGGACGATACTGGATCTCATGACGCGGGAAAAGGATGCGCAGGGGCGTCCCAAGTATCTGTTGATCGGTGGAGGGATCGCCAACTTCACCGACGTGGCCAAGACGTTCCAGGGCATCATCATGGCGTTGAGGGATCACAAGAGGAAGCTCATCGACACGAACGTCAAGATCTACGTCCGCCGCGGTGGCCCCAATTACCAAGAAGGGCTACGAATGATGGAGAACCTGGGGCACGAGATCGGTGTGCCCATAGAGGTGTACGGTCCCGAGACCCACATGACGCGGATAGTCGACATGGCTCTGGGGTAGACCCGCCAGTGAGGAGGCTAGAGAAGGTGGCAACGAAGAGGGCCAGCTACACACTGTTCACTGAGAACACACAGGCCATTGTGTATGGCTTTCAACAGCGCGCCATCCAGCGCATGCTCGACTTCGACTTCGTCTGTCGAAGAGAGAAGCCATCGGTTGCGTGCATCGTCAATCCTACCCGAGATGGACTGCACAAATGCTTCTGGGGCACAACTGAGATCCTGCTGCCCATGTACCGTACGTTGGGGGAGGCGACCACCGAGCACCCTGGAGCGGACGTGGTGGTCAACTTCTCGTCTTTCCGCTCGGCGTACGCGACATCCAGGGAGGCTCTGGAGAGCAAAACGATACGCACCGTGGCCATCATCGCTGAGGGCGTTCCAGAACGTAGGACCAAGGAACTGATAGCGATTGCTGCCAAGCGCGACAAGTGGATCATTGGCCCCGCAACGGTTGGAGGCATAGTAGGCGGCAAGTTCAGGATCGGTAACACAGCGGGAATGCTGGACAACATCATCGCTTCGCGGCTGCATCGACCGGGTAGCGTGGCCTATGTCTCCAAGTCGGGTGGTCTCTCTAATGAGCTCAACAGCATCATCGCTCGCAACACCGACGGGGTAGCCGAAGGCGTCGCCATCGGTGGGGACAGGTACCCCGGATCAACATTCATTCAGCACCTGATGCGCTATGAGGCCAATCCAGAGATCGGGATGATGGTCATGCTCGGCGAGGTTGGGGGCACAGACGAGTATGACGTCGTCGAGGCCATCAAGAACGGGACGATCCGGAAACCCTTGGTGGCGTGGTGCATAGGCACGTGCTCTAAGGTGTTCCCCACTGAGGTGCAGTTTGGGCATGCTGGGGCGAGAGCAGGAGCGGACCGGGAGACCGCCGACGCCAAGAATGCTGCTCTAAGAGAAGGCGGCGCGCTGGTGCCAGCTTCGTTCGATGACTTCGGCCAGGTGATCAGGGAGACATACGAGAGGCTGGTCGAGGAGAAGACTCTGGTGCCGAAACCCGATGTGGAGCCACCGAGGATACCCATCGACTACACGGTTGCCCTGCGCGAGGGCATTATCAGGCGGCCGGCACAGTTCATCAGCACGATCTCCGACGACCGCGGAGAGGAGCCTGAGTACTGTGGTGTACCGATGACCAAGGTGTTCAAGGAAGGCTACGGTCTGGGAGGCGTCATCGGGCTGCTATGGTTCAAGAAGAAGCTGCCGAGCTGGGCCACGGGCTATCTTGAGACGGTAGTGCTGTTGATGGCCGATCATGGGCCGGCCGTCTCCGGAGCTCACAATGCCATAGTAGCAGCGCGAGCGGGGAAGGATTTGGTGTCGTCATTGGTCAGTGGTCTGCTGACCATCGGGCCTCGATTCGGCGGCGCCGTGAACGGGGCGGCTGAGCACTTCTCGTCGTATCTTCATGCCGGCCATACGCCCGAGTTCATGGTGAAGGACCTGAAGGCCAAGGGCATCAACATACAGGGGATAGGCCATCGTATCAAGTCGGTCACCAATCCTGACAAGCGCGTGGAACTCCTGAAGAGCTACGCCCGAGAGAACTTCCCGATGACACCATACCTCGACTATGCGCTACAGGTGGAGAAGATCACGACGGCCAAGCGGGGCAATCTGATCTTGAATGTCGATGGATGCATAGGCATCCTGTCTTGCGACATGCTGCGGAGCATAGGCTACTCGCCCGAGCAGGTGACCGATTTCGTGTCCCTGGGTGGGCTTAACGGTCTGTTCGTACTGGGGCGGAGTATCGGTTTCATCGGTCACATCATGGATCAGAAGAGACTGAAGACCAGGTTGTACAGGCAGCCGTGGGACGACATAGCGTACATGATGCCGGACGAACCCGAGGAGGTCGAGTGAAAGATGACAGATAAGGCGGCTATCGAGAGGGCGAAGGAACACTTCGGGAAGCTCTTGGTTGAGCAACTTGAACGAGTAGAACGGATGAAGAAGGCGGAAGACTGGACGGACTTCGCCACGCTGAAGCCTATCATCATCGGCATCATCGGCGGGGATGGGATCGGTCCTTTCATCGCCAAGGAAGCCGAGCACGTTCTGAGATTCCTGCTGAAAGAGGAACTCGGAGACGGAAAGGTAGAGTTCAGGGTCATCGAGGGCCTGACTATCGAGAATCGAGCGAAGGCCTTGAAGGCTTTCCCCGGCGACACGCTGGACCAGATCAAGAAGTGTCACGTGCTGTTGAAGGCCCCTCTCCATACGCCCAAGAAGGGCGACAAATGGCCCAACCTCGAGAGCTCCAACGTGGCGATGCGCCGAGAGCTGGATCTCTTCGCGAATGTCCGCCCGGTCAAGGTGCCATCGGAGGGAATCGACTGGATATTCTTCCGCGAGAACACCGAGGGAGCGTACATCCTTGGCCGACAAGGGGTCGACGTGACCGGCGATCTGGCAGTGGATTTCAAGGTCATCACGACTCAGGGCTCCGAACGCATAATCAGAATGGCCTTCGAGTACGCGAAGAAGAACGGCATAAACCAGGTGACGGTGGTAACGAAGGCCAACGTGGTGAAGACCACCGACGGCAAGTTCCTGTCCATGGCCGAGCAGATCGCCAAGGAGTACCCAGAGGTGAAGTGGGACGACTGGTTCGTCGACATCATGACGGCGAAGCTGGTGGACCCGAAGAGACGAACACATTTCCGGGTGGTGGTGCTGCCCAATCTCTACGGCGACATCGTGACCGACGAAGCCGCGGAGTTCCAGGGTGGAGTGGGCACTGCCGGCGGATCCAACATCGGCAAGCGGTACGCCATGTTCGAGGCCATACATGGGACGGCGCCCAGGATGGTCGAGGAAGGCCGGGCCCAGTATGCCGATCCGTCCAGTATGTTGCGGGCCACGGCGATGCTGATCAGGCACATCGGCTTCACGGAGAAGGCGAAGAAGCTCGAGCGGGCTCTCGACATCTGCGGGCAGTATGAGAAGAAGCTGGTCATCACCGGGCGCTCGGATGGCGCAACGGGTAGTGACTTCTCCAAGTACGTCATGGACACTGTAACCGATCCCAAGCTGGAAAGCAGGTGGCTGAGCTACCAGTAGGATGAATCGCATCCGATGGCAGAGCTCTTGAATCTCTCTGGTGCGATGGATCATGGCTGGTGGGAGCGAGTTGCGAGGTCCGGTTGCTGAGAGAGGCGCCCGGGCGGTGTGGATTGGGCTTCCGCGACCCTTGACCCTCAGCCCAGTTGTGGAAGAGCTTGTCTTGGGGGAGGTTTAACCGGGAAGCAACCTTCTGTTAACCGGTTGTTAACCTGGGTAGCGCATAATGCTGGTAGCGGTCGCCGTCGCGACCGCGGGACTCTGGAGGGCTCTCAACTACGGCGGTTTGTACCGGGAGCAGAACGGTAGTAGAATCCAGGGGAAGGCCGGGCACGAGAGCGTCAGCTCCGTCTGGCGGTCAGCCGGGGCCGATCCGCGAGTGGTGGGGGGTGTTTGCTCCTCTGGGTGCGGGCCCGCTGGCGATGATCCTGTCTCAGTCGGTGTAGCACTGTTCCTCTAGCGGCGGCGATTCAGGCCTTGACCGCGAGCGCCGGGGGTCCTGACAGGGAGAGCGCCTGCACGTCGAGGGGCGTTCCGGGCCCATGTTCGGGGGAGGGCAAGAGGACGTAGCTCCGTTCCTCAGCACGACTCGTAGAGGTCCTGCAGGTGTGGGAAGCGGTCAGATGGCCACAGTACCAGTCGCATGGCTTCCACGTGAGCAGTGGTAGGGGCAGGGGGAAAAGGGAAGAACGAGATGTCAGGCAAGTTCGATCGGTTCACCAAGCGAGCGCGGCGCGTTCTGCACCTGGCTCAGGAAGAGGCGGAACGCCTCAATTCCAGGGTCATCGGCACCGAGCACCTGCTTATCGCGCTGCTGCGCGAAGACAGTGGCGTGGCGGCCCGCATACTGAAGGAACTGGGGATCACTCTTCCTAAGGTGCGTGCTGCAGTAGAGCGCAGGGCCGGCAAGGCCTCGTTCCCGCTTGATCGACGACTGGAACTGGCGGACCGCACGAAACGAGTCGTCGAGCTGGCCGTTAACGAGGCACGAGAGTTGAAGAGCCGATATATCGGGACTGAACACCTCCTGCTGGGCATCGTCAAGGAAGGCCATGGCATCGCGGCGGGCATCCTGAAGGGAATGGGTGCCAGCGAGCGCAGCGTTCGGGATAGCCTCTCGCGCATGTCTCTCCAACCGGCCGCGCCCCCCGCCCGAATGGAGAAGGAGCCCGCCAAGGACAAGTCCTTGGTGGAGGAACTTGGCGTCAACCTTACGGACCGGGCGCAAAGGGGGGAGTTGGATCCGGTCATCGGGAGAGAGACCGAGATCGAACGCGTGATACAGATCCTTTCCCGGCGCACCAAGAACAATCCCGCCCTGATTGGCGAGCCAGGTGTCGGAAAGACGGCGATAGTGGAAGGCATTGCCCAGCGGATCGTGCTGGGAGACATCCCTGCGACTCTGGCCAAGAAGAGACTTGTGCGCCTGGATGTGGGCTCGCTGGTAGCCGGAACCATGTACCGAGGGCAGTTCGAGGAGCGCCTGAAACGCGTGATAGACGAGATCCGTACAACTGACACGGTTCTCTTCATCGATGAGCTGCACATGCTGGTGGGTGCTGGCTCCGCGGGCAGCTCGGTCGATGCGGCCAACATCCTGAAGCCCGCCCTTGCAAGGGGAGAGCTGCAGTGCATCGGTGCTACGACGCTCAACGAGTATCGGAAGCACATCGAGAGCGACGCGGCGCTCGAACGCCGCTTCCAGCCCGTCATGATTGACGAGCCAACCGTCGAGGAGACCGTAGAGATTCTCAAGGGCATCCGGAGTCGCTACGAGGCGCATCACAAGCTGCGCATCAGCGACGAAGCACTTGAGGCTGCTGCTACCCTGGCGGCTCGCTACGTGACGGACCGCTATCTGCCTGACAAGGCCGTCGACTTGATCGACGAGGCAGCTTCGAGGGTGAGGCTGTTTAAGGCGCTACGTCCTGAGGCGCTCAGCAAGGCTGTCAGTGAGCTACGGGTCGTTCAACGTGAGAAGGAGACGGCTTTCGGAGCGCACAGGTTTGAGGATGCAGCGGACCTTCGCGATAAGGAACTGGTCTTGCAGAGCCAGTTGGAGCAGTTGAGACTTGGGTGGGAGATAGCTCAACAGGCCGAGGATCTGAAGGTCACGGCGGATGACGTGGCTGAGATCCTGTCGATGTGGACCGGCATACCCAGTCTCCGGATTCAAGAATCTGAGTCGGATCGCTTGCTGCGAATGGAGGAGGCGCTGCACCAGCGTATCGTCGGCCAGGACGAAGCCATCAGTACAGTGGCGAAGGCCGTGCGCCGCGCTCGCGCCGGGCTGAAGGACCCCAGACGTCCCATCGGTTCCTTCATCTTCCTGGGGCCCACAGGCGTGGGCAAGACCGAGCTAGCTAAGGCACTTGCGGCCTTCATGTTCGGTAGCGAGGACGCGCTGCTTCAGTTCGACATGTCAGAGTTCGTGGAACGGCATACGGTGGCCCGTCTGGTGGGCGCTCCTCCGGGCTACGTTGGGTACGAGGAAGCCGGCCAGTTGACCGAGGCCATCCGGCGACACCCCTACTCGGTGATATGCTTCGATGAGGTGGAAAAGGCCCACCCGGAAGCTTTCAACATGTTGCTGCAGATCATGGAGGACGGGCATCTATCCGATGCCAAGGGCCGCCAAGTCGATTTTCGGAACGCCATCATCATCATGACTTCCAACGTAGCCGCCGACGTGCTCAACCGGGAGACCAGCCTGGGCTTCGCGCTGACCCGTGACGAGGTGGCGGGCGAGCAGGAAGCCTACGTGAAGATGAAGGAGAAGATTCTGGGAGAGCTGAAGCGCACGTTCCGGCCCGAGTTCCTGAACCGATTGGACAGCATCGTAGTCTTCAAACGGTTATCGCGCGATGAGATCAGGATGATTGTGGACCTACACCTGGACGATCTGCGCGACCGTCTGCAGGATCAGCAGGTGACCGTGGAGATCACCGAGGACGGAAGGGAGCTTCTGGCCTAAGAGGGGTACGATCCCCAGTTCGGGGCTCGCCCACTCCGGCGAGCGATTCAACGGCTGGTTGAAGACCCTCTGTCCGAAGCGCTTCTGTCGGGTGAGGTCTCGGAAGGGGACTCCGTGCTCATCGAACCAGATGAGGGACAACTGAGAGTGCGCACCGTACCAAGGACAGAGGGTGCCGAAAGGGAAACCCTTCTGAACGCCCTTTCCTCACAGTCCTGAGACACGGAGTCCTGACCGCCGCAAGGCTCAACTCGCCGGTGTGGTGACACGCCGGTCAAGGGGCAGGATCCGGGCCAAAGCATCTGCGCGAGAGGCGCGACACGACGTGCCTGAGCAAGGTTCATACGGACTCCGAACGCCCGCCACCCCCTCTGGTCGCACGATCCTCTGCCGAACCGGGCATGCTGCATGCGATTGAACTCGAGCCGGCAATCAAGTAGAACTTTTGTTCTTGACAGCATGGGTTCAGTGTGCTATGATCGGTATAGCGGAGACGTGGTCGGCTTCCGAGCCTGGCGTCCGCCGGTTTGATTCAGCCCTTGCGGCTCGGTCGTGCTTCGAGCGGGTGCTACTCGGAAGTGTAGTGGGGGCGAGATCTTGCCCAGTGCTGTCTCGACCACGGAGTGGCCCATGCGGCCAGGATCCGCTTCTGCAATGTGGAGTCCTCACGAGAGATAGGCGGGCTTGAAGGATCAGCATGGCGAAAAAGCGGACCACCTTCATCTGCCAGAGTTGTGGCTACTCGCAGGCCAAGTGGGAAGGGCGTTGCCCAGGCTGTGGCGAGTGGAACACGCTTGTGGAGACCGTCGTTGACATTCAGAGGAAGACCTCTCGGGCTCAGAGGGCGAGCCCGGCCCCGGCCCCTCGTCTGGATGAGATTTCGTCTGACGGGTTCGAGCGCATCCCGGTGCCCATGAGGGAGTTCAGCCGTGTGTTGGGCGGTGGGATCATCCCTGGGTCGGTTACGCTCATCGGGGGTGATCCGGGGATCGGCAAATCCACTCTACTGCTTCAAGTCTCTGGACTCCTGGCCAGTCCCAGCTCTCCGGTCTTGTACGTGACCGGTGAGGAGTCGGCTCAGCAGATCAAGATGCGGGCGGGCAGACTGGGCATCAACGGTTCCCATATCCACGTTCAGGCGGAGACGGACCTGCATCAGATACTGGGGTGTCTGGAACAACTGCGGCCTCGCATGGCCGTTGTGGATTCGATCCAGGCGGTGTATCTGGACTCCTTGACCTCGTCGGCCGGGAGTATCAGTCAGGTCCGCGAGTGCGCCGCCGCCACGCTGCGCGTGGCGAAGTCTCTTCACGTGCCGGTATTCATCGTGGGCCACGTCACGAAGACCGGTGCCATCGCCGGACCCCGAGTGCTGGAGCACATAGTCGACGCCGTGCTCTATCTGGAGGGCGAGCGCTTTCACTCTTATCGCCTGCTTCGTGGAGCCAAGAATCGCTACGGTTCCACCAACGAGGTCGGTGTCTTCGAGATGGCCGAAGAGGGGTTGGTGGAGATCAGCAATCCCTCACAGGCGTTCCTGGCTGAGCGAGAGACAGACGCCCCGGGGTCTGCCATCGCTGTCACCATGGAGGGGACGCGCCCGATACTGGTGGAGATCCAGGCTCTCACCAGCAGAACGAGCTTCGGCCATCCGCGGCGAACGGCAAACGGAGTCGATTTCAACCGGTTGCTGCTTCTCGTTGCGGTGCTCAGCAAACGTGTGGGCTTGGGACTGTCCAATGAGGACGTGTTCGCCAATGTGGTTGGAGGGCTGCGCATCAACGAGCCCGCTGCTGACCTTGCTCTGGCTGCGGCCATTGCTTCCAGCTATCACAGCAGACCGATAGCGCCTGACCTGGCCCTCGTAGGTGAGATTGGGCTTTCCGGGGAGCTTCGCGCGGTGAGCCGGATGGAGAAGCGTCTCAACGAGGCCGCGAACCTGGGATTCGCGCGCTGCTTGCTTCCGAAGAGCGTCGGGCAGAGACGGCTACCCAGCGTGAAGGGGATCCACCTGATTCCTGTTCGATCCATAGCCGAAGCGCTGGATGAAGCGCTCCTGGCGTAGGCGGCGGCAGTTGTGACCACATTGACACTTCGGCACGATTATGCTAGTATACACACGTAATCGTTGCAGTTCATCCTGATTCTTCTCATGACTGTTCAGCTTCGTGGCCGCCGGTAGCGGTGGCCGTGATCGGGGCGGAAGCCTCAAGCAATTCACGCACTTATCCCTGGGATCATCCTTGTCCGCTGACGATTGTCTCTCGTTCTACCAGGATTAGATGGGGCATTGACTTCGAGACCAGGCGCTGACCGCGCTGCTCGTGTTCCTATACGAGCGGATACAGTGGATGAGTTACTTGAGTGCACCCGCGTGCACTCTTTTTCTTTAGGTCTAGGAGGCAATCCTGGTGACAGTCGAACTCGTCTTTCGTCTGATTCTGATGCTCGTACTCGCCGCCGTTGGCTGGAGGTTTGGAGACTATCTTGCTGAGGTATTCGCAGCCCAGTACCAGCCCTACTACACGCAAGTCATCATACTCGTCGCCGCGCTCATAGGTTTCCTGGTTGCACCCTTCGTTACCGTCCGGCCCATGAAGGCATTGGCCAAGTTCATCCGACAGATCCCGGCTCGCTACATCATCGTTGGTTCCTTGGGGCTAACTATCGGCCTTATCATATCCGCTCTGCTGGGAATGCCGCTCAGTCGGCTGCCCGGCGCTATCGGTGATCTCGCCCCTACTGCAGCGGCCATAGTCTGCGGGTTGTTGGGCAGCCTAATAATGATCTGGCGGGAGAAGGACATTCGCGCCCTGGTACAGAGCATACGCTCCCCGAAGTCCGGCAACGCCCGAAGGGACGTGATTCTTTTGGATACCAGCGTGATCATCGACGGGCGCATCGCAGACATCTGCAAGACGGGTTTCATCGCCGGAACCATGCTCGTGCCACGGTTTGTGCTGGAAGAGTTGCAGCACGTCGCCGACTCGGCTGACGTCCTTCGGCGCAATCGAGGAAGGCGGGGTCTGGACATCCTGAACAACTTGCAGAAGGACTCGTCGGTTCCCCTCGAGATATCGGACATGGACGCTCCCCAGATACACGGGGTGGATAGCAAGCTGGTCAAGCTAGCTCGGGACCTGGAGTGCCCGGTTGTGACCAATGACTACAATCTCAACCGGGTTGCAGAGTTGCGCGGCGTGAAGGTGCTGAACATCAACGAGTTGGCCAATGCCGTGAAAGCTATCGTGTTGCCAGGTGAGACCGTCACGATCAAGATCATCCAAGAGGGTAAGGAGCCCGGCCAGGGAGTCGGCTACTTCGACGATGGCACGATGGTCGTGGTGGAGGACGGCAAACGGCACATCGGCGATACTATTGACGTGGTGGCCACCCGCGTTCTTCAGACAGTCGCCGGCAGGATGGTGTTCGCGCGGCCGGAGGAGCACTCACGATAGGTATGGTTCGGCGGGGCGACAGGAGAGCTGCCGGCCGCGATTCTCGGGCCGCAATGGGTCAGACTCCGTTGGTGGCTGTTCGGTAGCCGCGCCAGGTGATGAAAGATGCGAGCCCTCAGTTCGAGCCGGCACGTGAAAGTTCATAGCGCCAGTGTGATGATGCAATGCGTCTGTACCCTGGGGCGTCACGAGATCGTGGCGCCCCTCGGGCCGTAGCTTCATGCCCGCAAGTTGCGAAGACAGACACGGGAAGGATCGGCCTTCCCGGAAATGAACTCCGGGGGCACAAACGCCATGACATTGACGATCTACAACACTTTGACACGTAAGAAGGAGCCCTTCGTACCAATCCGTGAGGGCTTCGTTGGTATGTACGTCTGCGGTCCCACGGTCCATAACGACGCGCATATCGGACACGGCAAGACGTACGTGAACTTCGACACAGTGGTACGATATCTCCGCTTCTCGGGCTATCGGGTACGCTACGTCCAGAATATCACCGACGTCGGGCACATCCTGGATTCGGGCGAAGACAGGATCGTAAAGGGAGCCGCACGGGAGCGAGTGGAGCCGATGGAGCTGGTGGAGACCTACACCCGCCGCTACTTCGAGGACATGGATGCTCTCAACGTGCTACGACCCGACATTTCACCTCGAGCCAGCGGGCACGTCCCAGAGCAGATCGAGCTGGTCAAGACCCTGATCGAGAAGGGGCACGCGTACGAGGTCGACGGTAGCGTGTACTTCGACGTGTCCAGTTGGCCTGAGTATGGCAAGCTGTCCGGGCGCAGGGTAGAGGAGTTGCTGGAAGCGACGCGTATAGCACCGAATCCAGAGAAGCGGCACCCGGCCGATTTCGCTCTGTGGAAGAAGGCTGCCCCTGAGCACATCATGCGCTGGCCCAGCCCGTGGGGCTGGGGGTTCCCGGGCTGGCACGTGGAATGCTCAGCCATGTCCACCAAGTACCTGAGGCAGCCCTTCGACATCCATGGCGGGGGCGTGGAGAACAAGTTTCCCCACCACGAGTGCGAGATCGCGCAGAGTGAGGCGGCGTATGAGCGGCCCTTCTGTCACTACTGGATACACAATGGCATGCTGATGATTCGTGGCGAGGAGATGCACAAGTCTCTGGGCAACTTCGTCACTCTGAGGGAAGCCTACGAGCGCCGGTCACCAATGGCACTGCGTTTCTTCATTCTGAATGCCCACTACCGAAGTCCATTGGATCTCACTGACGAGGCAATCGAGGCGGCGAGCAGGGGATGGGAACGTCTCGTTGGGGCCGTCAAGGCACTCCGGCGGCGACTGGCCGACGCCAGCGATGGGGATCCCGATCCCGAGGTCCTCGCCATGCTTCAGCGCCACCGAGATCGCTTCGTCGAGGCCATGGATGACGACTTCAATACGGCCGCGGCGCTGGCCGTGGTCTTCGATCTGGTTCGGGAGAGCAACACTCTGGTCAATGCCGGGAAGAGGCTGTCACGCGAGACGCTCTCGGCTGTTGATCAGTTGTACCACGATCTGGTGGAAGAAGCTCTGGGCCTGAAGCTGGAGGGCGAGGACGCCGCCGAGGCTGACTTGTCCCGGTCGCTGATAGAGCTTCTGGTGGACCTGCGGCAGGAGCTTCGGAAGGCACGACAATGGGAACTGGCCGACAGGATTCGGACGGACCTGGCCGAGCGAGGGGTGATGCTCGAAGACCAGGCAGATGCAACTACCTGGCGACTGGGCCGGGTCGAGTCGGAGTAGAGACATGGCAGAGCTGCTCTACGGGCGCAATGTGGTGCGGGAGGCGTTGTCTGCCAACCGTAGAGAGTTCTTTCGAATCGCCATCGCCGAGGGAATACGGGAACCGGAAAACGTTCGCCAGATCATGTCGATGTGCAAGCAACGGGGCATTCGCGTCTTGCGAATGCCCCGCCGCCGGCTGGACGAGTCGGTGGGCCACGGTCAGCACCAAGGCATCGTGGCGACAGTCAGTCCCTATCCACACGTTGACCTGGCGGACGCCGTCGGTGCGGCAGAGGCAAACGAAGAGAGGCCTCTGCTGTTGCTGCTGGATGGGTTACAGGATCCTCAGAACCTGGGCACTCTGCTCCGTGCGGCTGAGGCCGTTGGCGTGCATGGCATTGCCATCCCTCGCAGGCGCTCCGCTCAGATCACGCCCGCGGTGAGCAAGGCTTCCTCCGGCGCGGTGGAGCATCTGAAGATCTCCACGATTGGCAACCTCGACCAGACGATTCGGGCGTTGAAGCAGGCCAACATCTGGATAGTGGGCCTCGAGAACGTTCCGGAGGCCCTTCACTATCGCGATGTGGACTTGGATCGGTCTCTGGCCCTGGTGGTGGGCAGTGAGGGGAAAGGTCTGAGTCGGCTGGCAAGGGAACGATGTGACTTTCTGGTCAAGCTTCCGATGTGTGGCCGCGTCTCCTCGCTGAATGCGGCCATTGCCGGGTCCATCGCTCTCTACGAGGTGTGGGAACAGCAACACAGGAAGCGGACCGAGGACTCGCACTAGAGGGCGGACGGGACCGACGGCGACGGAGCTAGACGTTGAAGCGAATGTGAAGCACGTCCCCATCTTGTACCCGGTACTCTCTACCCTCCAGCCGCACCAATCCATGATCACGCGCGGAGCTCATGCTGCCCGCCCTGATCAGCTCGTCGCAGCCGACCACCTCTGCGCGAATGAATCCCCTCTGCATATCGGTATGGATCGTTCCGGCAGCATCTAGAGCCGACAGGCTCCTTCGAAGTGTCCACGCGCGCACTTCCTTTCCCCCGGTGGTGGTGAAGAAGGTGATGAGGTCCAACAGACGGTAGCCTGCTTGAATGACACCTCCCAGGGCAGAACCAGACAGCCCTAGCTCGCGCCGGTAGGTCTGCGCCTCCTCCGGAGGCCAGTCGGCCAGGTCTGCCTCCAACTGTGCGCAGACTACGACCGTCTGGGCTCCCTCTGCTACCGCTTGCTCCATCACTCCGAGGGATAGCCGGCCACCATCGGGGAGATCGTCTTCACTGACATTGGCGATATACATGCGAGGCTTGCTCGTGAGCAGGTCCAGATCGCCAAGCGCGTTGCGTTCGTCGGCGGAGAGATCACAGCAGCGAAGGCTATCACCGGCTGATAGCGCATCACGTATGGTCTCCAGTGCCTCGATCTCCTTCTGGTGGTCTCGTGGTCGGGATTTGGCCTGCACCTGGACCTTCGCCAGCCGCCGTTCGACCGTGGCCAGGTCGGCCAGGACTAGCTCAAGCTCGATCGTGGAGATGTCGCCGATGGGATCAAGCGTCGCCGTGGTGTGAGGGATCTCAGGGTCTTCGAAGCAGCGCACGACCATGGCGATGGCGTCCACGCCCCGGATGTGCCCCAGGAACTGATTGCCGAGCCCTTCTCCCTGATGGGCACCCTTGACCAAGCCGGCTATGTCCACGACCCGCAGGGTGGTGGGGGTAACCCTCTGAGGACGGATGATGGCGGCGATGTCGGTCAGGCGTTGATCCGGCACGGGGACCACGCCTACGTTGGGCTCGATGGTGGTGAAGGGATAACTGGCCACCAGCGCACCAGCGCGAGTGAGCGCGTTGAACAGAGTGGACTTGCCCACGTTGGGCAGTCCGATGATGCCAAGTCGCAATGTCATGGAATACTCCTGCATCCGGCCGGGTGACCTCATTCGTTGCCCTGCAAGGACCCAAACCTCGAATCCTCGTGGGTCGCGAAAGGTATGCACGCCGCCACCGGTGACCTCTGATAGCCCGCCGGGCCGCCGTTGCGGGCCGCTGATTCTCGGCTCTGCGCACAGGAATCCGAGTGACCGGTCAGGGCCCTCGCATGGGGGCAGTACCTTCCGGTGCCGGCTGCTCTTCGACGGCCGGGCCCACCTTGTAGCGAGCAGGCCAGGGCTGAAAGCGCGAGAAGAACTCCTCCCTCTCCACTCTGCCGTCAGGCCAGCGGACGATTCGGTATACTGTCACATCCAGTCCATCGCGCGATCTTTCGACCAGTTTCTCGGTGCCGGGGGCTAGAGATGGGTCGAGCTCACGAACTGGGTCAGGGGGCGGGACCGTGTCCGACACCACAGGCTCCTCCATCTCTACCACGCGGCCCGTCTTGGTCCCGTAGAACTCGAATACCAGGGTCCCGGCGGCAGAATCCGCGTGGGTCTGGATCAGGATGCCGTGCCCCGTATCGTTGGTGAACTTGAAGTCCACGGACGGCGAGAAGATGGCCGCATCCAAGCCCAGGGGGGGCTCGTACCAGCCGACGCGGTAGGCGTGGGGCCAGCGCTCTACGACGGGGAACCCTCCGAAGAACGCGGCGCGGAAGCAAGTCGTGGATACCTGACACACACCGCCACCAGGCCCCAAGACGGTGCGATCACCGAATATCACCCATGATTCCTCGAAACCGTGCGCCTCGGACACGATGCCCAGGTAGCTGTTGAACGAGAGGGTTTCTTCCGGCAGCACCATAACTCCGTCAAAGCGCGCCGCGGCTGTCTCGATGTTGCGTGCGCGCGCGGCCGACGAGCCCTGGAAAGAAGTCTCTCCCCGGCTCACCAGTTCCCGGATGCCCAATCCCTCTCTGCCATCAACGGAGACACTCGCAGGTGTGGAGTCAATGTGCAGAGAGGCTTCCCGCTCGCCTGCCTCAATCTGCGATTCAATGAGCTCGACCGTGCCGGCCACGTCCACTTGGAGGCCGCGTTGGCTCATAACGGTGGGCGTTAGCTCGCCGGTAGCCGGGTCGAATCGGAAGCGGGCGTTGCGAGGGGGGCGATCGACCTGGATTGCGATCTGTTCCACCCAGTCCGTCAGTTGGTTTCGGTCCAGGCCTATGCTCAGATCCACGCCTCCTGAGGGTGCCGCGATCTGCCGGATGACCAGCATGTCGGCCAGGGCCGCCCGATCCAGCGTCCAGGTGCGAGTACTGGACTCCAGCGTCATCCCGCCCTTGGAATCAGGCACCTGATCGGTGAACGATAGGGTGATGGGCGCCCGGAGGATGTGCTCTGCCTGCGCATGGCCCGTTTCCACATCGATCACCGGCGGATACACCTCGGAGACAGCCAGGTCCAGTTGGCTGATAGAGTGAGCGGCGAGTTGCTCACGCAGTCGTCTGCAGGTGGCGGGGACGTCGAGCTCACGACCAGGCCTGCTGGACTCGACTCTCACCTGCAACCCGGTGATGATCAGGCTGGCGCTTCTGGCTGGTTGGTCGATGTCTCGCGCCAGTCGTCCCAGGTATACTGTGCTGCGGCCCTCATCGTAGTCGAACACGGGCGCCAGACAGCGCCCTTTGAGCAGCAGCCCCATTTGGGTTCCCATATCGGCGACAAACTCGCCACTCCGCCCCACCGAATAGGCCGACTCCACGGTCGGGCCGATATCCACGTACACACCCATGTCGGCCAGTGAAGCCATCCAGGACTGCTTGGGTCCGGTGAGGACGATGGGCCTGTGAACGTAGTCGCCGTAGTATTGCTCCAAGAGCGATCTGGCCTCGGAGCGGGTCTTGCCTCTCAGATCAAGTTCCTCGACGTATACTCCTGGGTAGACGCGCCGGGCGAAGTGTTCTTGGTAGACGATCAGCGCGATGCCGGCGACAACGATGCAGACAGCCAGCGTCAGTACGAGGGTCAGGTAGATGCCACCGTGCTGGTCAATCCTGAAATCGGAATGCGGGCCAACCATCAATCCTTCACCTGTTCCTATCCGGTATGCGCCGACACCTGGTCATTATACCCGGTTTGTGCATCCCGTCCAGTGTTGTGTCTGAGAAACGCTATCCTCATAGCGGCCGAGCCATGCGCTGGCACAGCCAAAGAGTGCTGATTGGCGGTCGGCAGCAGTTTTGGGCCACAAGGGTCCCACTGAAGGCTATCCTCCCCCGTCAGACAATTGTCCGAACAACGGTACGATTCCTTCGGGCATCGTCTTCGTGATGGCTGTATCATATCTAGGATAGAGGTAGAGCAATGAAGCTCAGGACTTCGTACTTGGGGTCCGCATTGTAGAGGAAGAGGAGAAACACAAATGAGTGAGACTGCATGTCGCCTGTGGGTGATTGCCCATCGTGGGGGAGCCGCTCTAGGCCCTGAGAATACCCTGGCAGCTATGCGCGCGTCGGTCGAAGCAGGAGCCGACATGCTTGAGGTGGATGTCCAGAATACATCTGACGGTCGGTTGGTCATCTGCCACGACCGTCTGCTGGAGCGCACATCTGGCGTAGACCTGGATGTTGTGGATTGCACTTTGCCGGAGGTGCGGGTACTGGATGTGGGTAGCCATTTCGGCTCTGAGTTCGAGGGCGAGCGAATCCCGACTCTGGTGGAGGTGCTCGACTGGGCCCATGGACGCACCAGACTGCTTCTGGACCTCAGGTTGGAGTCAGGGCATGAGAGTCAGGTCATCGGCGAGATCGTGGCGCGAAGGATGGAGTTCGACGTGGTCCTCGGGATACACACCGTAGAGTCGCTCAGGGCCGTTAGGGCCATCTGTCCGTCGCTGCGTGTGGTCAGTTTGGCACGCTCGCTCTGGGCCACGCAGGACATGGTCGACGAGCGCGTAGACTTGGTGCGACTGTGGCAGGAGTGGGCCACGCCGGACCACATTCGGCGGTTTCACCAGATGGGCGTGCCGGTCTGGGTGGTAACCGGTGGCCGCAGTCCGGAGACCGCCGGACAGGCTACGATCGAGCAGCTACGAGCTCTGGGATCCGGCGGGGCCGACGGAGTCATTCTGAACGACCCGAGGCTGGCGGTGGCGCTAACCGAGGGGCAAGCCGTGCTCGCGGGGTGTGGTGCGAGTGCTGCCACACCCGCAGGGAGTGTTTGACGGCATCAGGATGGGGAACCTCGAATATCCATCCCCGTGCATCGCCGGTCACTACCGGTGTCAGGGTAGTGACCGGCCCAAGTCGCACGAGCTTGACCTACAGGTGAAAGGCTCTGCGGAGCTCATCCACGCACAGTCTGACTTGAGCCTCTACGTGAGCCACGACGCGAGGATCTAGCTCAGGTCCCGCTTCATCCCTCAGTGTGCCGGAGCCGTATTCGTCTGCGTAGTCCCGAGGCAATCGATCGGGGAACTGCTGGGCGCTCATCACACCGTACGCCAGCGTCCAGGCTCGCGGTACGACGCTGATGTCGTAGCCCCCTCCCCCAAAGGCTAGCCACAGAGGAGCAAGGCCTTTCAGCATCCTGATCACGTCTTCGTATCCCCGCGTGGTAAGACTCAGGTGAGTGAGCGGATCCAGGTAGTGTGTGTCCACGCCGAGCTGAGTGGCTATGATGTCAGGTTCGTAGCGCCGCACCACGGGTAGTACGACCTTCTCGAAAGCCATCGTGAAGAGTTCGTCGCTGGTGTAGGGCGGGAGTGGAACGTTCATGCACATGCCCTGCCCCGCGCCCGCTCCCTGCTCGTCCGTGAACCCCGTGCCGGGAAAGAGATAGTGGCCGGATTCATGAAGCGAGACGGTCAGCACTCGGTCTGTCTCGTAGAATGCCCGCTGTACCCCGTCCCCGTGATGGGCGTCCACATCGATGTAGGCTACTCTCAGTCCGCGCTCCAGCAGGTAGCGTATGGCGATGGCCGGATCGTCGAAGACGCAGAAGCCCGAAGCCCGTGCGGGGTCAGCGTGATGCATGCCTCCGGCGAAGCTGAACGCGGTCTCGACCTCACCTTCCAGCAGCATTTCGGCGGCCACGATGGCGGATCCAACCTTCAAGGTCTCGGTCTCCCACATGTGCGGGAAGACAGGGTTATCGCCCGGCCCGAAGCCGAATCTTCGACTATCGGGCACCTCCTTGCCAGCGCTCAACCGCCTGACCGCCTCCACGTACTCCGGGGTGTGGAAGAGATGCAGCTCGTCCACGGTGGCCGGGCGCGGCTCCACCAGCAACGAGTTCCGGCTCTCGAAAGCTCCATAGGCCGACAGGAGTTCGTAGGTGCGACGTAGGCGCTCCGGCTTCAGAGGATGAGCGGTTCCGTGACCGGATAGCCACAGCCCTGGGGAACAGAGGAATGCCGTGCCAGTAACGCTCATGGGCCTCTCCTCCGCAGCATCTGAAAGGATAGGCGTTTGGCTGCCTTCGGTGCAGCTCAACCTCGCAGCGGGAGCGGCGCAGTCCAGGGACAGACTGTCGGATCAGGCGGTGTCTTCCTGGGTCCCGGCCTGTTCAGAGTCGAGAACCCGCTGGATGATGGCGACTATGGAGTCGTGGTTCCTCCCATTGCTGGCCAGGATCCCGTTACGCTGATAGACGTCCTTCCGGTTGTACCGAATCGGAGCGCCTCGCAGATCGGTCATCACCCCGCCCGCGAGACGCAGGATGGCTTCGGGGGCGCCCACATCCCACTCCTTCGACATACGGCCGGTGTTGAGGTAGATGTCGGCCAGTTGCTGGCAGAGGAGCCCCACTTTCAGGCCGGCACTCCCGTGCCTCAAGTGTTCGCGGATACCCAGGGCCTGCTGTATCGCCAGCACCTGGGAGCTGAGATGTGCACGACTGGAGACCAGCCGCATCCGGGATACCTGGGACTCGCTCGAGACCTGGAGCGGAGTCACTCTGCCTCGGAAGTCCATGAGAGCGCCCACTTCAGGCGAGGCATAGTACAGAAGGTCGTTGGTCGGCCGGTAGACTACTCCCAGGATCGGCTCGCCCTCGATGACGAGCCCGATCATCACAGAGAACTCATCATCGCGGTCGATGAAATCCGCGGTACCGTCAAGCGGATCGACCAGCCAGACTCGCGGAGAATGGAATCGCTGCCCGTCGTCCGTAGACTCCTCTGCAAGGATAGCATCGCGAGGGTAGGCCGCCCTCAGTCCGGTGACGATGGAGTCGTTGGCCACCCGATCGGCCAGGGTGACCGGCTCGTTGCCGGCTTTGAACTCCACCTCGTACTTTTGTCCGTAGACCTCGAGGATCTTCCGTCCGGCCTCTCGAGCCAGTTGGATAGCCAGAGCGAGTTCAGGCTTCAGTCCCACGGCCCTGACCTCGGTGGGCGAAAGACCGCCACTGCCGTCACGTATCGGGCCGGGACCCGCGAGGCGCATGCCGCCATCCTAATCATCCGCAGTAGTGGGTTCATTCACTGCGGAGAGCGACTCCGCGACGCTCTCTTCTGATCTGGGCTTCTGTCTGGCGACGAAGTGCCGATAGACCAGTGTGCCGGCACAGAAGAGGAAGACAACGATGGCAATGAGCTGGGCAGTCGGAATGCCGCCGATTCTCCACAGGTCGGGCTCAGCTCGCTGGAACTCCAGGATGAACCGCCCGATGGGGTAGAGCATGCCGTACATGCAGGCTACGTCTCCAGGAAGCAATCGTTTCCTGTAGCGCCGGGACACGAACCAGAGCACGCCGAAACTGAGAAGGTTCCAGATCGACTCATAGAGGAATGTCGGGTGGAAGCGACCGTCGTATTGAGCGAACTGGGGGTATTGCAGATCACGCTTGGAGTGATCGATGTAGATGCCCCACGGGAGGTCGGTGGGGAAGCCAAACAACTCTTGGTTGAAGAAGTTGCCCCACCGTCCCAGTGCCTGAGCCAGAGGGACCCCCACGAACGCGTAGTCGCCCCACTGAAGGAAGGAGATCTTGTGGCGCCTGGAGTAGATGTACATTCCCAACATGCCACCCAGCACAGCACCGTAGATGCCGAACCCGGCCATGTGTAGCCCGAAGATCTGCCCCGGATTCTTCGAGTAGATCTCGTCCCACTTGTGAATCACGTGGTACAGACGCGCGCCCACAATGCCTAACACCAGACACCAGGTGAGCGCACTCCAGACGTGCTCAGGATCCTGCCCGTCGTCTTTGGCCAGCTGGGCCGCTACGATGGCGGCGAGCATCACGCCGGTCATGATCAGAAACCCGTACCAGTAGACGGTGATGGGGCCAATCTCGAAAAGAATGGGATCAGGGGACACTTTGCGCTTCTCCTTGTGTGAGTATGGCGAGCGGCGGTGGAAACAAGCGTGATTATACCGCAAAAGGATCGATTTGGCGAAAGCACTTCGCGACAATCAAAGTCATGCTTCAAGGATTGAACCCGTGTGCTCCGGTCACGGCTTGGCGCTCTCTGGGCTTCAACGTGAGTCAAGGAGACCTCGCGCAGCCATGCAGCCATCCACGCTCGGATTGCAGGCCATCGGCGGGCATCTTTGTGTCGAGCTTGCATCCAGGGGCACCAGTGTGTATACTCCGCAGTGGTTGCTCCAGATCGTGCCACGCGACCAGGCTCGTTCCGGCCGTGCGTGAGCACGTATGCAGACCTCGTCTGGACCAGAGCATGAAGCCACACTGGGTCCGGTCGCCAGTGCTCAGGGATCCCTCGCACGCGATTGTGCGCGCTGAGGGCAAGGCTCTTGCGTGAGCCTGAACAGTGCACTGCACCCCAGAGTGGCTTTCCCGAAGCAGTAGGACGAATCAGGCACTGGTGGGTCGGCCGAAAACTCGCGCAGGCGTCCAGCCAGGGGGTTCCAGGACTCAGAAGCCGCCTACTGCCCGGTCGGGTAGAGGTTCACCGGCGCTCTCGGGTCGATGGTGCCGCAGAGAATCATGCCTGCCCCCCGTGGAGCTTCATCCACTGACTCGATGCACGCGTCCGAAGATAGCCACGCAGGAGGTAGGGAGTTGTGGAACACCGCAAGCTAGGAGAGGCCGGACCCGAGGTCGCGGTAATCGGGCTGGGCACGGAGCATCTGGAACGCGATCAGACGACGATGGAAGATGTCCTTCGCACTGCAGTTGAGGCGGGCGTCAACTATGTTGATCTGCTGTACGTCGAGCCAGACTACTGGGAGGCGTTTGGCCGCGTGTACTGCGCCTATCGGGACAGGCTCGTGCTGGCTGCTCACTGGGGAAGCGGATCGCCCTACGACCTGGACTACTGTCAGCGCACGTTCGCGAATATTCTGTCACACGTGGGCAATGACTACATCGACGTGGCGATGATGACCATGATCGACGACGGGGAGAGGCGAGGAGAGATGTGGAGAGAGGCGTCGCTCCAACACCTACGCCGCTACCAGGAACAAGGACGAGTCGGGCTCATCGGTGGCAGCGCTCACGATGCGACGATCGCCCGCGAAGCGGTCAACAGTGGGTTTCTGGATGTGCTCATGTTTCCCGTCAATATGCTGGGACACGACGACGAGAAGAACGCGGCACTGTATCAGGCTTGCATCGATCATGGTGTGAGTCTGGTGGCGATGAAGCCCTACCATGGAGGGACGCTCCTCTCGGTGAACGGCCGGCCCTCGGGGATCACGCCGGCCCAATGTCTACAGTATGTGTTGTCTCTACCCGTCTCCGCGGCTGTGCCCGGCCCGAGGAACATCCGAGAGTGGCAGGCGACCCTGCACTATGCGGAAGCCACAGAGGAGGAGAAGGTCTACCTCCCGCTGCTGGAGAATCTTCGCGACCGTCTGTCAGGGCAATGCGTCTACTGCCATCATTGCCTGCCTTGTCCTGAGGGCATCGAGGTAGGCTGGGTGATCTGGACTGTGGATCAGACCCTGGGCGGTGACCTCGATCGGCTCCGAGACGAGTATTCCGGGTTCACGGTGAAGGCTTCGGCGTGCGTCGAGTGCGGCGTCTGTCTGGAACGTTGCCCCTTCGATGTGGACATCATGGCTAAGCTCCGGCAGGCGGCGGAACTCTTCGAGACCGCCGCTGCATAGGTGCCAGGATGGCGCCTGGATCCGCCAGGCATATCGGCGGCTTCGCGCGCTGACAACGTACGGTCTGTCCGGCGCACTTCGGAACAGCCGAATTGCCGGGCGGACCGTGACCGGGAAGGGAACCAGGTGATGGAGGAGTAGCCTCTGCGAGCGGCAGTTGCTCCTCACCCGGTGGTTCGGTCCGGCGGTCAGGCAGACTGGATAGGGACAGCAGTTCTCGACGGAGGAGGCGAAAGAGTCGTGACATCGGCGGAACGGATTGCCCTCTGGGCCGACAGGCTGAGAGACATCTCGGCTATGGGCCTGCATTTCTCCAAGAACGTCCACGACCAGGAGGCGTTTCGAGGGGTGCAGACGATCGCGATGGAAATGCTGGCCCTGGCTGCCGACCAATCCTGGGAGCAGATCGAGCCCTTGAGAGCCACTGTGTTCTCACGTCCGACACCGCTGGCGGTAGGGGACGCGGCGGTGATCGATGAGCAGGGGCGGATGCTGCTGATTCGACGTGCGGACAACGGTATGTGGGCTATGCCCGGCGGAGCACTTGAGGTAGGGGAGACGCCGGCGGAAGGCGTGGCGCGGGAGGCGCTGGAGGAGACGGGGGTGGAATGTCGAGCGGTGTCCCTCGTCGGGGTGTTCGATTCGCGCTCCTGTGGCACGCTGAGCCATCATCACCTGTACCAGTTCGTGTTTCTGTGCGAGCCGAAGCAGCCCGGGAGGTCAAGAGAACCATCTCACAGCGTCGAGGTGCTGGGCTCGGGTTGGTTTCCGGAGGATGGTCTGCCGGAGGATCTGGATCCGGGGCACCGATCAAGGATCCCCGAAGCCTTTCGCGTTTGGCACGGGGATAGCCGGGTGTTCTTCGATGGGAGCCGGTCGGGCTGAGGCCGCTCGATGCGGGCTTGCGGCCCCTGTTCGGATCGGCAGGTACAGCATGTCCTGATGCCATACTCTTGTGAGGAGGAAACGACGATGGGCGAAGGTAACAGAGGGGCAAATGCGCTTGTTGGGCTGACCGCGGTTGGGAGCGCACTCATCGGGGTAGTCAGCTTCGTCGCCGCGTTCTTCCCCATGCTCAGTGGGGATTTCGTGGGAGCAGGACTCATTCTGATTGCTTCGGCGCTGTCGTTTGGGCTGCTCGCCATCGCGATCTTCGGAAGGTGATTCCGACTGCTGCTGCATGTCCACCTGGGTCGCGTCAAGGAACGGGACCTCTCGTCGTGCTGCACGAGAGAGCCCTCGTTGGTGATATCAGGCATTTCATTGCCGGCAGGCAGAGAGGAGGCTGTGATGGATGTTCCTGAGTACGTCTCGAAAGACGAGGTAAGGCGGGTTTGCCGGGAACTGGGCATTCGGGATTGGACCCAACTCTCGGGTTCTGAGGTGCAACTCGAGGAGGCCCGGATAATCCAGGGGGAGATCGGCGCGGAAGCGACGCAGATTCCTCTGGAGGAGTTCCGACTGGGGCTGCAGGTGGAACTGGAACACGGGTTGGAGTTCGTCGACGCCAACGTCACCAACAACCACCCGCTCCTCACCGGCAAGATCGTCCTGGCGCACTTGAAGGAGAT
>Ga0180432_10003165_pt1 | contig 23825 bp, 24 predicted proteins | sample SS_ome_10_FD_132414 | JGI IMG/M metagenome (GOLD analysis project Ga0180432, IMG submission 132414) | Hypersaline lake sediment archaeal communities from the Salton Sea, California, USA - SS_1_MS_2 metaG | ecosystem: Environmental > Aquatic > Non-marine Saline and Alkaline > Hypersaline >... | reverse complement strand
GGCCGTGGCCCGCGCCAATCCGCCGCAACGCGCGCCAATCCGCCACGCCGCGGCAATCATCCCGACTCGCGGTGACTCGCGTTGACGGAGCGCATGACGCGTGCTATCATCATTGACAATAACGTATACGCACAGTGTATATGTTGATTGGGATAGTGCCTGGGATGTTGTCAACGCGCGCTGCGATTGACCATCACTTACGATAGGCACTGCGGGCGAGCCGAAAGCGGCGCGGCGGCGGTGATTCCCGGGCTGATCCCGCAGCGGGAGGCGGAGGCATGGCGGACGGGAAGGCATTCCCCTGGCGGATGATGTGGCTGGGCGCGGCGCTGGCCCTGGTGGTGCTGGCGGGCGCCCCGCCGGCGTGGACGCTGGCGCAGGATGAGGGCGGTGGCGATGGCAGCGGGCAGGCCGCGGGAGCTGACGAGCCAGCGGCCCCGGATGAGGCCGCGGCGGCGGACGACGACGACGGCGAGGAGGACGCCAACGGTGACGCAGTCGAGATCACGACCGTAACGAAGACGGAGGTCGTCAGCTCGACCGACGTGGTGGAGAGCGAGACCGGCGGGAGCAAGGAGAAGCACACCACTGAGAAGTACACGCGCACCGTAACCACCGGCACACTGCCGGCGGGCGGTGCGGGTGGCGCTGCCGGTGGTGGCGGCGATGGCGATCCGTACTCCGTCTTGCTCGGAATGTACGATCGCGCCGGTGGTCAGCTGCTGCGGACGCCGGAGGAAGAGGATCTCGTCGACTTCAGCGACTTCGTCACCGAGGGAGTCGAGCTCTACTACTACCCCGACGTCAAGCGGCTGATGCAGATTCTCAATCCACGCGCCTATGAAGTTGACGGAGTCCAGGGGGCGCGCGACCGGTTGCTCAAGGCGCGGGCCGCGCTGGAGCAGGCGCGGCGGGACGTTGCAGAGAAGGAGCGGGCGGTGTCGGCGGCGCTGGCGACCAGTGCGGGCGCCCAGTCGCTGCTGGATGCGGCGCTGGAGGTGGTGTTCAGCCTGCAGACCCAGATCACCGGTAAGGAGGATCTGCTGGAAGCCCTGACGGAGCAGCTTGCGGAGCTGGTGGAGAAACAGACGAGCAGCCCGGATGACGAGGACCTGGCTGAGAGCGTCAAGGAGAAGGAGGCGGCGATCAAGGAGGTCACTGAGGCGCTGGAGGGCGAGGAAGGCGAAGGTGGCCTGCGCAAGCAGCTGTCCGACGCCGAGGCCAAGGTGGCGAGCGACTCCGAGCTGTCCAAAGGAGTCAGCGATGCGGCCGCCAAGCTGGCCGAGGCCCGGCGCGAGATGCATCAGAAGCAGGACCTGGTGAAAGCCTACGCCGAAGTCGAGAACATGGCCTTTGCCTACGCCCGGGACAACGCGCCGTTCTGGGTGGCGCCCGCGCTGGCCCATGAGCCAGAGTGCGAGTGCGTGCTGGGCTACGACGTGGAGGACGCGCTTGGGGCGTACGCAAAGAAGCTGGAGGAGTGGTAGAAGCAGAAGGACAAGCTGACCGCCGCCATCAAGACGCTGGCGGAGCAGAGCGCGCTGTTCAGAGCCGCCGAGCAGGCGGAGGCGAAGGCCAGCGAGGACTACGAATTCGCGCTGAAGCTCTACGAAGATTCCAGCAAGTGCAAGCAGCAGCAGGCCGCGCTGGCGAAGGCCAAGCAGGCGCTGGACGCCGCCCGGCTGAAGGTCGATGAGGCGCAGGCCGCCTGCGAGGAGGCGACTGCGGGCGAGAAGACGGCCCGCGCGGCACTGGACAAGGCCAAGGCGCAGCTCGCGCAGGCCCAGGCCAGCGTGGGCAAGGCGCACGACTGCGAAGTGAGCCGCGAGCGCTACAAGGACACCGATCCCGTCAACCTCGTGTTCATGTTCGCCTTTCCGGAGCGCGCCCTGATCATCCTGCGCGGCAAGATCGACCACATTCGCCAGGCCAAGCGCGTGATCCGTGAGTACGACGTGCCGGCGCCGATGGCGCGGGTGACGCTCTGGTCGCTGGAAATGAACAGCGACGCCACGCCCAAAGGCACCAAGCACCTCAACGCCGCCCTGGCCGCCATCGACGAGGAGTTCGCCCTGACCAGGGCGCAGATCGACGCGACGCTCTCGATCCTGCGGGACGCCGTTAACGAGGAGGTCACCACACGGGCTGAAGCTGCCTATGCGGGCGAAGTGGGCCGACCACCATTTGGCGCGACCTCCCTGGAGGGTTACCTGGATGACACAATGTCCTGTCTGGCGATGCGCGATCCCACGTTCAAGCGGTATTTCGCCTATCCTTCCATCGTGCGTACGTCCCTGGGTTTCAACACCGACTATCCACTGTATGGTGAGTACCTGCTGAGGGAATGGGCGAGTGATGTCGAGCGGGGCGTGCTAATAGACTCAGCTGATGGGTACCGGGAGTGGACGGAGTCGATAGACAACGGCAACTGGCACGAGCAGTGGGAGCCACGGACGCGGGACAACAGCACGCTGTCCGACAGTCCCTGGCTGCAGGAGGCGCTGCCGAGAGAGGATGCCTGGACAAGCGAAGGGCAGGCCAGTTTCACGCGCGCCCAGCTCCGAGCCAGTCTGGAGGAGTACTACGGACTGATGAGCACCGTGATACCGGACCCCGTCGCAGTGAACACGGTCGGTGAGGCGATGCTGATGCTCAACCTGCTCGACACTGAGTCGCGCGCCCGGATACTGCGGCAGTTCGAGACCAAACTCAATGCCTACCTGCGTGAGAACTGCATGTGGCGTGCCAGCGGGCATTGGTGTGGTGACGAGACCGGTTGCTGTAACGATGCGCCCCTCAGTTTCCATCGTTTGGTTCGCGCTCTGGGAATCGATGAGTACTCCGGTCAGAGCGGAGCAGGAGGTCTGGCGGGGAAGCAGATCGCCGTGATCCAGGCAATCAAGCGTTATCACATCCGGCGACTGATGGGTGCGGCAGGCGGGCTGATACTGGCGGCCGATCGCCAGGAGGTGGAATACCGCCAGTTGTTCAACCTCTGGATCGCACGCGAGCTGGAGAACAGCAGCGCTGCAGATGTGAGCGAGTTCATGGGGAAACCTGACAAGAATCGCGACGATCCCAGAGTGTTCAAGCTGCCCGTTACGCAGGACATCATGACCACGATATCGACTGGCCTCAAGCGCAAGCTGCGTGAGATGGTCGATGTCGGTGACATACCTCCAATGTACGTAGGGTATCTCGACGCGTGCATTGACAACCTCGTGGGATCGCGAACGCAATTGAGCGGAGGCACCGTACCGGCGGACTCAGCGCAGAGGTATGTGCCGGTGGAGCACTGGGAGCTGTACAACGCCAAACGGCTGTTCAGCTACATGAGCCAGGATGAGTTGGCTGACGCCATTGTCAAGCGCATGTGGCTGAACAGGAAGACCTTGGAGGCCGCGCGTCCCGTTCAGTATTGGGTGGTGAACGAACTGCGTGCTGACCCGGATGTGCTCAGCGATGTGCTGGAGCGCAGCTTCAACGCCGAGCGCGAGGCTTGGTGGCGTGACGACAACTGGGACAAGCGCGGTACTGCAGAGCAGTTCGATCACGACTGCTATATCCTCCGCGAGATACTCGATCAGGTCTACGAGCAGTACGTGGGTGACAACCCCTACCGGCAGGTCGCGAAGGGCGACGAGCTGCTCAAGGAACTCAACAAGGCGATGGAGGATGAGCTGGACACCCACTTCGTCCAGCCGATGCTCCAGCGTCTGCGCCAGCGGTTGCTGGGCACAGGTGTCAGTGTCGGCGCTTTACAGCGCACTTCCATGTTGGTCACCAACCGCAAGCGCTCGCGGATCGAACCGCTGGCCAGCGCCCAGCTCAGGATGGGTGAGGACGTCAGCCTGCTGCCCGAGCTGCAGCTGCTCGACGACATCTACCAGATCGCCCAGCAGGGCAACGTGCGCGACGTGCTGGACGTGCTGGCCAAGCTGGAGGGCGAGGACGACACCACCGAGGTCTACGGCGTCACCAGCGGCAACAGATTCGTCGTGACGCCCGTGTTCGATCCCACGGGCCAGGCCTATCGCTTCACCTTCGATCACCTCTACACCAACCGGATTCGTGACCCGGACGGCACCACCTCACAGGGCACACTGAACCTGCCGCGCACGGAGCGCCTCTCGCTCAACACCGACGTCCAGCTGAGCAACTTCGAGATCCGCGAGGTGGCGCGCTTCGAGTCCAACGCACGTCTTGGCATCGCGCCGAGCGAGAGCGGGGGCATCCCGGTGCTGCGCCATGTCCCGTTGCTGAGAGAGCTCCCGCTGATCGGCTGGTTCAAACGCCGCACAGGCAAGGCCGCCATCGTGCAGCAGACGGTGATCTTCGCCCAGACCACGATGTACCCGACGATCGATGAGATCGTGCCGCTGATGACATCGTCGATCCTCGTCGTTGGCGACCGTCAGAACTAGGGAGGCAGGCATGATGGTACGAGCATCGAGCATCAAGGCCGCGGCGGCGGCCATCGCGGGCGTCCTGCTGGCGCTGCTGCTGAGCGGCTGCGGCACCAGCTGGTTGCTGATGAATGACCTCAAGCAGTTCATCGATGACGCCGCGCCGCTGCAGATCTGGTCGGGCAAGGTGACAATGGAAGACAGCGGCGACGCAGCCTCCGACGTGCTGGTCGTCGTACGGTCGATCCACATCGCGGCTGACCACGATGCCGGTGAAGGCCACGACGTGTCGTCAGCGGAGCCCGCGCGCAGCACGGCCGCGCTGCTCGAAGAGAAGACCGATGCGCACGTCGGTTACACCGGTGCCGACGGCCGCTACCGGATCTACTACAAGTGGTACGAGGATCGCAACTACACCGTGGAGGCAATCCTGGTGGACGAGGATGGCACTACGTGGTACGCGATTGAGGAGCGCGGCCAGGTCACCTGGCAGGACCATGAGAATGACCTGGTGCTGGCGGAGCACACGTAGCCTGCTCCGTCCCCGCCGACAACTGGTCAGGGACAGGATTGACAGGAGATCACAGGTGGCAGAAGTGGAGCAGTGTTCTCATCTAGGAATGCAGGAGAAACATAATGAATGACGAGGCCACTGGGAGGGGGAAGTTCAGGATTCTCAGCATCGACGGCGGAGGGGTCCGCGGCGTGTTGCCGGCGGCATACCTGGCTGAGATCGAGAAGGGGCTGCCGGATAGCCGGCAGCTCTGCGACTGCTTCGACATCATCGCCGGCACGTCCACGGGAGGCATCATCGCCGCGGCGTTGTCACTTGGCATCAGCGCCCAGGATGTCCTGAGCTTCTACATGAAAGACGCCAAGGAGATATTCACTCCGCCGAACAGACAAGGGAACATCTTCGCCGGACTGGCCAAGCGTTTCCTCGGCTGGATCACGAGGTGCTTCTCGAAGCAGGACCTCAACACCGATCAGCTGTTCTTCGCCAAGTACGCGCAGGATCCGCTTAGACAGAAGCTCACGGGGGTTCTCGGCGAACGCATCCTGGATGACGCCAGGACGCTGCTGCTATTGACCGCCGTTGATCTGGCCAGCGGCAGGACCATAGTCTTCAAGAAGCCAGAGGCGAGCAACACCGGCAAATACGGCGGCTTTGCAGTCGTCGATGCCGTGCTGGCTACCACGGCCGCGCCCACCTACTTCCCCGCCCACCGGCTCAGCGCTGAAGAGGTCTATGCCGATGGTGGGCTATGGGCCAACAACCCCGGCCTCGTGGCCTACATGGAAGCTCTAGCCGTCCGGCAGCACCGCATCGGCACGGAGGGCAATGCGTTCGGCACTGACGATATCACCGTTCTCTCGATCAACACGGGCGATGCGCAGGGCCCGGACTTCCGCGGCCCATTTGTGGGCTACGGTCTGATCTGGTGGATGCCAAGGCTGCTCCAGGTCGTGTTTCACGCCCAGGCGGCGGGGACTGAGTACTTCCTAACGGATCTCCTAGGTGATCGGCTCAAGCGGGTGGGCTTCACGCTGACGGAGGACATGAGGCCACTTGACTCCACAAGCCACCTGAAGGAGATGGCGCAGCTTGGCCGCCAGACAGCGATGGCGGAAGCAGAGGACGTTCTGAGTCGGTTCGTGCTGTAGGTGCGATCTTGCATCGTGTGGCGAGCGCACTCGCAGCGCATCGGTGTTTCTGGGCTTGCCTTCCCCCCCCCCACGCGCAACCTGCGCCGCGCTGTCTGGCATCATGGTTGCTCGGCATCGTGCGCACCCGCTTCCTGATGGCCCGCCGGCGGCGACGGGGCCGGCCGCTACAGCGAGGGCTAGCCCGGTGAGGTCTGCGCTGTAGGATGTTGCATCTGTGGCAGGGGCGGCATCAGTGTGGGTGAGGAATGCCGGATGAAAGCCTGAAGCGGCGGTTCGAGCGGGCGCTCAGCGCCGAGGCTTACCGGACGGCTTGGCGGTTCAGCTGCCGCCTGGCCCACAGCCGCGAGGACGCCGAGGACCTGCTGCAGGAAGCGCTGGGCCAGGCCTGGTTGCGCTTCGTCCAGCTGCGCCAGCCCGCGCGCTTCACCAGCTGGCTGCTGAGCATCGTGCGGCGCTGCCACCTGACGCGACTGCGCCGGGCGGGACGGCGTCCCCGGGTGGCGGCCGCGTATGCGGAGCTCGCATCCCGGGAGCCGGCGGCCGCGTTCCAGGCCGAGGTGCTGGACGCCGTCGCCGGCCTGGCCGAACCGCAGCGGACCTTGCTGACGCTGGTCTACATGGAGGGTCTGAGCCACCGCGAAGCCGCGGCCGTGCTGGGGATCAGGCCCGGCGCGGTGCGCATGCGGCTGACCCGGGCTCGCCGCGCCCTGCGCGCGCAGCTCGAGAGATCGCGGGGGGGGGGGGGGGGGGGGGGGGGGGGGGGGGGGGGGGGGAGCGGCGGCGGTGAAGTGGGCGGAGCACACGGGCATCCGGAATCCGGAGCGGAGGTGACCGATGCACGCTGATGATCACGGGACTGACAGGCCGGGCAGTGGGGCGGATACCGCCGGAGAGCCGCCGAGCATTGAAGCCCGGATCGAGCAGGCACTGACGGATACGCCGCTGCCGGCGTATGGCTCGCCGGAGCCTGAACGGCAGCTGGTGCTGGGCGAGGCGTACGCGCGGGCGGACCGGCGCGGTGCCACCGGCCACGCGGCCGGCGGACGGTCGCGCTGGGGCACGAGGGCGCTGATCGCCGCCGCGATCGTGGTCGCCGCGGTGGCCACTGCTGCCGTCATGCTCTGGCCGTTAAGGCTGAACAACGGCGTCGAGGGCGTGGGCCTTGAGGCGGCCGCGGCCTGGGCGGCGACTGAAGGCTGCGTGATCGAACTCGATCTCGCGCAGCTGCCGCCCGAGCCGGATGAACTCGAGGCGCTGGTGCCGGGCATCACCGCCGACATCGACGTGGTCCTGGAACTGCCGGATGAGCAGATGGCGGCACTCGGTCTGAATGCCTATCCGGGCCTGGTATTCCACCGCGCGCTGACGCGCTGGAATGCTGAGCATTCCCCGCCGGACGGCGGCCCGGTGCTTAGGTCCACCCAGCTCACCGGCCAGCATTCCCAGTTCATCGCCGGCGGGGGAATCATCTCCAGCGTCGCCCTGGTGCTGCTCAACGACGACCGGGAGCTGCTGGCTGAAGTGCTGGCGATGCTCGACACGCTGCCGGGCATCTCACCGCCGCGCGTGTATCGCGAGACGCTCTATCTGAATGAGAAGTATCCTGAAATCTATGCCCCCGCGCGCAAGGTGATCGTCAACGATCGAGAGCTTCGCTATCCCGTCGACATTGATGAGCGGTACGTCGAGACGCTGCACATGATGTTCGCGATGCTCGACCGTGAGCGTGTCTACTACCGCGCCTTCTGGACCACGCTGAGCCGCGAGCGCGGCGGGGAACCGCTCGTGACCGGCGACGTGCTCAGGATTGGTTTCAACGAAGCCGGTGACATGCTGATCGACACCGTAGTCGAGACCTGGAATCCGCCGGGCGAGCACGTGCAGGCATCCCTGTCGTTCGATCCGCGCGACACGTCTGCGGACTTCGACGTGCTGGCGGAACTGACGAAGCGGCTGGAGCAGCGGCAAGCACAGGCACGCGGCGAATCCGGCGGCGACAGCCCGCGCTACACACTCACCATCGAGCTGATTCCGCTTAAGCGAATGCTGGCACCGGCCGCGGAGCGGCTGACGGAAGCGGAGCTGGCGCAGACGCGGCAGGTCTATCGCGACATCCAGCAGGCCTTCAGCGACTGGTACTCCGGCGTCGACGAATTCCGCGATCCCACGCGGCGCGACCGCCGGGCACGGCTGCACAAGCCGAAAACGTTCGGCGAGGGCGTGGTGAGCGCAACGGCGAGCCTGGTCACGGGCGACGCCGACCAGCTGGCGGAGCTGCGAGGGCTGCTGGAGATGGCCAGCGGGGTCAGGCCGACGGTCTCCAGCGTTGACCGGACGGAGCTGGCACTGCCGGTTGAGGGCTACGTCGTCGAGTACGAGCAGCTCTACCACCGCAACCCAGCCGGCAGCGCCTGCTCCGGAGCAAGCGCCAGGAAGCAGCTTCTGGATGCTCTCTCGTCCTGGCTGGATGACTACAACAGCGGCGTAGAGGAGGAAAGCCGCGAAATCACAATCGCGGAGCTACGCGACGTGGACATCTGGCACGGCTGGCACAAATGCACGGCCGCCCTGATCTTCCCCGCCAGTAATCCCGCGCTGATCGACAGCCTGTCGGCGCGGCTGCGGGACGTGCCCGGAGTGGCGGGGCCCAGCGTGACGGCCCGCGAGATCTACTTCAGCCCCGTCAATCCGGAGCCGTTCCTGCCCGGGCGCAAGGTGGTGATCGACGGCGTTGAGTACGGCTTCCCGCAGGATTTCAGCGCCCGGGAATGGGGCGACCTGACTTCCGTCATCAAGTCGATCCGCGACCAGACGTGGTACCGCGCCAACTGGCGGCTGGGCGTGCCAGGCGGCGCCGCCGGCGAAACCCGCCATCCCTTCGGCGACGTCGTCATGTTGCGGCTCGATCAGCGCGGCGACCTGGTGATCAACACGCTGGTCGACGACTACGAGGCGCTCGTCGCCGACACCGTCGCGCAGGGGCTGATGCAGCCGGTACCGGAAGGCGCCATTGCGCGCTCCGTCGAGGTGCGCATCGCACCGGAAGGTGCGGCGGCGGACTGCGATCCGCTGGCGCTGTTGATCGAGAAGTCACGCAGCGGGGAGGAGGGCCGCGGCGGCATTCGCGGCGGCGACCAGCCGTTCTACCGCATCAAGTTTCCGCTGCTGCCGCAGGAGCGCTGGACGGCCACCGGCGCTATGCGCCTCGGCAACGCGGATCTGATTGCTGCCCGCGAGATGGAGCAGCGGATGCGCCGGGCGTTTGACGAGTGGTTTGCCGGTCAGCCGCAGCTGCACGGCGATGCGCTGATGCGCCACGGCGCGGCCCTGCACTTCTGGCGCATCGGCGAGATGGCGTTCTGCGCCAATCTGCAGCTGTTCACGGATGAGCCGGCGCTCAAGGACGAACTGGTCGGGTTACTCATTACCGCCGGCAGTGGTCTCGCGCCGGACGAGGAGTGCTACCCGGGCCGTTAGGGTGCTGGACCGGCATGGACCAGCGGCCGCCGCCCGGCGCCGCTGTAACCGGCGCACCCGCGATGGCATCATTACTTGTATGGGCGTGGGGGATGCGCCGGTTGGCGGATTCGAGGATGTGCTCACCGAGCACGTCTATCGGGCCGCCTGGCGCTACGCCTGGCATCTGCGGCCGGTCTACGAGGACGCCCAGGACCTGCTGCAGGAGGCCCTGGCCCACGCCTGGCTGCGGTTTCACCAGCTGCGCGATCAGCGGCGCTTCAAGGGCTGGCTGCTCAGTATCGTCCGCACCCGCTTCCTGATGGCCCGCCGGCGGCGGGCACTGCCGGTGACGGGCGACGGTCTGCCCCTCCAGGAGGCGGGCGCAGGCGGGAGCCACACTGCCGGCCGCTATGCCGGCCTGCCGCCCGCGCTGGCAAGCGGCATGCTCAGGCTGCCCGCCGCGCAGCGTGAAGCGGTGGAGCTGCACTACCTGCAGGAGCTGAGTATCGAAGAGGTGGCCGGCGTGCTGGGCATCCGGCCGGGCACCGTCAAGGTCAGGCTGCATCGCGCGCGCCAGCGGCTGAAGCGCGCGCTGGCCGCGGACGTGTCGGGGCAGCTCAGCCGCGCCGAGCGAGGTGACTGAATGGATGACAGAGACCGACAGCTCGATGAGAATCTCGCCGCAGCGGCGCGTCGCAATGCGGCCGGCACACCCGCTGCTCCGGACCAGCGTCTGGTGACTGATCGTGCCAGGAGGCGAGCCGCGACGCTGCGGGTCGACGGTCGCGGCCGGCTGCGCCTGCGGTTGGCGGAAGTCGCAGTGGTCCTGGTCATCGTGGCCGCGCTGATTGTGATCCTGGTGCCCATCATCCGCCAAGCGCAACTGAATCGGGGCGAATCGCGCCTGCCGCAAATGGCCACGGCGGCCTGGGCCAGCACCGAGGGCCACGTGATCGAGTTCACCATCCGCTATGACAGCTGGGATGACATTCCGGACTACAACGCGCCGTTTCATCCGCGCCGCGAGACTCGCGCAGCAGTAAACTCATGGCTTGAGCAGCATCCCGGGCTGAAGTCAGAGACGCCGGGTCTGCCGGTGGCCGACGTAAGTATGTCGTACTTCTGTCGAGAAGAGCCGGAGGCCAAACTGGAACTCCAGGTCCTGGTGTCGGTGGGGGACAGCGAACTCGTTCGGGACCTAGCGCAGGCGATCTGCGAAACAACTGGCTTCACCGGGCCTGAGACCAGCAGTCGGACGCTCTACTTCTCAGGGGAGTATCCGGAACTGCTGTCCGACGAAGTCACCATCCGGATTGACGGGCAGGACTACTGCTTTCCTCATGACTTCACGATCGATGAGGCGCGCAGCATCGCCCGCGACCTGCGCAACTGGCGGACTTCGTACGAGGGGCGATTCGGTTTTGGCATCAGCAGGCGCTTCGGTGACTTCGTCGTATTCAAGCTGGAACACCTGCCGGGCGGCGTCCTCGACTACGCTGTCATCACCCGTGAACTGGAGGTGGATGAGGAAGTCCGCGACACGATCAGCGGTCACTCAAACACCGTGTTCGAGCCCGATCAGGAGGATCTCGCGCACCCCTGGCGCGACCCGGTGCTGGAGCTGATTCGCCTGGGGCGCTTTCACAACTGGAGCAGTCGGGCCAGCAGGGGAAGGGCGGAGACCAGAATCGACGTCGCCATCTACTACTGCAGTAGTCGGCTGGTGTCAGAGGACAAGTGGGGTTTACTGCAGGAGCGGCGGCAGCGTTTGATTGATGAGGGCCGCGAGCAGCTACCGCCACTGACGGACGAAGACTGGGTCGAGATCGAGGAGTGGGCGATCGGTCTGGAGGAGCAACTGCCGGCCGATGTGCTGGAGAGAACCGGGAAGACATGGATGGAGCTTGGTCGGGACGAGTACAACAACCGGCGGGCGACGAAGATCGACCGGGAGACCAGGCAGTCGGCGGCGTACAGGTCATTTCCCGAACTCACGGAGGAAGAGCGGGCACAGGCGCTGCTCCTGGCCGAACGCCTGCGCAACGTAACAAAGCACTGGTACGCGGACAACGCTGAGGCGGTATATGAGAGCGGGCCCGGCACTGAGATCAGCCGCCGCGTGAAAGAGGTCGACGGAGTCCCCGTGAGCTTCCTGATCACACTCAGGTGTAACGATCCGGAGTATGCGGACAGCCTCCGTGCGACGCTTGAAGGAGTTGAGGGGCTGGTGCAGCCGTGGCAGGTCAGCGAGTCCTCGATCGGGCACAGCGTCGGCACGGATGACCAGGCGCCGCCTATAATCGGCGGGTGAGTCAGCCCCCAGAGCAACCGCAGGCTCAGCTGCCTGAGACACCGTCCGCGCCACCCCCGCCGGCCGATGAGCGGCCGCCGGCGATCATCGTCGAGCACCTGACCAAGCGTTTCGACAAGGTGCTGGCGGTCGACGACATCTCCTTCGCCGTCCCGCAGGGCGAGTTCTTCGGCTTCCTCGGCCCCAACGGGGCGGGCAAGACCACAACGATCCGCGTGATCTGCGGCCTGCTGCGCGCGGACTACGAGCGCATTCAGGTGGCGGGGTGCAGCCTGCGCGACGATCCGCTGGGCGTCAAGGCCTCAATCGGCGTGATGCTGGAAGAGCCCGTGCTTTACGAGCGGCTCAGCGCCCGCGAGCACCTGCGCTTCACCGGCGAACTCTACGGCCTCAGCACGCAGGAGGCCGACCGGCGGGGCGCGGAACTGCTCTCCCTGCTGGCGCTCCAGGACGACGCCGACCGGCTGATCGTGGACTACTCCTCGGGGATGCGCAAGAAGGTGGCCCTGGCCTGCGCTCTGATCCACGACCCGCCGGTGCTGTTCCTCGACGAGCCGTTCAGCGGCATCGACACGGTGTCCAGCCGCCAGATCAAGGACCTGCTCCGGCGCCGCGTGGAGCAGGGGGTGACGATCATGTTTAGCAGCCACGTGATGGAGGTCGTCGAGCGGCTGTGCACCGGCCTGGCGATCATCCACCAGGGGCGGATCGTCTTCGCCGACACCATGGCCAGCCTGCGCGCCCGCCCGGACTATGAGAGTCTGGAAGACGTCTTCATCGCCGCCGTCGGCCGCGAGGAGCTGATCCACGCCGACGACCAGAGCTGGCTGCGGGAGTGACTGCACGCGCTGCGGGATTCCCCTACGCCATTGGCGCCCAGCGCCTGCTATTATGCATTCGGGAGCATGGGTCAGTTTCAACTATTTCAGGATCCCGAGTACCACGAGTGGGTGCGCCAGTGGGGAAAGCCGGTGCTGGCGGCGATCTACCGCCAGGACCCGGTGGAGGGCAAGCTGCGCCTTGACGAGGCGCAAGCCGCGCTGGAGGAGTGCACCCTGCCGGAGGAACAGCTTGAAGCGCTGACCCTGTCGCTGACCTGGTTCGAGTACAACCTCAGGCGGATCGGCGCCGACGCCGACATCTCGGAGCAGTGCTACCTGGACACGCGCGCGATCCTCCTGACGCGGCAGTCGACGGACGGCGGCGAGCTGCAGCGCCGGCGGCTGCTGCTGGTGCTGCGCTGCGAGGGCGACGCCGACGGCATCGAGCCGCTCGGCCGCGCCGAGGTGGACGAGTTGCTCAGGCCGCTCACACGCGCCGACGAGGACCACATGCTGTGGCATGCGCTGGCGCTGTGGGCGTTCCTGCACGGCGACGGTGAAATCATGCGGCGGGCCTACGCGGCGCAGCTGACCAATCCCAGCGCCACCATGGGCCAGGCCAAGTGGCAGCGCGTGCACCTGATGCACCGGCTGCTGGAGGGCAGCGCCACGCGCGAGGATGTCCACGCGGCGATCAGGTCGCAGCAGGTCCGGCCCCAGCTGCTGGAATTCCTCAACCACATCTGGCCGCGCTGCCGGGCGGCGGGACTTGACGACGAAGACCTGCGCGCGATGCTGGCGATCAAGGCCAAGGAGATCGACGCCGCGCGGCCGCCCGTCCCGCAGCCCGAGCGACGGACCAAGACCACCCGCACCCCGCCCTAAGGCGCGTGGCAACCGGGCTGCCCAGCTCGGCACGTCCAGCTTCAGCTCAAGAGCCGGCCAACCGGAATAGTGTATATTGGACCAATGGGTGAGGCTTCTCACGCCGCCGAGCGGGAGGACTGGTATCAGCGGCTGATCAGCCCCATTCGCGCGGCGCTCTACGCCAACGACCAGCCGCAGGCGGCGGCGGCGCTGGAGCAGGCCTGGGCCGAACTCGACAGCATGGGGCTGGCGGAGGACCAGCACGAGATGATGGGCTATGTCCTGAGCTGGTACGAGTTCGTGAAGACGGTGCAGGACCAACCGATCGGGTTGGCCGCCGAGCAGTACCGCCGCACGCTGGAGCGCTTCACCGCACCGGCGTGCACACCCGCCGGCGAAGCACAGCGCCGGCGGCTTGAGGCGATCCTGCGCTGCACCGGGCGGCTTTACGACTGCGCCGACCTGACCCGCGCCGAGCTGGATCAGCTGCTCGAGGGCCTGCCCGGGCTGGAGACGGACGAGTTTCTCTGGCACAACATCGCCGGCTGGGCCTTCGCCAACCGCGACGTGGAGATGCTGCACCGCGCCTACGAGGTGATGCTGACGGAGCCCAGCAACCTGCTGGGCCAGGCCAAGTGGCAGCGCGTCAACATCATGCTGCTGCTGGTCGAGGGCCGCGCCACCCGCCGCGACGTCGAGTTCACCGTCAGGAACATGCGGGTGCTGCCCCAGATCATCGAGTTCCGGGTGCGGATCTGGCCGGAGTGCGTCCGCCGGGGCCTCACGGACGACCAATTGGAGCGCCAGCTGGACGAGCGCTACGCGCAGCTGCGCCAGCGGCCTCCCGTACCGGACCTGGAGCCACGCACCAAACACATCCTCAGCTGAGCGGGGCGGGGCCCGCCGGCCGGTCCTACAGCGACTCGATTACGCGCCGCATCGCCTCGCCGGCATGCGCGCTCACCTCGGCCAGCGCCTCATTGCCGGTGGCCTGGGCCATCATCGCGGGGTCCATCGCGGAGACCTCGACGCGCCCGTCGTCGTGCTGCTGGACGACAACGTTGCAGGGCATCAGTACGCCGATCTTGTCCTCCAGCGTCAGCGCCCGGCCGGCGAACTGCGGGTTGCAGGCGCCCAGGATGCGGTAGGGGCGAAAATCCATGTCCAGCTTCTGCTTCAGCGTGGCCCGGGCGTCGATCTCCGTCAGCACGCCGAAGCCGTGGGCGGCCAGCGCGGCCGTCGCGCGCTCGAGCGCCTCGTCGAACCCGCAGTCAACGAACCTGCTGATGTGATAGCTCATGGATGATCCTCCGGCGGCATCACAGTATCATCACTATCTCTACCCGCCTGAGGGCGCATCCTACCTGTCGCCTGTCGGTAGCGCGAGCGTCCCGCCCGCGATCCGGCAGCCCCACCCTGGGCGGGGTCCCGACCCGCCGATTAGGTGAGATACTCGGTAGCCGCGCATCCTATGCGCGGCGCGGAGTGGGCGCGAAGAGGCTTCGCGCCTACCGAAAGCCCCGGGCTCAGCTGCTGCGCTCGAAGCGGATCGGCTCGACGGTCGGGTCCAGCCGGCAGGTCAGGGCCACCGCCACTCCGGCCTCGTTCAGTTCGAAGACCAGCGGCGCGGCGCCGACCATCGGCAGATAGTTGAGCTCGTCGGCGGGATCGTCCTGAAGCACGAACTCGTGCTCCTGGCGGTGGGCCAGCCGGCAGCCGAAGCCGTGCAGCTCGCCATGCAGGCCATCCTCGTCCGCCGCGATCGACAGCTCGCCGTAGGCCGGGTGCAGGTAGCTGCCGGCGTAGGCTGCTGCCTCGAGCGGAGGCTCGCTAGCCTCGCCGGGCTGGGCATCCTCGCTGTCCGACTGCCCGGCCATCTGCGTTACGATGCTGATCACGCGCTCGGCGGTGCCGGCGGACTCCAGCCCCAGCAGCCGGTCGGCGATCTCGCGGGCGACCACGTTCGGCAGCGCGTTCATCTGGCCGTTGCACAGCACCGCAATGCCGGCCGACAGCTCCGGAAGCAGCATGATCTCGGCGGTGCAGCCGTCCATGATCCCGCTGTGGCTGACGGCGTAGTGGCCGCGGTAGGGCGCGATGAACCAGCCCAGGCCGTAGTTGGTCAGCGGCGTTTCGGGGCTGGAGAAGGTGTACTGCGGCATGTGCACCTGCGGCGTATGGAGTTCGCTCAGCTGCTCAGCGGACAGCAGCTGCTCCGCCCCGGCGCGCCCGGTCAGCTGGAACTCAAGCCACTTGAGCATGTCGGTGACGCTGGACTGCATCGAGCCGCTGGCGGGCACGGACGGCGCGGCGAAGTGGCCGACGGGCTCAAGGTTGCTCAGATCGCCGCTGGGCCCCAGCGGCCGGTAGCCGTGGGCGAAGTCCGGGGCGGCCTCCATTGCAGCGACGTCGAAGGTGGTCGCTTCCATCCCCAGCGGCTGAAGCAGCCTGGTCCGGACCAGTTCCTCCCAGCCCTGGCCGGTGACGCGCTCGGCGATCACCCCGGCGGCCGCGAAGCTGAGATTGCTGTACTGCCAGCGCTCGCGGAAGTCCTGGGCGGGCTCCAGATAGCGCAGGGCGGCGAACAGCTGCTCGCGGTCGAGTTCGGCGTGATTAAGCCAGACCAGGTCGTGACGCGCCAGGCCCGTGCGGTGGGCCGTCAGGTCGCGCAGGGTGGCGTGCGCGGTGGCGTAGTCGTCCCACAGCGCGAAGTCCGGCGCGTACTCGATTACCGGCGTATCCCAGTCCAGCAGTTCTTCATCGACCAGCTGGGCCAGCAGCGCGGTGGTGAAGGTCTTGGTGGTCGATGCGATGTGGAACCGCGTGTCGGGCGTGACGGGCAGCTCGTCCTCGATGTCGCGCACGCCGAAGCCCTCGGCCATCACCGTCTGGCCGTCGACCGTCACGCCGACCGCCAGCCCCGGCGCGCGCAGCGGCTGAAGCCAGCCGGCGATCTCCGCGCTGAGGCCCTCAAGCCGCGCGCGGGCGGTGTCCGCCTCCGCGTTCGGATCGCTGAGCGTCAGGCTGAACGGGAAGCTCATCCCGCTCTGGTAGTAGGTGCCGCTGATGCTGGCGGTCGCCGGGTCGTACTGCCCCGAGAACTCGGCGACGTTGCTTTCATCCTCGTCGTCGAGCGGCAGCCCGATGTAGACGGGACTGCCGGCCTCGACCTCAACGTCGGTGGCCGCCAGCCCGCTGATCCGCTGCTCGGGGAAGTCGAAGACCGCCAGCCAGCCGCCATCGTCGGCCTGGCTCAGCGTCATCCGCACCTCGACGGGCATGCCCGGCACCTCGATGGTGCCGCTGTAGCTGCCGTCCGCCGGCGCGTCGTCCGCCGGAGCAGCCGCGGGCAGCATGGACGCCAACAGCAACAGGATGGCCAGTAAACCAGGCCGGTGCGTGCTTGCTGTAAACCCCTTCATGATCCTTGCCTCCCAGCTCGATTGAGTACGCCGGACCCGCCGGCCGCGGGACTTCCCCGCGCGGCGGGTTCAGCTTCGATGGGTTTCAGACTCCCGGTCCGCGTTCGTGGTTCGAGGCCGCGGCGAAGAGAGGCGCGGTGGGGGGGTCCGACGGGCTAAACCGGACGGGCGCCGCCTGACCCCGTCCGGTTCCCCGTACCGCCCGCCGCCTTACTGCGCCGGCGGCTTGCTCTCACCAACCTGGCCGCCGCCCTGCTGGGCGTGCATGCCGAGGCTGGCCATCCCGCTGACGGCGCCGAGGTTCATCGAGTCGATCGCGCTGCTCGGCACGATCATCAGGCTGCCCTTCTCCTTGAGGCCCTCGAACAGCATGTTCATCGCGCGCAGGTGCAGCGCCGTCGGGCTGTCGGCGTACTGCTCGGCCGCCTCGTAGAAACTCTTGGCGATCTGCTTCTCGCTCTCGCCGAGAATCACGCGCGCCTGGCGCTCGCGCTCGGCCTGGGCCTGGCGGCTCATGGTGTCCTGCAGGTCGCGCGGGATCTTGATCTCGCGGATCTCGACGCTCTGCACCGTCACCCCCCAGGGCTCGGTGCGCTCGTCGATGATCTCCTGCAGGCGGGCGTCCAGCACGTCGCGGCCCACCAGCAGCTCCGCCAGTTCGGTCTTGCCGATCAGGTCTCTCAGCGCCGTCTGCGCCGCCCAGCTGACCGCGCTGTCGAAGTCCTCGACTTCCAGCGCCGCCTTCTGCGGATCGTAGACCAGCCAGAACATCACCGCGTCGACGTCGACCGGCACGGTGTCGCGGGTCAATGTCTCCTCGGCCAGTAGGTCCGTGGTGTGCACGCGGGTGTCGATCCACTTCGCCACCGTGTCGACGAACGGGATCAGCCAGAACACCCCGGCCTGCTGCACCGCGTGGAACTTGCCGAGCCTGAGCACCACCACGCGGTCCCACTGGTCGGCCACTTTCAGGCAGAACAGGAAGATGAACGCGATCCCCAGCAGGACCACGAAGCCGATCAGCCCGCCGACGATCACCATGTCCTGGCCGGTGCTGTCACCGACGACCATCGCCGGAATGAAGACCGCCAGCGAGATCAGCAGCCAGACGACGAACCAGAAGATCGCCACCGGATGAATGTGCCCGCTGGCGGTCTGATCGCTGGCCGGCCGGCTGCCACCGCCCGTCATGATTGGTACGAATGCCATGTCCTTCTCCTTTGCTTTGTGTACTGCCCCCGCATCCGCGAGGATGTCGCGCCGGCTGGCCTGGGCCCGGCGGCGCTCTGCCTTCTTCTTGCTGGCCGCGGCTGCTGCGGCGATGGCGGCGACGGCTGCGCCCAGTCCGCCGACTACGGCGCCGACCCACTCGCTGTCGCCGCTGAGCAGCCCCAACACGATGTTCCCTGTCCAGTCCATTACACTTCTGCCTCCCCCAGCACTTCCGCTGTCATCTCCATGATTTGCCGGTCGCTGTAGCCCAGCGACTTGAGCTGCCGGACGGTCTCCCTCAGCTGCGCGCGGCCCGGCGCCTCGGCCGGCTGATCCTCACCGGGATCGACGGCGAAGGTGCCGATGCCGTGCTTGCGCGCCAGGTAGCCCTCGCGCTCCAGGTCCGCGTAGATCCGCGAGACCGTATTGGCGTTGATCCCGAGATCGACGGCCAGGTTGCGCACCGTCGGCAGCTGCGTCCCGGCCTTGAGCGTGCCGTTGTCGATCGCCAGGCGGATCTGGTTCTTGACCTGCACGTAGATCGGCACCTCGCTCTCCGGATTCACTCTCAGTGTCAGCCGCGCCATGGTTGCTCCTAGCGCCCCTGCTCCCGCGCCCGCCGGCACAGCTCGCTCAGCTCCGCCAGCACTTCGTCGGTGTTGAATACGGTCAGGTTGGTCACGGGCTTCGTGCGGCCTCTGCCATAGATCGAGATCGTCCACTTCGCGATGCCGGTGCCGCGCTCCAGCCGCGAGACCTGCTCCAGCGGCAGTCCCTTGACGCCCTTGGGCGGAAGCCCGAAGACCAGCATCTTGCTGGTGACGTACAGCCGCTGCCTGCTGATCTGGCCCAGGGATATCACGATTCCCGAAACGGTGCCCATCACGGTCAGCAGCCCCTGCGGACCATCCTTGTGGCCCAGGATCACGGCGATCAGCGTCACCACGCTGGCCAGCACCGTGGCCGCCAGCGACCACAGAAGAACCGCTCTCAGGAACTGCTGGGTCTGCCAGGAGGTCACGTACTCCTCGCCGGGCTCCAGCTTCAGCCAGTCCGGTGGCTGCTGTGTTGCTTTGTTGTCCATCCTGGTCGCTTCCATTCCCATGTTCCCGTTAGCTGAGCTTGGCGCCCGCCGCCTGGGCGAAGCCGGCCAGCTCATTGGCCGCCGCCCGTGGGTCGGCGACCTGCAGGCAGGCCGCCGGGCTGGATCCGCTGGTGGTGAAGACCTCCACCTGGCGCCGCGCCAGACCGCTGCCGGTCCGGACGCGGGTGATCTCGCCCAGCGGGATGCCGCCGTAGCCGCGGCCCTGCCTGACGATCAGCATCCTGGTCGTCAGGAAAGCCTGGCTGCCTCGCCTGATCCTGGCGAGTGTCACCATCGCGAGAGGCAGTACCAGCAGCGCGATCAGGACGGCGAGGATCGGCCAGAGGTCGGCGCCGATCTGGATGTCGGTGCGACGATCGAAGAGGTAGAAGTTGCCCAGGCCCGCCAGCACCAGCAAAGCCAGGCCGAGTTTGACCGCGATCAGCTGCTTCGGCTTGCCGCCGCCGCCGTAGGCTCTGACGAACCGCTCGCCCGGCTCGAGCTTGAGCCAGTCGGGCTTGTCGCCACCTCCGCCGCCGTCGCCACCCGCTGGTACGTGAATGAAAGGTATGAACATCACTCGCTCCTTTGACGCGCTCCCGCCATGATCACCGCCGCCCCTTGAACCTGAGGCTGTGGCAGGCCTGCTGGACGCTCCGCGCCAGGGCGTCGCGCTGCACCACCCACAGGCTGATCCGCACGCTGCCGGGCTCGTTGCTGTGCACCGTCAGGTTGCCCCGCCAGCACCAGAGGCTGGTCCTCGTGGCGGTGATCCTCTCCAGCGGGATCGAGCGGCTGGCCTCGCCCGCGTAGTCCACAATCAGTCGCCGGTTGGTCAGATGCACCGCGTGGGTGCCGAAGATCGCGTTGTTGATCTCCAGCACCAGCCGCACCACGCGGTCATAAAGGCTCATGCCCGCCCCCTCGGGAGTCAGCAGCGCCATCACGATCACGAAGCCCAGCAGGCCGCCGCTGGAGCCGAAGATCACTCCCAGCCACAGCAGGGCATGCCAGGGCTTCAGCGTCGCGCCGCTGCCCAGATGGTCCTCGCCTTCGCTCAGCGGGACGCGGACGACCATGTCGTCCCGCAGTCCCGTTGCCTGAGCTCCATAAGCGCTTGTCATCTCGTGGTCCCCTTTGCCCCTGTCAGACGTCGTAGACGGCCTCGCGCTGCTCGACGGAGCCGGCGCCTTCTCTCAGGTAGATGGCGTAGGTGCCGGTCCCGCTGCGACGCAGCAGGTAGCCGTCGTCCTCCAGCCGCCGGCAGATGCGGCTCAGCTCGTTGGCGTTGATCTCGAGGTCCAGCGCCAGCTGCCTGACCGTCGGCAGCCGCTTGCCCGGCCGGCACTCGCGGGTGCGGATCAGGCGCTTGATCTGGTCGCGGATCTGATCGCCGTAAGGCTGGGCGCTGTCCAGATTGACACTGATAACGCTGCGTTCCATATGCTAATCCCTCCGCTTCCGCCTGAGCAGGATGCCCAGGTCTTCAAGGTCCGTCATGTCGGCCTGTCCGCCCGCGGCGTCGCCGACCAGCAGGCGGTCCACCTCCCAGCCGTCACGCCGATGCCGGGCCAGCAGCTGGCTGAGCTCCCCCACGGCCAGACCATCCGTGCCGAGCAGCTTGTACTCGAAGCCCACCCGGGCGTCAGGATCGTGCCGCGGGGTGCTGAGCGCCGCCGGCGTCGTCCTCCCCGTCTCGATCGGCAGTGCGTCGCACATCACAGCACCTCCCGCTTGAGCCAGAAATGCACGTAGCTGTCGGTGTAGACCACGTCGATCAGTTCCCAGCCGTCGCGGCCGAGCTGCTCGATGGTGTCGTCGGAGTCCTTGATGCTGTTGCAGCCGACCTGGGTGCGGATGTACTCCCACCTCGTGCGCCTGCCGCCTGCTTTCTCCGTCGATCCGTCCATATCCCACCTCCCGCCGGCCACCCCTTCGATCTCAGTGTCACTGGCATCTAGTGACCTAGCGGACTAGTACACTCTAACACACCAGATGCAAGTTGTCAAGGGGAAAGCGTGGAATCGGGGCGTTTGTCGGGCTCGCCGGTCGGCAGACGAAGGGGCGGCGGCGGCTGGGCACTCGATCGAGCATCGGCGAGCCTGCGCGGGTATACTCTGCTACCAAGGACAGGATACTGGAGGACGTTTATGGGGTTTGCGGCCAGATGGATCACGCTGATGCTGGCGGGCCTGATGATACTGATGCTGGGCTCGTGCTGCTATCTCGGCGACGACGACTTCGATGACACCCAGCCCGACGTGCACAGCGAGGGCGGCGGCGGCGATACTTAGGGCAGCCGGACGGCATTCAGGCTGACCGTCCACGCATCGCTACAATGATGGCATGGTGCTGATGGCCCTGGTGCTGGTCGGCGCAGTCGTCGCGGTGCTGCTGGTCTTCTGGGGGGCGGCTCTCTGGGGGCCGCACCGCGACCGATAACTCACGCCGCTCCCGCTCGATCAGGTAGAATAGTACGCAGTGTCAGATTCCCGGCCGTGCATCGGCTCTATTCCAGTAGGGTCACGAAGCTGGGTCGGAAGGTAGGGTCACGATGAAGGTCAGGCCGAGTGCGTATCTCGCAGTGTTGCTCTTGCTGGCGCTGAGTTCCTGCGCCGGTTCGCCGGCCGGCGATGAGGCCGGGCCGTGGCTCGGCGTCGAGATCGGAAGTCCGGTTGAGCTGCCTCCGCCGTCGGCGCTGAAGGCAACCTCGGACGATGGGCTCAGCGTGCTGCGACTGGGCGGCGCATTCGAGCAGGAGCTCAGCACCCACCGCGTCGGAATTCAGGGACCCGATGCCCTGTTCACCCCGCAGTTCGAGCCGGGCGGCGGGCCGCTGGAACCCGCCTGGGCGATCTACACCTTCGACACGACCGGCTATGACCACGACGGGACTATCCGCTGCGACTGGGCTTCGCGCGGCGACGACGATGACCTCTACTTCGGCGTGGCCGACTTCACGAGTGACAACTGGACCTGGTTTCCCGGCGGCAGCGCCAGCTATGTCTCGCTCGGCGACTGCACCCCCTTCACCGAGTTCGATCAGATGATGGTGGTGGTGGTCTGCACGGGCAGCGACGAGTGGTACCTCGAGCGCATCCGCATCGGCCAGTACGTCCCGCCCACCGTCATCGCGGTGACGCCCACAGTCGTGGAACCCGAGGCGCAGGCCACCTTCAGCGCCCAGGTTGAGGGCGACGTTACTGACTGGCTGTGGGACTTCGGCGGCGGGATGACGCCGGACACCTCCACCGACGCCAGTCCGGTTGCCACTGCCGGCAGCGAGATCAACTACTACTACGCGCAGGTCACGGCGTCGTGTCCGGCCGGCGAGGACAACTACCACTTCGTGCTCTACGTCAGCGACGATCCGGCCGGGCTGGCGATCGCCGGAACCCTGGCGATCTACTACGGCGATCCGCAGGGCGTGGCTGTCACCCTCAGCGGCGACGCCGACGCCACAGCTTATGCCGACGAGGAGGGGCACTTCAGCTTCGTCGAGCTCTCGCCCGGCGACTACACGATTACCCCCGACGGCGAGGGCTGGGAGCCGCCGTCGATCGATATCACCCTGACGGACGCCGATTCCACCAACAACCTCTTCATGCTCAAGCTATATCCCGATGGCCACCTCATCTTCGGCTCGGTTCTGACTTACTTCGGCAAGGACGACACCAGTATCTACATGGAGCTCAGCGGCCCGGTTGTGCACACGACTCGCCTGAATTCCGGTGACTACTTCTTCCACTGGCTGCCCGACGGAATCTATACGCTGACGCCCCAGTGCAGCCTGTCGCCCTACTTCTGGCCCACCTCGCGGACGGTAGTGCTGGCCGGCGAGAACGTCTACGCCGCCTTCCTGTTCGCGCTGGACCCGTATGAGGTCTACACCATCAGCGGCACCGTCACGGACCAGTTGAGCGGCCTGCCAGTCGAGGGCCTGGAGATCGAGTGCAATAACTGGTCGCCGGAGCGCACCGTAACGAACGCCCAGGGCTACTACGAGTTCGAGTGCGTGCCGTACTTCCAGAACAGCTACAAGATCCAGCCCGCCGACACCGACCCGGACGCGCTGTTTGACCCGGCCGCTTACTACCTGATGGTGGAGGACAGCGGCTATCCGAACAGCGACTTCGAGCGTTTCTTCGAGGAGTAGGGCGGGCCGCCGGCGGCGCGGGCGTCGCGCCCGCGATCCGTAGCGGTGTCCACTGGTGTCGCCGGCGATCAGCGCAACCCGAAGTACCAGATGGCAGCGGTGGCCAGCACGGCGGCAAACAGCAGAAACAGGACGGACAGCGCCTGCCTGCCGCGCGGGATCCTCATTCCGCCGGCGTAGGGACGGCACTTGTGCCGCCCGTCCGCGGTAGCAGGGGCTTCAGCCCCCTGACCCAGCCGCGCGGGGTTGAAACCCCGCCTACCTCTCCATCGTGGGTTGTACCCCGCCTGCCATCACCCCGGTAGCGGCGGGTTTCAACCCGCCGAGGTTTCGATCGCCGGACCGCGCATCAGATGCGCGGCTACCGCTCTGAACTGGTCTCCCGCCCACTTGGCTTGGGCCGGTTTCGCGGGTAGACT